>Ga0114973_10000150_pt1 | contig 48198 bp, 87 predicted proteins | sample M_140807_MF_Meta_FD_87025 | JGI IMG/M metagenome (GOLD analysis project Ga0114973, IMG submission 87025) | Freshwater microbial communities from Lake Montjoie, Canada to study carbon cycling - M_140807_MF_MetaG | ecosystem: Environmental > Aquatic > Freshwater > Lake | place: Lake Montjoie... | reverse complement strand
GTGCCATCGTTTGGTATTGCGCCAATGTTGATTACATACTGTGTCATGGTTGGAGTTAGCCTTTTTAGTTATTTATGGTAAAATAGCTATCCTAACGGCATTGCGTATTGTGCAACATGATGTTATACTAGTCCTATGCTGTTAGTAAACAGCTCTTAATAAAGAAAGGTATCAAATGAAATTTATCAATCCAGAAACTAAAACGTTTAAAGTATTTTCCGCATTACAAGAAGGCAAGGCTTTGACAGCTAGCCAGGCAACAAAAATGGGCGTAAAAAACCTGTCAGCTGAAGTATCAAGAATCCGCTCACATGGTTTTGCAGTTTACACCAACAGCCGTACAGCTGGCAACGGTGTTCAGGTAACTGAATACGTTTTGGGCAAACCTTCACGTAAATTGGTAGCCGCTGGCTATCGTGCTCTTGCATTAGGTATCTAATACCTCGACGCTGTCCGATTCAGACCGGACACTGAGCCCAAACCCCAGTGCAATGCTGGGGTTTTTTCTTGACTTGACCTTAAATACCATTTAACGTATAATAACAGTATATTATCAAAAAGGAAGTGTGTATGCCAAATTGGTGTAGCGGGAGAGCAACTATCACTGGTCCGGAACCTGTGATTAGCGAAATCAAACAAATACTTGAGAACCCAGAAGGCGATTTGCTAAACTGGATGGTACCACAACCCAATTTTGAAGGTGATCAAGATTGGTATCAGTGGAATATAAACAACTGGGGTACCAAGTGGCCTTTAAGCGATGTTTACATTGACAACGCGGTAGAACCGGACTCAATCGAATTCTCATTTAGTACAGCCTGGGCTCCACCAGTGGAAGCATTCTATACCTGGGCCATGGGAGATGGGCGTGTGCAGTTCGACCTACAGTATTGGGAACCTGGTTGTGGATTTGTAGGAACTACCCGATACGATGGCGAATACTTGGACACCGATGATGTGGATTGTAACACGGATCCTGCTCGTTATCGAGAAATAGCCAGCGATGTCTGGGGCTATGAAGAATGGGATGAACCAGAACCCTTAACCGAGTGGTACAAAGATGGTGTAGAAGCCAAAGGACTAGCATAATGGAACTGAACGAAATCGTAGGTGGAATTTTAATGGGCATAGGCATTGGCTTCGTAATGTTGGGCATGTATGTTTGGTTTTTGTACCAAAAAATTAAAAATCAAGTTGATCGTATGATCAAGGAAGTGATTGATGAGGCTGCTGCCGACATAGTTGGACTTGACATCGAACTAGACAAAAATACATATTTCTGCTATAATAGTGAAGACAAGCAGTTTGTTTGTCAAGGCACTACAGTGGCAGAAATCAAGCAGTCATTTCAGGATCGCTTTCCAGGCAAAACAGCATACTTGGCCGGCGGCGATCCCGTAGTAGTTGAACAGTTTAGAACAGAATTAAAGAAATTAAACACAAATGAAAATAGCACTGGCCAGTGACGTACATTTAGAATTCGGACCCATCACCTTGGACAATACCGAAGGTGCTGATGTGCTGGTTCTTGCTGGCGACATTTGTGTGGCCAATCACTTTGTTGATGGCCGTCCTACCTATGTGCAACGCCTGGCCAAAGAGTATCGAGCTTTCTTTGGCCATGTATGTAAAGAGTTTGAACATGTGGTTTATATCATGGGTAATCACGAGAGTTATAGCGGAGACGTAGCAAAGACTTATAATATTCTTCGTGAACACCTGGATCACAGTAACCTGCACATTCTCGAAAAAGAAACATGGTCGTACCAGGGTCATACTTTTGTGTGTGGTACACTGTGGACCGACATGAACCGGTCAGATCCATTGACACTTAGCTATACTAAGAATGCTATGAATGACTTCCGCGAAGTGCTCAACAGCGATCGCATGCTTGTTCGTCGAGTTCCGTTGTATATGGAAAATTCTCTCTATACTGAAGATGGTAAAAATGGTGGAAGATATATCAAGGACGAAAAAGGCAATCTGATTCCTAATGGTGTCAAATTTAAAGAAGAGCCCGGTCGTTGGTCTCCAGAAGATAGTGTGTTAGATCACGAAAAAATGTTGGCCTATGTTGATCATGCAACCCGTGATCCTGGTAGTTATATTGTTGTTGGACATCATGCACCCAGCAGTTTGAGTATAGCTGAATGCTATAAGCATGATACATTAATGAATGGTGCTTTTAGATCTGAACTACATGACTTTATCGAAGCTCGTCCACAAATTCGATACTGGTTACATGGTCACATGCATAACAACAGCAACTACTGGATTGGTGAGACTAGAGTAGTATGCAACCCACGTGGTTACATAGGTCACGAAAGTCAGGCAGATTGGTTTAAACTACAATACATGGAGATTGAATGAGCGAATACTCACCAGACCGTTGGGTTGTTGTAAAGATCGTCACACCAAAAGAACGCTTGTATAAAGTGTTTGCGTCATGGTCTGGTGGTTACGGCGGTAGTGATAGTTGGAAAATAAATTCGGGCATTACTCGAGCCACGTTGGTTGACGACCGTTGGGAGTTTTACGGTTACTCAGGATCAGTTTATAGTTGTCACACCCAATCATATGGAACCAACGGCTACGGTGGTAATGTCCTACAAGGCTTTATTGACAAGATGCCCGGCCAAGGTGCTACTATGGAAATCATGCCTGAAAATACTGATTGGTCAGGGTTAGACTATGATGCACTACAGCAGTTTATTACCAATAGAGTTGAAAATGTATAAATGGTTAAGATATTCAGGCATTACCGTCAACTTAAATTTAAATCCTTGCCATTGGTACGGGTTACCATTTTCTCGAGAAGAGCACAACAACGAATGGGGAAGCCCATGGCGGCAGTGGAGAACCGGTTGGTTATTTGTAACTGTATTGTTATATCTAGATGATGGGAGTTGGTAATGAAGATAGAATCAGCAGACGGTAGAGAAGGTTATTTAATTTGGTGTGGTGGTGATCGCTATGTGTTTAGGATCTATGATCTATGGCACGACTTTGTTGACTACGATCTGCGTCATAGTGATATGCGAATTAAAATTCTAGATTCAGATGCGTTCTTCTATACAGATAAAAAGGGTGCTTGTATTGATCATGCACCAGATACATTAGGAATTAAGCAGTAATGGGCATGTTTGACAATCTTGAGTATCGAGGCCGGCAATATCAAACTAAAGATACCCCCTTACAAACTCTAGATAATTACAAGATAGAGCAAGATCAAACGTCAGGACATTGGTACCTGTGGCACGAAGAATACGACTCAGAATGGGTTGACAGTGAGGATGGGTTCCTTGGCGGAACCATAGTTCAAAGCAACGAGCGTTGGGTATGTTGTGATGATTTTGATGGCGAAATACGGTTTTATTATTACAGATCTGAAGAAGATCAAGAAGAATATAAAGCATTGTTCATGGATGGTCGTATGTTAAAGATTCGACTAACTCAGGGGGAACCCTTGACTGAATGGTTGGTCAAGGGTATAGAAGATAAAGGACTAGAATGAAAGTTTGGATATCACGATATAGAAACCATTGGCTTAGTCCATATGTTATTTTAACACGAGTTTGTTTTTGGGAAAAAGATGAAGACCGCATCTACAATCTTAAAGAAGAAGAGAATAATCCCTATGTGCGGTGGGTTAACTTTTTAAATCCTATTTGTACAGCATGGATGGCCGTTTTAGATTTTATTCATCCACGCTGGACTTATGTAAAGATTGATCAGTGGGATACATGGTCAATGGACCATACTCTAGCTGACATTATCCTGCCCATGCTACGTCAACTCAAAGCAGACAAACACGGTGCTCCATTCACCGAGGATGATGATGTGCCAGAATACTTGCGTAGCTATATGGCACAGCCCAAAGAAAACGAGTGGGATACCGATAGCCTACACTTTATGCGTTGGGATTGGATCTTGGATGAAATGATCTGGGCGTTTGAACAAAAGGTTGCGGACGATGCTGACAGCCAGTTCTTTGATCATAGCGAATGTCCTACTGATCCCAATGCTCGACTCGAAGATTTAACCAACGGGGTGAGCAAGGTCAAGTATGATGAAGCCGGGCACCGGGTATGGTTGGACCGTAAACGCAACGGCTTCCGTTTGATGGGAAAATATTTTGAAAATCTCTGGGACTAATGTCTAACAAAGACAACCCTAACTCTGCTGACGGTCGTGACAGTTATGATTCGACCAGTTCAGGTGAGTTAATCCAGTTCTTTAACCGGAATGTAACACCTTATCCTGTTGAAGTAGGTGGTCCAGCTTTTGATCTCATTCCAGTTGAGAAGCAAAAGGACATCATGGTCAATGTGGCCCGTATGCACGGTCACCAAGAATACAATCGTATTATGGAGTTGGTAGCAGTTCTACAGCGACAAGCAGATGATGTTAGAAAACGGTTAGAAATTACCGACCTGGTCCATGCGGCCAAGTACGGTTTCCAAATATACCATGGTCAGTGCTATTGGTTGGCATTTGATCATCGACATGGCGGCACCATCTTGGTACAAACCGGCCCGTCGGAATGGACCACAACCTGTCCAGACTACTATGAATACGTCTGCAGGGTAAAATGGTTAGGTGATTACACCTGGATTGAAGTTGACAACAATGGCGAAAGCGTGTTAAAATAGTATATGAAAAAGATATCCTTAGTGGAAGCAATGAAATGGGTCAGTACGGTAATCATGTTGCTAGCAGCCTTGGCCATAGTAGAAGGGATACATCCTACCAGCATATATCTGTTGAACTTGGGCAGCCTAGCCTGGTTGATTACTTCAATCATGTGGCGTGAGTGGAGCCTGATCGTGGTCAATGCCAGTTTGTTGTTGGTTTATGTGTATGGGTTGACCAAGGTCATATTATGAGTGGACCAGCAGTGTTTGAACAGTTAGTGACATTTGCAGATCAGACTGATCAGTCTGATCTGACCGACCGGGCTATCTCTCAGGAAGACTTTGATCTATGGCAATACGATTACACCTGGGACGCCTTGCACGGTATCCGTTATGGGCAGAGTTTTTGTAACAGGTTTGGCATAACCGATAACTTGTTATATTATACCGCCTGGGATTATATTCAAATTGAAGATTATATAAAACGGACCTATATTGAAAGATCCTGAATTTGCCTATCCTGTGACAGTGTATTGGGGTCGCGGCGACGATACTATGGACTACTGGGATCGATTATGCGTTGCCAGTATTGAATTGTTTGGTCGCCCAGGGGACAAGTTTGTTACAGATATCAGTGCGGATCGAATGACTTGGTCGTTCCGTGATCCAAAAGATGCATTTATTTTTAAATTGAAGTTTAGTGAGGTAACATGTTGAAGAATTTATATTTTTCGTATGGGGCAAATATGCACCCGGGACAAATGGAATGGCGTTGTCCCAAAGCTCAGGCTAGCCAAGCATTTATACTGCGTGATTGGGAACTTAAATTTTATAGTCACGCCACTATTGAACCTAAGAAGGGCGCAACAGTAGCCGGAGTGCTGTGGGAAATAACCGAGGCGTGCGAACAGAGTTTAGATGCGTTTGAAGGATTTCCAAACTACTACACCAAGCGTACTTGGATACAGGATGATATTCAGTTTTTCTTTTATGAAATGACTGCACCTAAATCAGGAAAACCAAGTGAGGGATATGTGCTAGATATTGCGGAAAGTTATGCGTTCTGGCAACTACCACAAAATTTATTAACCAAATCCTTACATGACACTGCGTAAAGTCCGTCCAGAACCCCTATTAAAAAGTCCCGTGAGTTATATCAGGGATCGAGATAGTTTTCGTCATGCACAGGAAATTGCCAAACCATTTGGTGTGCTTGAGTCGGTGCTAGATTGGTGCAAAGAAGAGCTATCAGCAGAATGGCGATGGCAGTTGGTCGAAGTAAGTAGCGATCATAAACCAGGGCGTTATATTTTTTATTTTGATAGTGAACGAGATTACCTGGCATTTGTAATGAAATGGAGTTGACATGACAGTAGATAATTTTGTAGTGCTAGACAGTGTGTATGGCAAATTCATTGTGCCTAGAACTTGTTTATTCCAAGCTGAGGCCCTGGTTAAAACTGGCCGCACACACATTGAATCAGAACTAAACAATATCTTTGCTATCATTAATACCTTGCCAAACGATGCTGTGATTGTTGATGGCGGATGCAATGCAGGATTCTTTTCTATACCTGTAGCATACATGACTCAGGGCCGTAACAATAGAATTATAGCCTTTGAACCACAGCGTCAACTATTTCAAGCAGTAGGTGGCAGTCTAGCACTCAACGGATATCGTAATGTTTTCCTACACAATTGTGGCCTAGGATCAATGTCAGGAATTGCTCAACTACCAGCAATCGATTACAGTGTTGCCCAAGACTTTGGAACTGTGCAACTTGACAGTCAAACTACAATCGAAGAAGATGGGTGGATGAATGATCGTGTAGTTGATGTCGTCAGCATTGATGACCTGGCGCTACCCAGATTGGATTTCTTTAAACTTGATGTAGAAGGATACGAAGTTCCGGCACTACTCGGTGCATACAAGACTATAGAAAAACACAGGCCGTGGATCTGGGTTGAATACTTTATTACTGGTGCAGATGTTATTAAAGCTACATTATCTAATTTAGACGATTATGAGTTCTTTATAGTGGACTACCAAAATATGCTGTGTGTGCCCAAAGAAAAACAAGGCGTAATAAAAATTTCGGCCGATCCAGTATAGGTTGACCACAAAATACAAGTTTGTTAAACTACTAACACTATGAAAAATTACAGACACTTTGGCGACGAGATAGAAATACTCGGCAATCGACTGGACCATGCTCGAGCTTGCTATGAACAAGCTAAACAAAAATCTTGGGCTGAAAATTACTGGCGCCAGGTTATTGACAGCTTGTTATTTCAGTGGAGGCAAATACCTATACTGCACGACGGAGACGCACAAGGTGATATCATTCCACGTTGGACTGTGGATTATGACTTTTTTGAACATGGAACGCCAAACGAAGGCGATGGAGTCACGGACCGTGTGTACCATAAATTTTTTAGAGAAAGTGTTGACATTGAAGCCAGTTGGCACTATCACAGAGAATCAAGACTAGCACGGGCACAATAATGACAATACCATTTAAGAAACAATTCATTGACGACCAAGGTCGGGTTTTTTCGGTCAACGAAGTTGTACAAACACCAGTAGGTTTGACTGTGTATTATTACAACACTGAAACTCAACAAGAATACAGTTGTTTAATTGATTCATTTACAGAACGATTCCGGGAGATACAAAATGACTGAAGACCGACTCATGATAGCAGAAGCAGTGATGGCAGGCCAGATTCCAGAATATCATCTAACTCAGGATGAAATTGATGAACTGTTTGAAATTGCCTGCGATGCTGCCACAGATAAGTTGATGGTTGAAGCCGAACAACGTGGGTGTAGTGTGTTTGATGGTATCGAAGGAGATACACTACAATAAAGGTTTGCGCCCGGGTGACTCTGGGCTAGTGTGATCCGCACGATAAGTGGTTTAGTCAACCGCGGATGGTCCCAGTCGAACCCCAACTGGCGCTGGCAATGCGTAACGGACCCTGCCGTGAGTGGGTGAGGACTTGCTTTATTTCTCTGCTGAATCCTATCGGATAACCAGAGGCGACACCGAGAGGGGTGTTGCGAAAGACAAGGGTATAATCGACCACCGGGGGTTGCAGAGCACCTTTTACTATGTAGGGATTGACCTACAATTACTATTATTGTATACTATAGTTCTTATGTCAGGTTAACAAGGTACAGAAATGAATGCCATTAAAGAAATCACCCGTAAGATTGCAGAAAACTCTGTAGAGATAAAACGTCAAATAAAAAATAATTCTTTTGATCTTAAAAAATTTCATGGTGCAGATGCCGATGCAGGAGAACTATCTGCATTTATGTTATCAGCAAAAGCATTTGATATTTTAGCAGGAATACATATCGGTGCGTTACCTTATCTTAAAGAGAAACACGGAGCCGACGGTCTTATTATCAAGAACGGCAAAATAGAAGATGTAGAATTTAAAACTTCGGCAAGAACAATTAATGCAGATAATTCATTTATTACTGCCCGTGGAACAATTTACCTAACCAAGGAAGATAATAAATTACTTGAATGTGTTAAAAAATCCGAAGTAGTGATAATGGAATCGGCATTTTATGCAGCATTTGCCGTACAATACGAATCTAATTTGCATTCAAAATGCAGAGATACATACTTACTTGCATTTGATGAACATACTAATCAAATAATTGATTGCTACATGCTTGACGGTGACACTGTAGTCGACTATTTACGTACAAGCAACTCAATTAAATTAGGAACCTTCATCAAGCACGGCAAAAGCGTCGACCTCGAATCAGGGCCGGTGATTGGGTATGATGCATGGAAGAAAAAACTTGGAACTACATTGCCATTGAAAAGTACCTGGTGATAACACAAGATTTATAATAATATGTTAAAAGAATCCTTATCCAAGTTCACCAAAGCAAACTATATCAAAGTTAAACGTAGCGAAGCTACCCATGCAGAAAGTTTAACCATTGCAGTAGCCGAGCTTGATCGTTTGGTTAACTTATACAAGAGCGAGCATACCCAACAGTCTGCTCGCTTGTTACGTGACAGTATGGATCATTGGATCCGTCGCTACCACAGTTATGTAATTCAAGGTGGAATTGGAGCCCATTACAGTCAAGTAGATGTAAACTTAAAGAACTGTATCTTTGAACATGTTATTCCTGCCGCAAAGGTACGTGACATGCTTATACAAGGTGTACTTACTACAGCACAGGCATTGAATACTCCTACTTGTTTTATTAGTAAAAAAAATGATCAATTGTTACGTGAGCACAAACGAGTAAGTTCAAGTCCAGACTATTGGCAGTTTTTTAGACGGTATGATGTGTTTAATAATAATGAAAAGTTTCAAACACATAATGGACAGGCAATTAGTATTTCTACGTGGACATTACAAGATCATTTTACCTTGTTTGGAATAGTATGAGCTACTTGGAAGAAATCAAACGGAAGTACGACATCAAAGACCATGTCGAAACGCCTGTGGTGATACCCGAGCTTCCTAAAGATGGCATTGTGTTGATTGTGGGCACAAGTGGCAGTGGTAAAAGCACTATCCTACGCACACTAGGGCAACACCGAGCAGTCACAGTCAGCCCGTGTTCCACAGTTATTGAACACTTTAGTACCGCCGAGCGTGGAGAAGAATTGTTGTTGTCATGTGGACTACGAAGTATTCCAACTTGGTTCCGCACACCCAACACACTGAGCAATGGCGAGCATCACAGGTTTGAAATGGCTGTGGCCTTGGATCAAGACATCACTACCATAGATGAATTTACCAGCGTGGTAGATCGCGACACTGCTAAAAGTCTTGCTCTAAGCATTAGAAAATATTATGATCAACGTGGCACTACAGGTCCATTGTATATCGCCAGTTGCCATAGAGATATCATTGACTGGTTAGATCCAGAATGGGTGTACGATACCGACCTGCAGAAACTTGATAATCGGAGGTCACTTCTTCGACTGGGGACAAGACCAGAACTTGCACTCACCATCCGAAGCACAACTCCGGACTATTGGCGATATTTCAGTAAGTATCACTATCTAGACACACGCATGAGCCGTAGTGTTCATTGCTATGTATTACTATTAGGTGATAAACCTATTGGGTTCCATGCTGCAATACATAGTACCAATCGCGACATCCACAGTTACTGGCGTGGACATCGCACTGTTATCCTTCCTGAGTTTCAAGGTATGGGTATAGGCACAGCGTTTAGTGATGCCATTGCTGAAATTTATGTCGGCCGTGGATTAAGATACTTCTCTAAAACAGCTCACCCTAGTTTTGGCGAGCACCGTGAAAAGTCACCCTTATGGCGAGCCACTAGTACCAACAAGAAAAGTCGAAAAGGTAGTTACCTACTTAAAGACGGTACGATCAGGGCCATGCCCGGCTACGGTGGAAATGCTCAAATTGCTCTAAGAGATGCAGGCCGTGTTTGTTACAGTCACGAATATATAGGCAAAAAAGAGTAAATCCTTGTCAACTTAATCGAACTCTTAGGCGTTATTATAGTATGCTAGGAGGCATTATGACAATCACCAATAACAAACCGCAGTTGAAAGATACTAAAGTAGAATACTCTACTCAAGAGGCACACTTACGAATGGTATGTCCAAATTGCGATAATCGACGTAGTGGTCGTTGTAATCACTTCAGCATACTTAACCTTAAAGGAAATTCAAAATGAAATCATTATTCTTAATCGTAGCCAGTATATTTGCATTGTCAGCATTTGCACAGACAGCACCTGCCAAGAAAGAAGAAGCTAAACCAGCTGTTGCTGCACCTGCCAAGGATGCCAAAGCGCCTGCAAAAAGCGAAGCCAAGACAGCACCTGCCAAGGACGCAAAAGCCGCTAAGTAATCTTCGACTTGAAGACGACGAACCCGACTACTACAATGAAGTTCCAGAATTTCAAGTTGGGTATCGTCGTCCAGAATTGGTCAATCAGTCAGCTGAAGTACACGATGACTTATCGGATGAAATAAAACTTAGACTTGTTTTGGCCCGCAAACGGGCTTTGGAACGGTATCATGAGAAATGGGGCTAATGCCCTTTTTCTTTGGCCATTAAAAAATATGTGTGGATGAATAGATAAATCCTATTAAAAATGCTTGAATAATAGTGTAAATAATAGTACAATATTATTCAGCGGTACAATTAATCAAAAGGAAAATTCTATGAACTATGTATGTCAAGTGTGTGGCCATGTGCATGACGAAGCCACAGAAGGTGCTTGGGAAACACTAAGCGACAATTTCATCTGCCCAGAATGCGGTTGCTATAAAGATGAATATGTGTTACAATAATTTTTAATCAAAGGAGAAGTAAAAATGGCAAAAAGTATCAAAGGTACTCGTACCGAACAAAGTTTGAAAGAAGCATTTGCTGGTGAAAGCCAAGCCAACCGTCGTTATTTGTATTTCGCAAACATGTGCGACATCGCTGGCGCAGGTGATGTGGCCGCAGTATTCCGCTCCACAGCCGAAGGCGAAACAGGTCATGCACATGGTCATATGGAATACCTGATTGAAGGCGGTGCAGGCGAGCCAGGCACAGGTATGCCAGCCAAGACAGTAACAGAAGCCCTAGAAGCTGCTATCTCAGGCGAAACACATGAGTACACAGACATGTACCCAGGCATGGCCAAGATAGCACGTGACGAAGGCTTTGACGAAGTTGCTGATTGGTTTGAGACCTTAGCCAAAGCAGAACGCAGTCACGCCAACAAGTTTACCAAGACATTAGAAGCCCACAAAGCCAACACTTGATTTTGTAAGCATCAATAGCAGTAATACAATTGTCACAATTAAGATTGTAAATACCTCAACCGGACACAAAGATAGAGTGTCTCTGGAGCTCGTAACCAGAACTAAAAAGGACTCAGGTCCTTTTTCTTTGTCACAATTTTCTAGTTGACTTTTGATATATACTTGTGTTACAGTTTTATTACTAAAGGAGGATTAGGCTATGAAACAAAGTAAATTGGTTACCAAAGTTTACAGGGCCTGTATCAGCCATGACGCCGAGAAACAGCTTGAACTTCGCAAGAAGGAATTCGCCAAGATCGTTAAGCACAAGGCCGCAGGCAAATCATTTGATACCAAATGGACACTGGTAACGGTGTAACACAAGTGTAATATCTTTTTCTCTGGCATTGCAGTAAATAAGCACATGCCAGAGAAAACCTACCGTAGTATCTTTATTAGCGATGTTCACTTAGGCACCCGTGACTGCAAGGCTGAAGCACTCAACAACTTTCTCAAACATAACACCTGCGAGACTCTATATCTTGTAGGTGACATAATAGATGCCTGGAAAATTCAGCAGAACCGATGGCGTTGGAAACAAAGCCATACCAATGTGATACGCAGAATAATGGGTCATGCCAAACGTGGCACCAGAGTAATCTATGTGGCTGGCAATCATGATGAATTTCTGAGACCACTTATACCCCTGGGCATTGGCTTTGGCCTAATCGAAGTGGTAAATCAAGCCGAACACATTGGAATAGATGGTAAGCATTATTTGGTCACACATGGTGACCTGTTTGATGGCATCACTAGATTGGCACCGTGGTTGGCATTTCTAGGTGACAAACTTTATGATTTTGTACTAAATTTAAATTCACAGTTTAATGCTGTGCGTCGTAGACTGCGCTTGGGCTATTGGAGTCTGAGCAAGTATCTCAAATACAAAGTTAAGAAAGCCGCTGATTTTTTGTTTCAGTTTGAACAGAATCTTGCTACCTACTGCAAGAAGCGTGGCTACGATGGTGTGATCTGTGGACACATACATCATGCAGAGATCAAAGAAATAGATGGTGTCACTTACATGAATGATGGCGACTGGGTTGAATCTATGACTGCCTTGGTAGAACATCACTCAGGAGCATGGGAAATAGTAACATGGACAAAATCAAATGACAAAGACGATACTGATAGTAACTGATAACTTATCGGAACAGATCAATGGTGTGGTTACGACCTATAAAAATATTGAGATTTGCGCGGTTCGCGACAACTATCGTGTTGTATATCTTGATCCCGGGCGGTTCCGCTATGTTGATTGCCCTGGCTACAACGAAGTCAAGATTACCCTTACCAGGCAAAGCACGGTGGGCAAGATACTTGAGGAGATCCGTCCGGATCATATCCATATCGCCACAGAAGGTCCTTTGGGTTTGTGTGTTAGACAATATCTTGACCAACACAATTATAGGTACAACACTGCTTATCATACTAAGTTTCCAGAAGGAATTAGAAAACTTTTTGGTATTCCTGAGGTCCTTACTTGGCCTTTAGTGCGCTGGTTCCACAAACATTCGGGCAAGGTATTAACCACCACAGACAGCATGGTTACCGAATTAAAAGCACACGGATTTGACGGTGAGATAATTAGTTGGACTCGAGGCGTCGATCGCGACATATTCCATACTGGTCACAGAGTAGAAACAGCAAGCCGATATATCTTATGCGTAAGTCGTGTCAGTAAAGAAAAGAACTTAGAAAAGTTTTTTGAACTAGACTATCCTGGCTATCTAAAAATCATGGTAGGCGATGGCCCAATGCTAGAAACCTACCAAAAACAATATACTGATGTGCATTTTACAGGTTATAAAACTGGTGAGGATCTAGCACGTTACTATGCCAATGCCGAGGTATTTGTATTTCCTAGCGAATGGGAAACATTTGGCATTGTCATGATAGAAGCAATGGCCTGCGGAACTCCTGTGGCTGCTTATCCGGTCCAAGGTCCGCTGGATGTTGTAGACGAAGGCATAACAGGGTGTTTGAACGTGGACTTAAAACAAGCAGTCACAGATTGTTTGTTTTTAAATAGAACTCAAGTTTGGGAAGGCAGTCGTCGTTGGTCGTGGGAGCGAGCTTGGGCTATATTCCGAGATAATTTAGTAGACTGTTCCGCGATTCAACCGACAAACAACTCGTCTACAAATTCTAACAATAATTGATGGTGCCTGCGCTCGTGCCAGTGTGGCCGCATCCAGCTATAATCGTCGTACCAAAACTGTTCGCTTTCAAGATGGCACCCTATTAGTCCAATGCGATTTTGTCGAATGGCCATTGGGTCGCCATTTGTATAGGTGGCCACAGTTTCAAACTTGGTCGGATCTCCTACCAGAGCACACCCATCATACCAAAACATTGACATGGGTTGGCCTTGCCAAGTTACAGAGATATTTTTGGCATGAGGCCTGCGGGTGTCAGTACCCGGGCGACGAATGTATTGAACAGCATCCACGCCGTCTAAAATATCAAAGTAATTACCTCCAGCCCAATAAGCACCCATACAGATTCCTAGATAACGGCCGCCCGTTTGAACAAATTGTTTGATACGTTTTTGGTTGGGTTCCAATATGCTATTAAAACTGTCGCTGTCGCCAAACCCTCCTGGAAAAGCAACCATGTCCACATCATCAAAGAATACATCTTCTACCCGATCTCGGCTGAATATTTTAAATCGATAATAATTGCCCAGGGCTTGCATTATTCCGTTTCCTGATTGTACAGAGCATTTTGGGTCGCGGATGAATAACGCTATTGTGGGTTTCATGTCTACCTATTTATAGCCCAGTCTGTTATCTAAAAACAACACTTTTAAAAGATTGCTTCTAAACTTTAACTATAAATAATTACGTATTGACTAATCTTTAATACTTTTGTATAATGTCAATAAGCACTTTTAAAATGTCAACCAAATAATGTTTAATAACTCTCGGCCCAATATTATATTACTGTCAGACAATACCGACATACTCTCCATGAATAAAACATTAGGACCCTACAAAGTAGCTCATGCATTAAGAAATCACGGATTTGAGGTTGCGGTGATTAATCATCTATCGGTGTTCACACTTGGCGAAATAAAACATCTATTAAAAAATTTAATTTCAGATCAAACTTTATTTGTCGGTGTTAACAATTTTTATTATGCTAATATAGGCCAGGTATTTGAAACCGAATCAGGCGGGGTTAGTGTAGGAGCTACCGAACTAGGCTCAATTTTACCGCATGGAAAAAAATTCAATCAAGAAATACGTGATTTGATCAACCAAACCAATCCTTGTTGCAAAATAGTACTAGGTGGTCCTGGTTGTGATGACCTTAGTTACAATGACATTTTTGATTATATATTGGTAGGATATGCTGAATGTTCTATAGTTAACTTAGCAAAACACCTAATGGATCAATCAATTACATTAGAAAAATCCTACAAGAGTCTTTTTGGTCCGATTATTGTCAATGATAGCAAAGCCGAAGGATATAATTTTTCGCAAGGAACCATGCGGTACGAGGATCACGACGTTATTTTGCCAAACGAAACTTTAGTATTAGAAGTTGGACGAGGGTGTATTTTTAAGTGTGCATTTTGTTCTTATCCAATGAATGGAAAAAAGAAATTAGATTTTATAAGAAACAGCGAGCTTATATACAACGAGTTAATTGATAATTTTGAAAGATTTGGGGTTACAAGATATTTATTCTGTGACGACACATTTAACGATAGCGTTGAAAAATGTCAAATGATATATGACATTAGTAAAAAATTACCATTTCAACTTGAATGGTGGGGATATATTCGATTAGATTTATTAACAGCACATCCAGAAACTGTGGATTGGTTGATTGGTAGCGGAATGAAAGCAGCTTTCTTTGGCATCGAAACTTTTAATAAAACAACAGCATCTTTTATTGGAAAAGGTGGTGATCGAGAAAAACTTCTAAAAACAGTACAAACTATTAAAGAAAAACATGGTAAATCTATAAATTTGCACGGGTCCTTCATATTTGGGTTACCATATGAAACTATGGAAAGTTTAAACATTACAAAGAATTTTTTACTAAGTGATTCTAATCCGTTGGATTCGTGGACTATTCAACCGCTAGTTATTCGGCCACCAGATCGCAAATATAGCAATGAATTTATCAGTGACCTAGATAAAAATTGGGACAAATACGGTTATAGAAATCTTGGCAAGAAATATTTTGAAAATAATTTAAGAACATTCCAAAGGCATGAATCTGGAAAAATGCTCTGGGAAAATGATTTTACTAATTTTGAAGAAATGGAATCTATGGTTGCTGATGTACGACTTAAACAACAACAACAAAATACACAAAAAGTTAGCGGTAACCACAGTCTTTATGTTGCTGGATTAAATATACCGCTAGAAAATATATTAAACAAACACGTTAGCGAAGTTGATTGGTTCTTGGTTGATCAACAAAAATTAATACGAGCCAATGAATATAAAAAATTATTGTTTCAGCGTTTAAATGTAACAGTATATCAAACAAATACACCAATGGTGCAAACCTATTCAGAATGGCTTAAAGGCAATAATGCATTAGTAGTCTAAAAACAACATTTTTGAGCCCGGTAAAACGGGCTTTTTTCTGGGTTTACCAAAAGGTTGACCAAATATTACCCTTTTGCTATAATATATGTATAGTGAAAATAAAGGAGCAAAAAATGTCAAAACTTACAGCATACACAGTAGAAATTTACAAAGCCGATCGTCGTGTTAAAGAAGGTCAGCGGTTGGTTGAAAAACGTGATTTTGATCCGGTGACCCGTGACTACATTGATACAGTGGTTGAAAAGCTTCAGACCAAAGGCATCACCATCCAGTTACGCGAAACCTTTGTTACCAAGACAAATCTAATGGGTGGTAAAGAGTTCACTGAGCGGTATGATACACCGCATTTTTGCTCGCCCGCCAGCGAATCATATTGGAGCATGTAAGTTAACGAACACTAACCTACCCGGTTGACCAGAAATGCCCGATTTGTTATAATAGTTGTATAGTTAATAAAAAGGAGTTGAAATGACAAGAAAACATTTTATCGCAATGGCAAAAGAAATTGCCCAAATGGCAGACCGTAAATCAGCTCGTATTGCAGCCGAGGCGTTTGCCCAGGTAGCTCGTTCAGTCAATTCAAGATTTGATACCACCCGTTTCTTAACCGCTTGTGGAGTTTAATATGGACTATACCCAAACTGAAATTGAAAATATTTTGGCCGAAGCCAAAGCAGAAGCTCGCGAGGCCGCAGAAAAGTTCTTCCAAGAGAAGCTGGGTGGCAAGGATCAATACAGTTGTGGTTTTGCTTGGACTGATATCTACGGTGTCAAAGGTAACACTCGGTTGGGCAAGGCTTTCAAAGCCGCAGGCATTCGTAAATCCTATACCGGTAGCTACCAAATTTGGAATCCTGCAGACATTGGTGTGCAAAACATTGACACCCTTGAAGCTGGCGCCGAAGCGGCCGCAAAGGTTTTTGAACGTTATGGCTTTAAGGCCTATGCTGGTAGCCGTTTAGACTAATATGAAAGTAAATCCAATGAGCCTTTGGTGCAGCACTCCAGGATTGCATTTGATTGCACCCGTGGAGCAAGCAACCAAAAACACCATAAGTCACACCACTCATATGGCCTATGTACATCCGGTAGCAGGACCAGCTGTGATAGTACACATTAGCCGTGAAGCACGTGACGCACTAGCAAGGAGTCAAGCATGAATATAGATCAAGCTCTAGCAGAAATCATCACTTACAGTGTGGCCCATGACACAGATAGTCTTGGTGCCATTGAGTTGATGGTCAAGAACTACAAAACCTTGCCAGTTGAGCAAAGACTGGCAGTAAACGTGTTTATGGCGGCCACAAAGGAACCAGCATGAAAAAGACTCGCGATACAATGCCGGCAGTAGATGCAGACCTGGTATGGTCAGCGGCCTGTACTGCGTATCGCTTGAACTCGGGTTACCTTAAAGAGCCAGAAATCATTGGCGACCAAGTCGTTCGCCCGACTAACCGTGAGCTGGTTCGTAGATGTTTAGAAAATCTTTCACTGATCACTGATGTTGATCGTGAGCAGGCCGTGGCGTGTCGTCGACAATTGGCTAGTGCTGTGACCTTGCAGGCCCTTAAGGCCGAACTTAGCGAGTGGGCCAAGATCACTGCCCGAGTGTGTGAGTTAGATGAAATTACCAACAATTATGATCTTTCAATCATTACCGCAATGCCACAGAGCTATGCCAAGACATTGAAAAAAGAAAGTGTTGATGCTAGATTGGCTCGTTGTGACGAAGTTCATGTGGGACAATTAAAAGACAAGGTTGAACTTACAGTAGAGATTTTGCGTAACAACTACAGTGCCAAATATAATACTTGGTTTGTCAGTGGCATTACCAACGACAACCAGGCAGTATTTTTTGCATATCGTGAACAACTCAAATCCGATCAAACTTTAAAAATTCGTGGCACAGTCAAACGACTCGTTGATCGTGCCACTCAACTTAATCGAGTCAAAGTCATGGAGGAAGTATCATGAAAGGTTTTATTGTAGGTACAGTGTTTGGTATTTTAATTTGCACCGTTGGACTATCTGGAATTGCTAGAATTTTGGACAACAGTGTGACCAAAGTACAAGAAGTAACCAAGGAGGCCGCTAAATAGATCTATGCAAATTTCACATGCCCCGTTAACTGATCAAACGATACAAGCTGAACTATTTTCTCAGTTAGCCACTATTGATCCAGTAGCGGTTGGTCTTAATGAGTGGAAAACTCAAACGTATCTTGATGAATTTACCTCTTGGTTAATGTCGAGTTCATGTAATCAAATTATAGGACTTGACCAATATCCAAATCGAGCTTATTGTTCTGGAGTTATCAGTGCTATTGAATCTTTTATACTCAGACATGCTAGGCACCGCAGATTACGATTTAGTCGGGCCGAATTTATTGGAGCGAAAATAACTTGTAACTATGCCAGTGCTGAATGGAGTTGGTTAGAAGATGGTCCTATTTGTGCAGGGGATGCAATTATAATTAGTTGGCCCTTTGCTGGCAACGGTGGGGAATACCCAGGACAAGACGAATTATTTAATAGTTGCGAACAACTTGACGTTCCAGTTATGGTAGACCTGGCTTACTTTGGGATTTCATCTGGTATGATCTTTGATTTAACACATTCATGTATTACTGATGTGTCCACTAGTTTAAGCAAACCGATGAGTGCAATGTCAAGATTAGGTATAAGATACACTAAAGATCTTTATGATGATAATGTACAAGAAAATAGCAATTTAAAAATTTATAATCGAATCAGCACAAGTGCTGGCACAACTCTAATGCAAAAGTTTTCTCATGATTGGATTGTAAACAAATATCTGCCCAGGGCACATGACGTTTGCAAGTCTAAAAATCTTACCTTGAGTAATACTTTTACGCTGGCTCTTGGAGACAAAAATGTTTATCCAGAGTTTGAAAGAAATGGATATAATAGGATATGTATAACTGATGAAATTCTCTAAGGATTTTACCGAAGAAATTTTTTACTGTGGGCAAATGCAACTGCCATGGGATCAAATTGACAAAGATTTGGAATTATACCGAAACGATCAGACTCTGACCAGAGCGATAGTAAGTGATGATTTGCTAAAAATCAATAAAGAGTTGTATGAAAAACAACAATTATATAGCAATTATGGGTACACCGAACATAATACTAAACTTTGGAAAACAACAAATATTGATCCTAAATTGACATTTGCGTGGGAATCATCTATCTGCGACCAACTACCATTAGATAAAGCAATCGCCACATTAACTCGACAAGATCCTGGGCAGGTGTTACCGTGGCACCGGGATGCTTTTTATTATTTGCGCAACACTAACAAGGATGACGCCCGCCCAATCTGGAGATTTTTAGTTTTCATGGAAGATTGGAAAATAGGTCATTTGGTACAAACGGAAAACTCAATATATACCAATTGGAAAGCTGGAGATACCATTATTTGGCAACCCGAAACCTTCCATTTAAGCGCCAATGCAGGTCTAGCACCCAAATGGACCTGCAATATTACAGGGTTTTTGACCCTGTAATTTGGTAAACCAAATATAGCAATTATGGTTGACATTGATATCGATTTCAAGTATAATGGTTATAGTAGCAAGTAGTATTTTAAATCAACTTAGTAAGGCAACTTAGAAAGGCAACACCATGTCACAAGAAAAATTATTTACAGTAGCAGGTACAGCAACAAATCCTAATGGTACTACCAAAGCTCGTTTTGCAAACGACTTGGTAGCTCGTATTAAGATTTTGAATAAAGCTGGTTGTACCGACATCAACCTAATGGAATTGCCAAGTGCAATGACCAAACTGCAAGCTCTTCAGTATTTGACTGAGCAAGGTGTCGCAGGCGATGCTGGTTATGCTGTAGCAAACAAATTGGCTGAAAAGTCCAAGATCGCTAAACGCGGTGAAGTAAAGGTCAAGGCAGTTAAGACTTCTGTTAAGTCCGCAGAAAAAGTAACAGCCTAATAGGTACAAGGGCAGGTGCAAACCATAAGTCCCTTAATTTGTATTATGAACAAGATACTCCTAGTATCTTTTCTCTTTTTATTATCCGGTTGCGTGGCCGCTCCTGTGGTCCTGACCGGACTTGGTGTAGGTAGCGTAGCAGTAAGCGAAACCACCGGCAAGAGCATCACCGATCATACTGTCAGTGCGGTCAACGGCGGCAAGGATTGCAGAGTCGGTAGGATGTTCAAAGATCAGGCAGTTTGCCAAGACGAATACACGGTCAAACTCACAATAACCAACACCGGCGTCAAGCCATCTACAATAGAAGAAATCGAATCCAAATACAAGTGATATAAGTATTTGTATGTTCGATGATGCCGACTTAGATCAATCCATACGCTTGTCCATACTCAACCTCATGGTGGTGTTGTACGACTGTGGCATTACCGAAGTACACATAGGTGGAGTCATGCGTGTTCTTGGAGTGTCAGACAGCATGGCAGAAAAGCACGACAATGAACGGTTGGTATTAGATGAAGAATTTGTTAAATATGTAGAACAAATCAACGAGCCCAGGCCGGTTGATCAACGTCTACATTAAATGTCATTATCAAACTATCGTTCTTCTGAGCCAATTTTTACAGTCGTACATCGAGACACTGCAGCCAACGACCGTCTCAACAAATGGTCAAAGACCAGCCGATCAATTCAGTGTCGCGTAGAAGATAATCGTATGCACATATACGATCACAATACTTTTAGCCTGTTCATAATGACCTGGACTCACGGTTGGGACCATGTGGTCATATGGGATCCTTGGGCAAAACGGCACGTGAATATTTGACATCTGTAATTTTTGCTGTATAATTACAGTATGGAACCTAAAATAGATTTAGCTACTATGCTCAAAGAGCTTAAGGACGATCATATGTATGGATATGAACCTTCCGCGACACCCAGCGACACAATTACCTTGAGTTCGTTAAATTACAATAATGCTGTTGTTAGTGGTGGTTATACAACTGCCGGGACCTTTGGCCCTTTTACAACTCAAAGTAGTCCCTACACATTTAGTGCCGGAACCAATAATAGTCCGTGGTATAACCAAACAACAAGCGCAAAGATCAAACTAGATGGTGCGGAGGCTGACATCGAAATCAACGGAATCAGCCTACTCAAAACGATGCAGGAAATACAGAACAGACTCAACCTACTGCAACCAAACACTTATCTAGAAACCGAATGGGAAGAACTTTATGCTTTGGGCCGCAAGTATAGAGAGCTAGAGCAACAGATCAAAGAAAAACAAGCCACATGGGACCGTTTGAAGGCCATGCCCCCACCTGAGCTTGACTAAATTAGTAAACTTTGCTATAATGTATGTATATTATGGTAAAAACATATCAAAATTTACAGTTATTAGCCCGTGATAGTGTACATGAGCTAAGTATTTTAGAGAGTAGAAAGCACAACCAGGCTGTCGTTGAATCGAACAGCGGAGGATTACAATCTAGATCTACTCCAAATCGGACGGGCTTGTGCCGTAAAGCAAGCAGTAGTAAGAGAGGACTTCGGAAATCCTCTTCATTGACAAATGGTATGAGCCCGGTGAGAAACAAAACCGCGCTTAGAGAGTATGGCACTGAGGCCCGAGGTCTTGATCTGTCTCCATTCTACAACCACCTGTCAATGCGCCCATCCTGGGCATCCGCTGATGCGCTCAGTACAGCGCCGAGGAGAAGACATTGAAATTTATCTCAATATCCGACTTAGGCAGTATAGCAGTAAAAGTAATTTGTTTTGCAATAGTAGTATCAGCTGTAACCACTGTTACCACCAACAAGCTGGACACACTCAAGGTCACTAACGAAGTGGCTCGACAAGGATTTGCCACCATAGCAGATCGCACCCGACAATTAGAATGCTTGACACGCAACATCTACTGGGAAAGTGCCAGTGAGCCGTTTGAAGGCAAGGTAGCTGTGGCCCAGGTCACTATCAACCGTGTTGCATCGGGCAAGTTTGCTTCGGATATCTGCGGTGTAGTTTATCAAAAGAATGTGGTGTACGACAAAGTGATTTGTCAATTCAGCTGGAACTGTGATGGATCCAGTAAAATCCGGCCCATATATCCTGCTCAATGGAAAGAAGCAGAAGATGTGGCCAAAAAAGTCTTGCTGGAAGGATTCCGACTGCCCAGCTTGAAAACTGCATTGTATTTTCATGCAGATTACGTCAAACCACAATGGGGCAAACCTCAAGTGGCCAAAGTTGGGAGACACATTTTTTATGCGGATAAAATATGATAATCAAATTAGAAGCTTTTTTAAATTCATTAAGGACCTGGTTAGAACAACACTTGCCCAAGGTAAGTGCTGACACTCTAGGGTGGTTAGCAGTGGTTATCATTCACTCGGCTACAATACCCACCCTGTTTGCCTTGCTCACAGGGCTCAGCGACAACGTTCCTAACCTGGACATTATCCTGTTTGTATGGGCCGGATTGAGCTTGTTATTTGCTCGTGCTGTGGTCCAAAAAGACATGTTAAATATTGTTACTGTTGGAGCGGGCTTTATTATACAGGCTGTGATCATGGCCATGATCCTGTTTAAATAGGTTGACCAAAAACTCGTTATTTGCTATAATAGTAGTATGAAAAAATATAGAGTTTCCTATTATTGTACAGGCTCTTGCCGCCATAGAAAATACTTTGATACCATTACCGAAGCCCTTAGATTTAGCGTCTACGGGCTTCGCCATCCAGAAGCACTATTCAGCATTGACCGCGTCGAGGACTAATATGACCATGCATCTAGAAGGCCCGTGGTTAAGCACCACAGGCAAGAAAAAAGGTCCCAAACGCTGGGCCAGTTCTGAAGCTAAGAAATTAGCTGAACAACGTCAAGCTGAATGGAATCGTAAGTTGATCGAATTTGAACGATTAACGCCACGCTTCAGCACCGGCCCTTACAATGCTCCTAAAAAAACTTTAGCCGAAGTTATGCCAAAGACTCCACCTGGTAGAGAAACTCCTCGTATTGCCAGCCAAGACACAGGTTGGGTCACCTGCGTAAAAATTCAGGATAAAGAATACACAGGCACTAAAATCAAAGGTATTGGCACTATGCATAAATCAAATGCGGTACCGGTTTTCTCAGATGAAGAAGCAAAGGACATAAGTAAGATGAGGAGATAATCAACTAATTGAGTAAAGAAGATGTAATCAAAATGGAAGGTGTTATAGCAGAAGTGCTACCCAATACCATGTATAGAGTTCAAATTGAAAACTTTGAACGACCTGTACTTGCTAACCTTAGCGGCCGTATGCGTCAAAACAATATCAAAGTCCTACAGGGCGACGTAGTTGAACTAGAATTTAGTCCGTACGATTTGAACCGTGGCCGTATTACTCGTAGAAGATAATGATAGTTTGGGTTTTTTTTATAGGCGGTAGCGGGGGAGACGGATTAGCAAATCTACTAGAGCAGTCCTCAAATGCTGTTACAATTGATGGAGAAAAAAAATGGAGAATACATAGATATGTTGATTATAAAGTTAAATTTTGGGCCCCAACTTTACAAAATACTCCAGAAAGAATTAATAGAGTTACACAATTAAATAAACAACAACTCGAAATTGCTAATAGTAACAATCAATATCTTATTATTACTTCTCATGATTATCAAATGAAAGATACATTTTTAAAAAATACTATAGATGAAAAAAAACATGTTAAAGTGTTATTAACATTTGATATCAATGAGACCCAGCGTAATTTTAGACTTAAACATTTAATAGAATTTAATCAGTCTGAAATGCTACAATCGTCAGCTATAAATAAAAAAAATTTTCAGACTGAGCCAAATTTTATTATAGATATAAAAGAAATACTTAATAGTTGGGAATATACAAAACAATTTACTGAAACCATTGGATTACATTTAGAGTATAAAGATTTTGAATACTATAAGAAATTAGTACTAGGAGAAATATTTGATAGAACTCCTGGAATAGAATATTACAAGTCGTATGTAGATGCTGATAACAAAATTCATTATGCAAAAATAGTATGAATAAAAAAATAGTAAGTTTTGGAGACAGTTTTGTATTCGGTTCAGAACAAAAAGATAACGATGATGGATCATTGGGATGGATTGGGCGAGCCTCTAAAAAATTAGGATGTGATTATCACACAACTGCCCGGCCTGGATGTGGTAACGACCACATAGCCCAAAAACTCTATTCCTATTTTTCATCTAACCCAGTTGAAAATACCTTAGCGGTTATAAACTGGACTTGGATATCTCGTTGGGATGTCTACATTACTGAACACAAAACTTGGATTACCTTAGGACCAACTTGTGTGCCTGAAATATTGAAAGATCTTGTCAATCAAACACAGGCAGAAGATATGATTGAGTTTTATCGCACCCGTGTTAATGCTGGAATATTATGGAATAAATTAAGAAATTTACAAACTATTTACAGTGTTCAGTCTTATATAAAACATAAAAATATTAATGCTATACAAACATACATGGATTATGATATGTTTGATATGTCTCAGGAACACGAAGCATTGACTCCTGATTATATTAATGAATTGCAACAATTAATATATCCTGAATTAGATCTATTCGAAGGCAAGAATTTTGTAGATTGGTCTAAAAGCAAAGGATTTACTGTAACCAACATGCTACATCCCTTAGAAGAAGCTCATGTTGCAGCGTGTGAATTGTGGATAGATACTTATGCCCAAGCACTAAAAGGATAAATACTCTTATGCACCTCAGTATAAGACAAGACATTGATTTATTAGAAGCAACTACCCGTCCGGCCAAGTTGGAAACTACCCCTTTGCCCTACACAGAAAAAGCCTTGGATCCGGTACTCAGCAAAGAAAGCATCAACTATCACTACGAGCACTTGGCCAAAGGCTATGCCAAACGCTACAATGCCGGCGAAGGCAACGCTGATTTTAACCGTGCTGGCAGTTTTTTACACAACAAATTTTTCCCACAACTACAAGCACCCAAAGGCGCCAACCGTCCAAAGGGTGCTGTACTAGAACTTATTGAAACTAACTTCAAAACCTATGAAGACTTTAAAGCAGAATTTAAAAAGGTGGCCATGGCTGTGCAGGGATCGGGCTGGGTATATCTTAGCACATCGGGCACGATTAAAACTATCCCAAACCATCAGGTTAGAACAGATATCTGTGTACTCGTTGACTGGTGGGAACATGTCTGGGCTCTAGATTATCAGTGGGACAAAGAGCGGTACCTAGATAATATCTGGAAAATTATCAATTGGAATGTTTGTTCAGAAAGACTATGATTACAATAACAGAAAACGCAGTGGCAAAAATTAAAGATATTATTGCTGAAGAAAATAACCCTGATATTAAACTCCGTGTTTTTGTTCAAGGTGGTGGTTGTAGTGGCATGCAATACGGTTTTACTTTGGACGAAGTAAAAAACGAAGATGACTGGGATCTAGACTACAACGGAGTTCAAGTTCTAGTTGACAGCATGAGCGGCGGTTATCTTCAAGGTGCAGAATTAGACTACAAAGAAGACCAGTACGGTGCTACTTTTAGTATCAAAAATCCCACAGCAGTAACAACCTGTGGTTGCGGCAGCAGTTTCAGTCCAGAATAAACAAATACCCAAAATAATATAGAGCCTGCCCTCTGGTAAATACTACCAAGAGGACGCCGATCTATGACTCAACTGACCATTGTTACTACGCCAACAAATTCTGGTGATGGTACACCATTAGCAACTGCATTTAACTATTGCAACAGCAATTTCAACGAGCTGTATGCTCGATTCCAAGTGGATCCACCTATATCGTTGATAGGAACAACCGGTGATGTTCCTGGAATGTATGCTGTAGATTCTACTTATTTTTATTACTGTTTTGACGCATATGATGGATCTAGCACTATCTGGGGTCAAGTAACACAGGTAGGTAATATATCTGTAAGCTCAATCAGCAGTGGCACCAGCAATGTAAAAATTTCTGATATTAATGGAAACGCCACTACCAGCATAGGTGGAACGTCAAATGTAGTAGTGGTTGCCGGCACCGGACAGTATGTGACTGGTCTGGTCAGTGCCACTGGAAATATCCGTGGAAACTACATCCTAGGTAACGGCAGTCAACTCACAGGACTGCCGCAATCGTACAGCAATTCCAATGTGGTCTCTTTGTTGTCTGCATTTGGATCAAATGTTATATCTACCACTGGCACGATTACAAGTGGCAACGTCACAGGCGGAAATGTCTTAACTGGTGGTCGAGTCAGCGCCACGGGTAACATAGTAACAGATCAATATTTTGTTGGAAACTTTTTTGGCAACATCACTGGAAACTTTGTAGTTCCTGGTAGTAACACCCAGGTTATATTCAATACCAGTGGCAATGCTGATGCTGTTGCTGGGTTTACTTTTAACAAAGATTCAAATACTTTAATTGTCTTGGGAGTAGTCAGTAGTGCTGGCAACGTGATTGCTGGTAACGTTTCGACCGCCGGCAACGTGAGTGCTACCAATATCACAGGTACGTTGACCACGGTCGCACAGAATAATATTACCAGTGTAGGCACCTTATCAAGCGTAACAGTAACAGCCAATGTGGCTGGTGGAAATTTGACCACAGGTGGACAAGTAAGCGCCACTGGAAATATCAGGACAGCTAATTATCTTTTTGTATCACAAGATGTCAATGTTGGCGGAGATATTACCTCTACCAGTTACACAGGATCTACTATCAGTTTAAGTGGAAATGTCACCGGCGGTAATGTTCGCACCGGTGGATTAATATCTGCTACTGGTAACATTACTGGAAACTATTTTTTAGGCAACATTTACTACGCAAATGGGTTGCCTCCTACCAACACCATACAAAACGGCAATTCAAATGTGTTGATTGGTTCCAGCGCAGGCAATGTTTCAATCAATGTCAATGGCATCAGCCCAATCCTCGTTGTTAGCCCATTAGGAATAGACTTGACTGGTGGCTTGTCAGCTACACTAAGCATCACAGGCGGCAATGTTCTAACTGGCGGCATTGTCAGTGCCACAGGAGAAATCACCGGTGCTAATGTTAGGACAAACGGTTTTGTTTCAGCTACCGGCAATGTAACAGGTGGTAATATTTTATTTGGATCTGGTAATGTATCTGGATCTGGTAATGTAACCAGTGGTAATGTTCTCACAGGCGGCATTGTCAGTGCCACTGGCAACATTTCTGCCAATAATCTGTCAGTAGCTTCGGGCACAGTGCGCCTTGGTAACGTGGTCAACAACAACGCCAACGGTGTTGGTAATATTGGTTCAAGTACCACTTACTTTAATACTGTATTTGCTCTAGCAACATCAGCACAATACGCTGACTTGGCAGAAAATTACACAACAGATGCAGACTATGCGCCAGGTACAGTTGTGGTGTTTGGTGGTGAACAAGAAATCACTACGACCAATCAAGTTGCCGATGAACGTGTGGCCGGAGTTATCAGTACCAATCCTGCATACTTAATGAACTCAGGCAATCCAGGCCTTCCTGTGGCACTGCGAGGCAAAGTTCCTGTACAGGTAGTAGGCCCAGTAAACAAAGGTGACAGTTTGGTTACTTCATCCACCCCCGGAGTAGCTATTAGTGTTGGTCGCAGTCGCGAATATGCTCAGGCTGTGTTTGCTAAATCTTTAGAAACTGACAACTGTCCTGACGAAAAAATTATATTAGCAGTAATCGTATAACATGTCTACCATACCAAGTTGGTTCACTCCTGCAGGCACATTAGGAACCATACCCGAAGGTGTGTTCTACACTGTTCCTTTAGTGGCCACATCCGATAGCAATGTGTACTATCGAGTAATCGCCGGCAGACTACCGCCTGGCATACAGGTCAACAACACCGGTGTATTATCCGGCAATCCATCGGTCTCTAGCACTGTGCAAGGAGTTCCATTGGATGTGAACGTTGATACTACTAGTCAATTTGCAGTGCGAGCCTATACCGAACGAGTGGTCAACGGTGTAACAGTGGTTGACAAATTAGCAGATCGCACATTTTCACTTACCATCACTGGACAAAGCACAGTGACTTGGACTACTCCAGCCGGTAACATTGGTACCTATTTTGATGGTTCACAGATCAGCGGACTAACAGTGTCTTATACTGATCCCGATATCTATGCCACAGACATAGTGACGTTGATTGCTGGCACATTGCCTACCGGATTGACTGTATCTACCAGCGGAGTAATTTCTGGTTATATCACCCCTAATCCAGATGCCACAGTAACTTTGACTACCTACTCGTTTACTCTTCGTGTTAGCAATGGCACCTCAAGTGATGTGAGGACTTTTAATCTTTCAATCTATACCCGTGCTCTTATGACCGCGGACAATACTCATGTCACTGCTGATAACACGTTCATCACAGCCGACATAGCACCTGTACAGCCACCTATTATTACCACACCAGTTGGCAGTATTGGATCTACTCGCAGTGACAACTTCTATGCTTTTGAATTTACTGGCCTGGATTTTGCCGGTAACGCATTTGAATTTATTAACACTACTGCCCTTCCGCCCGGGCTAACCCTAGATCCTATCTCGGGCTGGATGTATGGATATGTTCCGTTTGAAGGCATACTATCTAACGAATATTCATTTGATCTTATAGTGAGAGAAGTTGACAATCCTACAAACTACAGCGAGACTTACACATTTAGTTTGACCATAAACGGTCCTGTAAACTCAGATATAGTTTGGTTGACTCCTGCAGATGCAATTGAGCGAGCCAGAGTTCCCAGCAGTTTGGGATTTATTGACAACGGTGCAACCAGTACCTTTTATGTTGAAGCAGTCAATGTATCCGGCATTTCACTACAATATCAACTGTTGTCCGGCAGCGACAGCCGACTGCCACAGGGCCTCCAACTGTTAACATCCGGACACATTGCAGGGCGTGTCAGCTTTGATACATTTTGTTTAGATGGCGGCACCACAACTTTTGACGTTAATCTTAATACTGTTAATCAACCAACCACATTTGATATGGTGGCCACGTTTACGGTCAACGCATTTAGTGTCAATGGCTTGGTCAACGTAAACAAAACATTCTCAATCACTGTGGTACGACGTTACCAAGAGCCATTTGATAATCTTTACATACAGGCCATGCCACCGCAGAATGATCGCGACCTGTTGGCTGGCCTATTGCAAAATCCCACTATATTTCCTCCTGCATTGATCTATCGAGGTGATGATCCTAACTTTGGAGTAGCCCGTAGAGTTATCTACAATCATGCTTATGGTCTTTCAGCCGCTACCTTGGATGATTATGTGGCCAGTCTAAATCTTAACCACTATTGGAAAAACTTGGTGTTGGGCGAAATCAAAACCGCACAGGCCCTAGATGATGCCGGAAATGTAATCTATGAAGTGGTATACAGTGAAGTCATAGACGATTTAGTCAATAACGATGGAACCAGTGTTGGTAAACAAGTGGTCCTTCCCTTCCCAATCAACGCCAATGATTCAACTGAAATTGATTCAGTATACCCTAACAGTTTACAAAACATGCGAGATCAAGTTATTGATGTGGTAGGACAGATCAGTAATGTATTACCTAGATGGATGTTAAGTCGCCAAATCAATGGCAATGTGTTGGGATTTACTCCTGCCTGGGTCATAGCCTACACTAACCCTGGACAAAGTGGACAGATCGCTTACAATATTGCGACACGATTTGGGACACAACTTAACTTGGTAGACTTCAAAGTGGATCGTTACGAACTAGACAACTTCTTGACCAAGAACTGGGATCGTGAAAATCAACATTGGGGTTACTATGACATACCGCAGACTCCGTATCCGCCTAGTTTAACTACCTTTGATTTTATTGGGTTACCACCTTTTAATCCTACCAGGTCTTATGCAGTAGGTGATATTGTGATCTACCAAATTGTGGTATTTGAACCACCACCAAATGATGATATTCCGGCCTACAGAATTAATAGACTTTATATTTGCACTCAAGCAACCACTCCAGGAATACTACCCACAAATCCCATCTACTGGGATGAAGGTGGCAATAACCTGGCTGCCTGGATTAATAACTATCTTGAATTGACCACTTGGGAGGATAATTTACAAACCCTGGCTACCTGGACCTACGCTACTCCGCCAGGTACCACATTTGACGGTGGAAGTCTGCAGTTTACGGCTCCTGTAGATATGTATAGCAGTGATAACAGTACCACTACCAACACTACAATCTACGATAAATATCTGGTATTTCCCAAAATCAATATTTTAGAATAGACATAAATTATGACAACAGTTCCATACACATTCGGCAATGAATCTAGCCCTATACCGCTAAGTCAGCTGGATGCTAACTTCGCTGTAACTCCACAATTTGCCAACACAGCTGGTAATGTGACCAACGCCGTGCAGGCCAATATTACCAGCGTAGGCACGTTAACTGCATTATCAGTTAGTGGAAATATAACTGGCGGAAATCTAAGGACTGCAGGTGCTATCAGTGCCAGTGGTAACATTGCTGTAGGTAATATTGCCACAGGTGGTGCTGTCAGTGCATTTGGCACAGTAACTGGCGGTGCTTTTACTACTACCGGTAATGTCACAGGTAGCAATATTTTTGGCAATATTGTAGCCGCAAATATTACTGCGTCTGGCAGTACAAGTGTGACAGGCAATGTCTCTGCACAAGGAATAATCAGTGCCACTGGCAACATTGTAACAGCTGGACTATTTGTTGGAAACTTTCTAGGAAATATCACTGGAAATATTAGTGCTGGTGGATCTAATACTCAAGTGTTTTTTAATCTCAACGGCAATGTTGGTGCTGTTGGAGGACTAACCTATGATAAAGATTCTAATGTTCTTACTGTACTTGGGCGTGTAAATTCTCAGACGTTAGCAGTGTCCGGGCTTGCAACAGGCCCCACAGCCGCAACAGGCACTGCCAATAATCAAATAGCTACCACAGGATTTGTCAATAATCAAATCAATGCATATGCCAATGCAGTCAATATCACGGGCGGAAATATCACAGCAACTGACATCACAGCAACTAACATCGCAGCAACCAACGTCACAACAACTACAGTTTCTACCGCCACCTGGACTATTCGGGAATACAGTGGCACACTGTATTTCCAACGCAGTGGCTCAAACATAGCAAAACTTGATTCGTCTGGAAACTTCACAACCATTGGTAATGTGACTGCTTTTGGAACTTTATAATGGCTATACCCTTAACCGGCCCAATATCCTTAACAGATATCCAAGCTGAGTTTGGCGGCACCAACCCTATTGGTTTAAGTGAATATTACAAGGGCGGGTCTTACGTACTAACCACAGACTATGCTCCTAATGTACCTGCCTCTGGAAAGATTAGTTTAAGTGATTTTTATGGTGCTAGAAAAACCACATTAACCACAGTGACATTCACTAGTGCTGGCGATAATTTCTTTACTTTACCGGCTACTTTTGGGGGCAATTTAAGTGTTACCATGACTGGTGGCGCAGGTGGTGGTGGTGGCCCTGACAGTCAACCTGGACTTTCGGGTTACGGTGGATTGACTGTTACCAATTCTCAAATTTCAGCTAATGCAGGTGACATCGTTAATGCCTACGTAGGGGGTGGTGGTGGCGCAGGTGGATCAGGTGGAGGAGGCGGAGGTGGAGGTGGTAAAATTATTTGTACCAAACTATATGAACTTGGCCTGATGAGTAAAGCGATATATCTAGCAGATCAAGCATTTGGTGCAGAGTTAGTTCAAGTCCGTCCAGATATCTATAATGGATATCGTGCCTGGGCAGAGATTGTGGTAGATTGGATGGACGGTGCTGGTCCCAAGATGATGCCGTGGATGACGGATGAAGAATTTAGTACAGCAGCCAAACGTTGGTCCACCGCGTGGGCTGTAGATATTGCCACACCATGGGCAGAAGAAATGGCTTACAAGATGGGCAAAAAAGAATCAGGCAGTTTAACAGGCCGTATGATTACAGCCACAGGCATTCCAATTTGTAAAGTAGTTGGAGTTTGGCAACGAGTGTTTGGTCCTAGCAAGAAACCTGCAGGATTTGTCAAGGGTGCTATGTTAATTCCTGTATTTGTCATGTTCAAACTGGTGGCCGAATTAGGCAGATTAATTGAAGGTAAACAATCATGATAGATACATTAAATCAGAATATACAAAATTTGAGCCGAAGCGAACAGGAACAGTTGTTTAAATTACTGTCGGAAAACGCCAACATTTTGATAAAACTAATACCCGATGCACCATTGTTAAAGTATATCACAAGTGGATATACTACCAACAATGATCCAGTCATCCAGGCATACGATGCTTGGAAAAAGAATAATTAAGGAAAGATCATGCCAGGGTTAGATTACGCAGGAGGACTAGGGGGCAGTTTTGGTGGCGCCGGCTATAGCGGCGGTGGCGGTGGTGGTGGTGCTGGCTCAGTAATCTTTGTAAACGGTATTGCCCGAGCTGTAGCCGGTGGCGGTGGCGGCGGTGGCGGAGGTGGTCAGTTCAGTGCTGGCTTGCCCAATCAAGGAACCCCCGGAAATGCTGGTACTACCTACGGTGGTTACGGGGAAGGCAAAGGCAGCGGTGACGGTGCTGGAGGTGGTGGCGGAGGTGGTGGTGCGTTAGGCGGAGCAGGTGGGCTTGTAACTGGTGGCGATAACGGTGCATATTCTGGAGAAAATGGTAATTGTTTGGCGCCCGGTGGCGGTGTTATATCTGGTGGCGCAGCAGGCGGTGGTGGAGCACCTAACACAGCAGGCCCTGCCGGTACTATAACTATCAGTTATTATTCATAGAATAGATCTTTGATAAATATTAGCAGATAAACTAGGAACATTTATGACCAGTAATATTAACCCAAATAACATTGACGGCGCTTACCCAGTTGCTGGACAGGACAATAATTCGCAAGGATTTCGCGATAATTTTACCAATACGTCTACCAATTTCCAATTTGCAGCCGACGAAATCACTGACCTGCAAAACAAAGCAGTGCTTAAAGCCGCATTGACTGGCACTACCCTAGACAATAATATGCAGGGGTCTGTTTTAAGTAATGCTCAATTGCAGGATATGAGCGAAACTGTGGTACCATTGGGCACGGTAAGTGGAACTACAACTATAAACTATGCGTTGGGCAGTGTTCAAACCCTGACTACAAATGGTGCCGTCAGTTTAGCATTTACTAATTTTCCTGTGGCAGGTACTGCAGGGGTCGTCACAGTACAAGTTACTGTAGCCAATGTTATCCATACGTTGATATTTCCAGCCGCTGTTTCGGTTAATGCTCGCGGTATCCAAGGATTGAATACAGCAAATAACACTATCAGTTTTTCGTCAACTGGTGTATACAGCTTTACATTTACCACAAGCAATGGTGGTACTACGGTTACTGTTAGTGAAGTTAACAAACAAATTCAACCTTTCAATAATAGCAGTGAAAACTTAACTGACACTTCGGCAGCCAATTTGGCATTGACCACTAGTTATTTCAGTACAGTCACCGCGTCGACAGCAACTCTGGCGGCTGGTGTGAATGGACAAATCAAAACTTTTGCTATGTATGAAGAATCTGGCAACATGGTAATCACAGTGACCAATGCAGGTTGGAAGACATCTGGAACCGGAACCATAACCTTCAATGCCATTGGTGAAGGTTGCATTTTACAATACGTCAATGCCAAATGGATCTGTATTGGCAACAACGGTGCCGCATTCGCCTAACCAAAAATCGTTGACTTTACTCACGTAATCATATACAATTAGTGTATGGAACATCCTTTAATTGGTAATTTAGACGATCTCACCGCAGAGCAATTGCAAGAGAAAATTTCAGAATTAAACAAAAAATTAAGCATAGCCTATCGCACTGGTAATAGCTACTTGTGCGATCAATTGAGAATGGCGTTGGAAAGTTATCAAACCAAGTATCAAGACCGCCTACGCGGTTCTGGTACACCCTTTGATGAGGTCATTGACATTTCATGAATGTAAGACTACGATACGAATTACCTTTTACTGCTGGCATTTATCACGATGGCAGTTTTTACATGAACAATTATAATCTTAGGCTTTTAATGGCCACTGTCAGCGAAGATCCCAACGATCAAACAACAGCATTCAACCGACTTAAACATTTTGTTTACTCTTGCATGGAAAGTACTATTTTTATCAATGCTGACGAAACAGAACAACACAATCGATTTATACAAGCAGGACTAGATATTACAACCATGCCCGGGGAGCCAGTTGATCAGCTGATTGGCATCATGCTTTACCATAAATTAAACGCAGTGATGGAAAATCGCATGATTGTGTTTGAAACCGAAATATCTAGTGCTGCAGGTGAATACATGATTTACCTTCACAGCGAAGACGAAAATGTTGTAGGCTTTGTACAACCTGAGTGGTGGACCACTCCTGATTTAATACACAGTGATATTGTACCTGTAGAATCTGAAAAAATAGTATCTATGCCATCTGGTACATCTTGGAGAGATCTTGAGATGGCCTGGGACCCAGTCACAGATGAGCCCGTTACTAATGAAACCGGTAATATTGTAGTATTTGCTGACTTTAAACAACCTAATGAAACAAAATAAGTTTGGTGAACTGATCTTTGCTGAAACAGACGTAATGGATCTTGTCATGCAAGGTCGCGAGTTGACTGTGCTCAACGGCATGATTGTAGATAGCACCGTAGACCTGGGCCGCATGCCTGGCGAATTAGATCCTGTACCAGGACTCCAACAACAACGATTTCACACTGTATCAGTACCGGAATGGCATGCCCAACAACAAGCCAATTGGCACATGCCCGATGAATATAAACAATTAGACATTGCTCAACACATTTTAGAGTTGTGCGATACCGAAGCAGAATTACAACGGTGTGGTGCAGAATTATTATTATATCAAGAACGAAATTTGTTTGACCTTCTAAAATATTTAAAATATCTAGTTGATATTATGAAACAAAATAATATAATTTGGGGAGTCGGGCGAGGGTCTAGTGTGGCTAGCTATGTGTTATACAAATTGGGTGTACATAGGATTGACAGCCTGCACTATAATTTAAACGTGGCTGAATTCTTACGTTAAATACAGCACAATAGAGGAAATACTTATGACCAGCAAAATTTATAGATCTGCCCAAGGCAAATCAATTGATCTAGGAACTATTATGTTGCAGAATGAAACTGTTCGAGCGGTTGGCAACATGAAAGTAAATGCTCGCGGCGATAAATTAGACAATAATAATCGTGTAATTGAAACCAAACCACGACAAATTCAACGTCAAAATGCCCGTGCCACTAATGTGTCGGATGCTCCGGTGCACACCAGTGGTAATAAAGCTAAAAAAGCCAAAAAGGCTCAGGCAGAACAACAATCCTCTACAGAACATCAACACCATCATAATGAGACTGCACCACAAGAAGAAACAACGCATGTGGTAGCACAACCACCGTCTCAGAACGTTGTGGCCACGCCAAGTAAAATTCCAGAAGGTGGATTAGCAGGAGCCATTGCCCGTCAGAGAGAAGTCAAGCAAGAACTAGAAAAAACACGTCGTCAACAACAACAAGGCCAAGGCCTTAGAAAAATCTAAGAGGAATTATGACCAAAGCAGCATTTGCACCACATCAAATCACACAAGATCAGATCAAAGCCTTACACGATAACGTGTTGGTAGCAGATATGGAGTTTGATACTCGCATCACACAATCAGGATTGATATTGCCCAATGACAATGGCACTAGCCTAGGTATTCGCCCACGTTGGGGTCGTGTGTATGCTGTAGGCAAAGACCAAAAGGATGTTCAAGTTGGACAATGGATCTGTGTGGCACACGGACGTTGGACACGTGGCGTTGATATTGAAGATGGACAAACACAACACAAGCGAACTATTCGTAAAATTGATCCTAAAGATATTCTATTAATTTCCGACAGTGCAGAACGTCCGCAGGATGACACCATGAGTGATGCAGTACACATTCCAAAACAAACTAGAGATTGATCATGCCCATGTATGAAACTACAGTACGAACTCCCACCGGCGAAACTAAAGATCGGGTGTGGGCCAAAGATTTAGCAGAGGCCAGAATGTTGCTAGAACAACGCCACGGTCCTAGAAACGTTCCCTACATTCCACACATCATTCCGAGTTAAAATGGGATTTCAAAAACCCGATATAGCATCAACTTATTCCGCCATACGTAACAGTTTGGTTGAAATTTCTAGTCCTTATAATGACGGATGGACAAGTAGTAGTTGCAAACGAGAATTATATCTGTTAAAATGTTGGCTAGAGGACGAATATTGTAAGTTACCAACATTTGTCGGAGAAGAGTTATGGGCACAAGAACGCCTAGTAGAAATACTAAAAAAATAAATTTTTAAAGGAAAATAAAATGGCATTAACCAGACCTACCAAATCACAACTTCCAGACCCACGCAAACACAAGTTTGTCAGCTTTGCTAAAAGTGCTGTTAGAATTGCCGCTGGCCTAGGACTAGCTGGTGGCGGATGGCTTGAAAGGAATCCATACCTTATGTACGGCGCCCTGCTACTTGTGGTTGCTGAATTATTTGGCATCGTTGAAGAACTAGTATAATGTATTACTTGGTATGTCGACTAGCACCGTGGTATCGCGGATTAAATCGCATACAACAAGGGATGGTCATTGTTGGCTCGGTGATTGTTGTATTTGCCATGTGCCTGTGGCTCACACATGTGCCCAGCGAGCGGCCTAGGCAAAAAGTAATTATTCTCAACTGTGATCACTGCGGTACCGATCCGGAACGAACTATAAGTTACAATGAGTATATGGATCGTAAGGAACAAGAACAACGCACATGGTTCGCAAATAAAAAACAAGAATTGCGCCAACAAATTTGGGACGATAACGGCCGTGCTCGTTGGTGCCGTGAACATCCACAAGATAGAAACTGTAAAAAATGATCCAACCTTTGAGAGATGATCTTATGGTGCAACAGCAGTTGCCCAACGGCTTAGAGAGTCGGGTGGCTGCCTGGCAACACATGGTGGCAGTGATCATGCTAAACCAAACAGGCCGCAAGCCTGTAAAAACAGTATTCCCCATCTTCATGCACCATTGGTCTAGTCCTAGCAAGTTTGCACGGGCATCTGAACAAGAAGTACGAGATGTGATATGGAGCCTGGGCATGGTTAATGTGCGTTATAAAAGATTAGTTGAGATGAGCTATGACTTTTCGCAGTGGGACTTGGATGATGCCACCAAGTTATATGGCATTGGAAAATACGGTAGTGACAGTTATGAAATCTTTTTCAAAAACAACTATTCAGTAGACCCAACAGATAAAGAATTACAACGATACCTAGAAGAGGAAGTGTTTGCATGAAAGAACTTTGGATAGAAAAGTATAGACCAAAAACTATAGACGGCTATGTATTTGTAGACGATAATCAACGGCAACAAGTCGAGTCATGGATTCGCGATCAATCTATTCCAAATTTACTGTTTAGTGGTAGTCCAGGTACAGGTAAAACTACTCTTGGAAAGATGCTAATCAACGAACTTGGTGTAGATGAATATGATGTGCTGTATGCCAACGGATCTAAAGAAGCTAGAAAGATTGAATGGGTAGACAAACTGATATCATTCTGTCAAACTATGCCATACGGTAAGTTTAAAGTTGTTTTTATCGACGAAGCAGACTATATGAATCCGCAGAGTGTTCAACCTGCCTTGCGTAATCTAATGGAAGACTACAGTCATAGCGTCCGCTTTATTTTGACCTGTAACTATCCTAACAAGATTATTCCACCCTTACATTCAAGACTACAACAGTTACATATCCTAAAAACAGATCATACAGAGTTTACAGCCCGTGCCGCCACAGTCTTAGTCTCAGAGAATGTTGAATTTGATATCGATACCTTAGACAGCTATGTTCGTGCTACCTATCCAGACCTACGTAAGTGTTTGCAGTTGCTACAACAAAACAGTCAAACGGGGCAGTTGAATGCACCCAACACAACAGATCGATCTGTAGGCGATTGGAAACTAGATTGTGTAGATTTGTTCAAGCAAGGAAAGATACGCGAAGCTCGTACGCTGATGTGTCAACAAAGCACACCAGAAGAAGCCGACGAAATATTCCGTTGGATGTATGACAACTTGGATTTGTGGTCAACTGATCCGCATAAACAAGATCAAGCAATCATTATTATTCGCAACGGACTTGTTAATGTACCCATGGTTGCAGACCAAGAAATAAATCTAAGTGCTACATTATCGGAATTATGTCAGCTATGAGATATCTTTTACTAACATACTATTATCAAGCCAATGGTAAAATTGACGAAGGTATGACTGTTACCACTCGAGTTAGAACCAAAGATTCGCAAACTGCCAGCGTAATTTTAGACTTCAAAGAACTAAAAGTTATTAAAGCATCCTTGCGTGATACAACCATTCCTAAAGATTGGGATCGTATTGTAGGATACTACTATCCATTTTATCCCGCTATTATGGAACGGCTATTTAAAGAAAACGGGCACCCAGTTGATATCAAAGCAACAGCCTAATATAGACATTACCGGATTTCATATTGAACCCACTAATATATGCACTCTCAAATGTCCTGGATGTGCTAGAACTAGATTCATTGACCAATGGCCGCAACATTGGAAAAATCACAGTCTTGACATTGACGAATTATTAACATTTATTGATATCGATTTGTCTGGTAACAAGATTAATTTGTGCGGCAACTACGGTGATCCGATTTACCATCCAGATTTTATTGAATTAGTAACTTGTTTAAAAGCACGAGGTGCTGTTATTACTATTACTACCAATGGAAGTTATAAAACTCAACACTGGTGGGAACAGTTGATATCTAAGTTAACACCTGCAGATACCATTACGTTTAGTGTCGACGGAACTCCTGAAAATTTTACACAGTATCGTGTTAATGCCGACTGGGAATCTATTCTAATAGGTATGCAAGTAGTTGCTCAGTCGGTATGTAATAGTGCATGGAAATACATACCATTTTCCTATAATCAAAATAATATTGAAGAAGCACAACAACTAAGCAAAGATATTGGTATTAAACATTTTCGAGTTGAATTTAGTGATCGGTTTGATGCCCAGACTGAATTTTTAAAACCAGACGATACATTAATAGGATCTAGGTATGTTGCCCAGGTGCAATGGAAAACTAACAATACCATTTCAACGGTATCTCCTAAATGCCACCAAGGACAAGATCATTTTATCACAGCTGACGGATATTACACACCTTGTTGCTATCTAGCCGATCATAGATTTTATTATAAAACAACATTTGGCAAAAATAAAAAACAATATGACATTCGTCAACATACACTTACTGAAATATTACAACAGCCGCAAACCGTTGAATTCTATCAAACCCTAGATCAACAGCCCGGATGCCAGTACAACTGCCCAAAAACCGTCGGTTGACCAATAATTCCATTTCAAGTATAATAATACTATGAAATCGAAATATAGAAACAGAAAAAAACTTATCCTAACTGATGCTGACGGATGTTTGTTAGATTGGGAATGGGCCTTTAATGTATGGATGCAGGAACATGGATTCGAAGAAGTTCCTGGCAGTAAACTCAACTACGACATGGCCGTACGTTACGGCATTCCAAGAGAGCAAGTAACAAAACTCATACGAATTTTTAATGAAAGTGCCGCAATTGGATTCCTACCGGCACAACGTGATGCCATGTACTATGTCAAACGCCTGGTTGAGGAACACGGTTACAGGTTCCACTGTATCACATCACTGAGTTTAGACCCAAATGCACAACGACTCCGTGAAATGAATCTAAGCAAGTTGTTTGGTGAGCATACGTTTGAACGCATTGTATGTCTGGATACTGGTGCCCACAAAGACGAAGCCCTGGAAGAATACGAAGGCACTGGATTCCATTGGATTGAAGACAAGCCGGAGAATGCTGAGGCCGGATACAAATACGGGTTGAATCCGTTACTTATAGAGCACGGCCACAACATGACTCACTATCATCCTGGTGTTACACTCGTAAAAAATTGGAAGCACATTTACGAGGTTGTCACAGGTCAGTCAGCATAAAGAGTAAGCACACTATCAATAATAGCATGCCGCTGTATGTCTCGATTGTCTAAATGACACACAGCTATTCCCTTTACACCCCCTTCCTCTAATCGATTACAAAGGTCCATCAGACCGTTGTTGCCGCGATTACGATCGGCTTGTTCTACGTCGCCCGTGATTACAATTTTTGAGCCTTCGCCAATACGGGTCATTAGCATTTTGCACTGACTAGGGGTTGCATTCTGCATCTCATCAGCTATGATATAGGACGACTTGAACGTTCTGCCTCTCATAAAAGCCAAGGGTGCTATTTCAATCTTTTGCTCCTCTATCATGGCCTGGATGTCAGGCTGACGATAGTACTCTCTAAGTATGTCAGTTAATGGGCGTACCCATGGATCCATCTTTTGATTCAAGTCACCGGGCAAGAACCCGTGCTTTTCATCCTCAACGCCAACGGCTGGGCGTGTTAATACAATACGATCTACTTCGCCTGCTCTAAATGCCTTTACTGCTGCCAGCATAGCCAAGTAGGTCTTTCCTGTTCCTGCCGGTCCTGCTGTGACCACAATCGGCTGATCAGCACTTTGTAAAGCCAACACCAAGCGTTCTTGATTGCGTGTTCGTGGCACGATATCAATGGGCCTTTGCTTTACTGGTTTTACCTGATCAAATCTTATGGTGTTTTCTTGGAATGTCATGCGACTTTTTTGTGATTTTGTTGCTCTTTGTCTACTCAATTTATACTCCATTGTAGTTGAGTTACTTCTGACAGCACCCTGCTGTCTTAGATATTTACAGTGTTGTGGGCCTGAATTTAGTGTGGGTAGTAAATGATTGTAAAACGGACTAAGTATTAAGCTACACTGAAATTCTTCAAAGTCTCCGTACAGACCAAATCACCATAAATAATCATATGACACAAAAAACCATTGACCAAGCTATATTCAAAGATGGGCAAGATTATTGGCAAGTAGCCCAAAACATCCAGGATATCTATCTCAGCGAAGGTAGCCTGCTGACCCTGCTGGACTTTGAACGAGTGTTGGATGAACTAGATTTGTATGCTTTTAAGAACTGGCAAATTGGTGAACTGGTACAAGGCCCTACTATCAGCAAATATCGTGTGAGTTGTATTTTTATGTGGCCCGAAAAACTCATGCCAGACCCAAGAGGCGGCCGCCGTTTACTGCCGTTTGATTGCGAAGTCAAGTACAAAAAAACCAATATGAAAGTGCCCATGAAGATTGAGGATCCTAGCGATTATCGTCCAGGCACAAAAAAAGCAAGACTAATAGAGAAAAAAGTATGGCTGGTAGAAATTTCCATGCCCAAGGCCTTGATGAGCGACATACGCACAGGCTCCGTAGAATTAGAAGATCAAGACATTGATCTAGCAGACCTAGATGATGCTTACGAGCAGGATCTGGATCAAGACAGTTATCAAAATGACCAACAGGCACAAAATGCACAACAACAACTCCAACAACCCGCTATTTGAAAGCCTGAGCTTTAAGGACATGGATGGCTTGTTAAAGCCCACAATCCATGTGGATGAATTTACTAGTAAAATGGGCGACGATGATGACATTATTGTGCTCAGTTTCTTTGTTCGTGCTGATCAGGTTGCCAAAGATCTGATGAACTGGTTTGAAAAAGGTTATGATTTTGTGTTAGATGCTGATCGTAGCCCAGGAGAAATCAAACCCAATCGTTACCTAGTCTATGTTGAAATCCGCCGTCGTAGTACTGCCGGTGGGCAGGTTGAACAACTGTTAGATGATCTAAGCACGTTAACTGAGTTTGAAGATAGTTCAGCGTGGACCATGCATTATCGCGGTAAATCGATTCCATTCAGCCGTGACGCATTTGACAAAACAGTGCCACTTACTCCTAGAGCCTATCGTGAACGTTACGAAAAAGATCTTAATGAAATGCGCACAGCCGCAGGACTTCCTACTATTACCACGTATGACAAAAAAGATCGAGCCTTACAATCTATCCAAACGGCTGCTGGCATAATCTAAAAATCCTAGTAGTTGCATAAACTAGGTATATAATTACCTATGAATCTAAAAAGTTTTGGTTGCAGTTTTGTCTTTGGCAGTGATCTAGCCGACGCTGTTGCCATTCCGGGTCAAGCAATAGTGCCGAGTCGATATACTTGGCCTGCTCATCTGGCGCAAACCCTTGAATACAATTATCAATGTTATGCTCGCCCTGGCAGCGGAAACCTACAGATTGCTGAGCGTATATTGAGTCATATTACCAACGAAACATCATTATTTGTAATTGGTTGGACATGGATAGATCGCTTTGATTATTGGGGAGATGAATATCAGTGGCCTGATATTAAATGGAAAACCATTATGCCAGTTGATACCAATGAGTTGGCTAAAACTTACTACAGAGATCTACATAGTCAATATCGTGATAAATTAACAACCTTAATGACAATAAAATTAGTGATTGATACTTTAAAACAAAATGGTCAAAAGTTCATAATGACCTACATAGATGATTTGATTTTTGAAACTGAGTGGCATACTACACCAGTAATAACAGATTTACAAAATTATATTAAACCCTACATGACTACTTTTGACGGGAAAACATTTTTAGACTGGAGTCGGACCAACAACTATGCTATTAGCACGACCTTTCACCCATTAGAGGCAGCACACAAATCAGCTGCTGATTTAGTGTTTAATTCTTTTGATAAACAAAAAACAGTCGACCCAGCTCGGTGGGTTCTTTCTTAAACTCTAATAGTTTAAGATTATACGTTTCAGCAAATTCATTTACAATCTCAAAAGTCCAAGGAAAGATATCCACATACAGTCCTGTTTTGTGTGATAACCCTGGATTGGCTCGCAGATAAAACTTTCCACCTTTTTCCAGTAAATTAACACAATGAGCAAAACGTTGTTCAATTTCGTCTCGGCTATTAAAGTTGATTGATCCCAAGGCAATGATATGATCGTGGCTTTCTGGTTTGACCTTGTACTCTAATATGTCAACTTCGTAGTCTGCACAATTGTTATACGGGTCAATGCCAATCAAGTTTGGAATACGTCCTTTAAACGGATGATACCCACAACCCACATCTAACACATTCTTGGGATCCAATTTGGCAATTTCTTCAGCCAATGCCCATCCAGAATGATCATATTCGCCAGTGCGTGGTTTCCAAATTTCAGCAAAAAATCTGTGGGTGTATGCTTCACTTAATTCAGCAACTACATTTTTTACAGTGCCCACATAGTCAGACGTTAATTGCAGTTCATCCCACACAGCATCTTTAAACTTCTTGTAACGAGCCGGAGTCCAGGGCAATTGATCCACTACCGTGCTCTGGTCAATAACAATATCTTGATATTTGGGTAAATCAAAGGCTTCTGTTAAATTTTCTGTAATCAGTTTAAAAATTTTAGTATTCATTAAAAAATTTCCGTTTTAGGTAAATAATTTTGCAAAGAGTTAAAAAATTTTATCCTCTTGCAAATTTTCTATAACTATTTACACAAAGGATATAACATGAAAAAATTATTGCTGACTATTCTCCTAGCCCCTGCCCTGGCCTTTGCCTGGCAACCCACCAAGCCTATCACAGTTATTTTTCCAAACGGCCCCGGTGCCGGCAACGAAATTAGTTTTCGCATTGTAGCTGCACAGGTAGAAAAGAAAACTGGCGCAAGTTTTGTTAGCGAACACCGACCTGGAGTCGATGGCAACGTGGCTATGAATCATTTTAATACAGTAGCAGCTGATGGATATACTGTAGCTGTTCCGGCTTGTCAGAGCAACTGGGTTACTGCGGAAATATGGTATCCTCATGCGGTAAAATACAATGCCATGGAGTTTGAACCCGTGGCCAATATTGCTCGTAGTCCCCTGGCATTTTTTGCCAAATCTGGGAGCACAGTTAACACGCCTGAAGAGTTAATTCGAGATATCAAATCTAAAAAACGTCCAATTACATTTGCCATCGGCGGTGGCGGCCACAAACTTGCGGTTGAATATCTAGTGGACCGTTTAAAAATCCAAGGCGGCGACGAAGTTATTACTGCCATGTATAAAGGTCCAGCACAAGCCCTACTAGATGTCATGGGCGGACATGCTGAATTTGCTGTTACTCCTATTGCTGTAGGTTGGCCACATGTACAAGCCGGCAAGCTAAAGTTAATCGGTATTGCCAATGAAACACCAATCAAAGGACTTGAGAAATATCCATTGATGAAGACCTATATTCCCGGACTTAACATACACGGTTGTTGGAACATGGTATTGCCCAAGGGTACTCCTGCAGATGTGCAAGAGTGGTATCGTGCTAATTTTATTCCAGCTATCAACAGTAAAGAATCCAATGAAAAATTTGTAGAGAACATGATGTTTATTACCCCAGCAGAACACACGCCCGAAGGAGTCAGAGCCAGCATGGTAAGACTGCGTCAAGTGTGGCAACCAATTGCACAGAAAATTAAACCATGAAATATATCTTTATGGCCGGTGCTCCGGGGTCAAAATGGAGCAGTGTAGCAAAAAACATTTACTACAGCGCAGATGTTGATCAGACTGATCATACTGAAGCTCGCACTTACTATCATGATGCTACCGGAGAAATGTTGCTGATGCATCAAGGTGCGTATTTTGACCCCGGAATGGAATTTGATTTACCGGCAGATATCACAGCTCTAAGCAAAGAAGAATTAGAACGCAGGTTTGATGAACCATTTAGTGGCACAGGTGTACGTATTGTTAAAAGCCATATATTTTGCCATAATTTGAAATTTATCAAACACACATGGCCAGATTGTCCTATTGTGTTGGTACATCGCGGTGATGATGCTTGTCTAGGTTGGTGGGTCAAGTGCGGACAGTTTAACATCACCTATCCTAGTTACGATAAGTACTACAAAGATTTACGTCACATGGCTGTGGAAATCAAAAGGCAAAATACAGACATGCGACAACACTGGGACTATGCTAGTTTTGTCTATGACAATGTTGGACTGTGCGAGCGTTTGAGTATAGCAGTACCGCCGGAAGAGTATCGACAAAATTATGCTGACAATAAAGTAAGGGTAAAAGTATTATGAACAGTGCATGGGAAATAACCCGACAACGTAGCAATTATCATTTTGATAATTTTAGATTTGAGCCGGATCAAGATCGTGTTACCTTCCTTGGTAATATTAGTCCTTTTTGGCAAGCAGAATTAGCCGCTATCACAGACTTGGCAAAACCTAAAACATGGCGCACCCGTGGCAAAGGTGACGACCGCCTTGCAGAAGAATACGATCAAGAAGATTACGATCTTGAAAAATTTGGGTATGGTAAAGATCACATTGTTGGCGATTTAACCTGGGATCTTCCGGCAACATTTGATAAAATTGCTGTATGGTTTGGCATGGACAATTGTAAGATGCGATTGCATGTTCAACGCCCGGGACAGGTGTGGAACTTGCATCTAGACAAATTAGAAAAGTGGAATCCAGAAGATCCAAGCCGGGTCATGCGAGTTATGATTGCGCTTAACGACTATGAACCAGGACACTTTTTTAGCTATGGTAATTATATACACACTGGATGGCAAGCCGGCGATGTTACCACCTTTGACTGGCAAAATATTCCACATTCCACAGCCAACGCAGGACATGGACCTAGAATTACATTACAAATGACCGGTGTTATAACTGACAAGACTAGAGATTTTCTGCGTATATTAAGAAGCAAAAGCCCATATAGTTTGTAATAGCGGTCTAGCTAAATATTGATATCTAACAAGGTGCCAATTATGGAAATTACGCAACAACAACTAGGCCAATGCATTGGCAATAACCCATACTTAGAACATTGGGCCGAAGCCTTAAACAAAATACTACCAGATTACGATATCACGACACCCCAACGTGTGGCCGCATTTGTTGCTCAGTCAGCACACGAGTCGGGGGGATTTACAGCCTTGCACGAAAACTTAAACTATCGTGCTGTTACACTGAGAAAAGTATTTCCCAAATACTTTCCAACTGACGAAATGGCCGAACAATATGCACAGCAACCTGAACGTATCGCCAACAGAGTTTATGGCAATCGCATGGGCAACGGCGACGAAGCATCAGGCGACGGATTCCGCTACTGTGGTCGTGGACTTATTCAATTGACTGGTAAGAGCAACTATCAAGCCTTTGCTGACAGCGTACAAATGCCAGTTGAAGAAGTTCCTGCATTCTTGGCAACATTTGAAGGTGCTATACAAAGTGCCTGCTGGTTTTGGGAATCAAACAATTTAAATCAATATGCCGACTCGGGCGACATCTTAACAATGACCAAACGTATCAATGGTGGCACGCTGGGCTTGGCTGATCGTCAAGCACATTACAATCATGCCCTACAAGTGTTCGGCGCTTAACATATGTGGATTTTAAAATGGCTTCCGGACTTTGTATTCCATTTAATTTTTATTGCTGGCCTGTTGGGACTTGGAGCAAGTTTTGTATTAAAATTCGTTCCATTTTTTGTTCAGTACCGTGTAGTAATTCAAGTTGCCGCAAGTATTATGATTGCTGTTGGCCTGTATATGGAAGGTGCTATTTCAGACAACACAGCCTGGGTGGATCGTGTTCATGTCATGGAAAAGAAAATGGCCGAAGCAGAAGCCAAGTCAGCTGATGCCAATACTAAGCTGGTCACTGAGATTGCTCGAAATCGAGAAAAGATTGCGGCCAATCAAGCCTCAGTTAAACAGGCCATACAACAAAACATTCAAGCTATCAATCGTCAGTGCAAGTTAACCGACGTCAGTGTTGAAATGTATAATCAAGCTGTTCGTGGAGGCACACGATGAAAAAATTAATCGTCATTGCGTGTTTAATTGCGTCTGGTTGTACAACTGTTCCAGTCACAGCAAAGTTTCCAACAGCCCCAGACTCTTTTAAAGAACCGGCACCTACTCTTAAAACACTTGATGTGCCCAAGCCAGAACTGAGTGATTTGATTGGCAACGCCAACGACAACTACGCAGAGTATTATCGACTGCGTGACAAATATAACGGATGGATCAATTGGTATAACACACAAAAACAAATATTTGAATCCGTAAAATAACAATAACAAGGAGCTAAAAGATGCCACAGGCACAAGATAATGTTGTAGAAACGACCAATGCAAAACCACAAGAAGATTGGATGGCCCGACGTTGGCGTCCAGCCATGGGCTGGCTGTATATGGCTGTATGCGCCATGGACTTTATGATATTTCCAGTGCTATGGAGTGTGTTGCAATCCGTCAGCCATGGACAAGTTACCAACCAATGGCAACCGTTGACACTCCAAGGTGCAGGTCTATTCCACTTGGCCATGGGTGCTGTGTTGGGCATCGCCGCATATGGACGTACACAAGAAAAAATGGCTGGTGCAAACAATGGTGGCCTGAGCGCAGGATTTGGCACAGGAGCAGGTACCACTTATGTTCCACCCAACGCAACAACTATGAACACAATCAATCAAGGCAATCAATCCGCCGCAGGAGGATTTAACAGTGGATCATCATTTGGCACACCTGCAACAGGATTCGGCGCACCACCAGCATTTGGATCCGCACCTGTGCCAGCATTTGGCACAGCAACACCGACTTGTCCAACCACAGGTCGACCCTTGGGACCAGCACAAAGCTTCCCAGCATTATAATAATAAAAGGAGAATCATCATGTTAGACACAATATTTTGGATCGCAGTAGGAGCATTTGTAGGATGGAATTTTCCACAGCCCGTTTGGGCTCGAGCAATACAGGCTAAAATTCAAGCGGTAATTACCAAAGGAAAATAAAATGGCAGATGAATCAGCAAAAGGCGCATTTATAGAAAAACTATTATTTGCTTTATTACCGCTATTAATCGGTAGTACTGGTTATTTGATCAGCGCCTTGGGAGCATTACAACACGATGTAACCATTCTAAATCAAAAGGTAAGTTTGGTAGTGACCACTGATAACAAACAATCAGTCAACAGCGGTGCAGAACTTGCTCG
>Ga0114973_10000145_pt1 | contig 48513 bp, 43 predicted proteins | sample M_140807_MF_Meta_FD_87025 | JGI IMG/M metagenome (GOLD analysis project Ga0114973, IMG submission 87025) | Freshwater microbial communities from Lake Montjoie, Canada to study carbon cycling - M_140807_MF_MetaG | ecosystem: Environmental > Aquatic > Freshwater > Lake | place: Lake Montjoie... | reverse complement strand
TATCCGTTCCACATCGTGCGGCTCGAGAGCGGCGGCGACATCCTGCGCATCCCCCCGGGCACCTTTCACCGCTCCGTGTCCGACCCCGATGGCTCCCTGGTGTTGAACCAGGCGGTCCGGGAGGAAGGGGCCAGCATCGTGCGCGAATTTCGCGTTTACAACAGCAGCCGGATTCCCCGCCTGTTTGCCGTCACCTCCCGCACCGCGCCCCTGCCGAAGCTCCACGGGGTGAGTTGGTAGGCCCTCGTTCGCCCGGCCCCGGCCGGGTGGATGGGCCCAGGAGAGGCCGGATTAGCCAAGGGCAGGAAGGATCAGCCCAGTCGCAGGTCGATCGTGGCGTCGCCGCTCCGGCGGCGGCCCTGCCAGGGCTGGTCCTGATCGTCGGCAGTGGCCTCATCGGTTGCGGCGAGGAAGGCCGTGCCCTCTTGGTTGAGCTGGAAGGATGAGCCAGCTCCATCGCCATGCAGGCTGAGGACCAGGGGCAGGTGGGGGGCGATGGCCGGATGCAGGCAGGGATAGAGGCGCTGCAGCCGATAGCGCACGGCCAGGGGGCCGCCGTCGGCCGGCAGCTCCAGGGGACGCCCCGAGAGCCCCAGCCGCCAGGCCTGCCGAAAGGCCGGGCTGGAGCTGATCTCGAAGCGCCGAAGTGAGCCATCCACGAAGCGGCTGGTGAAGCCGCCTTCGCGTGGGAAATCACAGATCAGTGGCCAGGGCTCCAGGGCCGGCCGCACCTCCAGCAGCGCATCGCCGTCCTGCCAGCGCAGCAGGGGCGGGAAGCGCCATTCCCAGATCTGCCGGAATGGCGTGGGATCGAGGGCCAGGCCGTCGGTGGCCAGCTCGGCCAGCACCGCTTCTAGATCGGCCCAGAGGGCGCTGGGAAGCAGTTGGCGGTCGTGGAGTTCACCGTCCCACTCCCTCAGGTCGGTGGGGCGATGGCGTGGCTCCAGCAGGTGGGCGGCCAGGGCGCTCCAGAGCAGGGCCACGGCGCTGCTCCACTCCACGTTCGGCAGGCTCTCCAGCGCCCGGAACTCCACCAGACCCAGACAGCCGGCAGGGGCGCCGGGATTCCAGAACTTGTCGAAGCTGATCTCGCTGCGGTGGTTGTTGCCGCTGCGGTCGGCGTGGAGGTGGCGCAGGGTTTCGCCGATCACGCTCCGCTGGTCGGAGCCGGGTTGGGCTGGGCCCTCGCCGTCGTCGGCCTGCTCCAGGGCCCGGTAAGCCAGCTCCAGGTCAAAGCTGTCGCCGGCCGCCTCATCGGCCCGAGGGGCCTGGGAGGCCGGACCCACGCAGGCGCCGCTGAACAGGTAGGCCAGGGAAGGGTGGTGCTGCCAGTAGCGCAGGATTCCCGCCAGCCAGCCGGGCCGCCGGAAAAAGGGATGCTCCTCCAGGCTCGGGCCGCCCCAGAGCAGATGGTTACCGCCGCCGGTGCCTTCCTGACGCCCATCGGGCGCTTCCTTCCAGCTGCGCAGCCCAACGCGCTCACCGGCCCGCTCGAGGATCCGCAGCCAGCGGTCGTAGTCGGCCCAGCCGTGACAGATGGGCAGGTTGATTTCCAGCACGCCCGGATCGGCCGTGAGACCGAGCATCTGCCAGTGGCCTTCCCAGTCGACCGGAAGCATGCCGCTCAGGCGTGGAGGCGCCAGGCCTTCGAGGCTGTCGGCTACGGCCTGCAGCAGGGCGGTGAGGGGGCGGCGGATCAGCGGCGGCAGAAAGAGCTCCCAGCCCTCGCCATCGGTTTCCAGGGTCAGCACCTGGCGGGGCACCCCTTCGGAAAAGTGCTCCAGGGGCAGGCGCAGACCAGCCGGTCCGGGGGCACCACTGAGCTGGCGGAGAGTCTCGTCCAGGGGCCAGGCGGCCGGCAGCCACTGGATCGGGGCTTCCGCATCGCTGGGATCGGAATCGGCCGCACTGAGAGGCACCGCCCACGCCCGCCGGGCGGGGTCCAGGGGATCCCGCAGTTCCAAGGGCTCCAGGCACACCCCGAGCCGGCCCGCCAGGCGCTCCAACCAGGCCGATCCGTCCTCGGGACTGAGGGCCTCACCAGGGTCGAGCCGGTCCGCAGCGGGCCAGCGCACCGTGGGCTGCCCATCGAGGCCGGTGAACAGGCGCAGGGCCCAGCGGGGGTTCACCTCCCCCTCGTACCGCTTGCCGGGGCAGTAGAGCAGGGTGCTGCCAGGCCAGGCCGAGCGCTGCAGCTCGCTCGCCATGGCCCGGGCCATCGGCAGCTTGGTGGGCCCATCGGCGGCCACGCTCCATTCGGCACCGAGGGGCTCCAGCGGCACGTAGGTGGGTTCCCCGCCCAGGGTGAGCCGGATGCCAGCGGCTTCCAGCCGCTGCTCCACCGCCTCGGCCACACCCTCCATCCAGGCCGGGGTGTTGAAGGTTTCAGAGACCTCCCCCATGGGGGGCACTGGGAGGGAGACGGACACTGGGAAGGGCGTGCAGCGGGGGCTGGATGGGCCTCGGATCAGGGTCTGTTGGCCCTGGCCAGGCTCGCTCGGGAGGAGTGGCGTGGCGATGGAAGGGGCGGAGCGGAGGATCCGCACGGCCCCGGTCGCCTGAAGGCCCGGACCGGGATCAGCCGGTCGGGCCCTTCAGCACTTGGCCAGCTTGCACCGGCACAGGGGCCACATTCCAGATCCGCTCGGCGTACTCCCGGATCGAACGGTCGCTGCTGAAGAACCCGCAACGGGCGGTGTTCAGCACCGACATGGTGCTCCAGTGCTGGGGATCCCGCCAGGCATCATCCACGGCGTTCTGGGCGCGGCGGTAGTCGCCGATGTCGGCCATCACGCGGAAGGGATCGTGGCCGCAGAGGTTGGCCAGCAGCGGATGGAAGAGTTCGCGGTCGCCCTCGCTGAAGTGGCCGGAGCCGATCAGGTCGATCGCTTCTTTGGCGAGCGCGTCATTTTCCAGCCAGGGCAGGGGGTGATAGCCGTTGCGGTTGATCTCGGCCAGCTGGTCGGCGGTGTGGCCGAAGAGGAAGAAGTTGTCCTCACCCACCCGATCGCGGATCTCGATGTTGGCGCCGTCGAGGGTGCCGATCGTGAGGGCGCCGTTGAGGGCCATCTTCATGTTACCCGTGCCGGAGGCCTCCATGCCGGCGGTGGAGATCTGTTCGGAGAGGTCCACCGCGGGGTAGATGCGCTGGCCCAGCTTCACGCTGAAGTTGGGCAGGAATACCACCCGCAGGCGGCCATCCATGGCCGGATCGATGTTCACGATGCCGGCGATCCCCACGATCAGCCGGATGATCAGCTTGGCCATGTGATAGCCGGGTGCCGCCTTGCCGCCGAAGATCACGGTGCGGGGCGGCAGCTCCTCGCCGTTGCGGAGGCGCAGATAACGCTCCACGATCTGCAGGGCGGCCAGGTGCTGGCGCTTGTATTCGTGAATCCGCTTCACCTGCACATCGAAGAGGGAGGCCGGATCCACCAGCACCCCGGTGTCGTGGCGGATGGTGCTGGCCAGCCGCTGCTTGCTCTGCTCGCGTACCCCCTGCCAGCGCTCGAGGAAGGCGGGGTCGTGGGCCAGGGGTTCGAGCGCCTGGAGGCGGTCCAGGTCGCGGCGCCAGCCTTCACCGATGCTGGAATCGAGCAGACCGGCCAGGGGCTGGTTCGCCACCGCCAGCCAACGGCGGGGAGTCACGCCGTTGGTCACGTTGGTGAACCGATCCGGCCAGAGGGCGGCGAAATCGTGGAACACGTTCTCCACCAGCAGCTTGCTGTGGAGCTCAGCCACCCCGTTCACGTGGTGGCTTCCCACCACAGCCAGATGGGCCATGCGCACCTTGCGTTGGCCACCTTCCTTGATCAGCGAGAGGCGCTCCAGCAGCTCGGGCTGGCCCGGGTAGCGGATCCGCACCATGCGCAGGAAGCGGGCGTTGATCTCGTAGATGATCTCCAGTTGGCGTGGCAGCAGGTGGCCGAAGAGCTCGAGCCCCCAGGCCTCCAGGGCTTCCGGTAAGAGGGTGTGGTTGGTGTAGCTGATCGCTGCGGTGGTGATGCTCCAGGCCGTGTCCCAGTTGACGCCGTGTTCATCGATCAGCAGCCGCATCAGTTCCGCCACAGCGATGGCGGGATGGGTGTCGTTGAGCTGCACCGCAAACTTGCGGTGGAACTCGGTGGGGGCCATGCCCTGGCCCTTGAGGATGCGGAACATGTCCTGCAGGGAGCAGGACACGAAGAAGATCTGCTGGCTAAGCCGCAGCCGTTTGCCCTGCTCCATCTCGTCATTGGGATAGAGCACTTTCGAGAGCGTTTCCGATTGCACCTTCTGCAGCACGGCGCGGGTGTAGTCACCGGCGTTGAAGGAGGCGAAATCGAAGGCATCGGGCGCCTGGGCACTCCACAGCCGCAGGGTGTTGGCGGTGTTCACGCCGCAGCCGAGGATGGGGGTGTCGTAGGCCACGCCGATCACGGTGTGGCCGCCGATCTGCACCGGATAGCTCCATTCCGGCCGGATCACCTCCCAGGGGTTGCCGCGGGCCAGCCAGGGGTCGGTGCTTTCCTGTTGGCCATCCGGTCCGACCTGCTGGCGGAAGATGCCGAACTCGTAGCGGATGCCGTAGCCGATCGCCGGAAGCTCCAGGCTGGCCATCGATTCCTGGAAACAGGCCGCCAGGCGGCCGAGGCCGCCGTTGCCCAGCCCGGGTTCTGGTTCCTCGTCGATCAGTTCCTCCAGGGAAAGCCCCAGGGCCCGGCAGGCTTCCTGGGCCTCGCCACGGATGCCGAGGTTCACCAGATTGTTCTCCAGGTGGGGCCCCAGCAGGTATTCGGCGGAGAGGTAGGTGGCGGTGCGCACATGGGCGCGGGTGTAGGTCTCGGCGGTATTGACCCAGTTCTGCAGGAGGCGGTCCCGCACCGCCAGGGCCAGGCAGAGGTAATGGTCGTGGCGGGTGGCCAGGGAGGGGGATTTCGCCTGGCTGGAGAAGAGGTGGCGGCGCATGGCGCCGAGCAATCCTTCCCTATCGGGAGGAAGGGTGGTGGTGGTATCGGGGGCATCCATGGCGGTGCCGGTCGGATCGGGGAGTGGAGCCTTCATCGTTCGGATCGGGGGGGGGCTGCTGCACCAATGGATACAGGCCGCACCAGCTTTATGGGCCCTTCCAGTTCGGCCTGAACGCTTTGGCGGGGTCCGGCTGCGAGCGACGACCATCTCTGAACGGGTCCATTTCACGCTTCCATCGTTTCCCGACCCTGGCTGGAGATCACCTCGGCTGATCACCAAGGAGCTCGTTTCTTGCCCTCGTCTGTCGCCCACGTCCCATCTCTGATCTCACGGGCTCGATTCATCCCAGGATCTCGGGCACGATGCTCCAGTTGAGCTTGCTCTCCACCCTGGTGGCCCCCGAGAAGGTGCCGTTCACGGCGGCGGTGAGGTTTGGGTTGGAGGAGGTGGCCAGGATGATGTAGCGGTCATCGGTGTGCCCCTTGCCGCTCGGATCGAAGCCGCGCCAGCCGGCTCCGGGCAGGTAGATCTCCGCCCAGGCGTGCAGGTCGTAGACCTTCGGCCGCGGTTCCACCAAGTGATACCCGCTCACGAAGCGGGCCGGCAGACCCACGCAGCGGCAGGCTTCAATCATCAGCATGGCCAGGTCGCGGCAGGAGCCCACCCGTTCCTTGAGGGTGCGGCCGGCCGGCCAGGCGGGGCCCACGTGGCGCTGGGTGTATTTCACCCGGTCCTGAATGATCTCCAGCAGCTGGCCCAGGAAGAGCAGCGCCCGCTGATCGCTGCCCATCAGGGCTTCCTGGGCCAGGTCCACTGCCGCCGGATCGTGCTGGCCGTTGGGCAGCCAGCCTTCGATGGCCCCCATCAGATCGCCGTTGAGGCGGCCCACCGGATAGGGGAGCTGGGGTTCATTGGCGGCCAGGCAGGTGTCCAGCGGTGGGGCTGGGCTCGTTTCCACCTCGCTGATCGCCTGCACCAGAAAGGTGTCGGTGCTGCCGTTGAAGCGGGCCCGCAGGATTTCATCACCGCTGGCCGCCACCAGCGCATAGAGCTGGTCGGGTTCCGGTGTGATGCGGCAGCTGAAATTGAGCAGCCGCTGAAAGCCATGGCCACGAGGCTGAAGGCAGAAGCGGTGGTCGCCGAGCAGCACCGGGGCGCTGTAGCGGTAGCTGAGGGTGTGGGTTATGCGGGCACGCATGCCGGCTCGGAGTGGGTGGGGCTTTCGGCGGCTTCCGGGGCGGGCGCGATGAAGTAGCGCTGTTCGATCAGGGTGTGGAGCTGGTTGAGGTCCTGCTGGAGTTGGTCGATCGCTTCATGCAGGCCGCTGGCAATCAGTTCCTCGATTCGGGTGAAGCTCCAGCGGGCCAGGGTGAGACCACTGAGGCACTCCAGTTCATCCGGGGCGCCGGGCACCGCATTGCTGCGCACGATCCGCAGGGTTTCGCTGATCCGTTCCAGGCAGTAGCGCACCGAGCGCGGGAACACCGGATTGAGCAGCAGGAAGCCGGCCACGGCTTCCGGTGCGATCGCCCGCTGCTGCGACTGGCGGAACATTTGATAAGCGCCGGCGGTGCGCAGCAATGCGATCCACTGCAGTTCATCGAGCACTCCGCCCACTTCTTCGGGGGTGGGCAGCAGCAGGAAGTACTTCACATCGAGGATGCGCGTTGTCTTGTCAGCGCGTTCAAGCAGCCTGCCCAGCCGGCTGAACTGCCACGAGAGGTCGCGGCTGAGGGTGGCGTCGGTGATGCCGTAGAAGAGCTGGCAGGCGGAGCGGATTTCGCGGAGCTGCTCCTGGGGCGGCTGCTCCCAGAAGCTGGCTTCCTGCAGGCTCCAGTAGGTGGCGTTGAGGTGCTCCCACATCTCGGTGGTAAGCACATCGCGGATCTGGCGGGCATTTTCGCGGGCAAAGGCAATGCAATTCACCACGCTGTTGGGATTGTCTTCCCGGCGCACCAGGAAGTTCACAACGTCTTCGGGGCTGGCGGCGGGGCAGAGCTTGTCGAAGAGGTCGCGCTCACCGCTGGCATCGATCAGGGGCAGCCAGGGTTCTGCGCTGCCTGGGGGGCAGTCGAGGGCCATGGCCTCACTCACCTCCACAAAGCGGGAGATGTTCTCGGCGCGCTCCACGTAGCGGTTGATCCAGTAGAGCGAATCGGCAACGCGGCTCAGCATGGGGAGGAGCCTCCGAGCGAGGCCGAAGCGGGTGCGGATGGGGCGTCGATGGCGTTGTCCGCCACGATCCAGGTGTCCTTGCAGCCACCGCCCTGGGAGGAGTTCACCACCAGGGAACCCCGCCGCAGGGCCACGCGGGTGAGACCGCCGGGGGTCACCCAGTCGTCCTTGCCCCGCAGCACGTAGGGGCGCAGATCCACATGGCAGGGGTAGAGCTCTCCTTCGCTGAGGGAGGGCACGGTGGAGAGCTCCAGGGTGGGTTGGGCGATGAAGTTGCGCGGATCGGCCTCGATCTTGGAGGCGAAGATGGCGATCTCCTCGCGGCTGGCGTGGGGCCCGATCAGCATGCCGTAGCCGCCGGCCTCGGCCACCGATTTCACCACCAGTTCATGGAGGTGGGCCAGCACGTAGGAGCGGTCGTCGGGGCGGGCACAGAGATAGGTGGGCACGTTCTCGATGATCGGCTCCTCGCCCAGGTAGTAGCGGATCATCTCCGGCACGTAGGCGTAGATGAGCTTGTCGTCGGCCACGCCGGTGCCAGGGGCGTTGGCGATCGCCACCCGGCCGGCCCGGTAGGCGGCCATAAGACCCCGCACGCCTAGCATTGAATTGCTGCGGAACACGGCCGGATCGAGGAAATCGTCGTCGATCCGGCGGTAGATCACATCCACCGGCGCCAGGCCGGTAGTGCTGCGCATCCACACCCGATCGCCCTCACAGACCAGATCGCGGCCTTCCACCAGCTCGATGCCCATCTGCTGAGCCAGGTAGCTGTGCTCGAAGTAGGCGCTGTTGAACACCCCGGGGGTGAGCAGCACCACCTTGGGAGTGTCGGTCCAGGGAGCCAGTTCCTGGAGGGTCTGGAGCAGCCGGGAGGCGTAGTTGTCGATCGGCTGCACGGTGCGGCCGGCGAAGAGGCTCGGGAAGATGCGCTTCATCACCCGCCGGTTCTCGAGGAAGTAGGCCACGCCGGAGGGGCAGCGGAGGTTGTCTTCCAGCACCCGCCAAGTGCCCTCGCCATCGCGCACCAGATCGAGGCCGGAAATGTGGCACCAGCGGCCCAGCGGCGGGGTGAGGCCCTGCATCTGGGGCCGCCAGCCCTGGGAGCTCTCCAGGTCTTCGCGGGGCACCACCCCATCGGCGATGATCCGGCCAGGTCCGTACACATCGGCCAAAAAGAGGTCGATCGCCTGCAGGCGCTGGAACAGCCCCCGCTCCAGCCGAGCCCACTCCCCGGCCGCGATCAGGCGGGGCAGGGGATCAAAGGGCAGGATCCGCTCCACCCCCTGGCTGCCGGAATCATTGAGCCGGAAGGTGGCCCCCAGCCGCTTCAGCAGGGCCCCGGCGGCGGCGTGGTTGCGGTTGAGCTGGTCGAGACCCATCAGGCCGAGGGAGGAGAGCAGGGGCTGCAGGGCGGCCCGGGGTGCGTCGGCGGCACTGAAGTACTCGTCGTAGCCGTGGTTGGGGCGGTATTCCGTGAACATGCTCTCCGGGGCGCTGGAGAGATCCTGCTGCGCGGCCGGGTAAGCTTCTGGTTACTGTTGTTACGGAATGGAAGTGGCCGGGAATCGGTTGCGCATGCCGATCGCCAGCGGCATTGTCAGGAAAAGCTGTCAATTGCTTTGGTTCGGAGGGATGGGCCGCCAAAACCCCGTTTGCCTGGTAAGGTGGTCCCATCGATTCAGCGAGCAAATCTCATGTCTGCATCAAAGCTGAAAATAATGAGCTCCTCAGCTCTGATTGTCATTGCTGCTTTTGCAGCACCAGAAGCCAAAGCTCTCCAAGATACTCAGCTCACCCCTGGCGTCGCTTTTTCCATTCCAGGTACTGCCACAAGTCAGGATTCAGCAGTTACTGGAGCGCTTTCATTTGCTCAGTTTAATTCTTCCACTCCACCAATCCCGTCAGGACGCACGAATATTGTTTTAACAGATTATAGATATGTAATTGATCCAGCTTTGTTTTCAAAGCAGTTTTCTATGGGTAACCAGAACGATTCTGGTACTATACTGCTTACTGGCATTAGTGCAACGCCTTCTTTTGATGGGCTTGGTAATTTAACGGCGCCCGTAACCACTACTCCCGCAGGCGCAACATTTTCAGTGGCCTCAGGTGCAAATCCAATTCCTGGTTTTACATTTTCAAAATTTGATTTGAGTGGTTCTGCTGCAGGATTTTCGTCTTGGCAGTCGCTTGGATCTCCTCTTTCTCAATATATTGGAACTGGTACCGTCGATTCCAGCAACTATTTTGCTTCTTGGTCCTTTACTCCTTCGGGAACCGGCCTGATTGGTGGTCCAGCAACTGCTCCCAATGGCGCCCAAATCGCAGGTTCAATTAAGGTTGAATATCGCTACACTTATGATCTAATTCCTGGCTCTTCAGTCCCAGGTCCTCTTCCTCTTCTCGGTGCTGGCGCTGCCTTTGGCTGGACTCGCCGCCTCAGAAAGCGTATTTCAGCCACAGTCTGAGCTTAAGTATCAGATGAATTTCAAAGCCCCTATTTTGTAGGGGCTTTTTAATTCGCAACCGTATTTCTCTTGGCTCTACCGCGTGTTTTTTTGAGAGTAAGCGTAAATCTTTTGATAAAATTTAGTTCATTCCTAACCTCACCTCTTGGAAGCTCAACAGCTAGCCAAAATCTTGAGTCGGCTGGGCCTGGTCTTCCTGGCTCTCTTTGCAGTGCTGGTGGCTGTCGATAGCCTGCCCCTGAAGCTTCTTGAGCCTGACTGGATTTTGAATACATCGGCAACACTGGTTAACTTGGTCACTATTCCTTTGGTGGGGGTGGCCTTCATCCACCTCTCCGGTTATTTCTCCGCCTCCACTCATCTGAAAGTGCAGCGTCGCGTTGCCCGTTTGGCGGCTCTGCTTTCGGTGCTCTTTTTGCTTATCCTGCCGATGCTTGGCTTGGCTGTGGTGAGGAATGCCCGCAATCTGGAGGCTTCCAATCAGCGAGCAGTCCAGGCCATCTCAAGAAAAGGACGCGATCTTCGTCAGGCTGTGCAATCCGCGTCTTCTTTCAACGATCTCAAAACGCAGATGCAGCGGTTGAATGGTCCCCAAATCGGTGAGGCCGGCCAATCCATTCCACTGCCTGAGCTCAAAAAACAGTTGCTTAGCATTTTGCAGCGCGCAGAAAATGCGCTACCGGCTCAACTCATTGACGCGAACTCGCCGAAATTGATGCCAGTCTACAAACGAGTTTTCAGAACAGGCTTGATTAGCCTGGTAGGCGTTGCTGGTTTTGGCATTTTGGCATGGGATCCGCTTAAAAAGCAAAATGTTTTCCTCGATTATTTAAAATCGTTCAAATTGTTCGGCATTTCTTCTGGCTCATTGCGTAGCTTTTTGCTTAAAATATTTAATGATTATCAGGACAAGAAAAAAAAGTTTGCAAATCTTGCTTCCATGCGCGATAGATCCATCCAGCGCGAACGTCAGCTTAGTAAGTTGAAAGTCCAGCAAGAACGCGATATGAAAAGAAATATGGCTGAGCGACGCAAGCAAGAGCAACGTATCGAGCGCCAGCGTTCCGCCAAGCAATCACAGAGCAAAGGGAAAAATCCTTGAAGGGTTGAATGCGAATTATTTGATCATTTAAGCAATCACTGCCGTGACAAATCAAACCTGATTTTTGGTTTTGGGTGGTACGGGCACGTCAGATCAGGAAATACCGCTGCGCCATCGGCAGCACCTCCGCCGGCTCACAGGTGAGAAGTTCGCCATCCGCGAACACTTCATAGGTCTGGGGATCCACCTCCACCTTCGGCAGGGCGTTGTTGTTGCGCATCGAGGCTTTGCCAATGGCGCGTGTATTCACCACCGGCACGCAAGGCCGCTTCAGGCCGAGTTGGCGGGGTAGGTCGGCATCCAGGGACGCCTGGCTCACGAAGGTGAGGCAGCTCGGGGCGAGCGCCGCTCCAAAGGCTGCGAACATCGGCCGGCCATGAACCGGGCCTGGGGTGGGAATCGAGGCGTTGGCATCGCCCATCTGGGCCCACACGATCGAGCCTCCCTTCAGTACGAGCTCCGGCTTCACGCCGAAGAAGCCCGGCTTCCAGAGCACTAGGTCGGCGAGCTTGCCCACCTCCACCGAACCCACCTGGCTGTCGATGCCGTGGGCGATGGCCGGATTGATCGTGACCTTGGCGATATAGCGCTTCAGACGCGTGTTGTCGTTACGGCTGGAATCTTCTGGCAGGTTGCCTCGCTGCACCTTCATCTTGTGGGCCGTCTGGAAGGTGCGGATGATCACCTCCCCCACCCGCCCCATCGCCTGGGAATCGCTGGCGATGATGCTGAAGGCCCCAAGGTCGTGGAGGATGTCCTCGGCGGCAATCGTTTCGCGGCGGATGCGCGATTCGGCGAAGGCCACATCCTCCGGAATGCGTGGATCGAGGTGGTGGCACACCATCAGCATGTCGAGGTGCTCCTCCAGCGTGTTGCGCGTGTAGGGGCGGGTGGGGTTGGTGCTGCTCGGCAGCACGTTGGCTTCGCCGCAGATGCGGATGATGTCCGGCGCGTGGCCGCCGCCGGCCCCCTCCGTGTGGAAGGTGTGAATCGTGCGGCCGCCGATGGCGCGGATCGTGTCTTCCACGAAGCCGGCCTCGTTGAGGGTGTCGGTGTGGATGCACACCTGCACATCCAGGCGATCCGCCACCGAGAGACAACAGTCGATCGCTGCCGGGGTGGTGCCCCAGTCTTCGTGCAGCTTGAGGGCGCAGGCGCCGGCGCGGATCTGTTCCTCCAGCGCCTCGGGCGTGCTGGCGTTGCCCTTGCCGAAGAAGCCCAGGTTGATCGGCAGCCCCTCGGCCGCCTGGAGCATGCGGGCCAGGTGGAAGGCGCCGGGGGTGCAGGTGGTGGCGTTGGTGCCGGTGGCAGGGCCGGTGCCGCCCCCCAGCAGGGTGGTGACCCCGCTGGCCAGGGCCGTTTCGATCTGCTGGGGGCAGATGAAATGGATGTGTGTGTCGATGGCGCCGGCGGTCACGATGTGGCCCTCGCCGGCGATCGCCTCGGTGCCCGGGCCCACCACGATGTCCACGCCGCTCTGGATATCCGGGTTGCCCGCCTTGCCGATCGCCACGATGCGGCCGTCCTTGAGGCCGATGTCGGCCTTCACAATGCCCCACCAATCGAGGATCAGGGCGTTGGTGATCACCGTGTCCACGGCGCCGCCTGCGCGGGTGGTCTGGGCCTGGCCCATGCCATCGCGGATCACCTTGCCGCCGCCGAATTTCACCTCATCGCCATACACGGTGAAATCCTTCTCCACCTCCAGGAACAGCTCGGTGTCGGCCAGCCGAAGCCGATCGCCGGTGGTGGGGCCGTAGGTCTGGGCGTAGGCCTGGCGGGAGATGCGGTATGGCATGGACCGAGGGCTCGAGGGGCTGGGGGTGCTGGTTCGGGGGAAGGGCCTTCGCTGGACTTCAGGAGTGCTGCGGCTCCGGGGGTGCCGACCCCATCTTGTTGGCGCTGCCCTGAAGGGTCAGGGCCTAGAGGGTCGACGTGTTAATCCAGCGGGCCGTTGATCAGCCCGTTGAAGCCGAACACCCGGCGTGCACCGGCGAAGGGCACCAGCTGCACCGCGCGGCTGTCGCCGGGCTCGAAGCGGATCGCCGTTCCCGCCGGGATGTCGAGCCGTAGACCCCGGGCCGCCTCCCGATCGAAGTTCAGGGCCGGGTTGGCCTCCTGGAAATGGAAGTGGGAACCCACCTGCACCGGCCGATCGCCCGTGTTGGCCACCATGAGGATGGTCACGGGTCTGCCGGCGTTGAGTTCGAGGTCGCCGGGTTCGGGGATCAGCTCGCCGGGGATCAGGGGGGGCATGGTTGGCGTGGGATTGGATCGTCAGGGGGGGAGGGATCGCTGCCGGCGGCGGTGGAAACGAGCCGATGGGGGGGGGTGAATCGGGCAGTCGGGAGTTGGAACGGCTGCGGCAGGGAAGGTGGGGGATGGAATGGCCCCGGCGGGGCGGAGGGCAGATCGCTGTCGGGAAGCAGCCGGATGGGGGCCTCGCCGGATCAGCGGATCGGGTCGTGCAGGGTCACCAACTTCGTGCCATCGGGGAACACCGCTTCGATCTGCACCTCATGGATCAGCTCCGGCACCCCCTCCATCACCTGGTGCCTCCCCAGCCAGGTGGACCCTTCCGCCATCAGCTCCGCCACGCTGCGGCCATCGCGGGCCCCTTCCAGCACCTGGAAGCTCAGCCAGGCCACGGATTCGGGGTGGTTGAGCTTCAGGCCCCGGTTGAGTCGGCGTTCCGCCAGCAGGGCGGCGGTCACGATCAGGAGCTTGTCTTTTTCTTGGGGGGTGAGGTGCATGCCTCGAGGGTGCGGCGGCGAAGGGTCGAGTCTGCGGGCAGTCTGCCAGCGGCATCCGACGCCGCCAGTTCATGGGGAACCCGTGGATCTCCCGATTCCCTCACCGCGGTTCGACCAGGCTCCGGGCTGTCCTCGCCAATCCAGCGGGGTCCAGTCCGGCGAACGGCATTTCCTGGAACGGCCACACTCGCGGCAGCTCCGGCGGCGCCAGACCCTGCACCGATCGGATGCGGGCCCACAGCCGCGTGAACCAGGTGCGGGCCGCCGTGCTGGAGGGGCCCCGGTAGCGCGCCACCAGCCCCTGCTCCAGCGCGCCGCAGGCCATCTCCCCCTCCAGTCCCGTCCGGTCGGTCCGGCAGGCCTCCACTAGCTCAGCCAGCTCGGTCCCCGCCAGCGCCCGGGGCGCTGCCCACACCAGTGAACCGAACACCGGGTCTCCCGCCAGCCCGTGGGGCTCCACCAGGGCGCTGCCCCCCAGCTCCAAGCGATCGACCAGCTCCCAGCGCTCGCCGCCTGGAGCATGGCGTCGGATCTCCAGCAGGGAACGCCAGCGCCCGGCCCCGAGCCGTTCCCCGGCCGCGGTGCGGCCCAGCCGCACCACCTCGGCCCCCAGCCAGCCGGCTCCGGGAGCCAGATTTACTCGGGCGCGCTGTTCGTAGAGAGCATCGGCGTAGAGCACCAGCTCCTGGGGAAGCCACTCCAGGTCGGCGCCCTCCTCCAGCTGGAAGGCCAGCTCCTGAAGGGCCCAGGCCCCTTCGGGGTGGCGGCGGGAGCGACCGATTGAGCCGTACACCTTCTGGGCCGCCACGCTGGTGAGGAGCGCCCGGCTTCCAGGCTCCAGATGTGCCGTAATGCTGAGCCTGTCGCCTCCCACCAGCCCGCCGGCCGTGTGGAGCAAGGGAAGTTCGCAGCGGCCATCGGCCTTGGCGAAGCCCCGCTGGATCTTCAGCGGGGCACTGGCGCTGCCCTGGTGGCGGCTGAGACCATCACCAACGCGGGCGAAGCGCAGGTTGGCCTGGCCATGCCAAGCGCCGGATTCGGGCGTGGGGATTGCGGAGGCCAAAAAAGCCGTCGCTTCGGGGCTCGCTGCGCCGCTTTCCCTGGTTTGCGATCGCCGCCCTACCGGGCCGTTCGCAGCCGTTCCTGCAGCATCGCTGTGAGGGTTGACGTTCCGATCCGGTGCCCTGCGCTCCACGTCCACCCCTGCGGCCGCCACACTCTGGTGGGTCACGCCGTCGGGAGCCAGCCGCCTTGCTTGAATCCGCATTCGGGTCGCTCACCCTCACCCGGCGCTCCGCCACGCCCCCGCTTGGTGCTCCGCAGCCGCCGCTGCGGCTGCCCCTCTCGGCCGATGACCGCACCCGACTGCGCGGCCATCGCCGCAGCGTCTGCGGTCGTGATCTGGTGCTGCAGCTGGATCGGGGTGAGCCGTTGCAGCCGGGCGAATGGCTCAGCGGGGCGCCCGGCGATCCGCCGGTGCGGGTGGAGGCCGCTGCTGAGTCCCTGATGCTCGTGCGTTGCGCCGAGCCTCTCGATCTGCTGCGGGCGGCTTATCACCTCGGAAACCGTCATGTGGCGCTGGAGGTGCGGCCCGGCGAGCTGCGGCTGATCGAAGATCCGGTGTTGGCCGATCTGCTGGAGCAGCGGGGCCTGGAGCTGGAGCGATGCCACGGCCCCTTTCTGCCGGAGGCCGGCGCCTATGCCGCAGGAGGCGGCCATCGGCATGACCGTGGCCAAGGCCACCATCAAAGCCACGATCACGGCCCCGGCCACGCCGATGGCCTTGTTCACGAGCAGGTTCTCGGCCTCGATCACGATCACGGCCAGGGGCAGGGCCACCGGCATGACCCGGACCAGGACCATGCCCATGAGCACGACCTTGCCCGTGCTCAACACCCCCCTCATGGCTGACTCCCCGCCCATGGCTGCCAGAACGGACGCCATCACGCCGCCCCCGTCGATCGTGCCGCCTGCTCCAGGGGAGGCCCGCTTGCGCCTGTTCCAGCTGGTGAGCCCTGCCCTGCCGGTGGGCGCCTTCAGCTATTCCGAGGGCCTCGAATGGTTGGTGCAGCAGGGAAGGCTCGCTGATGGGGAGGCGGTGCGCGCCTGGCTGGAGGCCGAGTGCCGCGCCGGGGCCCTCGCCATTGAGGCCGCCAGCCTGCCGGCCCTGATGGAGGCGCTCGCTCAGGCCGGCCGGCCGGATGCCGATGCGGCCCGGCGGGAAGCCCTGGCGACGGTGCAGGAGTGGCAGGGCTGGCTGCTGGCTCAGCGGGAGGCGCCGGACCTGCGGGCCCAGCAACGCCAGATGGGCGGCTCCCTCTGCCAGCTGCTGGCGGATCTCGGCTGGCCTCTGCCGGCCGGCGGGGCGCCGCTGGCCTGGCCGGCAGCCTGGGCCTGGGCCGGGGTGTGCTTAGAGATCCCCGCCGTCGAACTGGTGGAGGCCTACCTCTACGCCTGGATCGCCAGCCAGCTCAGCGCTGCGGTGCGGCTGGTGCCCCTGGGGCCCACCGAGGCCCAGCGGCTCCAGCTCGCTCTGGCGCCCGGGCTGGCCCGGCGTGCCCGGGAGCTTGCCGCCACCGATCCCCGCACGCTCTGGAATGGCGGCGTGGGGGCGGGGCTGGCCCAACTGGGCCATGCTGAGCTCTATTCACGGCTGTTCCGCAGTTAGGCCACTGCTTGCCAGCCTCGCCGGCTTGCTGATCGTCTTGGGCCGAGGGTCGCCGCAGGGGCGATGCCCTCGATGGCGGGACGGCGTGGGTGTCCTTTCCGAGGCGCAGAGCGGCACGAACGGTTTTGGATGGGCGGGCGATCTCGGGCTTGTTCAGCAGCCTCCCTGCCCGGAGTCTCCCGTGCAGACCGCGGCGATGACCGGTGTGGCTGCCAGGCGCTGAAGGGAGTGCCTGGCCTCCCTAACCTGCGGCCACGAGAAGCGCCGGAGGATCGGTCGCGATGAGCAAGCTGCGGGTGGGGGTGGCCGGTCCGGTGGGATCCGGCAAAACGGCCCTGGTCGAGGCGCTCTGCAGGCGCCTGCGGGATCGCCTGGAGCTCGCTGTGGTCACCAACGACATCTACACCCAGGAGGATGCCCAGTTCCTCACCCGGGCCGGCGCCCTGGAGCCGGAGCGCATCCGCGGCGTCGAAACCGGGGGTTGTCCCCACACGGCCATCCGCGAGGACTGCTCGATCAACCGGGCTGCCGTGGCGGAACTTGAGGCGGCTTTCCCGGCCCTGGATCTGGTGCTGGTGGAGAGCGGCGGCGACAACCTGGCCGCCAGCTTCAGCCCCGAACTGGTGGATCTCTGCATCTACGTGATCGATGTGGCCGCCGGCGACAAGATCCCCCGCAAGGGAGGTCCTGGCATCACCCGCTCCGACCTGCTGGTGATCAACAAGATCGACCTGGCTCCGATGGTGGGTGCCTCCCTGGTCGTGATGGAGCAGGACACCACCCGCATGCGGGCCGGTCGGCCCTGGTGTTTCACCAATCTCCGCAGTGGAGAGGGGCTGGACATCGTGGAGGCTTTTCTGCTGCGGCAGTTGCCGCCGGTCACCGTTGTCGGAGCGGGCGGCTGAGGTCCCCCCCGGCGGCTCTCGTGCTGCTGTCTTTGCCGACGTCGCTGCGTCGTTGAAGGGCGATTAAGGGCGTTCAGCATCTGTGATCACCGGAATTTGTTGGCATATGAACGTTTCGGTTACAAGGGCTACTAAGTCGTAGGTGTTCGACTCGATACGTTCCCCCAACAGCGGGGCTGATGGCTTCCCGCGGCACTTTTTCTGGAGACACATTCATGCACCCCTCGGCGATTCGGAAGCCCTCGCTTCGTCTGATCGGTGGAGCCACGGCCCTCGCCACCTCCTTCTCCCTGGTCGCTTGCAGTGGCGGCGGTGGCGGTGGCGGTGACACCGCCGGCGGCAAGTTTGATGGCGAGGTGAAGGTCGGCATTCTCCACTCCCGCTCCGGCACCATGGCCATCTCCGAGAACACGGTGGCCGAAGCCGAGCTGATGGCCATCGATGAGATCAACAAGGCCGGTGGCGTCACCGTCGACGGCAAGAAGCTGAAGATCGTGCCGATTGAAGAAGATGGCGCCTCCGATTGGCCCACCTTCGCGGAGAAATCCAAGAAGCTGATCGACCAGGACAAGGTGGCCGTGGTCTTCGGCGGTTGGACCTCCGCCAGCCGTAAGGCGATGCTGCCGGTGTACGAGTCGAAGGATGCCTTCCTCTACTACCCGATCCAGTACGAAGGCCAGGAGTGCTCGAAGAACATCTTCTACACCGGTGCCACCCCCAACCAGCAGGCCGAGCCCGCCGTGGAGTGGCTGCTGAAGAACAAGGGCAAAGATTTCTTCCTGGTCGGTTCGGACTACGTGTATCCGCGTACCGCCAACACGATCATCAAGGAGCAGCTCAAGGCCCAGGGCGGCAAACTGGTGGGTGAGGACTACCTCCCCCTCGGCAACACTGAAGTGGCGCCGATCATCGCCAAGATCAAGCAGGCCCTGCCCAAGGGTGGCGTGATTGTGAACACGCTGAACGGCGACAGCAACGTGGCCTTCTTTAAGCAGATGAAGGCTGCCGGCATCACCCCCGCCAACGGCTACGCGATCATGAGCTTCTCGATCGCCGAGGAGGAGATCGCTGCCATCGGTCCTGAGTACCTGGAAGGCACCTACGCCGCCTGGAACTTCTTCCAGAGCCTCGACACCCCCGCATCCAAGAAGTTCACCGCAGACTTCAAGGCCAAGTACGGCGACAAGCGGGTCACCAATGACCCTGCTGAGGCCGCCTACAGCATGGTGTACCTCTGGAAACTGGGCGCCGAGAAGGCCAACAGCGTCGACGACAACAAGGTTCGCGACGCCCTGCCTGGCGTGAGCTTCGACGCCCCCGAGGGCAAGATCACCGTGCAGCCCAACCACCACATCGAGAAGCTCGTGCTGATCGGTGAGGTGCAGAAGGATGGCATGTTCAAGATCCTCGAGAACAAGGGTTTCGTGAAGCCCGTGGCCTGGAACCAGTTCGTGCCCGAAACCAAGGGTTACACCTGCGACTGGACCCAGAAGCGCCCCGACGCCGGCAAGTTCAAGCTCTGATTTCAGCCTCTACGCTGATTGCCTTGATGGGGGGGACCCAGATCCCCCCTTTTTTTTGATCCTTTGTTGTCCCGCCGGCACGGGTCACCATGACAGCTCTTTTCGACACGCTCTTCAACGGGCTGGCCATCGGTTCGGTGCTGATGCTCGCCGCCCTCGGCTTGGCCGTGGTGTTCGGCCTGATGGGTGTCATCAACATGGCCCATGGCGAGTTGATGATGCTCGGCGCCTACACCACCTTCGTGGTGCAGAACCTTCTCAAATCCGGCCCCCTGGAGGGGCTGTTCCCCATCTACATCCTGCTTTCCATTCCCATTGCGTTTCTGGTGAGTGGTCTGGCGGGTCTGTTGTTGGAGAAAACGGTGATCCGGCGGCTTTATGGTCGGCCTCTCGAAACCCTGCTGGCCACCTGGGGCGTGAGTCTGATTCTTCAGCAGTTCGTGCGATCGGTGTCCACCGCCTTCTTCCTCGGCCTCCTGGCTGCTGTTGCCCTCGGCCTGCTGGCCCCACGCTTCACCCCGGCTGCTTGGTGGAACCAGCGCTGGACCCCACTGCTGCGAACCGGCAGCTGGATCCTGGCCATCCTGCTTGGTGTGGGCCTGGGTTCGCTGCTCGGTGGGCAGAGATCGCTCCACCAGCCCTGGTTCAGTGCCCGCAACATCGATGTGACCGCGCCTGAGTGGCTGCGCGGTTCCATTGATCTCGGTGGGGTCAATATGCCCACCGCCCGGTTGTTCATTCTCGCCCTCACCGCCCTGGCCCTAGTGGGGGTGAACTGGTTCCTGCAGAAGAGCGCCTGGGGGATCCGCATCCGCGCCGTGACCCAGAACCGCTCGATGAGTAGCTGTCTGGGAATTCCCACCGAAACGGTGGATGCGCTCACCTTCTTCGTGGGATCTGGCCTGGCGGGCATCGCAGGCGTGGCGGTGACCCTGCTCGGCTCGGTGGGGCCGAACCTCGGCGGAAACTACATCGTGCTGGCCTTCATGGTGGTGGTGCTTGGCGGCCTGGGCAAGCTCTGGGGCACGGTGGTAGCTGCCTTCGTGCTGGGCATCCTCGATTACGTGATCGGCTCCGGTTCGCTGTTGCTGTTGTGGCCTTCGATGCCAGCGTCCCTCAACGGCGTGATCACCTTCTTCGCCACCACCTCGATGGCCAAGGTTCTCGTGTTTGTGTTGATCATGGTGTTTTTGCAGTTTCGGCCGGCGGGGATGTTCCCCCAGAAGGGCCGCATGGTGGAGGCCTGATTCATGCCGTTTTCAGCCACACCACCCGCTTTTATTCGCCGCTGGTGGCCCTGGATCCTGATCGTGGCCGCCGCGCTGATCCTGCCGGTGATCCTGCCTCCCTTCCGGCTCAATCTGCTGGGCCGTTTTCTATCCCTCGGCATCGTTGCCCTGGGTGTGGATCTGATCTGGGGCTACACCGGCCTGCTCAGCCTCGGCCAAGGCATCTTCTTTGCCCTCGGTGGCTATGCCATCGGCATGCATCTTTCGCTCAATACCCTCGAACCCGGCCAGTTGCCGGAGTTCTTTGGCCTCTATGGCGTGAACAGTTTGCCGGCCTTCTGGCAGCCGTTCACCTCACCGCTGTTCACCCTTCTGGCGATCTGGGTGCTTCCCGCGCTTGTGGCTGGAATTCTTGGATTTCTGGTGTTCCGCAACCGCATCAAAGGGGTTTATTTCTCGATCCTTACCCAGGCCGCCCTGCTGGTGTTCTTCAATTTCTTTAATGGCCAGCAGAAACTGATCAACGGCACCAATGGCCTCAAGACCGACACCGCCAAGTTGTTCGGGGAACTGGTGGGTTCCGATGCGATGCAACGCAACCTCTTCTGGCTCACGGTGCTGCTGGTGATCGCTGCCTGGCTGCTCTGCCGCAGGCTCACCAATGGCCGCTTCGGGGATGCCCTGGTGGCCATCCGCGACGACGAACCCCGCATGCGCTTCACCGGTTACAACCCCACCGCCTACAAAACGCTGGTGTTCACCGTGGCGGGAGCCCTGGCCGGCATCAGCGGTGCTCTTTACACCGTGCAGTCCGGCATCATTAGCCCCCAGTTCATGGCGGTGCCGTTCTCGATCGAGATGGTGATCTGGGTTGCGGTGGGTGGCCGCGGCACCCTGCTGGGGGCAGTGCTTGGGGCCGTGCTGATCAACTACGCCAAGAGCCTGATCAGCGAACAGCTCCCCGAAACCTGGCTGTTCGTGCAGGGGGCCCTGTTCCTGTTGGTGGTCACGGCCCTGCCCGATGGGTTGGTGGGCTGGTGGCGCCAGGGTGGCCCGGGGCGGATCCTGGCCATGTTCGGCTGGCCCCCCCGCGCCGCCACCTATCCCGGCCTCGACCTTGACCCTGAGGTGCAGGCCGAGCGGGACTCCCTTCAGAGCCGTTCCAAGGATTCCCCTGCTGGAGGTGGGCGATGACCAGCCTGCTTGAACTGCGCGGCGTGAGTGTGAGCTTCGACGGCTTCCTCGCCCTCAATGATCTCAACCTCAGCCTCCAGCACGGTGAACTGCGGGCCGTGATCGGTCCCAACGGTGCCGGGAAGACCACCTTCCTCGATGTGATTACCGGCAAGGTGCGCCCTACCAAAGGTGATGTGTTCTTTCGAGGGAGTTCCTTGGTCGGCACCAGCGAACACCGTATCGCTCGGCTCGGGATCGGCCGCAAGTTCCAGACCCCGCGGGTTTATCAGAACCTGTCGGCTCGCCGCAATCTGGAGCTGGCCGTGAGCCGTCGTTCTCCCTTCGATCTGCTCTTCCGTGGTCTCGATGGCAGTCGTCAGGACCGGGTCGCCCATCTGCTCGGGGTGGTGGGTCTTCAGCCCCAGGCCCAGCAACTGGCCGGTGGTCTATCTCACGGCCAGAAACAGTGGCTGGAGATCGCCATGCTGCTGGCCCAGGATCCCGATCTGCTGCTGGTGGATGAACCGGTGGCCGGTCTTTCCGATGAAGAAACCGAGCGGACCGGTGAACTGCTGCGCAGTCTGGCGGGAGATCACACCGTGCTGGTGATCGAGCACGACATGGACTTCATCCGCAATCTCGACAGCCCGGTCACCGTGCTGCATGAGGGCCATGTGCTCTGTGAGGGAAGCATGGAGGAGGTGCAGAGCGATCCCCGCGTGATTGAGGTGTATCTCGGTGTTGAAGACGACCCGGAGTATGGAATGGATTCCTCCTCCAACCTTCACGATCGCCCCTCCAGTGAGCTGTAGCCATGACCGTGATCACTTCCCCCACCTCTCTAGCTCACCCTGCCCACGAAGGCGGTGATCTTCTCTGCATTCGTGACCTGAACGTGTATTACGGCGAAAGCCACATCCTGCGTAATGTCGATCTCTCGATTGCGCCCGGCCAGATGGTCTGCCTGATCGGCCTCAATGGGGTCGGCAAGACAACCCTGCTCAAGTCGATCATCGGCCTGTTGCAGCAGCGCAGTGGTTCCATCCTGCTGGCTGGCGACGACATCTCCTCGAAGCCTCCCCATCAGCGGGCCCGGGGCGGCATCGGCTACGTGCCCCAGGGGCGGGAGATCATCGCTCAGCTCACCGTGCGGGAAAACCTGCTGCTCGGTCTTGAGGCCCTGCCTGGTGGCATCACCCGCAACCGCCACATCGACCCTCTGGTGTTCGAGTTGTTCCCGGTGCTGGAGAAGTTTCTGAACCGCCGTGGCGGCGACCTTTCCGGGGGTCAGCAGCAACAGCTGGCGATCGCCCGGGCCCTGCTCGGCAAGCCCCGCCTGCTGCTGCTTGATGAGCCCACCGAGGGGATCCAGCCTTCTGTGGTGCTCGACATCCAGAGGGCCGTGGCCCGCATCATCCGGGAGACGGGCATCAGCGTGCTGCTGGTGGAACACCACGCCAGCTTCGTGCGCCAGGCCGACTGGTACTACGCCATGCAGAAGGGTGGGGTGGTGGCCAGCGGCCCCACCAGCGAGCTGAGCAAGGAGGTGATCCAGCGCTTCCTGAGCGTCTGATCAGCGGCGGGTATTTGTTGGCTCCGGTGTTTGTTTGCTTCTGTGTGCGGCCGGCGCCTGCATCACGGGCCTTGCTATGGGTTGGTGGAACCGTTGACCCTCCATGGCCTCTCCCCTGTTGAGATCGCACCTGGCGCTCGCTTCCCTGCTGGGTGTCGCCCTCTCTTCCACCCTCGCCACTCCCGCCGCCCTCGCCGGCAGCTGTGAATTCCTCTCGCCGGTGGGTGGTGATGGTGTCTCACCGATCGTCACCAAGACGATCAGCATGGGCAATCCCCTTGGCCGGCCGAACTGGAACACGGATTTCTACGTGACCAAGCCCTTCAGCAGCTACAAGCTCTTCTTCACCGCCGATTCCTCGAAGAGCGCCACCTATCCAGTGGAGGCCTACCTCAAGTTCACCGATGGCTCCAACCTGCGGGTTTTCAACGCCAACATCGCTCCTGAGCCCGGCACTGGTGGTGGCAAGGACGTGCCTGCGGTGCCCGGCAAGCAAGTGAGCCAGGTGAACATCAAGGTGGGCTCCGGCGACAACATGGCCGCCACCGGCTTCACCTACCGCGTGTCCGTGCAGGGTTGCCGCTGAGGCTGTTCCGGAACGGGAGCCAGCGCAAATCTGGTTCCCAAGGGCTGTTCGCTTGCGCCGCCATGTTCCTGTCGCTTACGGCGTGCCGCCTTCCAGCAGCCCTCGCCAGAGTTGCTCGGCTTGGTCTGATGGGATCGGGGGCAGGGTGTAGCCATCGCAGCGGTGGATCGGCCGGCAGCCCAGGCTGTTGATCAGCACGGCGCCCTCGCAATCCTCGAGGGCACTAGGGTCCAGCGGCCGTTCGCAGGCGCGGCCGAGACGCAGGGCGCGGCCGCGCATCACCCCGGGCAGGCAGCCGCTGGCCAGGGGCGGGGTTGTCCAGCGACCCTGCCTGAGCATCAGCAGGTTGGCGGCGCTGCTGCAGCACAGTTCCCCCGTGCTGGAGAGGAGCAGGGCATCGTCGGCGCCGGCGGCGCGCGCCTCCCGCCGGGCCTGCACCTGGGCGGTGTAGGCGAAGCTCTTGCAGCGGCTCAGCAGGCTGGCCGCGTTACGCCGCTCCTGGCGGCTGATCCAGGTGGTCACCGCATCGAACGGCAGCTCGGTGGCGGTGAGCTGCAGCCAGAAGCGATGGACGATGGGGTCGTCGCAGGGGGTGGGCAGATCGAGGCCCCGGCCCCCGCAGCCCCGGCTCCAGTTGAGCCGCAGTGCTCCGGTGCGGATGCCGCTGCGGGCCACGGCCTCCGCCACCAGCTGCAGGATCAGGGTCTGGTCCGGAGGCGGCGCCATCCCCAGCAACTGAGCCGATTGGCGCCAGCGTTCCAGGTGGTCGGCAAGAAGCTGGAGCCGACCTTCCTCGAGGAGCACGGTTTCGAACAGGCCATCGGCCAGCAGCAGCCCCCGGTCGCTGAGGGGCAGGGCCAGATCGCCGGGATGACCCCACTGACCCTTTGAGAGCGATGTCGCGGTGCTGGGCGAGGTCTCTGCGGCGGTCCCATCCGCAGCGGCTGAGGCGATCCAGGCGATGGAGGCCGTCATTCCAGGGCCTCCAGCAGCGGCCGGATCTTCCAGCCCATCTCCACGGCCTCGCCGGCGGGATCGGAATCGGCCACCACCCCACCCCCCGCCTGCACCCGCAGGCGCTGCCCCTTCACCATCACGCTGCGGATCAGGATGCTGCTGTCAAAGCTGCCATCGGCGGCCAGGTGGAACAGGGAGCCGCAGTAGGGGCCCCGCGGCACCGGCTCCAGCGCGGCCAGCCGCCTGCAGGCCCGCAATTTCGGCGCGCCGCTGATCGACCCCCCCGGCCAGCAGGCCCGCAGCAGGTCGGTGATGCCCTTCCCCGCCGCCAGCTGCCCCGTGACCACCGAGGTGAGATGGTGCACCTGGGCGTAGCTCTCCAGCCCCACCAGCTGGGGCACCTGGATCGAACCGGGCCGGCAGACGCGGCCTAGGTCGTTGCGCAGCAGATCCACGATCATCACGTTCTCGGCGCGGTCCTTCGGATCGCACATCAGCTCCGCCGCGGCATCCGCATCGGCGTTCGGATCGCTGTGACGCGGCCGGGTTCCCTTGATCGGCCGGGTCTCCACGTTTCCGTCCGCATCGCAGCGCAAGAAGCGCTCCGGAGAGGCCGACACCACCGCCTCATCCGCCGCGATCGCCAGGCCCGCGAACGGCGCGGGGCAGTGGCGCCGCAGGCGATTGTGCAGGGCCAGGGGATCGGCGGCAGCCGCCAGGGTGGTTTCGCAGCAGGCGGTGAGGTTGGCCTGAAAAATGTCGCCGGCGGCGATCCAGCCGAGCAGGGTCTCCACCTGGGTCGCATAGCGCTCCGGTGGCGTGTGCCAGTGCCAGGCCCCCAGGGGAATGGCCGCCATCGCGGGGTCCGGGGGCAGACCACGGCCAGGACCATCGCCAGGCGTCTCGGCAGCGCGGTCGGTCGGATCGGGTGGGGCACCGAGGGCCTCCAGCCGGGCCGCCATCGCGGCTAACCGATCGAGATCCTCCCCCTCCAGCCAGCAGCGCCGGCTGGAGCGTTCGAAGTGGATCAATGGATCGTGGCGGGCTGCCCACAGGGTGGCCATGTCGCCGGTGCGCCAGTGGTCGGCGGGTTCCACCCAGGCGCCGGCCTCGTAGGCCAGCCAACCAAGCCACGGCCCGCCTCGCCGCTCCAGCTCCGCCAGGACCGCAAACGGGTCGGTGGCACCGGCCTCCCCAGGCAAGCCCTCGCAGCGCACCTGCTCGATCGGATCGATGCCCAGCACGGCCCGTTGGCCGAAGGTTGAGCCATCCCCTTCCAGCAACACCAGGCCTTCACGGCCGCCGTGGCGGGTGAGGGCCCGGGTCAGGGTCCAGGGTTCCCACCAGGGCAGATCAAGGCGGTGGCGGGATGTGCTCAAGGATCGGCAGGGTCTGGCTCCGGCACGGCCGAGGGGCTCGCCCCGCGGCTGGCCAGGTCGGGGCGGCCGGCTTCGATCAGGGCGGCGTCGCGGATCCGGCAGCTGTCGCACACCCCGCAGGGTTCCGACCCGCCGCTGTAACAGCTCCAGGTGTCGGCGATCGGAACCCCCAGCCGCAGGGCCTGCCGCACGATCTCGGTTTTGCTCCACTGCACCAGCGGTGCCCAGAGGCGGATGCCCTGGCCTTCGCGACCGGCGCGGCTGGCGAGATCGGCCAGGATCTGGAAGGCCTCCAGGTAGTCGGGGCGGCAGTCGGGATAGCCCGAATAATCGATCGCATTCACCCCCAGCACCAGTTGCTGGGCACCGCGGGCCTCCGCCAGGCTGAGGCCGATCGCGATGAACACCGTGTTGCGCCCCGGCACATAGGTGCTGGGAATCGCACCCTCCACCACGCCGCCCGTGGGCACCTGTAGGTGGCTGTCGGTGAGGGAGGAGCCGCCCCAGGCGGCCAGGTTCACCGCCACGGTGTGGTGCTCCGCCAGCCCCAGGGTTTCGGCCAGTCGCGCGGCCGCTTCCAGCTCGCGGCGGTGGCGCTGGCCGTAGTCGAAGGAGAGACCGATCACGCGGTGACCCGCTTCCAGGGCCAGGGCGCAGGCGGTGGAGGAGTCGAGGCCCCCGGAGAGCAGGGCCACGGTGGTGGGGATTGGAGCAGCCATAGGTGCAGGCTGGCAGATTCCGGCCCCCTTCCGCCTCGACGCCGGCGTTCCGGCTGATCAAGATGCGGAGGATCCTTGTCGCTGTCCCATGCCTGCCCTGCGATCCGGTGGAGGCACCGGGCTGCGTTCCCATCTCCGTGGCGTTCAGCCGGTTTCGGAGCGCAGGCTTCCTGTGCATTGCTGCGTTCATAGGGTCGCGGCTGCCGGACTGCTTTTGGCTGGCCTGCTGCCTCTGGCGCCGCTGGCTACGGGCCCTGCGCAGGCCATCCCCCGCCTTGATCTCAGTGCTTATCCCACTCCTGCTGTGGGTGAGCGCCGCTGGGTGATCCAGTTGAGCGGCTTGTTGCCGCCCAGTCAGGATCCCGCCCTCTCCGCCAATCCGGCCGACTGGCGCGTGGAGCTGATCGCCGGCCGCACCCTCGAAGTCGACTGCAACCGGGTGATGTTCTCGGGCCGGATGCGCAGCCAGCCGGTGGCCGGCACCGATCGGCGCGTGGTCCGGGTCAGCCAGGTCACGCCCCTGGCCGCCACCCGGATGGCTTGCCCTCCCGGAGAAGCGAAGCGGATGGCCTTCGTGCCGATGGGGGGTAAGCCCTTTGTGGTGCCTTACGACGTGAGCCGTCCGATCGTCCTGTACGCCCCGAAGGATCTGGAGCTGCGCTGGCGTCTCTGGAAGGCCGAGCGGCGTCAGTGGCCGGCCCGGGAGCTCTGAGCTTCCTGGGGGGCATCCGGTGCTGGCCCCTAGGCCAGGTGTTCCGCTTCCAGATGGCCACGATTGCCTCTTGAAGGGTTCTGAGTTCAGGGTTCGTCCTCAGGGTCTGCCGCTCGCGCCAGAGGCCCTGGCAGGCGCGCCTCGGTGGGTTGACCGGCTGTTCCTGGTGGTGTTTGGGCTGGGTTCCGGTTGGCGATCCGGAGGCCGCCAACGCGCTGAGCCCCGTGCTGGTCAGGAGGTGATGGCTGATGGTTGGGACCAGGGCGCCACTGGATCGGCGGCCCTGAATCGGCCGTCAGGAAGGGCGAAAGGGTGCAGGGTTAGGGCTCTGTACATAACCTGGAGCGGTTGCTGGGTTCTGCGGCATCCCGCCGCGCTTGACGCCAACTTGATGTCCGTCCGCGGAGTTCCGCGGAGCCGTGCTCTGCCTGGTTTGCGTTCCTTCCCACTTCCCACGCCGAGCCGGCGTTTGCCATCTCCCCACCCGCCGCCAGCCTTCGCGCCCCATGCCCTTCCGCCACGACCGCAGCGATGCCCGCAGCGACGACCGTTTCGAGGGGCAGGACAGGGGCGACCTCCAGGAGGGGCCCGATGACCAAGGCGATCAGGACCCGGAACGGCAGCGCGCTCCTCGCCGTTCCCGAGGGTTGAGCGGCTGTGTGCCCTGGTTGATGGCGGGTCTGGCCGTGCTTGGGGGTGGCTTTTACTGGGGCTACAACTTCCGCGCCGCTCAGAAGCTTTCCGCCGATGAGTTGCGGGAGCGGGAGCGGCAGGAGCTCCGCACCATGGGCTGGCAGACCAGCGCCGATGGGGTGCTCACCCGTTGGTGCACCGACGATTGCAATCCCCCCAAGCTATTCGGCGGCGGCATGGCCCGCATTTTTGAGGTGTATTGCAAGGACCGCCCCTGCGGCAACATCCGCGCCACCTTCCGGGTGCTCGATCGCGACGGCAAGGAGATCGGCACCACCACCGCCAGCAAGGATGGGCTCCAGGGAGAGCGGCTGCGGTTGGTGGTGGTGAGTCCGGAGCCCCAGGCCCAGCGCTTTGAACTCAAGGAGTTCACCGCTCAAGCGATGGTCTATTGAGCAGAGCGCAGCAGAACATGATGTTGAAGGATGAGCCTGGGCCAGCGTCCAGAACGCGGGACCGTCTCCGGTCACGATCGATCCAGCTCCGCTCCCGTGCAGGGGCTGGCCTCGCCATGGCTCTGGCGCTGCTGGTGGGTGGGTGTCAGGGCGGGCCCACACCCCCGGAGAATCTCCAGGTGGCCATCGCCACGGGCGCCGGCTCCGATGCGGTGGTGCGCAGCAGCCTCCAGCGGTTGGCCGGCCAGATGGTGGCCGAGTTCATGCGCAACAACCCCGGCACCAACCTGCATCTGCGCTTTCTGCCGGAAGCGGAACTGCTGGCCAGCGTGCGAGACCACACCAGCCTCGGGGCTGGTCCGGACGTGCTGATCAGCCGGGTGGCGCCCGTGGCGAAGCTCTCGAGCGAGGGTCTGGTCGTGCCCAGCAACCTCTCCCCCGAGGAGCTCGATCCCCTGCGGATTCAGTTCCTGCCCCGCTTCCGTCAGGGCAATCGCTACGCCGCGATTCCCTTCCTGCTTCAGCCCAGCCTGGCCTGCTACAACCGCGAGCGCCTGCCGAAGGCCCCCGCCACGCTCGACGAGTTGCTGGGCCGGGCCGCCGAAGGGGTGCGGGTGGGGCTGCCCCTGGAGATGGATGAACTGCTCTGGTCCGCCAGTGGCTTCGGGGCCGTCCAGCCCCTGCTGCAGGCCCTTGAGGTGGATCAGAAGGTCCGGAGACCCCTCAGTCCGACCGACCGCACCAAGGTGCTGGCCTGGCTGGCCTGGCTCTACCGCGCCAATGTGCAGCCCACCCTTCAGTTCGTCGACACCTCCGATGAACTGGTTCAGCGCCTCGGAACCCGTGAGCTCGACTGGATCAGCTGCAATGCCACAGCTATCCCGCAGCTACGCCGCAGCCTGGGGTCGCGGCTGGCGGTGGCGGTGCTGCCCACTGGACCGGATCGGGAGCCAGCCGAACCGATGGCCCGGTTGCTGCTGCTGAGTTTCGGCCGAGATTCCACCCCTAACCAGCGCAGGGTGGCCGAACGCTTTGCCCTTTTCGTGCTCAACGATTTCAGCCAGAACAACCTGATGGTGAGGGCTGTGGGCAACATGCCGGTGAATCAGAACGTGATCGTGCCGGTGAAGGAATCGCCTCAGCTCGCCACGATGCAGCGGAGCCTTGAGGCCTCGATCGTGCCGAGCTTCCGCCAGGGCATCGGCCTGCGAACCCGCACCGAAGCGCTTCGCCATCTGCTCAAGCAGGACGTTTACGGCGAACAGCCGCCCGAGAAGGTTCTGCAGGGCATCGAAGCCTTGGCCAATGCCACCCCTGATCGCGCTCCATGACTCAGCTTCTCTATGTGATCGGCGGTTGGATCGGGCTGTTCAGCCGGGGCTCGGTGCTGCTCCAGGCGCTGGTGGCCGTGGGTCTGCTCCTGGGCTACCGGGCCTGGCGCTTCCGAGGCCGCGGCTCCGCCTCTCTTTGGCGACCTGTGCTGGCCAAGGTGGTGCTGGCAGCTCTGTTCGCCCTCGCCAGCCTGCTGTTGCCCCAGCTGGGCATCCCGGGTGGGTTGCTGGCGCTGTTCGCCCAGCTCACGGCCATCTGGACCGCCCTTGCGGCCCTGCGGCTGCTGCTGCGCCGGATCGTGCCTGCGGAGGCGGTGGATGCCTACTGGCAGCGGGCCGTGCTGCCCCTCTTCCTGGTGCTGGTGGTGGTGGGTCTGGTTCACCGCCTCGATGGTCTCGACGAGATCGGCAGGGTGCCCCTGCTGAAGCTCTTCGATCAGAACCTCAGCCTGGCCAATCTGCTGCTCCTGCTTGGGCTGCCCTATTTCCTGGTGGTGCTCTCCGAGTTGCCGGTTGTGCTCGTCGGCGAGGTGATGGGTCGGTTGATGGGGATGAGCTCAGGCAACCGCAAGGCGCTCGAACTGATCTTTCGCTACCTGCTGATCGGGGTGGGTGGGATCTGGCTGGCGGATCGGATCGGCCTCAACGGCACCGCGATCGCCGCCATCGCCGGAGGGCTCTCGGTGGGTCTGGGCTTCGGCATCAAGGAGGTGTTCTCCAACTTCGTGAGCGGCCTGTGGCTGTTGTTCGAGGGTTCGGTGCATCCCGGTGATGTGCTGATCCTTGATGGCGACACCTGCCAGGTGCGCAAGCTGGGGCTGCGGGCCACCACCCTTTGGCGCGACCGGGACAACGCCGAACTGGTGGTGCCCAACCAGACCTTCTTCACTGCCACGGCCACCACCTACACCGGTTCTGACGACCGTCGCCGCGGCCAGGTGCTGATCGGCGCCGGCTATCAGCACGATCCTGATCAGGTGATCGCCCTGCTGGAGGAGGTGGCCCGCGCCCATCCCCGCGTGATGGCGGACCCGGCGCCGAAGGCCTTTCTGCTGGACTACGGCTCCTCGTCGATCGATTACGCCCTGCGGTTCTGGATGGCGGATCCGATGACCAACCTCGGCATCTCCAGCGAGCTTCGCCGTGCGATCTGGCACACCTTCAAGGAGCACGGCATTGAGATTCCCTTCCCGCAACGGGTGGTGCATCAGGCCCGCTGAGGCATCGAACTGTCCGAGCTGTTCGGGACGCTTGGCGGCAGCGTGGCCCCCTGCCGCACCTCGAGCGTCGCAGGCCTCAGCGCACTCCCAGCCACTTGTGGCTCTGCAGACTCAGCCGCCAGGTCGGGTGGCCCTGCACGAAGGTGATGGCCAGGGCCTCGGCCGCTGGGTTGCCCCAGGCCGGCTGAAGCAGCAGGTGGGGGGGCTTTGCTTCTGCGGCGATTTGCGGTGATGCCGGCTCCCCGGAAGCGATCCGCGGCGATGCCGCCGCCAAGGCCGCGATCCTGTCCGTTGCGAGTGCCAGGGCGGCTGTGGCCATCGCCTCGGCGAACTCCAGATCCTCGGGCTGCTCCACCACCACCTTCAGCTCCTGGCAGGCACCGAGGAGTTCGCTGGTGGGGGGGCGGTGGCGCTTCGGGGAGAGGGTGATCCAGTCGAAGCGGCCGCTGAGCGGATCCACGCCGCTGGTTTCGAGGTGGAGGGGGAGTCCATTGGGCCGATCGGGGCTGGTCGTGGCCTGGCTGAGGGCTTCGCAAAGGGGGTCCAGCCCATGGTGCAGGGGCTCTCCGCCGGTGATCACTACGAAGGCGGCACCGGCTGCGGCCGCGATGGCGGCTTCGCCGGCCAGCTCCGCCAGGCTGCGGTCCGGGTGGCTCCCCTGCGGCCAGGAGTGCTTGGTGTCGCACCAGGGGCAGCCCACCGTGCAGCCGGCCAGGCGGATGAAGAAGGCGCTGCGGCCCGCCTGAAGCCCTTCCCCCTGCAGGGAGTGGAAGGTTTCCACCACCGGCAGGGTGACCGCCAGGGCGTCCGGCGGCGTGGTGGGCCCATCGGCAGCGGGATGGGGGTCGTGGCCCGGTCCGCACGTTTCGTTACCGGGGACAGCGTCGATGGAAGCACCGGCGATGGGGGCACCGGCCAGTGGAGCTGACATTTCGTCTTCAGGCTCGGCGGGATGGCTGGATCCCCGCCCAGGACTGGCGGGGATCCTTGACGACGGTGGGTTGGCGGGAGATTCCACGCTGAAGTGTGGGCCCAGGCAACGGGTTCAGGGCATGGGGGCGGGATTGCGGGGCATCCCGCTGGCCTGCAGCTCCAGGCCGGCAGTGATAGGGGCGTTTCCGCTATCGCCGCCTCCAGGCCGGTGCTGCTGGGCCGCCTGAATCAGGCCCCGGAACAGCGGGTGGGGCTTGCCGGGCCGCGAGAGGAATTCGGGGTGGTACTGGCAGGCGGTGAAGAAGGGGTGGCCCTCCAGCTCGATCAGCTCCACTAAGCGCCCATCAGGGGAGGTGCCGCTGATGCGGTAGCCGGCCGCCAGAAAGGGGTTGCGGTAAGCGTTATTGAACTCGTAGCGGTGCCGGTGCCGCTCGTACACCACCTCATCGGCGTAGAGCCGCTGGCCGAGGGTGCCGGGGGCGAGTCGGCAGGGGTAGACGCCCAGCCGCATGGTGCCGCCGAGGTCCACCACGTCCTGCTGTTCGGGCAGCAGGTGGATCACCGGATGGGGGCTGGCCGGATCGAGCTCGGCGCTGGTGGCCCCCTCAAGACCCGCCTGGTTGCGGGCCCACTCGATCACGGCGCACTGCATGCCCAGGCAAAGGCCCAGGAAGGGCACCCGTTGCTCCCTTGCCCAGCGGATTGCCGCCACCTTGCCATCCACGCCGCGGTTGCCGAAGCCCCCGGGTACCACCACCGCATCCATGCCTTCCAGCAGGGCCTCGGCCCCCTGCTCCTCGATCTGCTCGGCGCAGATCCAGCGCAAATCCAACGAGGCGTTCCGGTCCAGGCAGGCGTGGCGCAGGGCCTCCACCACCGAGAGATAGGCGTCGTTGAGCTGCACGTACTTGCCCACCAGGGCCACCTTCACCGCCGGGCCCGGATCGCGCAGGCGCTGCACCAGTTCTGCCCAGCGCACCATGTCGCTGGGGTGATCGGGCAGGTCGAGCACATCGAGCACCTGGCGGCAGAGGCCCTCCTGCTCCATCGCCAGCGGCACCGCATAGATGCTGTCGGCATCAAGGGCCTGGATCACGCCGCCGGTGGGCACGCCGCAGAAGCCGCCGATCTTGGCCTTGAGGTCGGCGGAGATGGGCCGGTCGCTGCGGCAGACCAGCACATCGGGCTGGATGCCGATCGAGCGCAGCTCCTTCACCGAGTGCTGGGTGGGTTTGGTTTTGAGTTCGCCTGAGGTGCCGATGTAGGGCAGCAGGGTCACGTGCACATAGGCCAGATCGCGGCGCCCCACATCGCCGCGGAACTCGCGGATCGCTTCGAGGAAGGGCAGCGATTCGATATCCCCCACGGTGCCGCCGATCTCGCCGATCACCACATCGGCGCTGGAGTTGGCGGCCACCCGGTGGATGCGTTCGCGGATCTCGCCGGTGATGTGGGGAATCACCTGCACGGTGCCGCCGTTGTAGTCGCCGCGGCGCTCCTTGTTGATCACTGATTGGTAGATCGAGCCGGTGGTCACGCTGTTGAGGCGCGACATGGCGGTGTCGGTGAAGCGCTCGTAGTGGCCCAGATCCAGATCGGTTTCGGCGCCGTCCTCGGTGACGAACACCTCGCCGTGCTGGTACGGGCTCATCGTGCCCGGATCCACATTCAGGTAGGGATCGAGCTTCAGGATCGAAACGCTGTAGCCGCGGCTTTTCAGCAGGCGCCCCAGGCTGGCGGCCACGATGCCCTTGCCGATGCTGGAGACCACCCCGCCGGTCACGAAGACGAACTTCGTGCTCTGGCTCCTGGCGGGGGAGGTCATGGCATCTTCGGCTGACCTCCCAATCTACCGGGAGGCCTTCTGGATTCGGAATGCTTGTAGCGACCGGCCAGCCTCCACGGCCTCAGCTTGCCCATGGCGGCTGGTTCGGGGATGCCGTGATGGTGCGGCTTCGGTTGCGGCGCGAGCCTCAACCCTCCAGCAGGCTGCGCAGCATCCAGGCGGTTTTCTCGTGGATCTGAAGGCGCTGGGTGAGCAGGTCGGCGGTGGGCTGGTCGTTGGCCTCCTCGGTGAGCGCGAACACGCCGCGGGCGGTGCGGGCCACGGCCTCATGGCCGGCCACCAGCTCCTGCACCATCGCCAAGGCCTCGGGCACGCCCTGGGTTTCGGGGATCGTGCTGAGGGCCGCGATCGCCTGGGCGCCGTAGGGGGCGGGGAAGCCGAGGGCGCGGATGCGCTCGGCGATCCCATCGAGGGCGGTCCAGAGTTCGGTGTATTGGTCCATGAACATCAGGTGGAGCGTGTTGAACATCGGTCCGGTCACGTTCCAGTGGAAGCCGTGGGTCTTGCCGTAGAGCACGCTGGTGTCCGCCAGCACCTGGCCCAGGCCTGCGGCGATGCGCTGGCGGTCTTCGGCGGGGATGCCGATGTCGATCGGGAGGGAGGAGATGGCCATGGCTGGATGGAAGGAGGAAGGGGTTGGGATGTAGGGGTTCTAGCCCGCTGCGCCGCCGATGGCATTCGAGCGCCGGGCGTGCGGGTTCTGCGTTGGCTGGGAAGCCCTCCCTGCCTGAGTGGGTGGGAAGGCAAGCGGAGGCAGGACGCTGGAAGGCAAGACAGCTCTATGCTTTTTTTCTGGTAATCAATGAAACGATATTAATCGGGAAATAGGTTGACAAGGCGAGGACCAAGACCCCAAAAGGAGGCGGTAGATAGTAATTGCCATCAATGGTAAGCAGCAGTGTTGCCGTGATCAGCGCTTTGCTGAGCGCCGTTCCGAAGAGGATTTCCAGCTCCTTCTTCCTTTCGACACTTTGCCCTCGCTGCCTTTTCTCAAATTTGGCGAGACAAGCCAGGGTGAGATAGAGAAGTAAGATCAGGATAAGAACACATGTTCGCGAATAAATTAAATACTTACGCGAGCCTTCGGGATGCAATAGCAAGGCGGCGGCGTAGTGATTGACAAGAAAATAAAATGGCGGGATCAGGCTGCTAAAAAACAGTAGCCAGCCTGTGGTCAGGGCAAATAGGCGTAACTTGATCGCATCGCTAAGAAGTGCTTTGTGATACGACCAAATATCATAGATTACTGTAAAGATTGCAAAATAACCAGTGATTATAACAGCAATGATGCTAACAAGTGTGATCGGCGGATCCCTTTCCAGATTGACTTCCTTGATCGACTCCAGAATGATTGCCGGCAGTTCAATGACCAGCAGGGTGAGGATGATTGAATAGGTGGCATCGATGAGGCCGATCCAGTTCTCGCCAGTGGTTTTGCCAATAATCTTTGCAGGTATCACTGTCGGATGCGATTAAATATTAGCCATCTTATCAGTCACTTTCGTTCGCCTTCACGTTCAGCAGGGCCCGCCATTCGATTGCCGGGGGGACTGGGGCCTCCAGGGTCAGCAGGCCATCGGCTTCCAGTTCACACAGGAACTGTTTCACATCCTGGCGGATGGCGCTCGGGTCGCCTTCGAACTGAGCGTGCAGTTGCTCCACCAGGGCATGGAGGCGGAGCGGCTGCGCCAGCAGGGCCCAGATTCGCTGGCCGATGGCATCGAGGCTGACGTCAGCGGTGTTCCGCCCAGCGCTCCCGCAGCCTGCTCCGGCGGGCCTGCAGCATGGTGAGCAGCCCCCGATCCTCACCTGTGAGGGGGTCGTTGAAGGCGGCGGGCAGCAGGCTGAAGCAGGCCACCACCCGCAGCCAGTCGAGCGGGGAAGGGCTCAGGGAGGCCCGGTGCACCACGGTGGCCAGCCAGTGGCCGGGATGCCAGGCCCCATCGGCGCTCACCCGCGGTCGCCGCTCCTGGGCCCAGCGGGCCCGGCCGATGGCCCGGCGGCAGTCGGCGCGGGTGGGATCGGTGAAGGCCAGCAGGTCGGGGCAGCCGGTGGCGTCGTGGGCGGCGGCACAGCTGAGGCGCACGGTGCGCTCCCGACGCAGCGGGGCCGAAGCGGCGGCGGGCAGCTGGCGGGCCAGCAGGGTGATGTCGAGCAGGTGGTGAAGATTCATCCACTGATCCGAGGCGGCGTGCAGGCAGCTGTGGCGAAAGGCGTGCTCTAGCGAGAGGGTGGGCACGGCTCTGCCGTTGAGATTCACCGCCTGGCGCGCCTGCCAGAGGGCCGCAAACGGGGGCAGGGGTGCTCGCACGGTGTTGAGGGCCCAGTGCAGATCCAGGCATGCACTTCCTGGACGTTCCAAGTTGAGTTCGTGGCCCGTCCAGCGGGCGTAATGGCCCCAGAACGAGTTGAGCTGGCGAGGAAACATCCCGGGGGGTCTGTGGAAGCCCAGGCTCTCCAGCACGGCCACCGCGGCGGGTAAGTCCTCCGGGGCCACCAGCAGATCCAGATCCCCTCCACCACGGCCCCTCGCCAGACCGGTGGTCTGCATGGCCAGGGCCGGGCCCTTGAGCACCAGGGCGCGCAGGCCCTTCTGCTCCAGGGCCGCCAGCGCTTCCAGGGCTAGGGCGATCAGGGCCAGGGAGGCCCTCTGCTGGTGGCGGGCCTCCCACACCAGTTGGCTCGCCAGGCTCGCGGGCAGGGAGAGGGCTTGCGCATGGCGAGCCAGAGGAATGGCCAACCGGTGGCGGCGCACGGCCTGGAGGAAACCTGCCGGATTCCCGATCTCCAGAGGGCGAACGGAGCGGGAACTCTGGGGATTCACCAGCCAGTGCAGGAATTGGAGGAGCAGGGGTCTGGAGGCGACCAATCCGGCATGGCCAGCAGCTGGAAGGCGGGGACTCAAGGGGTCATCCCCAACCGAGTAGTTCTGGCGCCTGTTCTCATCGCGGGGCGGTCTCCCGGAAGGCTCGTCTCTAGCCTTCTCGCCAAAGCAGCCCACTTGGTCGCCTTGCAGCGTATCCCCCCCGGGACTCTGGGCCTCCTGCTCGCCCCATGTCGCGCCCTCCCACTGTCAATGCCATTCGTGCCCGTCTTCGGAATCTCTCGCTTCTTGCCCATCTGGCGCGGGAAGCAGGTTGGCGCCATGTGCTGCGGCTCGGCCTGTTCACCTTTCTGAGCAGCCTGCTGGAGATCGGCAGCCTGGGCCTAGGGGTGTCGCTCCTGCTCCAGAGCGGCTCCTCCTTTGCCGCCAGGTTGCCGTTTCATCTCGATCTCCCGCTCCCCCAAGCCCTGCTGACGCTCCTGGGATTGATGCTGGTGCGGGGGGGGCTGCAGGCCCTGATCACCATCGGGCTTGAGGATCTGCGGTGTTCTTTCGGCGATCAGCTGCGCCAGGGACTCCTGAGCCAGGTGCTTCATGCCCCTTTCCCCAACCTCCAGCAGTTGGGCCGGGGGGATCTGATCGGGCTCCTGATGGCTGATATTTCCAGCAGTGTGCTGGCCCTCGAACAGGGAACCCGGGTCCTCCAGGCCCTCCTCTCGCTGCTTTTGCTGGCTGGAGGCGTGCTGGCGGTGGGGCGGTGGGCTGCCGCGCCCCTGCTGCTGGCGTTGGTGGCCACTGGTGTAGCCGCGTTGCTCCAGCGGTCAGGCAGCTGGAAGCTCGGGCGCCTGCGCACCCGGTTGAATGCTGCCCTGCAGCGCACGGTCGGGGATGGCCTGCACGGGGTCAAGGCGGTGCGCGCCGCCGGTGGGGAGACCTGGTTGCTGCGGCGCTTCTCCCTCGAAGCCCTCCGCTACCGCCAGGTGCTTTTCCAGATCGTGCGGCGCCAGGCCGCTTTCAATGCCCTCCGCGACACCTTGGTGGTGCTGGTGGTGGGGGCCTGGCTGATCTGGGGTCGGGGGGATCTGCCGGCCACGGCAGTGGCCACCACCCTGTTGTTCGCTTACCGCAGTGGCACCGTTCTCAGCGCCGCCATCGGGGCCCAGCGTCATTGCCTGGGGGCCCTGCCCGGTTATGCCGCGCTCTGTGAGCGGCGCTCCAGACTCACCCCACCGCCTGTGCCAGCCCCGTCGCGGACCACCTCCCCCGAGCGGCTCGGTTCGCTGAGGGATTCCGCCGTCTGGCGAGGGTTGCGCTGGCACGGGGCCGATGGGATGGCCGAACCCTTCGAGGATTCCGCGACCCTGCATCTCCGACCGGGGTCCCTGATGGTGGTGGTGGGGCCCTCCGGCAGTGGCAAGACCACGCTCCTCGACCGCTTCTGTGGCCTGTTGGGGGAGGAGCGGAGTGCCTGGCAACTGCAGACCCGAGACGGGGACATCCTGCTCGCCGGGCCGGCGGGAGCCGGCCAGCTGCGGCAGGTGCTTGCCTATGCCCCTCAGCTGGCCGTGCTCTTCGAGGCCAGCCTCCGCAACAACCTCACCCTGGATCAGCGCCAAGGACGCGGGGTCATCGAACCCTGGTTGGAGCGCCTGGGTCTGTCCCATCTGCTGCAGCGGGGCGGGGGCCTGGACGGGACGCTGCCCCTCATGATGGATCACTTTTCCGGCGGCGAGATCCATCGCCTCTGCCTGTTGCGGGCCTGGTTGCGGGATCGGCCGGTGGAGGTGCTGGATGAGCCGACGGCCTACCTCGACACCGAGGCAGCTGAGCGGGTGTGCACCATTCTGAAGGAGCGATCCCGTCAGAGGCTGGTGCTGGTGAGCAGCCACGACCCAGCTCTGATCGCCATGGCCGATGGGGTGCTCCGCCTCACCTCGGCCGAGCGGCAGGAGGCGGAACGCCAGCATCAGGTGGGGAGATGAGACCTTGACTCCCCCTTCAAGATCGGGGACGTCTCCGCCCGCCCCCAGTCGAGCCATCGGCCCTTTCTTCAGACCATGGCTTCAGCAGGCCCCGCTGGACCTGTTGGCCGGCATTCTTCCCGACAGGGATCCAACCCTGTTTCTCATCGCCTGTCTGGCACCGGCTCCACGGGCGCAGGAAGCCTGGTACATCTGGCGGGCTCGCCAGGGGCCCGCCGAGGGGATGGGCGGCACCCAGCGCAGCCTGCGCAGCCTGTCCGCCCTTCTTGCCTGCTCTCTGCTGGAGGCTGGCACCAGTCTGGATCGGCATGATGCGGCCTGGTTGCGTGCGGCCCTGCTGCATGAGCAGCGCCGCACGGGCCGCTATCAGGAGATCGCCGCTGCCGTTCTCGCTTCCCTCTCGGCCGCCGGGCTCCCTTTCATGCTGGCCCGGGGGGCGGCCGTGGCGGAGGGGGTGCTGCCGAAGCCTTGGCTCCGCCACTGCCATGATCTCGACCTGCTGGTGCCGGAGTCGCAGCTGGACAGGGCCGCCGAAGTCCTGGTCCAGATGGGATTGCGGGAAGAAGCCACGGCGGATGCAGGGCGCGCCTTCCTTCACAGGCGACTCCTGCCGGTCCGGCTCCACCCGAGTCCCCTGCCGTCGCCCTTTCATGGGCCTTCGCTGGAGGATCTGCAGGTCCGCGCACGTCAGGCCACGATCCTCGGGACCTGCCTGCTGCTGCCCTCTGCGGATGATCTGCTGCTGCATGCGTGCTGTCATGCCGCCTGTCGAGGTGGGCGCACCTCCCTGCGCTGGGTGAGCGATGCCCACGCGATCGTGGTCCGGAGCGCGGAGATCGACTGGTCGCGTCTGCGAAACACCGCGGCGGTTCATGGCCTCACGACCCAGCTGGCGGTGACGCTGGGCTATCTCGCCCATGACATCGGTACCCCTGTCCCGTCCAGTGTCCTGGATGCCCTGGCCGCGGACGCGTCCCGGGCGGACGGGCTCGAGCGGGAGCTGCTGATTCATGCCGCCCGCTTCAGCGAAGGGGGCCGTTTCGGGACGCTTTGGCAGGCCGTGGGCAACCGCTCCAGGATCAGCCTGGCCCGTTGGTTGCTCGTTCCCGATGGCGAGTATCTGAAGCGCCTGGCAACTTCCCCCTCTCCATCCCGAGCCCACATGTATCTTCAACACTGGTTGAAACGGCTCGCTGCGGTGCCACCGGCCCTCGCCCGCCTCGCTTAGGAAGCTTGAAGCCATGAAGGTGCTGTATTGGACCCAGCGCTTCTGGCCCCATATCGGTGGCGTCGAGGTGCACGCCTCCCGCTTCCTGCCGGAGATGGCAAGGCGCGGCCATGAGTTTCGGGTGATCACCTCACCGGGCGGGCGCGACCTCCCGCCTCTGGAGGTGGTTGATGGCATCCCGGTGCATCGCTTCCGCTTCGAGGATGCGCTCCGGCAGAAGGATCCGGGACTGATGGCGCGCGTGCGGCGGGACGTTGGGGCCCTGAAACAAAGCTTTCAGCCCGATCTGGTGCACCTCCACCTCACGGATCCCTCGGTGATCTTTCATCTGATGACCCGGAACTCCTCCCCCTGCCCCACCTTGCTGTCCTTGCGGGTGTGGTTGGAGGGAGACCTGCGGCGGCCCGATTCCCTAATGGGCAGAACCCTCACCGCCGCCGACTGGATCACAGGGAACAGCGCCAGCGTGTTGGCCGCCATGCACCACCAAGTGCCAGGCACGGCGGCTCGTTCCTCCGTGATTCTGAACGCGCTGGACATACCGGCCACCGCTCCCACCCCACTGCCTTGGGATCCGCCCGTTTTGCTTCTTCTCGGACGCTTGGTGCCCGAGAAGGGGTTTGATGTGGCTCTACAGGCCCTGCCTGCCATCGTGCGGCACTATCCCCGATTGCAGGTCATCGTCGCCGGCGACGGTCCCGCCCGTCCGGAGCTCCAGGCCATCAGCCGGGAGCTGGAGCTGGGAGATCGGGTGCGGTTCCTGGGGTGGGTCGATCCCCGTTCCGTGCCGGGGTGGATCAATGCCGCCACTCTGGTGGTGGTGCCCTCCCGCTGGAAGGAAGCCTTCGGCCTTGTCGCTCTGCAGGCGGCTCAGCAGGCCCGCCCGGTGGTGGGCTCCCGGGTGGGGGGCCTGCCCGAGGTGGTGCTGCACGAAGAAACCGGCCTCCTGGTGGAGCGGGAGGATCCCGAAGCCCTGGCCAGGGCCGTGTTGCGGCTGCTGGCGGATCCCACTCTGGCGATTCGTCTCGGTGAAGAGGGCCAGGGCCGTGCCGCCCAGCGCTTCAGCTGGAAAGCTCACCTTGACTCATTTAGTAAACTTTACACGCAATTGACATGTTGATACCTGTGAATTCCTCGCACCGCTACGAAGTCGCAATCGATTTGGTGGCGGCCCAGGTGATGGATGGGGAAGTGGTGGTGATCAATCTGGCCACAGGGTGTTATTACACGAGCAATCAGGCCGCTGGAGAGATCTGGCCCCTGCTGGAGCAGCGCCAGAGCCTGGAAACACTCCTGAACCGTCTATGCGACCACTATGCGGTGGACAGAGACACGGCTGAGGCCGACCTCCGCAGTCTGCTCGACCTGCTGGAAGCCGAAGGGATCATCCGTGCCGCCACGACCGAGGCGGAAAGCCCCCGGACCGAATGGCCACCGGTGGTGGAGAAGCTCCCCTACGAACCACCAGCCTTCGAAGTGTTCCGTGACATGGAACAGCTGCTGGCTCTCGATCCGCCCATGCCCGATGCCGGAGAGATCCCCTGGGAACTGAGCGACGTGGACCCTCTCTCTACGCCGTATGCAACCTGACAGCCAGCTGGTCAGCTGCGTCGTTCCCACCTTCAACGCTGCCCGCTATCTCCCCCAGGCCCTGGCCAGCATCCTTGATCAGACCCACAGGGATCTGGAGGTGGTGATTGTGGATGATGGCTCCGAAGACGACACCCTGGCCATCGCCGCTGCCGCCGGCAGCAGGGTGAGGGTTGTCCGGCAGAACAGGCTCGGTCCGGCGGCGACCCGTAACCGCGGTGTGCAGGAAGCCCGGGGGGCCTTCCTTGCCTTTCTCGATCCCGATGATCTATGGCAACCCGAGAAGCTGGAGCTTCAGATGCGGTGCTTTCAGGCGGATCCTGCTCTGGACCTCTGCGTGAGCCATGCCAGCCTGCTCTGGGAGCCGGAGGCAGCTGGGCAGGCCCAGCGATTGCAGCACCTGCCGCGGGCGACTCAGCCCGTGCCAGGGTTTGCCACCATCACCCTGCTCGCCCGTCGGCAGGCCTTCGAGACGGTGGGCCTGTTTGATCCGGATCTCTGGTTCGCCGACGCGGTGGACTGGTTTCTGCGGGCGGAGGCCGCTGGCCTGAAACGGTTGCTGCTTCCGGAGGCCCTCACCATCCACCGGATGCATGGGCGCAACCTCAGCCAGCGGCGGGAGCAGGACAGTCGCAAGGAGTTTCTGCGGATCGTCAAACGCTGGGCGGATCGGCGGCGCCCCCTGGGGGCCTCCTCACCCGCCGAGGCCGGTCTCCCGGAGGAAGCGGTCGGCAACCGCTGGCCAGAGGAAGTGCCGCCTCACCCGCTCCCGGCCCGCCTCCCCCAGCCGGAGGCGCAGGGCCCTATCCCGCAATAGGCGGACCAGGGCCTCCAAGGTCTCCCGCGGGTTGGAGCTGTCAACGAGAAGGCCGGTGATGCCATCGACGACCGCATCGGCCGTGCCCCCCACCCGTCCCGCCACACAGGGCCGGGCGGCGGCAGCCGCCTCCAGGAAGACGATCCCGAAGCCCTCCCAGGGGCGACCCGGCACCAGCCGGCTGGGCATCACATACACCTCGCAAAGATCGTAAAGGGCCTGCTTGCTGAACTCCTCCACCCGGCCTAGGAAGGTCACCAATCCAGCGACACCCAGGCTGCGGGCCAGGGATTCCAGAGCCTCCCGCTCCGGACCCTCGCCCGCCACCAGATAGCGCAGGCCTGGAAAGGTGCGGGCCAGATCCGGCAGGCATTGGATCACCAGATCGATCCCCTTGCTGCGTTCCAGCCGCGCCACGGTGAGCAGCACCCGTGCCCCGTCGAGCTGGAGCCTTGCCTTCAGGGCTGCCGCCCGCTGCCGGAGAGCCTCGGGGTCGGCTCTCTCGGGAACCCCGGGGTGGAGCACCCGGATGTCGAGTGCTTCTCCGTAGCGCATTCGCAGCCGGGTCGCGGTGTCGTGGCTGTTGGCGAAGAGGAACCGGGCGGCCCGCACATCGCTCTGTCGCCAGGGATCGACACTGGCGTAGAGCTCTGTGTCTGTGAGTTCCCCGTCATGGGCAAAGATCGTGTAAGGAATGGCGGCTTTCTGGAGCGCCTGGCACCAGCAGTGGGCCATAACGCTCCAGACGCCGATGAAGACCATGGCATCGGCCCCCACCGCCTTCAGATGGGTGAGGGTCGTTGGCACGGCCTCCCCCTGCATGCGCAACAGGCGTTGGGAGGCGGTCAGCCCCGGAGCCCCCAGGGCCTCCAGGATCTCCAGCTGGTAGCGATGGGGCCACGGGGTCTGTCTCGCCGACACGGTGGAGATCACCGTTGCGGGCAGGGACATGGCCAGCTCGTCCCAGAGGCCGTGCATGAAGCCGGCGATCCCTCCCGTCATCGGTGGGAAATCCGTCGTGAGCAGAATGACCTGGGGGTTAACGCCGCTCATTCCAGACGCTCCAGGGGGACCCTTTCCTGTTGGATGATGTCCTTGTAGCGATGCAACACCGACTTCATCGCCCGCACCCGCTCAGCGATCGCCCGGGCCGGATCGGCATGGGACAGGCTCTGCGGATGGTCGAGATACAACCCCAGCGTTTCCTCCAGATGCAGCATTGGCGCCCGCTCAGCCAGGCGCAACCAGAAGGCATAATCGCCAGCGATTTTATAAGTCTCATCGAAGCCACCGGCCCAGGCGTGCACCGAGCGGCGCCACATCGGATGGGGCCCGCAGCAGCAGCCGGCCAGAAGCACCCGAGGCTGGTAGGTGGGCTGGGAGAGCCTGCGGCCGCGGCTGGAGTTGTGTGCAAACGTTTCGCCGGGGCGGGTGGTCACCAACGAATCTCCATACACGAGGCACACCTCGGGATGGGCATCGAGGGCAGCCGCCATCACCGCCAGCGCATCTGGACGCAACCGATCGTCACTGTTGACATTGCAGAGGTAGCGACCTCGGCTCTCTTGGATGCCGGCATTCCAGGCGGCATACAGCCCTGACCGGGGGGAGGCCACGCCGCGGATCCGGGGATCGGTACGGTAAGGAGCAGCTGCCTCCCAGTCGTTCCCGCCGGGACCGTAGATGACCAGGACTTCTATCGGTTGCAGGGTCTGGGCGAGCAATGACTCAAGGCAACCGGGAAGGAGGTCTTCCCGGTTGCGGCTGGCTACCAGCGCAGTCACGGCGATGCCAGCGTCCATGGCTCTACAGACGCCCACGACGCCTGCCGTACGACCGGATTCACCTTAGAGGTCAGATCCCCGTGAAGACCCCTGTCGTTCTGTTCCTCTTCAACCGCCCTGAATGCACCCGACAGGTGTTTGCGGTGATCCGTCAGCTCCGGCCTCGCCAGCTCTTCGTGGTGGCCGATGGCCCGCGGCCCACCCACAGCGATGACCCGCTGCTGTGCCAGCAGGCCCGCGCCATCGTCAGCGCGCCGGACTGGCCCTGCGAGGTGCTGACGAATTTCGCCAGCACGAATCTCGGCTGTGGCCGGCGCATCGTCAGTGGCCTGGACTGGGTGTTTGAACAGGTGGAGGAAGCGATCCTGCTGGAGGATGACTGCCTGCCGGATCTCTCCTTCTTTGCGTTCTGCGAAGAGCTGCTGAACGACTACCGGGAGGATCCAAGGGTCATGCACATCGGTGGACATAATCGACTAATCGCGTGGTTGCCCGACTCCAGCAGCTATCACGCAACGTCTCAATATGGGAGCCCCTGGGGGTGGGCCACCTGGCGGAGGGCCTGGCAGTGCTTTCGCAGGGATGCGCACAACTGGCGCAGGCTGGCGGAGGAGCTCACAACCACGCAGCTGGGCTGGAGTCAGGAGACCCAGGCTGACTTCCTGATCCCCTTTCAGACTTTTACCAGAGAGAAACTGGTTGATGAGTGGGGCATCATCTGGACTCTCTCCAAAATGCTGAAAGGTGGCCTCTCCCTCTTTCCGGCCAGGAATCTGATCAGCAATGTCGGCTTCGGGCCGCAGGCAACGCACACCGTCTTGAGTGATGCCCTGTTGTTTCAGAACACGCCCCGCTTTTCCCTGGATTTTCCGCTGAAGCATCCCAGCCACCTTCAGCCGGATTCGCACTATGAATGGCAGCATCTGCGTTGGACGCAATGCAGGCCATCCCCGGAACTTCTGCAACCCCTGCTGGATCACCTCCTGGCACAGAACCGTCCCGTGCATGCCCTGGTGCTGATCGAACAGGTCTTCCGCAGGTCGGAGCCAGCGCCGGTGTACGAGCAGCTCAAGGCCTCGGTTCTCCGGCAGGTGCGGGGAGCCTGAGGCCGCTGCTCATCCGGAGGCTTCGCTGGAGGCCAAACGCCTGAAGAGGGTGGCGTAGGCCTCCACCTGCCGAGCCAGCCCGAAGCGCTCTCGGGCACGCTGCTGCGCAGCATCCCCAAAGCTGCGGCATCGAGGCAGATCCTGCAGCAGTTCAAGGGCGGCGGCAGCCATCTCCCCGGCATCGCCTGGCGTCACCAGCAGGCCGGTGACCCCGTGCTCCACCACCTCCACCAGCCCGCCGGTCCGGCTGGCCACCACCGGACGCCGCATCCAGGCCGCCTCCAGGGCCGTCAGGCCGAATCCCTCCGAAAGGGAGCTCACGAGCAACAGGGAGGATGCTCCCAGGAGCTCCAGGCAGCGTTCGCTGCGCTTCCACCCCAAAAAGCGCACCGAGGGGGACACCCCCAGCTGCTCTGCCAGCTGCTCCAGCCGGGCGCGATCCGAACCGTCGCCGGCGATGGTGAGCCGGGCATCGGGCAGCGCGGCCCGGATCTCCGCGAAGGCCCGCAGGGCAATGTCGATCCCCTTGCCCTCCACCAGGCGGGCCACACAGAGGAGCTCCGGTGGGCTGACGCTGATGGGAGGCGCCTGGCGCTGCGGCGGCTCCATGCCATTGGGGATGACCAGGCTGCGGCCTATCGCTTCGGGCAGCACCTGATGCAGATCGGCCTGAACGGCATGGGAGCAGGCCACCAGCGCATCGGCCCGGCGCAGGGCATGGTCGAACACCGTTCCGGGCCGCAAGGGCCGGCACATGCTCGGCTCGAGCTCGCCATGGAACGTCACCACGGTGGGGACGGGGGCTGCGGTGAGGGTCTGCCAGTGAAACAGATCGATCGGTGAGAGCATGCAGAGGTGCACCACGTCCGGCCGGAAGGATCGCTTGTGATCGGCCAGCCAGCGCAGGCCTGCCGCCATGGCAGCGGGTGTCGGCCGGGCCACTGCTTCCCAGAAGGGGAATCGGCGCACCTCCACCCCATGGCGGACTTCCTGATCCGGCAGATCCACGGAGTGTTTGGAGGTGGCGACCAGCACCTCGTGCCCCTGCCCGGCGAGTCCCCGCGCCAGGCGATCAATCACTGTGGGCCCACCGGATCCATAGGGAGGGAAGTGGGAGCTGAAGAGCAGCAGCCTCATGGCTGATGCCGTTTCCCAGGAGGTTCGATGGGTTGCGGCAAGGCCTGTGCCACCAGCTGGGGCAGGTGGGTTGGGGGCGCGGTGCCCTCGAGCCAGTGCACTGGCACGGCTCGAAGCAGATCGCTGAGCCGTCCGATGTCGCTGCTGTCCCAGGTGGGGTAAAGAGGCAGGCAGTTGGGCAGCATGCGGGTCATCGCCTCCACCCGGCGGGCTGGCACCAGCTTCGCCTCGCCATGGGACCCATCACGGCGCGGCAGGATCACGGCGGCGATCGGGCTGGAAGCCTGAATCCGATCAGGGAAGAGGTCGGAGGCCATCAGAATCGCCTTGTTGAGCGCATCGGTTTCCAGCCGATGGGCCTGGGGGCGGTGCTGGGGGAAGTGCTGCAGCATGTCGACGCTGGCGAGGATCGAGCGATAGAGGCGGTGACCGACGAAAACGCCCGGAGCCACGGTCTCTAAACCGATCTTGTCGTCGGAGAGAAAGCCAAAGCCCGCATCGAGGCAGGCCAGCGCCAGGGTCGACTTGCCGGCGCCAGCAGGCCCACCGATCAGGATCCCTGCTCCTTCCTGGCTGACGAGCCCCGCATGCAGCACGGGCAGGCCGATCCGGCGCAACCAGAACCGCAGTGGCCACTCCAGCGGTCGCGCCCGCTCATGGAGATGGAAGCGGGATCGATCCAGCACGCAGCCCACCAAGGCAGGCTGCTCAAGATCCAGGATGTTGAGCCAGCCCTCGGCGATGTGACAGACGTAACGGCCGGTCACGGAGGTGCCCGTTACCACATCCTGCCGCAGTTGCTGTTCATTGAGTCGATGGGAGAGCCCGAGGCGCGGATCGATGCCCGTGTCCGGTGTCTCGTCCCATAGGCAGATCTCCAGGGCCGGGGGGGCATCGCCGGCATGGGGCTCGAATGCGGTACGGAAGATGCGGGCCAGTTCAGCGCCGACAAAACGACCGACGACCCGTCGCCCCGCAATGGAGAAGTCGTAGGTGCTGAGCTGGGCTGGGTATGCCGCGCTGAGTTGCGCAAAGCTCTGCTGCAGGCGCAGGTGCAACTCTGAGCAGGAGAGCCTCGGCTGATGCAGCGTCATCTCAACGAGGGGGCGATGTGTTCATCATGGGCCACCTGCGATGCTTTGGAGAGTCTGAAGAATGGCTGAGGCGGCCATGATCCCATCCGAACGTGGGGTGATCTATATGGCCTTGGGTGCGAGCTACATCGCGGAAGCCCGGATATCGGCAGAGAGCGTCAGGCGTTTTATGCCGGAACTGACGCTCGTTCTCTTTACGGATTGTCCGCCTGTCGATCGCGGTGTTTTCGACGAAGTGGTGCCTCTTGAAAGAGTTCATGCGAAGGCCCATATCAACAAGTTGATCTCCATGCTTCACTCACCGTTTGAGCAGACGATCTTCCTGGACACAGACACGTTTGTGTGCGGCCCATTTGCCGAGCTGTTCGATCTGCTCGATCATTTCGATATCGCGATGTCTCACGATCGCCGATATTTCGACTGGTTCCCCGAGAGCGTTGGTGTGACTGCTGCCTTCCGTGAGTTCAATCAGGGGGTGGTTGTTTTCAGGCGATCAGCGGGACTTATTCGGGCACTTGAACACTCCATCTCCTGGGTGGAACGGCTGACGGCCATGATGGGACGGTGTCCCGATGATCAGCCGCCGCTCCGACTCGCCCTTTATGGGAGTGATCTGCGCATCGCAACGCTGACGTACGAGTACAACTGTCGCTTTCATACCTTCGGCCAGGTCAACGGAAAGGTTGTGATCCTGCACGGCCGCATCCCCGGGCAGCCTTTCAAGGAAAAAAATCTCCTGAAAATTGCTGAATGTATCAACAAAAAGACGATACCGCGGGTGTTCGTAGCCGGGAAAGTCTACACACTTGAGCGCCAGGCTGTCTGGGGAAAGAACTATTTTCGATCGAGGCAAATTGCCACCATGTTCAGGCCGACGCTTGCGTTCTGGCGAACGAATCTTCGGCATGGAATGGATCTCCTTCGCAGGCAGGGGCTTCGGGAGGGCTCCACCCGCCTCTGGTCCAGGATTGCTCCTGGTTTCCCGTGGCTTTGGTGAGGAAGCTCCTGCCCTCATTCATGGTGGCAAATTCAGCCAGGTTCGCGGCGCCCGGCCCCGCCTCTTGCCCCTTTGATCCCCGCGGCTCCTCTCCACTCCCGTATGCGGCGCCGCGCGCCGCTGCCGCGAATCACCCTCCTTCTTCCACCCAGGTGCTGGCCACGTGCAGCTCCTCGAGCTGCTTGCTGGCCACCCCGGCGGGGGCCTGGGTCATCAAGCAGCGGGCCTGCTGGGTCTTGGGGAAGGCGATCGTGTCGCGGATTGATTCCTCGCCGGCCAGCAGCATCACCATCCGATCCAGGCCGAAGGCGAGGCCGCCGTGGGGTGGGGCGCCCATGTCGAGGGCCTCCATCAGGAAGCCGAACTGGCGCTCCGCCTCCTCCAGGGGCAGGCCGATCGTTTGCAGCACTTGGCGCTGCAGGGCTGAATCGTGGATGCGCAGGGAGCCGCCGCCCAGCTCCAGGCCGTTGAGCACCAGGTCGTAGGCCTGGGCGCGGGCGGTGGGCAGGGTGTCGGCCCAGCGCTCGGGGTCGTCGCCGAGGTCGGCGGCATTGGGGGCGCAGAAGGGGTGGTGCAGGGCCTCGAGGCGGTTTTCGCCAGCGTTGAACTCAAACATCGGGAAATCCACCACCCAGAGGAAATTCCAGGCGTCGTTGTC
>Ga0114973_10000144_pt1 | contig 48577 bp, 23 predicted proteins | sample M_140807_MF_Meta_FD_87025 | JGI IMG/M metagenome (GOLD analysis project Ga0114973, IMG submission 87025) | Freshwater microbial communities from Lake Montjoie, Canada to study carbon cycling - M_140807_MF_MetaG | ecosystem: Environmental > Aquatic > Freshwater > Lake | place: Lake Montjoie... | reverse complement strand
CTCGTTGCCCCTTCCCCCCCACTTCCCAGTTTTGAAACGCCCGCGTCAATCGACGATTCTTCGCGCTCGATGAGGCCAGTCATCCGGCTTGGCCAGGTCCCCGGCGACGGATTCCCTGCCGCCGGGCATGATAGAAGCGGTCGCTGCTTGGCTACGCCCACTCACTTCGAGATGCCCCACCCCTTGTGACCCCGCCCGTGACGCTCCCCCGGCAAAAAACGCACGCCATCCTCGTCGCCCTGGGAAGCTCAGGCGATGTCCATCCCTTCATCGGGATCGGCCGGGAACTGTCGCGCCGCGGGATGCGCGTCACGCTGGTCGCTGCCGGGTGGTTTCGCGAGGTGGCCGAGAAAGCTGGCCTCGAGTTTGTCGACCCGCTCCCCGAGCTCGACTTCGTCGCGTCGATCGAGGACGAACGGATCTGGGACCCGCTCCGCGGCACTCCGGTAATCCTCGAGCTCTTCGTCCGCCCCCTCCTCGAGCCGGTCTACCGCGTGATCGAGCGGGCGCTCGCTGCCGACGCCGCCGCCGGCGAGGCCACGGTCGTCGTCGCCTCGAGCCTCGCCTTCGGGGCCCGCGTCGCCCAGGAGCGCCTCGGCGTGGCGCTGGTCACCGCGCACCTTTCGCCGTTGTTGTTTCGCAGCCTCGACGATGCCCCGCGAGTGCCCGGGATCTTCGTCCACCGCGGCCCGCATTGGTTCCGCAGGCTCCAGTGGGCCCTTGCCGACCGGCTTCTCATCGATCCCATCATCGGCCGCTGGCTCAATCCCTTCCGCGCCTCCCTCGGCCTGCCACCGGCCCGCGGGCTGCTGCGCGATTGGATCCATTCGCCCCTGCGGACCCTCGGGCTTTTCCCCGATTGGTTTGCCGCGCGGCAGCCGCAGTGGCCGCCACAGGTGCGGCTGACTGGCTTTCCCCTCTACAGCGAGGAGGGGGTGAGCGATGCCGACGACCAGATGAAGGCTTGGTTGGCAGAGGGATCGCCCCCGATCCTTTTCACCCCCGGCAGCGCCCATCTCCACGGCCACGAGTTCTTCGCCGCCGCCGCTGCCGCCTGCCAGAGGCTCGAGGTGCGCGGGCTCCTCCTCACGAGATTTCCCGATCAGATCCCCAGGGCGCTCCCCGCTGGCGTGCGCCACGCCGCGTTCGTCCCCTTCCGCTGGCTCGTGCCGCGCTCGGCGGCGCTGGTCCATCACGGCGGCATCGGTACCCTCTCGCAGGGGCTCGCCGGCGGTGTGCCGCAGATCGTAATGCCGATGGGATTCGATCAATTCGACAACGCCGCCCGGATCGAGCGCCTCGGCGTCGGCAAGGCGCTCGCCAGGAAAGCCTTCCGCGGCCCCGCTTTGGCAAACCTCCTCGGAAATCTCCTCGCGGATGAGAACGTGGCCGACCGCTGCCGCGCCGTGGCCAACCGGTTTGCCGGCGCCGACGGAATCGCCGCCGCAGCCGATGCGGTCGAGGCCGCGGTCCGGTGACTGTCAGTCGCTGGGGACGGCGTCGCCGGCCAGCGCCGGCCGTGGGAAGGCCTCGAGTTGCCGCATGCTCGTCTTGCCGACCGCCACGTCGACGAGCCGCCCGAAGCGGCGGAAGACGCTCTCCTGCCGATAGGGAATGCCATGCTTCTCGCACAGCGCCTTCACCTCCGGCTGGAGGCGGGAGTATTGCCGCATCGGCAGATCGGGGAAGAGGTGGTGCTCGATCTGGTAGTTGAGCCAGCAGCTCATGTAGTCGGTGAATTCCCCGCCGCAGTGGTAGTTGGCCGAGCCCATCACCTGGGTCACGTAAAACTCCTCCTTGCGGTCGTAGTGGAAGGAGAAACGGTAGAGATCGTCGGCCGTGTGATTGGGGGCGATCACGAGGAAGGAATGGACATTCGTGATCGCCTCGGCGAGGAGCTTGTTGAAAAGCACATACCAGGCCGCGGTCACCCCCAGGGGGAGGAACGCCAGCGGCACCAGTCCGAAGTGGAAGATTCCATACGGCAGGTAACAGCTCAGCCACAACCGCCGCACCGACCGGCGGCGGAAGTCGACGAGATTCCGGACCGTAAGACGGGTGATATGCTCGTGTCGCAGCCGCTTCCGGCTGTCGGGGTCGAGCACGCTCAGCGAGTTGGGGGCGTAGTAGATGATCTTCCAGGTGCATGCCAAGACCGCGATCAGGGCGAGTTTCATCCACACCGGCAGGGGCATGGCGCGGAGCGATTCCATGTTCCGCTCGGCCACGTCCGGGTCGGCATCCTCGCCGGTGTGGTAGTGGTGGAGGAAGTTGTGCTCATGATCCCAGGCCGCGGGGAGGAGCCAGTCGAACCAGTCGACAAACCGGCGCCAGCCGCGGGCGAACACCCGGCTCGTGTAGCGGGCGGGGATCCCCGGCACCCGGTCGTAGCCGCGGTGGGTGATGTGATGCGCGAGCAGCCAGCGGGTCATTTGCCCGAGGCTCAGGGCAAAGGCCGTGAGGGGATTGGGGAACACCCAGGCGGTGGAATACCCCAGCAAGGTGGCGAGCTTGCCGTACGCTTCAATCCGCCGCAGGTGGGCAAAATCGGCCGGGCCGATCTGGCGGTAGGCGTCGGCCTTGAGCCGCTCTATGTCAGCGCAGAACCCGGCGACATTCATCCCTCCCAGGTCGCCAAGGGGTGCCGGTGGGGGAAGGCGACGGTGCCGGCGGGGAGCTACCTGTGCGGGGGCTTCGGTGGGAGTCATGGGTCATTCGGGAGTTGCGTGCGCCAAGGGGGGGCGGTCAATCGGCACCGTCGCCGTCGATGAGGCCGCTCAAGCCGGTGCCCGACGACGCGGGATGCCACACTTTCCATGCATCCTGACTGCGGAGCCGGCCATACTCTTCCCAGGAGATCTCCGCTGCCACCGGCCAGGGGAGGGTGTTGGTTTCCGGGGAGTGAACGATCGAGAGGGAGATGTCGGTGCGCTTCCGTGAGCCCGGCTTGCTCTCCGAGACGACGGCGAGGAAGTCTGACGGGAGCACACCGGCCACATCCGACGATCGCCACGACGACGCGAACGCGCAGCGGTAGAGCGGCGGCCGCGACCTGGCCGCGGAGGCATTGACGGCCGCGCTGATCGGTTGGCCAGCCACCATGGTCGACTGCATCGCTCCTTCCTCCATGAAAGGAAGGATCTCCCACGTCCAACCGCTGGGAAACCCGGGGCGCGGGGAAGGGGGGAGTGCCTTGTTCGCGTCGGCGTACATCTGCAGTGCGAGGTTGATCTGTGATTTGTGGTTGACGCACACCGTCCGCTGCGACGACATCCGCACCGCATGGATCGCCGGCATGAGCATCGAGATCATCAGCCCGATGATCGCCAGGCAGACGAGCAGTTCGACGAGCGACACGCCCCGGCGCTGGGGGGAGCGGTTGGTTGGAAACAAGGTTCCGTCCTCCGGAAGCACCCTATTTCGTCACGTCGACCCGTTCGAAAACGACGAGCATCCGTCCGCTCCCCGCCGTGGCGGAGAAGTCGGCGGGGCGGGGCCTCCCCGTTTCGGCGATGCACAGCTTCCTGATCTTGCCGGTCATTTCGTAGATGCCAAACGACGTTTGGCCCGCGTTGTTCCCCTTCGTGGTCTTGAAGTCGATCGTCTTTGGGGTCACCGTCGGATCGATGGTGCTCGTCCCCTCGGAGACGTCTTTTCCCTCGACGAGGAGCGTCCATTCGCCGTCGCGGCCGTTCTCGGTCGAGATCTTCTTGACGTCGTCGGCCCCCACGGCGTTGCCGTTGACGTCGAGCGAAATCGCCTGCCAGGTCCCCTCGATCGCCAGATGATCTTTCTTGATCGCCTCCTCCTTCGTGTCGGCCGCGGTCTGGGCCGGGGCAACGAGCGGAGCGAGGCAGAGGATCGCGGCGCCGATGGCCGCAACGCGGAACGAGATCGTGTTCATGGATGCACCCGGAGAAAAACGATGGAAAGTCCGAGTCCACACTGTAGCCCACCAGCGTGGCTCTGGTGAGCCCTGCGGCTCAACGCCCCGGTTGCGGCGGACCGGCGGGGGCGAGCCTCGTCGACCCCTGATGATGGCGGGGGAAAAAGGGGCAGTGCCGGCACCCGCTGCCGCAGCACTGGCCGCGGCGGCGGTGAAAAGCCGCGGTGAAGACGACGTATCCCTGCTCGACGGTGAAGTCGGGCTCGTCGGGCTCGACCGGCGGCGGGGCTTCGTCGGGCATGACGGGGGCCGATGCGAGCGGAATGAAGGCCTCGGAAGGCCAGCCCGCCAAAAAAGGGGGCCACAAAAAAGAAAAGGGCCCGTGGTTGGGGAAACCACGGGCCCACGAGCGGCTATCGAGGTGAGGGTCTTTGGGGGGGAACAGCCGCTGAAGAGAAGCACTTGGACGGTGGGGCGGGCTGCCGGACGGCGCTCGCGACTTCAGAACTATAGCCGACCGGCGTTCCCGTGTCGAACACTTTTTGCACCACGAAATGCCCGTTTTCCCTACCTGGACGGATTTCTTGCACAATTCTCACACTCTGCCCCAAGCGGCTGCAGAAGCGGGGTCTTCGCCGGGGGGTAGCGTGGCCGATACATTGGGCACATCCAGCCCGATTCACCGCCGCACTGCACCGGAGCCCCGCCAATGGCCGCCCGCCCCGTCGATCCGTTCTCCGCCCGTGGCACGTTCGAGACCGGCTCCGGGCCGGCCACGCTCTACCGGCTGCGGGCGCTCGACGACGCGGGGGTGACCAACACCTCCCGGCTTCCCTATTCGATCCGGATGGTCCTCGAGGCGCTGCTACGGACCTGCGACGACTACGAGGTGACCGAAGCCGACGTCCGGGCGCTGGCGACGTGGAACGCCGTCAAGCCGGCAGAATCGGAGATTCCTTTCAAGCCGGCGCGTGTCGTCCTCCAGGACTTCACCGGCGTGCCGTGCGTCGTCGATCTCGCTGCGATGCGCGCGGCGATGGAGCGGCTCGGGGGAGACCCGCGGAAGATCAACCCGCTGGTGCCGGTCGATCTCGTCATCGACCACTCCGTCCAGGTCGACCACTTCGGTACCCACCGGGCGCTCGAGGAGAACATCGCCATCGAGTTCGATCGCAATGCCGAGCGCTACGCCTTCCTCCGCTGGGGCCAGCAGGCATTCCAGAACTTCCGCGTCGTTCCGCCGGCGATCGGGATCGTGCATCAGGTGAACCTCGAATACCTCGCCGGCTGCGTGTTTCTCCGCGATGATCCGGCGGCCACCGGCACCACCAAGCTCCCCGTCGCCGTCCCCGATACCCTCGTCGGCACCGACAGCCACACGACGATGATCAACGGCCTGGGGGTCGTCGGCTGGGGTGTCGGCGGCATCGAGGCGGAGGCGGTGATGCTCGGCCAGGCGCTGTCGCTTCTCCTCCCCGAGGTGGTCGGCTTTGAGCTGACGGGCCGGCTCCCCTCCGGCGCGACCGCCACCGACCTCGTGTTGACGGTCACCGAGATCCTCCGCAAGGCGGGCGTGGTGGGGAAGTTCGTCGAGTTTTACGGGGCTGGGCTGGCCGGGATGGCGCTCGCCGACCGGGCCACGATTGCCAACATGGCGCCGGAATACGGGGCCACGATGGGATTCTTCCCGATCGACGACGAGACGCTCACCTATCTCCGGCTCACCGGCCGGCCGCACGCGACCGTCGAGCTCGTCGAGCGCTACATGAAGGAGCAGGGGCTGTTCCGCACCGCCTCCGCCCCGACGCCCGAGTTCACGTCGACTCTCTCGCTCGATCTCTCCACCGTCGTCCCCTGCCTTGCCGGTCCGAAGCGGCCGCAGGACCGGGTGGTGCTCGGGGCGGTCAAGAAGACGTTCGCCGAGTCGCTCACCGCCCCGACGGCGAAGCGCGGCTTCGCGCTCGATGCCGCCGCCCTGGCGAAGACCGGCACGGTGAAGGAGAACGGCCACAGCTCCACGATCCACCATGGCGCCGTCGTGATCGCCGCCATCACCAGCTGCACCAACACGAGCAACCCGAGCGTGATGGTCGCCGCGGGGCTCGTGGCGCGGAAGGCGGTGGCCCGTGGGCTGACCGTCAAGCCGTGGGTGAAGACGAGCCTCGCGCCGGGATCGCGCGTCGTTACCGACTACCTCGAGAAGTCGGGGCTGGCCACCGACCTCGACACGCTCGGCTTCGAAACCGTTGGCTACGGCTGCACGACCTGCATCGGCAACTCGGGCCCTCTCCCCGACCATGTCGCCAAGGCCGTGCAGGAGGGGGATCTCGTCGCCGCGGCCGTCCTCTCCGGCAACCGCAATTTCGAGGGCCGAGTCAATCCGCTCGTGAAGGCCAACTGGCTCGCCAGCCCCCCGCTGGTCGTCGCCTACGCCCTGGCCGGCACGACCGACATCGATCTCGAACATGAGCCGATCGGCACCGGCTCCGACGGCAAGCCGGTCTATCTGCGGGAGATCTGGCCAACGGCCGAGGAGGTGCGGAAGACGGTCGAAGCGGCCGTCGAGCCGGCGCAGTTCCAGAAGCGCTACGACAACGTGTGGGAGTCGAACCCGCGCTGGAACGCCGTGCCGACGACCACCGGCGAGCTCTACGACTGGGATGCGAAGAGCACCTACATCCAGGAGCCGCCGTTCCTCTCCGACCTGACGCACGAGCTGAAGCCACCGCAGAGCGTGAATGGGGCCCGCGTCCTTCTCGCTCTGGGGGACAGCGTCACCACCGACCACATCTCCCCCGCGGGGAGCATCGCCAAGGTGAGCCCGGCCGGCCACTACCTCGTCGAGCACGGTGTGCCCCCCGTCGACTTCAACAGCTACGGGGCCCGCCGCGGCAACGACCGGGTGATGACCCGGGGGACGTTCGCCAACATCCGCCTCCGCAACCTTCTCGTTCCCGGGACGGAAGGGGGGATCACCCGGTTCCTCCCCGGCACCGAGGTGATGCCGGTCTATGACGCCGCGATGAAGTACCGGGCCGACGCGACGCCGCTGGTGGTCCTGGCCGGCACCGAATACGGCACGGGCAGCTCGCGCGACTGGGCCGCCAAGGGAACGATGCTCCTCGGCGTCCGGGCGGTCCTGGCGGCGAGTTTCGAGCGGATCCACCGCTCGAATCTCGTCGGGATGGGGGTCCTGCCGCTGGTCCTGCCCAAGCCGTGGCAGGAGCTCGGGCTGACCGGCGAGGAGACGTTCGACGTGCCATTCGAGGGACTCACGCCCAGAGCCACCGTGACGGTCGTGGCAACGCGCCCCGATGGCTCGAAGCTGACGATCCCGTGTTTGGCCCGGATCGACACGCCGGTCGAGCTCGATCAGTTCCGCTCCGGCGGCATCCTGCCGTTCGTGCTGAGGAAATTGCTGGCCAGCTGAGCGTCGCCTGCGGAAGCGGGGAACGACAGCGCCGGAATGATTCCGCGATCGCTTCGACCGTTTCGATCGGCAGCCATGGCGTCATGCGCACGGATTCACGCTCGGCTGTTTTGTCCGGGCGCCGCAGCCGCGCGCCGCTGCGGCGCGGCCGGGGCACCGACGAAAGGCGCGGGTGAGGGGGGTGCGGAACGGAATCGTTCCTGTACAGTATCGCGTGCCGTGAGGCGGTCACGGCAGGCGGGGCGTGGGAGACGCATCGTCGATGGCGCCGGAGGGAATCCGGCGTGCAGGGATGCGACGCGTCCGCCCGCGTGGGGAGTCGAAAAGCGTGGTAAGGGAGTTTTCGCCGGAGCACGGCGGGCGGGGCTTGGCGATCGGTGCGGCACCGCGGCAGGGGGCGGAGGCGTTCGTCCGTTCGCGCTCGAAGACGGCGATCACGCGTCTGGTGATCGAGGAGCTCGCGCGCTTCCAGCCGCGCGGTCGCCGCGGGGGCTTCTCCGACCGCTCGACCCTCGCTGACGCCGGCCTCGACGATGCGGCCTTCCTCGACGTCGTCAACCGGATCGAGGGGCGCTACGAGATGCGCTTCCGCGACGACTGGCTCCGCGGCATCCAGACCTGCGGCGATCTCGTCGACTGCATCGCCCGCCACATGGTCGATGCCGGCGATCCCGACACCTCCGCCGAGCCGCTGGCCACCGGCAGCCAGCGTGCCGTCCATGCGCCGATGACGCCCCCTCCCACCGGGGCCGATCCGTTCCCGGAGATCGGCGCCCTCGAGGCGCGGCTGCGTGGCCTCGAGCAGGCAGGCCTGGCCAACCCCTTCCTCCGGGCCAACGAGCGCGTCCGCGGGCGCACGGCACGGATCGGGGGGCAGGATGTCATCAGCTTCACGAGCTTCGACTACCTCGGGCTCACCGGCCACCCGGACGTGACGCGGGCGGCGAAGGCCGCCATCGACCGCTTCGGCTGCAGCGCCTCGGCGAGCCGGATGGTCGGCGGCAACAACACGCTCCTCGACGACCTCGATCGGGAGCTGGCGTCGTTCCTCGGCACGCAGCGCGCGACGGTCTTCCCCTGTGGCTACGGCACGAATGCCTCGGTCTTCGCCCACCTCTTCGGGGCGGAGGATCTGATCCTCTATGACGAGCTGGCCCACAACAGCATCGTCCAGGGGGCGGGGGCCTCGAAGGCGGGGAAGCGCCCGTTCCGCCACAACGATCACGACCAGCTCGACGGCCTGCTGCGGGACCTCCGCCCGAAATACCGGCGTGTCGTCGTCGCCATCGAGGGGGTCTACAGCATGGATGGCGATTACCCCGATCTGCCGCGGTTCCTCGAAGTCAAGCGTCGTCACGATGCGATGCTGTACGTCGACGAGGCCCATTCGGTGGGCACGATGGGGCCGGGGGGGCGAGGCATCTGCGACCACTTCGGCGTCGATCCTGCCGAGGGGGATCTGTGGATGGGGACGATCAGCAAGGCCCTCGGCGCCGGCGGCGGCTACCTCGCCGGGAATGAGCGGCTCATCCGCTACCTCGGCTACACGACGCCGGCGTTCGTCTTCTCCACTGCCTGCTCGCCGCCAAACGTGGCGGCGGCCCTCGAGGGGCTGAAAGTCATCCAGCGCGAGCCGTGGCGCGTGACGCGGCTTCGGGAGCGGTCGGAGCTGTTCCTGAAGCTCGCCGCCGACTGCGATCTCGACACCGGCTCGAGTGGCGACACGCCCGTCATCCCCGTCATTGTCGGCGGCTCGAACCGGGCGATCCTCGTCTCGCAATTGCTCCTCGAGCGGGGCATCAATGCCCAGCCGATCCTCTATCCGGCCGTCCGCGAGTCGGCGGCCCGAGTCCGGTTCTTCCTCACCGCCGAGCACACCGAGGATCAGATCGTGCGCACCGTCGAGGCGCTCGCGGAGGTCGTGCCGATGGCCACCCGGGCGATCGGCTGATCGTCGTCGGGGGCGATTGATTCGCGGATGAAGATCCCGTCCTGCCAGGGCGGAGGGAAGCGGCGGACGATCCGGTCGGTGACGACCAGGAGCGCCGGCAGCATGACGAGCTCGGCCACCGTGGCGGCGGCGACTGCCGCGCAGGCGAGGATCCCGAAGCTCGCCAGCGACGGCACCCGCGAGACGGTGACCGCGGCGAAGCCGATGGTGAGCACAACGCCGCCGAGGATGATCGCATTGCCCGTCTCGGCCACCCCGCGGCGGATCGCCGACTCGATCGACAGCCCCGGCCGGCGCTGCCGGCGCAGCGCCGTGAGGACGTGGACGGTGTCATCGACGGCGAGGCCGAGGCAGACGTTGAAGACGATCACCGTCGCCGGGTCGAGGTGCCTGCCGGTGGCGACCATCACCGCGCCGATCACCGCCAGGGGGAAGACGTTGGGGATGAGGCTGACCAGGCCCGCCAGCGGGGAACGAAAGGCCAGCGCCAGGATTGTCCCGATGACGACGACCTCGAGGGCCAGGCTCGAACCGAGATCGCGGACCAATTGCCGGACATTCCGCGCCGAGAGGACCGACATCCCGGCGAGCTGGAATCGCCACCCCGGGTGGGAGGCCTCGAGGCCGACGAGCCCGGCATCGATCCGGTCATAGACCCGCTCGAGGGTCCGCGAGCCAACGTCGCGAATCCGCGCCCGCACCACCGCCACCCGCGCCGCCGGGTCGACGAACCCGTCGAAGTCCGCGGCGTCGAGGCGGCGCCGCGCCCGCTCGCCGATCGTCCCGGCCACCGTCGAGAGCGACACGGCCCGGATCGCCGGGTCGACCGCCTCGAGAACGCCGTGTACGGCCGCGATCCCGTCGAGCACCCCAGCCTCCCGCCAGTCGAGACCCTCCGGCCAGCGGACGACGACATCGGCCCCGAACGCCCCACCGAACTCCTCGTCGACATGGAGGAGGGCCCGCGACGAGGCGGCGCCGCGCGGAAGGGCGTCGGCGACCCGGTTGTCGGCATCGAGCCCGGCGGAGAGGAGGCCGAGGCCGAGCGTGGCGAGGAGGCCCACCGCGGTGATCCCCCCGGCGTGGCGCACCGACCAGCCGGCGAGGAACGCCGCCAGCCGCGTGGCCCCGCGCGACGACCGTCCCAGCCGCATGCCCCGGAAGGCAGGGAGGGAGGCGAGGAGAGGGGTGAGGAGCGTCACCGCGGTGAAGCTCGCCAGCGCCCCCGCCGCCGCGGCGATGCCGAAGGTGCGCACCGCCTCGATCCGCGCCGCGGCCAGCGACGCGAAGCCGATCGCCGTCACCAGGCTCGTCAGGCCGCAGGCCGTGCCGACGCGCCGGATCGCCCCGGCCGAGGCGGCCGACGCCCCGATCCCCCGGCGGGCGCTGCGACGCATGTCCTCGATGAAGTGGATCGAGTCACACGTCCCCACGACGAGGGCCAGCGACGGCACCACGCTCGTGAGGATGTTGATCTTCGCGCCGCACAGGCCCAGCACCCCCATCGCCCACACCGCGCCGACCAGCGGGGGGATGCAGGCGACGACCGTCGAGGAGAAGCTCCGGGCCACGCTCGCCGAGAGGATCAGGGCCAGCGACATCCCCAGCGCGTTGAAGACGAGAATGTCGCGGCGGAGTGCCTGCGACGCCTCGGCCCGGAGGGCGGGGAGGCCTGTCAATTCCGCCTCCAGCCCGTCGCGGTCCGCGAGCGCCCCCGAGATTCCCGCGAGGACCCCCTCGGCGGCCGCCGGGGTGTCGCGTCCGGGGCGGAGCCGCACGAGGACCAGCGCGCTTGCGGCATCGGCCGAGAGGAGGTGTCCGGTGATGAGCGGATGCCTCGAGCAGCGCTCGAGCGCCGCAGCACAGGCCTCCTCGTCGAGCGGCCCGGACACCCGGGGGATGACCGGGAGGAGGGCGCCGGCCAGGCCCTGCCGCCGGACATCGAACATTGAACGTACCCCCTCGACGCCGTCGATCCGCGCCAGATCGTCGACGAGGTCGCGCAGGTTCCCGAGCGTGACCGGGGCGAAGAGTGGGCCCGTCGTGGCCCTGACGCGGACGATACAGTCGCGATCGGGGGCGCCGAAGCGATCGGCGATCTCGTCGATGACGACGAAGTCGTCGCTGCTGTTGCGGAGGAGCGACCGGAGATCGTCGTCGATCCGCAGCCGGGAGAGCCCCACGGCGGCGAGGATCGAACAGACGACGGTCGCCAGGATCACCCGGTTTCGCCAGCCCGGGTCGGGGCCACCTCGGTCTCCTCCCGGCATGGGTCGCGGTCCTTCAGGAGGTGGAGTTCATCCGGATCGACGATCCATCCCCGGCAATTGGGTGCGCCGCAGCGGCAGCGGATCGAGGCATCGGCCGGCCAGCAGTAATCGATGAGCACTTCCCCTCCCGGCTCGATGTCGCGGATCGTCTGGAGCCAGAGGCGGTCCTCGACAACGACCTGCGGATCGTCCTCGTCGAACCAATAGAAGAGTTCGCAGTTCGGATCGCAACTGTGATTCAGAAATCGGAGCGGGGCGGAGGGCTCGAGCACCTTGCCGCTGGGGAGCTCCATGCAGTAGCTCGGATCGGCGGGGTGATCGTCGCACACCTGGCCGAAGATCTCCCCCAGCACCATCCCCGATTTCAGCCGGCGGCGGGCGAAAACCCCGGTGCCGACGTGGGTGGGGCCGGGCTGGACGAGCGTCAGCAGCCGCTCGCGGTCGGCACGGCGGGACGGCACGGCCTCATGGCTCATCGGTGGCAGGTCCGGGGGAGGTGGGGCGGGAGGAAGCCGGGCGGGCGCCGCGCGAGCTTCAACGATCGGAATCTAGCCGTCGGCCGCGACGGACGTCAACCATCCGACCCGGCAAGACGGTGTGCCGAAGCGACGCGCACCAGCGCCGCTGGCTCGACGGCCAAGGTCGAGCGGGTTGTGCCCTCGGTCGAACGACTTCCCGCGGGTATCCTTGCGGTCGGCCCTGAATCGCCACCGGCTGCGGTGGCCGCCCACACCGGAGGGAGACTTGATGAGCCGCGACAACCAGCGAGAGTTTCAGCCGGGGCACGTGGCCAAGCCCGAAGAAGGGACGATCCTCGGTCACCCGCCGGGGCTGTTCCTCCTCTTCCTCGTCGAGATGTGGGAGCGTTTCAGCTACTACGGGATGCGCGGATTGCTGGTCCTCTATCTGATCGCCGGCCTGTACTCGGCCAAACTGCCCGACGGCACCGAGGCCCGCTTTGCCACAGGCAGCGTCGTGGAGGTGACCACCGCCACGGGGGTCGCCAAGGGGAAGGTCGTGCGCGTGTTCGAGGATGAACAGGCGGTCGACAAGGGGCGGATGCTGCAGTTGAGCGTCCCCGCAGCAGACGGCACCTCGGAGAGCCGCACGATCGCGCTCTCGGAGATCACCGCCATGACCGTGGGAGCGGGGGCCAATCCCGGGCCGGGGTGGACCAAGAAAACGGCCAGCACGCTGTACGGGTGGTACACCGGGCTTGCCTACCTGTTCCCGATCTTCGGCGGGATCATCGCCGACAAGCTCATCGGCACCCACCGCTCGATGGTCGTCGGCGGCCTCCTCATCGCCATCGGCCACGTCGTTCTCGGCTTGTCGGGTTTCGGGTCGCTTGCCCACACCGATCTGGGGATGTCGGTGTTCGTCGCCGGCCTGGCGATCATCGTCCTCGGGACCGGCCACTTCAAACCGAGCGTGTCGGTGATGGTCGGGCAGCTCTACAAACAGGGGGACCCGCGGCGCGACGGGGCGTTCACCATTTTTTACATGGGGATCAACCTCGGGGCCTTCCTGTGCGCGTTCGTCTGCGGCACCCTCGGCGAGAAGGTCGGCTGGCACTGGGGCTTCGGTGCCGCCGCCATCGGCATGATCGCCGGCCTCGTCATCTACACGATCCTCCGGCCGAAATACCTCGCCGATATCGGCCTACCCCCCGACGGCCGTGGCGCCTCGGCGCCGCTGTTTGTCGCCGCGAGCCTCCTTCTCGGGGCCCTCTGCGGGGTCGTCTACCACTACGGCTTGTTGAACGCCTTTTCCGATCTCCTCTCGCCACTGGTCGTGGCGGTACTCGCCGTCGTGATCCTCGGGCTCGTGATCTGGTTTGTTTTCATCCAGCGGCCCGAGGATCGTGGCCCCACCGCCTCGATCTTTCTCTTCATGGCCTTCAATGTCTTCTTCTGGATGGCCTTCGAGCAGGCCGGGTCGTCGATCAATGTCTTCACCGAGCAAAACACCAACCGCACCCTGTTCGGCAGGGAGATCCCGGCGACCTGGTTCCAGTCGGTGAATGCCGGACTGATCTTCATGCTCGCCCCGCTCTTCGCCGGCCTCTGGACGCGCCTCGGCAAGCATGGGCTCGATCCCAGCCAGCCGATGAAGATCGCGCTGGGGCTGATCTCCCTCGGCGTCGGGTATCTGTTCATGGTCTGGGCAGGGATGTCGGTGAAGGATGGCGCGAAGGCGTCGATGGCGCTGATCTTCCTCACCTACTTTTGGCACACCGTCGGCGAGCTCTGTCTCTCCCCCACCGGCCTGTCGTACGTCACGAAGGTCGCGCCGAAGCGATTCGTGTCGCTGCTGATGGGGGTGTGGCTGGTGTCGAGCTTCGTCGCCAATCTCGCCGGGGGGCTGATCGCCGCGAAGGTCGAGGCGATCGAACGGGGCGAGATCAAGCTCCCTTGGAACTCTTGGAACTTCGGTGGCCAGGCCGATTACTTCTTCCTCTTTGTCGTGTCGTCGATCGGGGTGGGCGTCGGCGTGGCGCTGGCCACGCCGCTGCTGAAGAAACTGATCCAGGGGCGTGACCAGAACGACGCCCCCACCCCCGGGCACTGATTTTTCCAGGACCGAATCCATCCCTGGCCTCCGTCCCATCGCAGTCCGCCGCATCCAGCGGCTGATCTCTTCGTGTCCTGCCAGCCAACTCCGAGCTCGCGAATGCCCCCGCGGCTCCTGCTTGTCACCATCGATCGTCTCCCGGCCTGGATCCTCCCGGCCTGGGGGGCGACGTGGGTGTCGACCCCCGCGCTCGATGCCCTCGCCGGCCGCGGCCTCGTCTTCGATCGCCTCATCACTCCCTCCCTCGATCCGCGGCAGACCCTCGACGCCCTTGCCGGGGGCTTGGTCACCGCGGCCGCCCGGGCCGGGCTCAGCGTGGGAGTGGTCAGCGACGATGCCTCCGTCGCAGCGCTCTTCGCTCCCGAGGGGGAGAGCGCGGGAGTGGCCGTGACGGTCGTCCCCGCGCTCGTGCCGCGCCGCTCGGCGCGCCGCGCAGAGGAGACGAATCTCGGCCGGTTGTTCGCCGCCGCCGGCGGGATCGTGGCCGGCGCCGATCATGGCCTCGTGTGGATCCATGCCGGCAGCCTCGGAATTGCCTGGGACGCGCCGGAGTCGTTCCACGAGCCGTATCTCGATCCGGATGACCCGCCGCCACCGGAGGGTGTCGGGCTGCCATCGCTGCGGCTGGAGGCCGACACCGATCCCGATCTCGTGATGGGACATCGCCAGCGGTTCGCCGCCCAGGTCTCGCTCCTCGATCGCTGTTTCGGTGAGCTCCTCGCCGCGCTCCCGCCGCCGTTGCCGACGTCGGAGAAATGGACGATCTGTGTCACCGGCGTGCGCGGGATGCCACTGGGGCTCCATGGTCTCGTCGGCCTGCCGGAGGGAGCCGGGGCCGAGATGCCCTATGGTGAAAGCATCCATCTGCCGGCGATCCTCGTCGACGGCCGGGGGCGGATGGCCGGGCAACGCCATCCGGGGCTCGTCATGCCGGCCGACCTCGGAGCGACCCTCCGCCGTGTGCTCGGCTTTCCGGAGGACCGCCGCGCCGTCGATCCCGACCCGGGGCGGGCGTTGTCGGGGCTGTTCGACACCTGGACGCACGACGAGCGCGATCGCGTCATCGCCGCCACCGAGGCGGGGACCGCCGTCGTCACCCCCCACTGGTTCTATCTCGAGTCACCAGGCGCCGACGGCGAGCCCCACCGCCGGCTTTACGCCAAGCCGGACGACTTCTTCGAGGTGGCGGATGTCAGCAACCGCTGCCCCGCGGTGGTGGCGGCCATGGCGGAGGTTGTCGCGGCGGCCCGCGTGGAGGACCGCCGGGCCTGGGTGCTCCCCCTCGGCGCCGCCGGTGAGGTCGCCTGAATCTCCCCGCCGGTCGACGGGCCGGGGCAGCGAGCGCCGTCCCTGACCGGGGCCTTCAAAGGGGGGCTTGGCGCGGCCAAAAATGGCATTTTGGCCGGGGAAACAGCGGTGGTGAGGCCCGCCACCGACCGCTATTCTCCCCTCTCCGTCTGCCCGCTTCCCGCCCCGTCCGCGCGCCCCATGCCCGACCGCCCCGTCATTCGCTGTGTGCCGCTCATCATCGCCCTCGTGGCGGGCTTGGTGGCTGGGCGCTGTGCGCCGGGATGGGCGGCGCCCCCGGCGCTTGCCGATGTGGTGACGCCACTTCCCGTCGTCGCCCACGATGAATCCCCGGCGCCGGATCCGGCCGTGGCGATCCGCGTCATCTGGGGTGGGGGGAAGCCACGTCGCTGGTCGGGGACGATCCGCGTCGTCGGCGCGACGCCGGGCGACGCCGCGCCGAACGCCGCTCCCTCCGCCCCGCCCGGCGTGGAGACGCTCGCCTGGCGGCTGATCTCCCCCGATCCTCTCGCCGCGGCGCGGCTCCATGCCGTCGGGCGGACGGTGTTCATTCATCAGCCGGCCGAATGCCCGCTCGACGGCGTCGAGCTCGGCATTCCCGACTGGCAGACGGCGCGGGTCGTGGTCGACCTCGTCCCGGATGGACGTGCCGATCAGGCCCGCCATGCCGAGATCCGCGTCGCGGAGTTGATCGAGACGCCGGTCCACGACCCGCTCGACGACGATGCCAACCGGCTCACGATCCGCCGCGCGCCTGGGAACGAGATCCGGCTGGCGATCGGGGGGGGCACGCTCCGCTCCCCCGGGGAGACTGTCCGGATCGGCGTCGATCCACTTCTTCCTCCGCGGGCCGCGGCGGGGGCGACGGCCGAATTACGGGTTCGGGTCCGCGATTCTGCCGACGGCAGTGAGACCCACAGCCGCTCCTGGCTCCTCCACGAGTTGGCACCGATCGCCGGGGAGGAATGCCCGTCGGGCCCCCCGCAGCGTTTCGAGCCGATCGCCGTCGACGTGCCCCTCCCGCCGCGAGAAGGGGCCTACGACGTCATGCTCGAGATCACCGAACGCGGTGGGCTGCGGTGGGCCCGGCCGCTGGCCTCGAGGATGGTTCAGCTCGTCGCCGTAACGGCATCCGCGCCGCGGCCGCGCGGCGAGGGGGACTGGCGCGTGATCCAGGAGCTCGATCCGGCCAGCCCGCGGCTCATGGAGCGCCTCAGGCGCCTGCCGACGATGGGGCGCCAGGCGGCCCAGAACCTCCCCCACATGCCGCTGCCGCTCAGCATTCCGAGGGTGCCGCTGCCAGCGGTGACGATCCCTCGGATCCCCGGCGTCGGATCGGTCGTCCCCCGGCTCACCGGATTGCTCCCTGCCGGGCACTCCCTGCTCGATTCGCATCCCGCCGGGGCGCTGTTCAGGCTGCCGCCATCCCGGTCGATCGACGAGCCTGCCTGGGAGGCGATCCAGCTCTCGGGGGCCGTGCCGGGAATGCCGCACCGGCTGGAGATCAACCACCCGCTGGCCGACGACGAGGCGGTCGCGATCACCGTGCTCGAGGAAGTGGGGGCGGGGGTCGTGGCGACCTACGAGGGAGGGTTCGCCGTGGAGGGACTTCCCGGCTCGACCGGTGTCGCCCGCCACACCTGCACCTTTTGGCCGCAGACGCGCGCGCCGATGGTCGTGATCGCCAACGCGTCGCTGCGCCTGCCGGCCTCGTTCGGAACGGTGCGGATCCTCGCCGGCCCCGCCCATCTCCCCACGGCGGCGGTGCTGCCCGACGGCAACCCTCCGCAACGCTCGACCTACGGGGTCATCGGGCTTCCCGATCTCGACGGCTTCGGTGGCCCGCTCCGCGTCGAGGCCGCCGGGGGGAAGGTGCATGCCGACTGGCGGACGGCGCTGGTCGCGGCGCGGACCAGTGCCGAATGGTTCGCCGCGCAGGGCGCGTCCGGTGCACTGGTCACCGTCTATGCCGACGGCGCCGCGGCCTGGCCGTCGCCAGCCACGGGCTTGGCACCGCGGTGGGACGGCTCGGACACTCTCGAGGCTCCCTTTGATCCGGTGCCCAAGGATGTCGTCGAGTTGCTCTGCCGCACCTACCGCCGTCAGGGGCTGCGGCTCGTGCCGGCGATCGCCTGCAACGGCCCGCTGCTCGCCGTTGAGGCCCAGCTCGCGGGCGACGCGGCCGACGCCACCGGGTTGGTGTGCGTCGGGCGCGATGGCCGCCCCCGGCGGAGCGCCGTGGCCGGGGCGACGCCCTACAACATCCTCGATCCCCGCGTGCAGAGGGCGGTCGAGGGAGTGGTCTTCGAGCTCGCGGCCCGGATCGAGGGGCGGGAGGCGGTCGACGGGATCGCACTCCTCCTTCCCCACGACGGCTGGTTCCATCTCCCCGGCGTGGCTTGGGGGCTCGATGACGCCACCTTCGCCAGGTTCGTCGCGGCCCATCCGGCCGCGGCGGCGGCCATGGCGACCGCCGGGCCCGAGGCACTGCGGGACGATGACCGGCGGTTCGCCGTCCGGGCGGCGCTCGTCGAGGGGCCGCTGCGAGACCTGTGGCTCGACTGGCGCTGCGACGAGCTCACCCGGTTCGTCGATCGCCTCGTGTCACGCCTCGTCGCCCACGATCCGTCGTGGACGCTGTCGATCGTCCCCACCACGCTGTTCACCGCCGGCGACCTCGCACCGCGGTTCCGCCCCGTTCTCGCCCAGGAGCCGGCGACGGCCGACATTGGCCGCGAGATCGGGCTCGACCCCGCCCGGCTCACCTCGATCGACGCGGTTGTCTGGGTCTCGCCGCACGTCCATGTCGCCACCGACGACATCGTCGAGCGCGACACGCTCCGCGCCATGAACCGGACGGCGGGGACCGAGGCGTCCCGTGCCCGGCGCCGGGCCGCGATGGCGCTCGAGCCACCGGGCGCGATCGATCTCCGTCCGGTCCTCGCCACCGGGGCCTTCGGCGGCACGGCCAGCGCCGCGCCGGCCCGCGTTCATGCCGTCCGCACCGGCGTGGCGCGCGAGCGGATGCTCGCCGAGATTGTCTCGGCGGCCGACTGCGAGCACCTCTACGATGCCGCGCTCGCCTTCCGGCAGGCCGACGATCTCGACCACCGGTTCACCCGCATGCTCGCTATCCTCCCGGAGAACCGCCTGGAGGCGATCCCCGACATTCCCCGACCGCTCGTGGTTCGGGCCGCGTCGGCGGCGACCGGAACGGCGGTCGTGGTCACGAACCTTTCGCCGGCCCGGTGCCGGGCGCGCCTCGACACGTCGGGGGCCACGGCGCGGATGTTCGACGGCGTCGACACGCTCCCGCTCCCCCCCGATCCCGGCGGAATGGTCGGGTTCGAGCTGGGGCCGTGGCAGACACGGGTGGTGACCGGCGTCGGGCCGGCGGCCCTGCGGGGGGCGGAGGTCGCGTTCGATGACGCCCTGGCGGAGCAGGTGGCGCGCGATCTGGCCGGGCTGCGGCGCCGCCGCGCCGCCCTGGAGATGCCGGCGCCGCTCGAGGTCCTCGACAACCCCGGCTTCGAGTTTCCCGACCACGACGGGGGCGTGCCCGGGTGGGAGCTTCTCGAACCGCAGCGGGGGAGGCTGCGGATCGTGCCCGGTGCGCCGGGTGGCACCGGCCGGGGCGTGGCCTTCGGCTCGGACCATGGCTTGGCCACGCTTCGCAGCAACCCGTTCTCCCCTCCGGCGACCGGCCGGTTGAGCATCGCGCTGTGGCTGCGGATCGAGCCGGGGGAACCGCAGCCGGCGCTGCGGATCGCGCTGGAAGGGCTGGAGAACGACCGGGAGTATTACCGGTTCGCCGTGGTCGGCCATGGGCCGGCGTCGCGCCCGTTGACGCCCCACTGGTCGCAGTTTGTGCTCCAGGTCGACGACCTGCCGACGCGCGGGATGGAGTCGCTCCGCGTCCGCCTCGATCTCCTCGCCGGCGGGACGGTGCAGGTCGACGACGTACGGATCTTCGATCTCGCCTTCGACGAGTCGCAGCGGGTCCAGTTGTCGAAGGTGCTCGCCCTGGCCGACCACCATCTCGCCTCGGGCGACCTCGGGGCCTGCGTCCTCGACCTCGACAGCCACTGGCCTCGGTTCCTCGCCGCCTTCGTCACCGACGACGCCGCCGACCGGGCCGCACTCGCCGCCGGGATCCACGTCCAGAGCGCCCCGGCAGCTGATGGGAACGGCGCGTTAGGCAGCGCCCGGGCGCCGGCCGACATGGCAGCGGAGCCGAAGCCCGGCGCGGATCGGCCCCGGACCGGGTTCCTCGACCAGGTCCGCCGCCTCTGGAAATGAGGCCGGTGGGACCCGTCAGCCCGGGGGCCAGGTGAGCGGCCGGCCGGCGAGGAGATGGAGGTGGAGGTGGTCGACCGACTGGCCGCCGTCGCGCCCGCAGTTGAACACGAGCCGGTAGCCGTCGGTGATCCCGAGCTTTCTTGCCACCCCGGCCGCCACGAGCACGAGGTGTCCTACGAGGGATGCATCTTCCGCTTCGAGCGCGGCAACATTGACGATTCCCCGCTTGGGAATGACGAGGAGATGGACGGGGGCCTGCGGGTTCACGTCGTGGAACACGAGGCAACGGTCGTCGTCGTGGACGATCCTCGCCGGAATCGTCCCGGCGATGATTTTCGAGAAGATCGTGTCGCCCGTGGCATCACGCCTGGCTTCAACCTTGGCTTCACTCATGGCATACCTCCCCTGGGCTCGGCCCGGGACCCCCCTTTCTCACCCCGCGGCCGGCGGTTCGACGGCGGCGCTCACCTCGGCGGGCGTGGTGGCCGACTTACGGACGCGACGGCGCGGGGCCTTGGGGATCGCCCACTCCTTGGTGAGGCATTCGAACACCTCGGGCGTCTCGTAGCGGATGACGTTGTTCCCCTCGGGCATCGGCCCGACGAGGGAACGGAACACCGGCGCTCCGCGGAGCTCGAGGTCGGTGCTGCAGTCGTCGATGCCAACTTGGACATGCGTCTGGAGGAGTGGCTCCGGGGAGTCGAAGTCGCGGATCAGCAGTTCACCGTCGACGCCCCTGGTCACGATCCGCCATGTGTTCTTCGCCATTGCCGTCGTCGCTCCTGCTGCCGCGGCGGAGTGCCGCTCCCGGCAGCCCGCCGCGTTCCCCGTCGGGGAACGGCGCTGGGGTGCCTGTGGAATTGATCGACCACGCGACGGGCGGGGTCCACTCAACGGCGCTGGGGCGTTGCCGTCGGCACCCGGTGCGTTCCCGTCACGATGCCTACAGGCGGACCGGACCGGTCGCTGTCACCCCACCGGGCTGCCGGCCGCCCCCGGCACGGCCCCGACGGCGCGGGGCGACGACCGGGGCGCCCGGCCGAAATCCTCTTCGATGGCGAACCGCGCCATCCGCATCAACCGGGGGTGGTCGAGCGTCGGGCAAGGGAGATGGCCCGCCACCGCCTCGGTGTTGCTCCGATCGAAAGTCGGATCGTTGCGGAAGTAGGAGCGGTAGACGTCGAGTTGGGCCGCGAGGTTGTCGGCAAACCACTGCTCGTCGCAGCGCTGCGGATCGTCCGGGGAGGCCGCCCGGGAGAACCGCTCGACGGCCTCCTGCACGAGCGTGCCGATGGCCACGGAGGAGACCGGCTCCGGGTGGGTGACGTGAAAGGTGCGGCCCCGGGCCTCCGGACTCTGAACGCAATGCGCGATGACCTCCGACACCCAGTCGACCGGCACGAAGTTCTTGCGGTTGGCTGGGTCGATGCCGAGGAGCCGGAGGATGGCCGGCCCGCTCGTCGTGCCGAGGGCGACCTTTGTCTGGAGCGTGTGCCCGAGACGCAGCACCGCGAACAAGCCGTGATAGGTGGAGGTGAAGCCGGTGTGGGAATCACCGACGATGATCGAGGGGCGGTAGACCGTTGTGGTCGCCGGGCCTTCGGCAGCCCGGACCATCGCCTCGGCCTCGACCTTGCTCCGCTCGTAGTCGTTGCCGAATTCCTGCCCGATCATCAGGTCTTCCTCGGCGACCGTCCCGGTCCGCAGGCCGCAGACGTAGGCGGTGGAGACGTGATGGAGATGCTCGAGGTCGGCCGCGCGGACCACCTCGAGCATGTTGGCGACGCCGGTGACGTTCGAGAGCCAGGGCTCGGCCGCGCGGTCGCCCCCCCGGAAGCTCAAGCTCGCGGCGTTGTGAAGGAGGCCAGAGCAGTGACGACCGATCCAGTCGAGATCGACGTCGGCGAGCCCTAGGCGCGGCGTCGTCAGGTCACCGGCGAACACGCGCGGGCGGGGGAGCCGCTTGCCGAGCTCGTGCTCCCAGTGGGCCACGAGCCGTTCCACCCGCGCCTCGGGCGACTCCCTCCGGCTGCGCCGGACGACGACCGCCAGGGGCTGGCCGTCGAGGAGGAGATCACGGACGAGATACGAGCCGAGGAGGCCCGTGGCGCCCGTCACGAGCAGGTGGTGGCGATCCGCCGCGGGAAGATCGATCATGGATGGTCGGCGCTTCGGCTGGGGGAACCCCCGCGTGGTCGTTCATGCGGTGGCAGGGACGAGAATGTAGGAGTTTCACGGAGGCTGTCGCAATCCCCCTCGTCATCCCTGCTCGCGACATGCCGCCGCGGAGTCGAGGCGGACCGGGCTACCGGTTCCCCAGGGAATCATTGTCGCCCCCCGCGATCGGGGCGGTGGTCCAGACTCGGGCGCAGTGGCCTGTCAGGGCTCGTCGCCGGGTGGGGACCTCGCCGGGCGGGAGGACGACTCGGGGAGGGAGGCCGCACAGCGGAGGATGCCGGCGTGGATCGCTCCGGCCAGCCGCACCGCGGCCGCCGGCCCGAGCGCGGGGGTGTCGGTGATCGTCGTCACGTGCAGCCGACCGTCGTAGATCACCAGACCGACGCCGAGTCGCGTTCCCGGCCTGATCGGTGGAACCCCGCGCACGGCCCTGATGCGCAGCCCCCCGGGGAGGTCACAGCCACCGTCGCGGGGGACATTGGCGCGCATCCTCGGCCCGACATTGCCGACGAAACTGACGACTCCCGTGGAGAGGGGGAGGGGGAGACGCGTCAGGAGCCACAGCAGAGGCGGACAGCGATCGATGAGGGCGAGGGTCTCGAGGAACACGGCGGCGGCGCGGTGCTCCTGGATCCAGCGACTGGCACTGGCGAGGGAGCGGATGAGGTCGGCCGGGTCCTGGCCAGGCTCCACCGTCCGGTCGAGGAAGGCGTAGCCCATGTCGTTGCAGGCCGGTGCCCGCGTCCCCGCCGCTTTCAGGCTCACCGGCATCGTGATCCGGATCTGGCGGGCCGGGTGCCCGGCGTCGTCGTTCCATGCCGCCACGGCCCGCATCACCGCCGCGATCGCGACGTCGTTGAGCGACGCCCCGGCAGCCGCCGCGCGCTGTTTGATCGTGGCAGTCTCCTCCGCCGTGAAGCCGCAGGTGTGGTAGGGGAGTGGGGGGCCGGCGGCGAGCGGGGCGCGGCCGGCGCCCTCCGGCCGGGATGGCGGCAGAGCGGCTGGTCCACGGGCGATCCTGGCAGGGAGGAAGCCGGCGAAACGGGCAGTCTCGCCACCGAGATCACCGGCGGACGGGGCCTCGACGGGGAGTGGCGGGGCGATGTCGGAGGGGGATTCGGGGGTGGTTCTCCCCCCATCGGAGCGGCGCGTGATGACCCGGGAAGGGGTCCGGAACGGGGCCGGTTCGCTGCCGTGGTAGCGCGACCACACATCCCCGAAAAACTCGAGCCCCGCGAGCCCGTCGCAGGCTGCGTGTTGGATCATGAGGACGACTTCCCACATCCCGCGGGCCCGTTCGAGGGCCACCATCCGGACGCCACTGGTGCGCCGGAGGTCGATCGGGCGCCACGGAAATCCCGCTTCGCCGCCGGCGGGGATGGGGGCGCCGAGCGGGAAGGCCTGGAGCTCCGGGAGGGCGTCGGGAGGGCGCCACGCCGGCCGCCACCAGGTGTCGTGGACCCGGCTGCAGAGGAGCGGATGACGCCCCGCCGCCCCCCCGAGGGCCGCCTTCAGCCGGCCGGTGTCGAGTGGCCCCTCGACATCGCAGGCGAGGAAAAAACACATCGGATACCCCGGGCGGCTGTCCCGCAGCAGGAGTTGCTCAAGCGGGGTGAGCGCGCGGGGCGTGGACATGGGGCCGGGACGGCGTGTCGGGGGGAGGGAAGCCGGAAACCCCCGCTGTATCGGCAGCCGGGCGGCGGGGGATCGGCTCGGAGTATAGGCAGCCGCGGGCTCGGTCTCCGCCCCGCCCGGGTCAATCCCGACAACTCCCCGCGGCTGCGGGAGCGGTTTGGGGGTTTTCTTGACAGTCAAAGGCCCCTATCCATACTGGTTTTCCCGCGTCTGATCCGGGACCGCGCCTCATGGCCGCCATCGACTGCCCCCCGACGGGGCTGCCGACCGGTGGACCAGGAAGTGCCGTCGCCGGTCGTGCGCGGTTTCAAAGCGACGGTGTATGGACATGCCTCCGTGGCCGGTGACGGGTGTTTTTTCCCCTTTCCGGTCGGCGCGATCCCCGAGGAATCGGTGATCTTGGCCGGGGGCCGGTGTTGATCCCACGGACGGGTTGTTGGCCGACGAACATCCCGATCCGCGCCCGGGCCGGATCGACCCACGACTGAAGTTCACCCCGAACGCACGACGTACTCCGCTGGCGCTGCCCTCCTCCGGGCGGTACGCGGCCGTTGATGATGCCCCTCCAGGACGAGGACCGAGCTTTGCACGATTCATTGGCGATTGTCGGCATGGCATGCAGGCTCCCGGGCGCCGACGGCCTGGAGGCCTTCTGGGACCTCGTGGTGCATGGCCGCACCGCCTGGGGCCGTCTGCCCGACTCCCGCCTTCCCCGCGACCTCTACTTCGACCCCGAGAAGAGCAAGGTCGGCAAGAGCTACTCCGATCTGGGGGCGATCGTCAGCGAGCGTCCGGCTGATCCGGCCGTCTGTCCGATCCGCCCGGAGATGCTCGATCGCTACGACGTCGCCCACCACATCTTCCTCGAGGTTGCTTCGCTGGCCTGCCGGGACGCGGGCCTCGACCCCTTCGCGATGCCGCGTCAAACCCGGACCGGCGTCTATGTCGGCCACACCGGCGGCAGCACCCGGATCGGCGACTACGTCTATTCCACCGGGATCGACGGGAGCACTGCCTGGCTCGGCGAGGTAGAGGCCGCCCGCGAACTGCTCGGCGCCGCCGTCGAGAGCCTCGCGGCCGAGGTCACCGCCTCGATCCGTCACGATCATCCCGGCCGCCGTCCGGGGGAGAAGCTCGACCTCGGAGCCCTCGGGGCCGCCAAGATCGTTCGCGAGGCGCTCCAACTCGACGGCCCGTATCTCGTCGTCGACGCCGCCTGCGCGTCGTCCCTCCAGGCCCTCGCCATCGCGGCCCGGGCGCTCCAGCAGGGGGGGATCGATCAGGCTATCGTCGGCGGAGCCTCGTACTGCAAGTCGGACAGCCTCGTCCTCTTCTCCGCCGCCCAGTCGGTCAGCAATGTCGGATCCTGTCCGTTCGGGCGCGATGCCGACGGCCTGGTGACCGCTGAGGGGTACGTCGCGCTGGTCGTCAAGACCCTTTCCAAGGCGATCGCCGACGGCGATCGGATCCGGGCGGTCATCCGCGGGATCGGCGTGGCCAGCGACGGGAAGGGGAAGAGCCTGTGGGCACCGCGGCAGGAGGGCCAGAAACTCGCCGTCGAGCGAGCCTATCCCGACAAAAGTGAGATCGGTCGCCTCGATTACATCGAAGCCCACGCCACGAGCACCCAAGTCGGCGACGCGACCGAACTGGGGGCACTGTCGGCGCTGGTTTCCGCCAACCTCCCGGCCGGAAAGAAGATCCCGATCGGCAGCGTGAAGGCCAACATCGGCCACACCCTCGAAACCGCCGGCATGGCGAGTCTGGTCAAGGTCGTGCTCGCCATGGAGCACGGCATCATCCCCCCCGGCTCGACCTGCAGCGACTACAACGAAGACTTCGATTGGGAGCAGGGGCCGTTCGTCGTTCCCAGTCAGCCGCTCCCCTGGCCGAAGCGCGCCGACGGGGACGTCCGGCGGGCGGCCGTCAACGCCTTCGGAATCGGTGGGCTCAATGTCCATCTCTCCCTCTCCGAGCATCGCGCCGACGTCCCCGCGGCGGCCGCCTCCCGGCCGGTGCCGACGGGAACGGGTGACGATCAGGCCGTGGCGATCGTCGGCATCGGCAGCGTCCTCCCCGGCGCCCTGACTGTCGATGCCTTCCGGACGCTTCTGCGCGAGGGGAAGCCGATCATCGGCCCGGTTCCTGCAGCCCGCTGGAATGTCGCCCGCGCCCTCGATCCCTCGGCGCCCCACACCTGGCGGACGCGGTCCGGCATGGGAGGCTTCGTCGAGGGCTTCGTCTACGACTGGCGGCGGCACAAGGTCCCGCCGAAGCAGATCGCCGCGGCCAACCCGCTCCAGTTCATGCTCCTCGAGGCGGCCGATGCCGCCATCGCCGAGGTCGGCGGGGTGGGCTCGCTCGACCGGGTCCGGACCGGCGTCGTCGTGGGGACGATGTTCGGCGGCGAGTTCTCCAACGACCTCCAGATGGGGCTCCGACTCCCGGAAACCTCGCGCTATCTCCGCGCGGCCCTCGGCCGCCGCGGGATCGCACCGCGCGACATCGAGCGGATCGTCGAAGGCTACGGCAAAAAGCTCCTCGAGAAGATGCCCGCGCTGGTCGACGAGACTGGGAGCTTCACCAGCTCCACCCTCGCCAGCCGGCTGACGAAGTCGTTCGATCTCATGGGTGGAGCGCTGGCACTTGATTCCGGCGACTGCTCCGGCGTCTCGGCCCTGTCGGCCGCGGTCGATCTGCTCCGGGAAAGCCAGTGCGATGCCGTGCTCTTTGCCTCCGGCCAGCGCTACCTCGATCTGATGGCCTATGAGGGGCTGTCGCTCCAGGGGTTGCTCGCCGATCGGCCTTGTTCGGTCTTCGATGCCGCGCATCCGGGGCGGGTTCCCGCCGAGGGGGCGGTGGTGTTGGTGCTCAAGCGCCTCGCCGATGCGCGCGGAGCCGGTAACCGGATCCACGGCGTGATCCGCGGCGTGGCGGTCGGATCGGGGGCGACGGTGGCAGACGCAGCGTCGCGCGTGGTCCGCGAGGCGCGGCTCCAAGCGGGGATCGTGCCGGGGGCCGTCGCGGCCGTGGAGATCACCGGTTCGGGGACCGCCGAGAGCAACCAACAGGAGCTCGGGGCGGTGGCTGCCGAGTCCGGAGCCGGGGCGGTGGGGGGCGCAGTCGAGGCACTCGTGGGGCACCTCGGTGCTGCGGCCGCAGCCGCCGGGATGATCAAGCTTGCCGACGTCCTCACATCGGGGCGGATGCCCGCGATGCCGGCCGCCGGCGTGGCCCGGCCAGGGCTGCCCGCGGCATCGTCCGAGCCCGTGGCGGTGCCGGCCTTCGATGCAAGCGGCTATCGGGCCGGATCCGTCACCGTCGTCAACGAGACGCTCGTCGGTCATGTCGTCATGGACAACGGCCTCCCCGTGCCGGCCGCGGCGCGCGAGCCTGCCGCCGTGGCAGCCACCCAGGCCGTCTCCCCGGCACCGTCGCGGGCCAGGGCCGACGCCTCCCCGGGCTGCCGGCCCCTCGTCGCCGCGCTCTTCCCGGGCCAGGGATCGCAGTACACCGACATGTTCCGCGGACTTTCGGCGGAGTCGGCCCCGGCCCGCCAGGCCGTCGAGCAACTCGACAGCGAGGCCCGGGCGGCCGGGCTCGAGACCCTCGCCGGGATCGCCTGGCAGCCCGGCAACGGCATGGGGACGGTCGTCTGGGACACCCAATGGGGGATGTATCTGGCGGACCTCCTCGCCTGGACCGTGCTCGAGGGGATGGGCTTCCAGCCCGACGTGATCGCCAGCCACAGCTTCGGGGAGTTTCCCTCGCTCGTCGCCGCCGGCGCCTGGAGCTTCGCGGAGGGGGCCCGCGCCACGCAGGCCCGGGCCGCGGCGGTCGAGCAGTTCGGACCGAAACAGGGGGCGATGCTCTCGGTGATCGCCAGTCGCGACGAGGTCGCCGCGGCGATCGAGCCGTTCGCCGGGCAGGTGTGGGTGTGCGCGGAGAATGCCCCCGAGCAGTCGGTGATCGGCGGCCAGGCCCGCGCCGTCGATGCCGTCGAGGTGCTGCTCGAGGGGCGGCGCGTCCGCTCCAAGCGCCTGGCCGTCCCCAGCCCATTCCACACCCCGCTCCTCAACGCCGCGGCGGCGAAGCTCGGCGAGGCGATCGGCAAAATGTCGATCGTGCCCCCCAGGCGCCGGGTCTACAGCAGCACGACCGCCGCGCCGATGGCCACGGTCGACGACGTCCGGCAGAGCCTCGTCCGGCAGATGACGCAGACGGTGCGGTGGGTGGAGGTCGTCGAGAAACTGTGGGCCGAAGGGGTGCGAACGTTCGTCGAGGTCGGACCGTCGGGAGTGCTCACCGGGCTCTCGCGGCGCGTCCTCGAGGGGCGCGAGGGGGCGACGTTCATCCAGTTCGACCAGCGGGGCCGAGACATGGCCGGGCACCTCGCCCGGGTCCGCGATCAACTCGACGCTGCCGGGGCGCTGCGGGCCCTGCCCGCGACCTCCCAGCCCGTCGGCTTGGTCCCCCGGGCACCACGGCCGGGGACCTTGCTCGCGTTCGACGCCACCGCGCGGCGGCGGGCGAGGAACCGGGCCGGTGGTGGCCCGGTTCGCCCGTCGGCGCCGGCCCGATCCTCGCAGCCGTCCCCGCTGCCAAGCACCTCGGTCGCCAACGGTCGGCCCGCCGCCGCCGTCCAGGTGCCGGTCGTGATCCCGCCGATCGCCCTCCAAGCGGTGACGCTGAAGCCGGTTCCCCTCCCTGCAGCGCCGCCGGTCGTCAACCGACTCGCCCCTCCGGTCGCCGGGAAGCCTGCCGAGGCCCGTCCGGCCGCGGCCATCGAGCTGGAGCGGTTCCTCGTCGACTTCGTCGTCGAGCAGACGGGTTACCCCACGGAGATCGTGGAGCTCGATGCCGACCTCGAGGGTGATCTGGGGATCGACAGCATCCGCAAGGCACAGCTCTTCGGCGAGATCGGCCAGCGCTACGGGCTGTCGGCCGACTCAAGCGTGTCGCTCGATGACTTCCGCACCCTGCGGCACCTCCTCGGCTACATGCTCCCGCGCGTCGAGGGGAAGACGGAGCCCGCGCCGGCCGGGCCCGCCCCCGTCCACGTGGCCACCCCTGCCTCCCCGCGCGGCAGCCATCCTTCGAATGGCCATGGCTCCCACGGCTACTTGACCAACGGGCATGCGGCGCACGGCGACGAGGGGAATCGCCATGCTGCCAACGGCCATATGACGGCCGTCAACGCCACGGTGCTTGCCGAGCCATCGACCGAGCGGGGTGCCGGCGCGGAGCTGGAGCGATTCCTCGTCGACTTCGTTGTCGAGCAGACGGGCTACCCCACGGAGATCGTGGAGCTCGATGCCGACCTGGAGGGTGATCTGGGGATCGACAGCATCCGCAAGGCGCAGCTTTTTGGCGAGATCGGCCAGCGCTACGGGCTGTCGGCTGACGTGAGCGTGTCGCTGGATGACTTCCGCACCCTGCGCCATCTCCTCGACTACATGCTCCCGCGCGTCGGGGGCGGGGCGCCGTGGGCGTCAGCGCCGCTGCCGGCTTTGGCCAAGCCCGCGGTGTTGGCGCGGGGGGGGGTGGCCGTGGCCCTTCCGGCGCTCGCCGAGCCATCGACCCAGCGCGGTGCCCGCGGGGAGCTGGAGCAAATCCTCGTCGACTTCGTCGTCGAGCAGACGGGCTACCCCACGGAGATCGTGGAGCTCGATGCCGACCTGGAGGGCGATCTGGGGATCGACAGCATCCGCAAGGCGCAGCTTTTTGGCGAGATCGGCCAGCGCTACGGGCTGTCGGCTGACGCGAGCGTGTCGCTCGATGACTTCCGCACCCTGCGGCACCTCCTCGACTACATGCTCCCGCGCGTCGGGGACGGGGCGCAGCGGGCCTCTGCGCCGCTGCCGGCTCCGGCCAGCACCGCGGCGGCGGTGATCGACCCGGTCGAGGCGGCCGCCATCCGCAGTTGGGCCCGAGAGCTCGTGGCGGCAGCCCCGGCCGCGGCGACGCCACCGCAAATCTCCGCCGAGACTGCCGCGCGACTCCGGGCGACGGCGGCCGGCGCCGGGGTCAACGTGGCGGTGCTCGAGGCGGCCATGGCGGCTCCGACCGCGGCCATCGGCGGACTCGATGTCGTTGTCGGTGGATCGGCTGCCGGCGGTCGTGGCATCGCCGTCGGATTCGGCCGTCATGCCGCCCCCTCGTGCGCACCGTTCTCCGCGGACGGCGTGTCGGGGCATCTCGTCGGTGTCGAGGGGCTCCCGGGCGGGCTTCTCGGCTGGAACGACGCCGGGTTGATCGTGGTGGCCGGCCGCGGAGCCGGCCTTGCCGGCGGCCTGCCGCTGACGATCGCCATCGAACGGCTCTCGCGCTGCCGCACTCTGGCCGACGCGCGGCGCCTCGCCGCTACGCTCGCCCCGCTCGGGGGCACGGCCCTCGTAGCGGTCGATGGCGCGATCGGCCTGATCGATGCCCAGGGCCGGATGGTCGATGGCGGGGCATGGCGCTGTGAGAGTGCGGCGCTGTCGGCGCTCGTGAAGGTCGCCGGTGATGCCACGGGGCATGTCGATTTAGGGCGATTGCTGACGGCGACGACCGGGGCCGGAGTCCGCGACGGGCTGTCTGCGACTGCCACCTGGCTGGCGGCCGGAGCTGTGGACGGGGGGACGGTGTCGTTCGCCGGCGGACCGAGGGGAAGTTGGCTCCCTCCGGCGGCAGCGATCACGCTCGCCGCCACGTGGCAGAAGGCTGCCGCCGTGCAGGCCGCTTCGGCGCACCCCCTGGCAGCGCCGGAGGTAACCGGGCGATTCAGCTTGGCGCTGTCGGCCCTTCCCCCCACGGCGGCCGCGCGGAGCCTCGCCGGGGAACGGATCGTCGTTCTCACCGGCGCCGATCGGGCCGGTCGCGCCCTCGCCGCGGAGCTCGTCGCAGCGATCGCCGGGCGCCGGGGTGAGGCGATCCTCCTTCCTCTCACGACGACCGTGGAGGTCGTCGCGGGGATCGATGCGGCCGAGGCCCGCGGACCCGTTCGCCACCTCGTCATCGCCGCCCCCTGGTCGGCCGGGGAGGATTGGATGGCCGGCCGCGCGTCGGCCCTCAACGCCGGCTACTTCGCCTGCCAGCGCTTCCTCGCCACTCGCAGCCGTGGCGGGGATGCCGATCGCTCGACCCTCACCGCCGTGACCGGCTTGGGAGGGGATTTCGGGATCGGCGGGGCGATCGGCAGTGCCGTCGGCGGGGCCTACGCAGGGCTCTGCAAGAATCTCGCCCGGGAGTATCCGGAGGTTCAAGTCCGCGTTGCCGACTTCGCCACGACCAGCCCGGCCGCCGAGATCGCGGCCCGCGTCCTCGGCGAGATCGAGAGCGCTGGGCCGGTCGAGGTGGGCTGGCAGGAAGGGAAACGCGCGACGGTCGTGGCGGTGGCCGGTCGACCGCGGGCTGCGGCTCCGCTGGCCGGGCTGGCCCCGGGAAGCGTGTGGCTCGTGACCGGCGGCGCGCGGGGCGTCACGGCGGCGTGTGCCCGGGAGCTCGGTGCGCGCCATGGGCTGACGCTCGTCCTCGTCGGATCGACCCGGCCGCTGCCGGTCGAACAGGGCTGGCTGACCCTCGACGAGGCGGGGCTCAAGGGGCTCAAGAGCAGCGTCATGCTCGATACAAAAGCGCGCGGCGGCGACCCGCGGCGGGCCTGGCGTGAGGTCGAGAAGTCGATCGAAATCGCCGCGGGGCTGGCGAAGTTCCGTGCGGCCGGGGTGAAGGCCCGCTACGAGGCCTGCGATCTCGCCGATGAGAAGGCCGTCGGACAACTCGTCGGCCGGGTGGAGCGCGAGGTCGGTCCGATCCGCGGGATCGTGCATGGAGCCGGTTGGGAGTCGGCCTGCAAGTTCGATAAGAAGACCGCCGCAGGGCTCGAGGCAACCGTCGGACCGAAGTGCATCGGGCTGGAGCTCGTCGTCGCCGCGGTCGATCCGCGCCATCTCGAGAGCGTCGTCGCCTTCGGGTCGACGAGCGGTCGGCTCGGTGGACTGGGACAGGCCGACTACTCGCTGGCCAACGACATGCTCGCCAAGATCGTCGGACAACTGCGTCACGGTCGCCGGGGGCTCCGCGCCACCGTCTTCCACTGGCATGCCTGGGACGAGGTGGGAATGGCGAGCCGCCCCGAGAGCCGGTTCGTCCTCGAACAATTCGGGATGAAGTTCATGCCCTTGGCCGAGGGGGTGGGGCGGTTCATGGCCGAGATCGAGGCCGGGCTTCCTGATGCCGAAGTGCTCGTCACCGAGCCGGTCTTCTGCCTCGATGCTGCCACGGCCGGTGCCGGTCAAACTCCCGCTCGGCCCCGCGGCAGCCTCGTCGCGGCGGTGGAGCGGGCCGGGCAAGGCACGAACGTCCACTTTGTCCTCGATCCGACCGCCGACCGGTTTCTCACCGAGCACCTCCAATATCAGCGACCGCTCCTCCCTGCGGTGATGGGAGCGGAGTTGCTCGCGCAAGCGACGCTCGCCGCCGTCGGCTGCGAGCGTGTCGAGGAGATCCGCGACTTCGTCGTCGAGCGGCCGCTCGGATTCCCCACCGACCAGCCGCGCGAGGTGCGGGTGGAGGTCGAGCCCGGGGCTTCCGGCCGCGTAACGGCCCGGGCCTGGTCGACCGCGCCGGGGGCCGATGGGACCGAGGGGGATCTCACCCGGGGCCATGCGTCGGCCACGCTCCTCACCGGTGCCGCCGAGCCGGTCACAGCCGAGCTCGATGATCTGCTGTTCCCCTGGAACCCGATGGTCTATCAGGATGACGGGCCGATGTGGCACGGGCCGTCGTTTCGGGTGCTGACCGGGCTGTTCCTCGATCGCAGTGGCGGCTGGGGGAGGCTCGCCGCGCCGAATGCCGATACCGTGGCCCATCCCCGTAACGCGGCGGGGTGGACCGTCCCGGTGGCGATGCTCGACGGGGCGATCGTCGCCTGTGCCGTCTATTCGTACATCCTCTGTGGCAAGCGCGTCGAGATCCCCGTCCGCTTTGACCGCCTCCGCATCGTCGGACGCGCCACGGCCGCAGAGAAATGCACGGTCCGCCTCTTCTTCCGCTCCCAGGATCCCCAGAAGACGGTTTACGACTTCGTGATCTTCGGGGCGGATGGCCGGGCGCTCGTGGCGGTCGATGGCCTCCATCTGGCGGTCCTCTCCTCGGAGCGGAGCCGCCCCTCATGACGGCAACAACCGCGGCCCCCGCCGGCCGCACCGAACGGGACCTTGTCGTCGGCCCATGGCGTGTCGATGTGGCGACAGCCCCGCCCGCGCCGGGGGAATCGCTCTCGGCGGCCGCCCGGCGGCTGGCCGAGCGGGTCGCCGCCACCCGGATGGGGCTTCCCGCCGGGGCGGTGCGCGTCGCCTCGCTCCTCCCCTCCGGCCGGCCGATCGCCTCTGCCGAGGGCGGCTTGCTGCCGCTGTCGGTATCGATGGCGCACGAGCGCGGGCTCGTCGGGGCCGCGGTCTGCGACGGAGCGGGCGTCGGGATCGACATCATCGACACCTCGGTCGTCCGCGCGGGCCTCGATCACTGGCTCGACGACGGGGAACGGGCCGCCGCATCACCGGGGATGGTGTGGGGGGCGAAGGAGGCGGCCTACAAGGCAGCCGGCCTCGACGCGACCTTCCGTCCGCTCCGGGTGTCGATCGAACCGTCGGGCGACAGCACGTTCTCCTGGACGCTCCGCGACGAATGGCGCACGGCGATCGGAACGGGCCGGTTCCTCAAGACCGGGCGCTACCTGGTGGTGGTGGCCTGTACCCACGAGGCCCGTCGACCGTTGCCGCCTCGACTGGAGGAGGGCTCCCCGATCGGGATCGACGCTTCCAGGGCCTTCCTTCCCCCTACCCGGCCGAGTGACGCCGCGTCCGCGCCTCTTGATCCCCCCTCTGCTTGATCCCCGCTCTGCCACCGTTCATCCCCATCCCTCCACCGTGTCCCCCAGGGAGCCGCAGTCATGATTGATCTTCACGGAAAGGTGGCGCTTGTCACCGGGAGTAGCCGGGGCATCGGCCGGGCGTGTGCCCTGCGGCTGGCCGAGGCAGGGGCCGACATCGTCGTCAACTACGTCACCAGCGGCCGCGAAGCCGATGCGGTGGCGGCAGAGATCGCCGCGATGGGGCGACGCGTGGCCTGCATCCGCGCTGACGTCGGCGAGGAAGAGGATGTCGAAGACATGATCGGCTTCGTCCGCGAGCAGTTCGGGGCCCTCGACATCGTCGTCCACAATGCGGCAACCGGGGGCTTCCGTCCCTTGGCCGCCACCTCGCAGCGGCACTTCGACTCCGCGATGCACACGAATGTCCTCTCGCTCGTCCATCTCCTGAAAAGCTCGGCACCGCTGCTCGAGGTGGGGAACGGCCGCGGCAAGGTGGTCGTTCTCTCCAGCCATGGCACCCACATGGCGCTGCCGATGTACGGCCTCATCGGCGGAACGAAGGCGGCGCTGACGGCGCTGGCGCGGCACTGGGCCCTCGAGCTCGGCGACCGGGGAGTGAATGTCAACGTCGTTGAAGCGGGGCTTGTCGACACCGATTCCACGAGGCGTCTACCCGGGGCCGATCTGATGTTCGCCGGCCGGACGAGCAAGACGATGGTGGGGGAACGGCAACTCGAGGCCACGGATGTCGCCGACGCCGTTCTCTTCCTCTCCAGCCCGCTCTCCGATCTCGTTCAGGGGCAGACGCTCGTCGTCGATGGCGGGGCTGCGATCCACGTCTGAACCGTATCTCACCACCGTTTCTGCCAGGACCGCCGCCATGGCCACGAACCACAACTATCTCCTCCTCACCGGAGCCACCGGGCTCCTCGGCCGGTCGCTTGTCCGCGACCTCGCGGCGACCGGTCGGCGCGTGGCGGTGCTCGTCCGTGGATCGAAGACCGCCACGGCCGAGGCCCGGGGGGACGAGATCCTCGACGATTGGCGGGAGGTGGCCGGGGTGACCGTCGAGGCGCCAGTCGTGCTCGCCGGCGACATCACCGCTCCCGGGCTCGGGCTCGACGCGGCGAGGGCCGCTTGGGTGGGGCGAAACGTCGACGAGGTGGTCCACTCGGCGGCGAGCCTGTCGTTCCAGATGCGCGAGAGCGACGGCGAGCCGTGGAACAGCAACGTCAACGGCACGGCCAACGTCCTCGCGCTGTGCCGCGAGCTCGGCATCCGCCGCTACCACCACGTCTCCAGCGCCTATGTCTGTGGCACACGGCGGGGACGGATCCTTGAGCGCGAGCTCGACGTCGGCCAGACTCCCGGCAACGACTACGAACGGAGCAAGATCGAAGCGGAGAAGGCGGCCGTTGTGGCGCCCTTCCTCGATGCCTGCACGGTCCATCGGCCGAGCATCATCGTCGGCGACCTCGTGGCGGGATTCACGAATACCTTCCATGGTTTCTACAAGCCGCTGCGGATCGTCCAGCCGTTTGTCGAGGCGTTTCTCGAGTCCGACCTCGAGCCGGGCTCGCTCCTGGATGTCCTGGGAATGACCGGAAACGAAGTCAAGAACCTCGTTCCCGTCGACTGGGTGTCGGCAGTCATGACGCGGATCATCGGCGATCCCTCGCTCCACGGCCGCACCTACCACCTCACCTCGACCCGACCGACGCCGGTGAGCCAGCTGTGCCGGGTGTTCGAGGAGCTTGTCGTCGAGATGGCCGCCGAGCTCAAGGCAGCCCGCGCTGCGGCCGGTTCGGTGAAGGGGGCCGTGGGCTTCGACGCGGTCACACTCGCCCGTCTCTTCGAGGACCAGATGCACGTCTACCGTGCCTACTGGAGCGACGATCCCCGCTTCGACAGCTCCGCGTGCACCGCAGCGGTCCCCGATCTGCCGTCCCCACAGCTCGACGACGAGACGCTCCGCCGCCTCTGCCGGTTTGCGATCGCCAACCGCTTCCGCTGGCCGCCGCCCGGGCGGGCCGTGAGGACGGTCACGGCGCGGGGCCTCCTCGAGCAGCGGCTCGGGCATGCGTCGTGGCAGGCTCCGGTCGGCGGGCAAGTCGTCGGCCTGTCGGCGGCGGGGGGCGGGGGTGGTCAGTGGACGATCCGCTGCGCGGCGGGGCGGCCGGTGGCGCTCCATGTCGGCCTGCCGCAGTCGGCGGCACCGTCGATCCAGACCAGCGCCCCGTCCCTCGAGTCGTGGCTGCGGGGAGCGGTCGTCGCGCGCGGCGCGGTGATCTTCAACGGCGCCGATGAGCCGGCGCGACAATTTGCCGCGCAGGTCCTCGAAGCGCTGGCGGCCACGCCGCTGTCGACCTCCCGTGAGCGCGGTCCGGCCGGCGCGTTGGCTGCAGCGGTGCGGTGAGCGACGCCGGACGGCCGTCGACGACACGCCCCGGCCCCGTTGCCCCGGGTGGTCAGGAACAGGCCCGCTTCACGTAGTCGTGGAAGCACCAGATCCGTTCTTCACGGGTGCCGATGCATCCACGGAACGGCGTGGCGCCGATCCCCTTCTGCTGGGCGCTGAACACGCTCGCATCCTCGCGCTGGATGGCGGAGTTGGCCTTCACGCCGTGCCGCGCCGTCAGCCTGGCGATGACCCGCGCAAACAGGCTCCGCTTCGTGCCCTCGAGGCTGAACATCCAGGCCAGGGTCCGCGACGTGGTGGGGCCGGTGGGCAGATAGACCTGGCAGTAGGTAAACAGGTCGGAGAAGGTGAAGACGAGGTTCGGGAACACGTGATGGTGGACGTACTGGTCGGTGGTCGTGCCGCCACCGAGCCAGCCGACGACCTGCCGCTGCTTCTTGACAGGTTCGCTCTCGCTCCCCAGATCGAACACCAGCGTCGTCGACTGATTCTCGAGCCAGTGCTTTTGGGCCTCCTCGGGGATCAGGCCGAAGCCTCCGAGGGTGGTCGGATGGACGAGGGGGAGGTGGTAGGTCTCGACCGTGTTCTCCACCGGGATCTTCCAGTTGCAGTCGAAGTCGGCGGCGTAGCGCCAGTTGCAGCGGTAGGGGGGGGCGAATGCGGCGGCAATCCGATCGTGCCAGTCGCCGAGCCAGGTCCGCAGGTCGCTCCCCTCCGCGGCGAGGCGGACGAAGACAATCTCGCCACAGGTGTCGACGGGGAAGACCTGAAGGGCGGCATTCTCGCGATCGAAGGGCTTGAAGCAGCCGCCGTCGGGAACCTTGTCGATTTTTCCGCTCGCCTGGTACTCCCACCCGTGGTACTGGCAGACGAGCTTCGGGGAATGCCCCCGGGCCGCCCCGGTGAGCATGCAGTGGCGGTGGGAGCAGACGTTGAGGTAGGCGTGGAGTCGACCGTCCTGGCGCCGCAGCAGGAGGGGGCGGCCGAGGAGGTCGAGGGTGATGAAGTCGCCGTCGTTGGGGAGGTCGCCCGTCAGCGCCAGCGGATGCCAGGCGGGGAGGAAGAGCCTGTCGACCTCGGTGCGCAGGACCTCTGCGGAGAGGTAGTCCCCCGCTTGGAGAACGTATTCGAGCCGCTCCTTGTGGATAAACATCGTCCATCGACACTACTTCGCCGGCGGGGGCCGATCAACTCCCCGGCGCGGCGACCCGGGCCCCGGGGCAGGAGGGGGGAGCGCGGGGAGACAGCGCGATGTCCTCGGGAGCCTGCCGGATGTGCCGGATGGAGGACCGAACTTGAGTGGCCTCCATTCGTGTTCTACATTGGAGGTGCCGGTTCGGAGGGTAAGCGAATTGGCCAGCGGTCTGACTCGAAATCAGATGTCCCGAAAGGGATTGTGGGTTCGAATCCCATGCCCTCCGCCTTGTCGTTATTCTTCACCGGTGTTGATCGCCGGCTGCGATGTTTCCCCCGGGGCCACGATCTGCGGTGGCCTCCCCGGTTCGTCGGTCGACCGGACGCTGCCTGGCCCCGGGCCCTCTGTCCGCGAGCCGGGTCCGCGCCTGCCGTTTCCCTACCGCCGCGAGCCGGATCCCTCCGGTGTGGCACTCCCCGGTATCGTGGAATCCAACATGGCCGCCCGCCGCTTCAACCCCCGTTTGGCGATTCTCGTCGTGCTCCTCCTCGGGGGCGCGGTGTGCGGGGTCTGGGTCCTCCACCAGTTCCAGGTGCGGCGCAACGCGGCCGCACTCCTGGCCGCCGTCGATGAGAGCGTTGCGGCCGGGAACCCCGCCGAGGCGATCAACCCGCTCCGCAAGTATGTGACACTCCGGCCCGCCGACGAGGGGCGTTATCTCCAACTCGCGGGGATCCTCGCCGACCGTGCCTTCTCCGGCGTGCGAGTCCCCGAGGACTGGGCGTTCACGAAGGACGTCCTGCGGACCGCCGTCACGCGTGATCCGGAGCAGGATGCGCTCCGGGAGAAACTGGTCGTCCTGCTCCTCGATGCCAATGAGATCGAGGCGGCGATGTTCCATGCGGCGGCTCTCCGCAAGCGGAGCGATCCCGTCAAGGATCCCGAAGCATTCGGTCGGTACGGCATGCTCTACGTGCAGGCGGCGATGAAGGCCGGGAAGCCCGATGAGGTCGAGCAGACACTCGTCGAGCTCACCAACGTCGTTCCCGGGACGCCGCTGCCGCCGGAGCGGATGGATGCGTTCATGTTGCTCGCGGCGATCCAGTCGGAGGGGAGGTCACAGTGGCAGGCCGCCGAAGAGGTCCTCGGCAGGATGGTCGCGGTGTTCCCCGAATCCCCGCGGGCGTGGAAGGTGTTCGCCGGATGGAGTCGGCGCAACGGCAAGATCGATCAGGCCGCCGAGGCGATCGCCAAGGCGCGGGCCCTGGCACCGGACGACGAGGAGGCGATCCTCATCGCTGCCACCGTGGCCCTCGCGCAGGGAAAGCCCGATCAGGCCGAAGCGCTCCTGGCCTCGATCCCGACCGATGCCCCGCTCACCGAGTCGCTGGTCATGGCCAGGGCCGAGCTCGCCCGCATCCGCGGTGACAACGACGCCATGATCGGCTCCCTCCGGGCGGGCGTGGAGGCGTTGCCGACGAGCAAGCCGCTGATGTCGGAATGGATCGTGTTCCTCACCGATTCAGGCCGGATCGAGGAGGTTCGCAGTTCGCTCGTCGAGGGGCGCAAAGTGCTCTCCGAGGATGCCCCGGCGATCCTCTACGGTGAAGCAACCGTGGCGATGGCCGAGGGAAGGTGGTCGCAGGCGCTGGCGATCTGGGAGCGGTTGGGGGCGATGGTCTCGTCCGATCCGTCGCTCGCCCGCCGGGTCGATATTGCCAGGGCCAATTGCCACGACGCCCTCGGTGACACGCTGCGGGCCGCGGAGGCCCGTCGTCGTGTCGCCGCCGCGGCACCCGATTCGGAGTTGGCGAAGTTTCTCGAGGCGACCGATCTGGAGCAGGCGGGTCGCCCCGACGAGGCGATCGAGATCATCGAGAAGCTGGCCGCCGGTCTGCCGCGGGAGAAGCTCGTCACCAGGCCGGAGATCTGGAGAACCCTGCTGCGGATGCGGCAGGCTGCACAGTTGCGCCGTCCGGCGGACGAGCGTGACTGGACCGAAATCGATGCCTTCGTGGAAGACCTCATCGGGGACGGCGGGCTCCCCCCCGACGCGGCGGCCCGGATCCGCATCGACGTGCTCTCAACGCGGGGTGACCGCGAGGCGGCTCTCGTTGCCGCGGAGGCCGCGGTGGCCGCGTATCCCGATGACCTCCAGTTTTTCAATCAGCTCGTCGGCCTCCTCGCAGCGGCCAAGCGGGGCGACGAGGCATGGGCGCGGATCGACGCCGCCTCCGAGGCGCTTCGCACCCAGCCGGCGTTCCTCGGGGCCGAGATCGACGTCCTCACCCGTACCAACCGCGGCACCTGGGGGGAGCGCGTGGACGACATCGACCGTCGGGTGATGGCGCTCTCCGGGCCGGGGGCCCGCGACGTGAAGGGGCAGTGGATGGCGTTTCAGATCGGCCTGGGCGCGGATGAAGCGGCCCGGACCCTCGCCGAATCGATTCTCGCCGAGGATCCCGACGACGTGCGGCTGCGATTGCTGCTGCTCGCTGTCAGCGCGGAGAGCGACGACGCCAAGGCGGTCGCCGAGCAGGCCGCATCGATCGAAAAACGGTTCGGGAGCGACACGGCGATCAGTCGTGTCGCCCGGGCTGTCCAGGGGATCATCGAGGTTCGGGCCGCACGGCTGGCCGGCGGCGACGCCGATTCGCTGTCGGAGGCCGAGAAGAAGACGCTCGCCGCGGCCCGCAAGCTCCTCGATCAGGCGGTCGCGGAGCGCCCCGACTGGGACGCCCCTCCGCGCTTCATGGCGTCGATCGCCGAGCTCGAGGGGGACCGGGGCGCCGCGATCGGGTATTTGCGCCGCGCGATCCTCGGCGGCGAACCCCTTCCTTTCGCCCGGCGTCGTCTTATCGTCATGCTCGTTGCGACCGACCGGTTCGACGAGGCGGCGCCGGTGATCGCGTCGCTCGGCGAGTTCGGAGGCCCGGCCGTTGACCGGATCCGCGCCGATTTTCTCGCGGCCACCGGCAGGAATGATGAAGCGCTCCGACTTGCGGCCGCGCTGACGGAGAACGAGCCGGAGAATGCAAAACAACTCCTCTGGCACGCCGGTCTCCTCACCCGTTGCGGTTGGTCGGAGGAGGCCGACGCGATGTATCGGAGGGCGATCGTGGCTGCCCCGCAGACCCCGGCGCCCTATCTGGGGCTGCTGCGGCTGCAGGTTCAGCGCAATCTCGATGGGGACGCCCTCGTGACCCGGGATGGCGCGCTGCAGGCCCTTGAGGGCCCGGCCAAGGACCGGTTCGGGATGATCGCTGCCGAGCTGCTCGGGAGTGGGACCGAGCTCGAGGCCGGCTACCGCGAGGCCGTCGCGGCCGACGGCAACGATCTCGAGGCGGCCCGGCGCCTCGTCGAGCAGTGTCAGGTGAGCGGGCGGCTCAAGGAGGCCCGCCGGGAGTTGCAGCGGATCGTCGGGCTGGAGGCAGCCAAGGGCACCCCGACGCTCGTTTGGGCCCGGCGACGGCTGGCCGAGCAGATGGCGTTGGGGGGAAGCTACCCCGAGTTCCAGCAGGCGATCGCTCTCCTCGCCCTCAACCTCGACGACGGGGGAAAGCAGTCCGAGGATGACATGGCGCTCGAGGCCACGCTCCTCCTGCGGCGCAATGATCCGTCGAGTTGGCGGCGCGGGCTCCAGGTTCTCGAGCTCCTGGGGGAGCGGCGGCCACTGAAGGTCGGGGAGAAAGTGATGCGCGAGAAGGCGCGGGCGACGCTCGTGCCGTCGCTCCGTCCCCAGTCGATCCGCAACCTCGGCGAGGTCGCCCTGTCGGCGAACGGCAGCACGGCGATGTTCGCGATGCTCGTCGAGATGTGTCTCGACGACGGCGATATCCCCGCGGCCGAAGGTTGGCTGGCCAAGCTCCTGGAGGTCGCGCCCAACGGGGCGTTGACGCTCCGTCTCGTCGCCAAGGTGGCGCTGGTGAAGGGGGATTCGGAGACCGTTGCAGGGGTTGTCAAGACGCTGCTCCCGGATGTGCCTGTCACCGAGGCGAATGCCAGTCGGATGGTGCCGGCGGCGCGGGTCGTCGAGGATCTCGGATTTCCCGAAGAGGCCGGCCGGGTGTTCGCAAAGTGCGCCGAACTGTCGACCGATGGAGTTCTTCTTCATGCCCAATCGCTCGGTCGTCGCCACCGCACCAAGGAGGCGATTGCCTTGGCGGAGTCGGTCCGTGCCGAAGTCTCCCCACAGTCGTTCCTCGACACGCTCCTGGCGATCTCCCGGTATTCCGATGCCGACCCGGACTCGGACGCGGTCGACGACATCGAGCGGATCGCGGGGTCGCTCCGCCGTGAGAATCCCGGTGTACCTGAGGTGGCGTTCTCGGCGGCGGTGCTCGAGGACGCCTTTGGCCGCACCTCGAGGGCGATGAAGGGCTACCGGGATCTGCTCGCTTCCACCGACGTCGAAGCGGGCCTGCGGGCGGTGATCTCCGCGAACCTGGCGTTCGACATCGCCCATCCGGAAACGGCCGATGAAGCGACGAAGCTGATCGACGCGGCCGTCGCTGAAATGGGCCCGACGACCGATCTGCTCGACTCGCGCTCGATGGTGCGCCTGGCCCGCGGCCAGACCCGGCAGGCGCTCGAGGACGTGAGCGATGCGATCCTCCTCCAGCCCAGCCCGCGGAACCTCCTCCACCTCGCCCTCATCCGAACGGAAATGTCCGATCTCGACGGGGCCCGCGAAGCCCTCGCGGAAGCGGAGCGGAAGGGGTTGGCGGAGGAGAGGCTCTCCCCGGACGACCGGCGCCGACTGGCGAAGGTCGAGGCGGCGATCGAGGGGAAAAAGTGACGCGCCGGTCCGGCGGCCCGATGGCTGACGTCAGCCCCGGATCCGGGGCCCGTCAGCCATCGATCGTCACGATGTCGCCCGATCGCATGAAGACGAGTCGGCACGACACCCGGGCCGGGTCGAGGGCATGGAGCGCCGCGACGGCGCGGCGGTAGGCCCGGAGTTGCGGAGCGTAGAACGCCGTCTTTTCGGCGAGGATCCGGGCGCCGATGGCTCCGCGCTCGGCCCCCCCCATTCCGTCGAACTTGAAATCGACCACCTCGGCGGCGACCGTCTCCCCTCGGCGGCGCCACACCACCAGCCGATCGATGATCCCCTCGAGTGTTCCCTCGCCGTCGTCGATGGCGAAAGCCTGCTCGCGGTGGAGGCTCGGTTCGGCAGGCCCGGCGGGCAGGTTGTCGGTGACCAACCGCTCCGGTAAGCGTGGAGCCGGTGCCGCCAGGATTGACGCCACGGCGGGGTTGGCGCACATCACCCTGAAGGCACCGATGAGCGGCTCGATGTCCGGTGCCAGGCCCGGCTCCCGGCTGGCGATTCGGCGCAGCAGGTTGTCGCCGGGGGGAGCCGAGTCCCAGCCGAACTGCTCGATCCAGGCATGGAGCAGTGTGCCGGCGCTCCGGGCGGCCCGTGAACCGGTATCGAGCAGCGCGGAGGCGCTGGTCATCCGCCCCCCTTCGGTGGCGGAAGGGGTGTGCCGCGGACGGGCGCGCCGGCGCTGACCCACCCCCAGGGGGCGGAGATGGATCGGCGCGGGGCGATCGCCGGTCGCGGCTGGCCCGGGGAGCACAGGGGCCACGCTTGCCACTTCGGCCGGCGCGGACTTGGCGCGGGCCTTGGAGGGGGGTTTGTGCCGCGGGAGCGGTGCTGATGTCGGTCCGGTGGTCGGGGCTGCCGAGGGAGGTGGTGCGGCGGGCCCACTTTCCGGGAGCGTGTCATCGGCCGGATCGGTGAGATGACCGTGCGTCCAGAGGATCGTGTCGGGGGGGGCGTCTGGGGTTTCGGGGAGGGTGCAGCGGATGACGCCGGCGAGCGTCTTGGGCACCGATCGCTCCTTCTCCGTTGCCGGCCGGACGAGAATCTCCATCCCCTCGGCCGCACGGGTGAGGCCGACGTAAAGCGTGGCGATCGCCTCCCGGACCACCGGGGCACTCGCCGCCGCACACACCCCCTGCCATTCCGCGGGGAGGAGCGGCTGGTACTCCCGCGGGACATGGACGAGGATCCCGCGGATCGGCTCGAGGGGGCTGGCGCGATCGACGACGACGCGCGGGGGGCGGGCGATGAGCCGGTGATCGAGGTCGGTGAGGACGACCAGATCGAATTCCAGCCCCTTCGCCTTGTGGATCGTCATCACGCGGATCGGCGACGCGACCGGATCGGCGACGTTGACGGTCCGGCAGTGGTGGATGAAGGGGGCGGTCCGCACCAGGCCCTCGCGCGAACGGCCCCCTGCCATGTCCCATTCCCGGGCCGCTGCGACGAGTTGCTCGAGGCGCCGCAGATCGCGGTGCGAGCCTGCCGTGCCGACCGTCGCGGCGAGGCGCGAAAGAACCGGGCCGTAGCCGTCGTCGACGAGCGCACGCCGGAGCCGATCGAGCGTGCTGATGCAGGCGGCAGGGACCTCCCCCGTGGCGCCGGACGGGTCGAGGCCGAGGAGCGGCGCCAGAGGGGAGGTGGCGACATGGAACCGGGCGGCCGAGTCGGAGGGATGGTCGACGAGGTGGAGGGCCGAGAGAAGGACCTCGACGGCCGGTGAGTCGGCGAGCGGTTGGCCCCCTTCGGCGCTCGCCACGATCCCCTCGAAACCTTTCAGTCGGGCGATCACCCGTTCGGCCGCCTTGTTCGTGCGGACGAGGACCCCCACCGACCTGCCGGGGCTGGCCCGCGACAGCACCGCGGCCCGCGCGGCCGCGGCGGCGAGGAGGAGATCCGCTCCCTTCTGCCCCTCCTCGGGGGCAGCGCAGGTGCGCAGGCGGACCCAGCCGGGGAGCGTTTGGCGCGCCGGGGCCGCGACGTGCTGCGGAAAGTCGCTGCAGGCACCGGCCACGACTCGGGCGTGGTCGGCGAGCGGCTCCGCGCTCGCCAGCCGCCCGAACACCCGGTTGACCGTGTCGAGAATCGCAGGGCTCGAGCGGTAGCTCGCCGCGAGGTCGAGGGAGACCAGCGGACGGCGCCCCGCCGCGAAGAACTCCGGCAGGGCATCGATGAGCTCGGCGGCACCGCCGCGCCAGCCGTAGATCGCCTGCTTCCGGTCGCCGACGGCGAAGAACGACCCCGAGGCGGTGACGGCATGCTCGGCGAGCCGCTCGAGGACGCGCCACTGGCTCGGCGAGGTGTCTTGGAATTCGTCGATGAGGAGATGCTTTGCGAAGCGGATCCCGCGCCACCGGGCGGCGTCGAGGGTGCCGTCGGCGGCGGCGCCGCCGACGAGCCGGGTGACGTCGTCGAACGACACCATTCCGTCGCTCGCCATGAGCCGGTCGGCGGTGGCAGAGTAGCGGTCGAGGAGATCGCGGATAGCCCGCGTCTGGGCGGCCGTGCGGGCGAGGATCACCGATCGGGCCAAGCCGATGATCGTCCACAAGGCCCCCGCCACGGCCGGGTCGATCGGCTTCTTCTGATACTTCGTCTCCCCGGCGAGGAGCTTCGGCACCATCCCCTTCGAGAGCAGGCTCTTCCAATCGGAGGCTTCGAGGGCGGCGATGGCGTCATCCCGGGCATCGCCGACCCGGGAATCCTCGAAGTCGGTCGCACGCAGGGTCTCGACCGCGGCGGTCAGCTCCTCGCCCGACGGGGGGCGGGGCACCGACAGCCTGTCCCAGGCGGCCGGCTCGGCATCCCGGTGGAGCGCCGCGAGATCGGTGACGATCGCCTCGATCGCCTCCTCGAGGCCGGTTGTCGTCGTTCCCCCCGACAGTTGCACCATGAGCGTCGCCAGGAGCTTCGCGGGGGAGTCCCCCGGCTCCTCTTCCGATGGCCCGGCCGCGAGCGCGTCGGAGATCGTCCGGTGGATCGCCCGGCGGCGCTGGATGGCCAGATCGGCCTCGGTGCCGATCGACCAAGCGGGCGGGAGCCCGAGTTCGAAGCGGGCCGCGTCGGCGCAGGTCACGAAAAACGAGTCGAGCGTCCCCACCGCCAGCCGGTCGACATTCGACGTCACCCGGACGAGGAGATCCCGAAAGAACGCCGCGTCGGCCGCCGGCCGATCGATTGCCGCCGCCAGCGATCCGGTCGCCTCCGGGGAGGAGGGATCGGCGGCGTTGGCCAGCCGCTCGAGAACGCGGGCGAGGATCTCCCCGGCCGCCTTCCGCGCGAAGGTGGCGGCGAAAATGTCGTCGATGTCGGCGCCGTCGGCGAGGAGGCGGATGAGCCTCGTCGAGAGGGCATGGGTCTTGCCGGTGCCGGCGCTGGCGAGCACCCGGACGATCGGTTCCAGCGGGGTGATGGCCGGCGCGGGATCGGTCGGCGACTGGGGCGCCGCCGGGCCGGAGTCGATGCGGTCGCGCGTGCCGCCGGCTCGGCCGGAGCGACCACGCTGATCGGTCGGTCGGGGTGTCATCCGGCGTCTCCCTCGTCGTCGTCGTCGCGGATCGTGTGGGTCTGGCAGATGGCGTCGAATTCGGGGAAGGCCCCCGCGGCCTCGTCTTTCCGGGGCCAGAACCTTCCCTCCCGGACGGCGCGGACGACGTCGCGAGCGGCGTCATCGGCCGATGCGTACTCCTCGGTCGACCACGAGGCGGTCTCGATCCGGATCTCCTCGACGCGGGCCGAGACGTTGAAGTAGCCGACGCCGACCCGGAGGGGATTGGCCAGATCGAGATCGGGCATCGCTCCGACCTCGACGAGGAGATGCCGGTAGAGCGGCAACTGGAGGTCGATCCATCCGTGGGCATCGCGGTGGGTGCGGTCGGGTGATCTGCCCCGGGCCGAGGTCTTGTAGTCGAGCACTTCCCACCGGTCGTCGTCGGGGTGGTGGTCGATGCGGTCGATTTTTCCCGACAGCGCCACCGGCACGCCATCGACGACGAAGGCCGACGAGCGGACCACCTGTTCGGTGGCGTGGATCACCCATCCGGCAGCGGTGCGCTCGGCCTGCACCCGGGCGAACTCGCGCAGCCTCCGCCGCGCCAGTTCCGTCTGCACGAAGACCGCCGGCGCGGCGCCGAGCCCGTAGCGCTCGAGGACAAACCGATCGAGCGCGGCGGAGAGCCAGTCGCTGATCTGGCGGGCGTCGGTGCTCGCGGCGATCGGCGCGTGCTTGCCGAACCGGTCGAGGCATTCGTGGATCAGGTTGCCGAAATCCCCTGGGCCGAGCTCGAGGGCCTCGTCACCGGCAGAGTCCAGACCGAGACGGTGGCGGAGCCAGTAGCGGTAGGGGCAGGCGAGGTAATCGCGGAACTCGGTGACCCGCATCGGGGGAAAGCCGGAAGCGGGGGCCGTCGCTACGATCACCGGCGCCGGCACGGCCAGACGGGAGGGCACCACGGCCGGCGGGCCCGCCGGGGCGGGGGCCCGGAGGGGGGCGAAGAGTCGCTTCGCCGCGTGAACGACGTCTGCGGCACAGCGGCGGAAAAGGAGGCGGCTGGGCACCGCCGGCGAGCCGTCGGCCCCGCGCCGGGGGACGACGACGAGGAGGTCGTCGCGGGCGGCGGCGACGGCGAGCATCCAGGCATCCCGGGCCGCCGTCCGCGTCGCGTTGTCGAGGCCGAGCGCCTGACGGAGCGGCTCGGGGAGGAGCGGATCGCGACCGGCACTCCCCGGCAGGCATCCCTCCACGCAGCTGGTGATCGCCAGCGCCGGGGCGTCGTCGAGCGCCACCTCGAGCCAGCCGACGAGCTCGATCGCCTCCGGATGCTGCGGCGGGGGGAGCTGGCCGCGCCCCCAGGTCGAGAGGAGGAGCCGCTCCATGCCCGCCGACCCCGCCGCGGCGGCGAGCCGGTCGGGGAGCGCTTCGAGGTCGGCCAGCGTCTCCCCGAGGGCCGCCAGCGATCTGGAGAAGATCCGGGTCGCCGGGTCGTCACGGTCGATGTCGATCCCCTCCACGGCCGCGCTACAGATGCTGCGCACGGCCCGCACCCAGTCGGCCGCGAGCGTGCCGGCCGGAGCCGACGCGGCGCCCGCTGCCTTGGCCCGCCGTGGCCGCGGGGGGCGGGTCGACGCGCTCTGCCGAAGCGTCGACCGCTGGGCGGCATCGAGCGCGGCGGCGGCGGTGCGGAGCGGCTCGAGCCACGCGTCGATCGCATCGAGGATCCTCACGAAGGCGTCGTTCTCGGCCCGCTCCGCCGGATGGGATGCCGCCCGGGTGAGATGCGCGCGATCGACCTCCCAGGGGAGGTGGCGGAGGGCGATGGCGTCGGCGAGGGCGGCGGGGCTCGCTTCCATGCCGCGCCGGCGCAGCAGCGCGATGCAATCGGGGCAGCGGAGGAGGTTGGCCAGGGCCGCAAACTCGCGCCGTCGCAGCCAGGCGAAGATCGCATGGACAAACTGCCACGGGCTCGAGCGTTCGACGGTTCGGCCGGCGGCGTACCGCCCCGCCAGGCCAGCCGCGGCGAGCTGCTGCTCGAGGGCGGGGACGATGGCCGGGTCGGGGACGGCAACGGTAATCTCGTCGGCCGAACGGGTCGCCGCGAGGCCCCGGATCCAGTCGACGACCGCCGCGGCCTGGCTCTCCCCGTCATCGACAACCGCGATCCGCTCCAGCGGCACCGGGAGCGGGCGATCCTGCCACGCCTCAGGGACGAGGCAACCGAAGTCGTCGAAGCCCTGCTCGGGATCGGGGCCGATGCCCTGGGGAAGGGGGACCAGCGCGTCGATCCGTCCGCGGACACCGGCCAGAAGGGTCCGCTGGAGCGGATCGACATCGACGGTAGCGAGGAGCACGAGCCGTCCCTCGAAGGCGACCTCGCCGTTCTCGACGGCGACGCGCCGGGCGGTCTGCCGATCCCAAAATCCGAGGCGGTCGATCTCGGCGAGATAGTCCTGCTCGAGCCGGGCCAGCGCCTGCCAGCGGGCATGGTCGCCAAATCCCGGCAGGACCTCGTCGGCGGCATCGGCGAGATCGGCAAACGAGAGCCGGTGGGCGGCCAATTCACGGTGCATCGAGACAAGCATCCGGGCCGCGTCGAGGGCACCAGTGGCGATGGCGGCGTCGCGATCCGCCCCGGTCGCCGGGAGGGCGCCGGTCGCATGCCGATCGGGTTGGTCGGTCTCCTCGTCGACGTTCCCCTGGGCCTCGGGAAGCGGCGCGATCAGATGCCGGTCGCGGTGGCTGGCGGCGGAGAGCGCCACGACCCAGCAGAGCGTCTCGGTGGCCGTGTCGGCGAGCGGCTTGGCCGGTTCGTAGAGCGCCTCCGGGAGTGTGCCGAGCGTGACCGTCCGCGGCGGGATGATGCGGCCGCCGGGCCCGCCGCCACGTGGGCTCCGGGGGGGAGCGGTCTTGTCGATGAGGATCTCGATCAGCCGGTGCCCCGCCGCCCGGCCCGGCACGACGACGGTGAACGCCGACAGGTCGACCACGGCGGCGCCTCCGCCGGCCCCCTCTGGGCCGCGGCCGTCAAGCTGGGCGCTGCGGGCCTCTGCCAGCAACCAATCGGCCGCCGAAGCGAGGATCCCGCAGCGCGGATCGAGCCAGTGCCGGTGGCAGGTGGCAGCGGGAACGGCGGGGCTGGCGGGGCTGCGATCCGGCGGAGGATCGTCGGCGAAGAGCGACGGCTGGGGGTCGGATGGGGTCTTGCGGCGTGCCACGGGGGCCTTCCTGGCGGGCTTGGGAACGGGGCTCGCTGCCGGCCTTCCTGGCTGGCTGCTGGGCCGGTTCCGAACCATTCCTTCGGGGGACTAG
>Ga0114973_10000143_pt1 | contig 48935 bp, 52 predicted proteins | sample M_140807_MF_Meta_FD_87025 | JGI IMG/M metagenome (GOLD analysis project Ga0114973, IMG submission 87025) | Freshwater microbial communities from Lake Montjoie, Canada to study carbon cycling - M_140807_MF_MetaG | ecosystem: Environmental > Aquatic > Freshwater > Lake | place: Lake Montjoie... | reverse complement strand
TAGAGCCGTCGTAGACTACGACGTTGATAGGACGGGTGTGGAAGCGTGGTAACACGTTAAGCTTACCGTTACTAATAGCTCAATTGGCTTGATTTATGCACTGAAAAATTTTTAGATACAAATAACAATGTTATTAAATTCAGATTATTTTTATTTATCATTTCATTATAAAATTTTATGATTTAATTATCGAATTATTATTATTTTTTATTTTGACTTATGGATTTGAGTAGTTTTAAAAAATTTGGTTTTGTGAAACTTTCTTGCAAAGAGGCAAAAGTTGATATTAAAAATTTAAGTAAAAAAATATTAACTGAGTTTTTAAAATTTAATTTTTTAAATTATCCAATTCCACCCGTATCTTCTAAAATAGAAAATATTTATGAATATATTAATTATATTCATGGAATAGATACAAAAAATAAAAATGTACGATTAACTTCAGATATATACAAATTACTGCCAACTTTAATATCACTTAATCAATTTGCTGTAAGTGGTAAATTGTTAAAAATAATTAAATTAATCGGCAAAAATGACCAAGAAGAAGTGGAAAGATATAAAAAAAAAGAATTAGTAGGTGGATTTACTTTGGGAACTGTTCCATTAATTCGCTTAGATCGCCCATTAGACAAAAAATACAAAACTCCCTGGCATCAAGATTACTGGTTTTCTGGAATTTCACCAGATAGCCTGGTGTTTTGGGCACCTCTTGGAAACTTAGATAAAAGAATGGGTTTTTTAGAGGCAATCCCAAGCCCACAAGATTATAAAATTTTGCCAATAAAAAAATGCAAAGAAGGACACGAACCTTTTGAGCCTAAAAAAAGAATTGATGAAAATTCTAAAGTAATTTTAAATTGTAAATTTGGAGAATTTTTGATTTTTAAACAAAGTCTACTTCATAAGTCTGGAAAAAATATTTCAAATAAAGTTAGAGTTTCATTGCAAATTAGATTTAATAAATTTTTAGAAAATAAAGAAGTTCATTCATCATTCGTTCCTAAAAATACTGAATTTGTTTTAAATATGCAAAAAAAACTTTTATTAGCTTAAAAACTTATAAATTAATTATAATCTTGATACAAATTACAATGTTAATTTTAAAATAATATTAAACTCTTTTTAAATGTTAAATAATTACATAAATTAATAGTAACGCATTTTTACTGCCATGATAATTATAGACAACTGCTCAACATCAGAAATTATACAAAATCCAAAAAAGTATAATAATATTTTATCAGAAAATCAAAATGGAGTTATCTTTAGAAATCTTTGGACAATTGAGTTTATTGAAAAATTAAAAAAGTGGGTTTTTGATCAAAGAATTAAAAATGGTTTATCAGGCGATATAAAATATTCGAAGGAAACTAAAAATCATTTTAAATTAGTAGACAAGGCCATAGAAAGTAATAGACCGACACGTTTTATAGGTCATCAATTTTTTCTTTGGAATAAAGAGCAAAATTCAATTTATCATGATTTTTTTCTAGATTTCATAAGAGTAAGAAATATTTTGAACAATGAAGATATTGATTTGACAATTACAAAAACAGAACAATTTGTTTCTTGGATCGCCATTTTACAATATAGAAAGGGGGGCGACTTTTTGGCCACGCATAAAGATGGATATAAATTTCAATCAATTTTAATGATGAGCGAAAAAGGTAAGGATTTTTTAACAGGTGGGCAGTATTTCTTGCATGATAAAAATGGTCATGTGTTTACAGAAAGTAATTTTAAAAAAGGTGATTTATTAATGCTTAAAGCCGACTGTTATCACGGTGTTCACCCTATAGACCCAAATGCTAAGCTCACAAATAATAGCATAGAAGGTAGATGGATTATGTTTAGTCCATATTTAGATAAAAAAATTATAGAAAACAATTTATAGCTTTTTTATTTAATATTATTTAAAGCATTTTATATCAAAAAAGTTTATTTTTTTTTTTGGATAAACTTCTAATATTTCAGCAATTTCAATTTTTTTAAAATATTTGGAGAATATTTTTTTAATTTTTTTTTTTGAATTAAAAAAAAAGAAATTATTATTATTTCTAATATCTTTTTTTAATTTTAGTTTGAAAACATCATTTTTAATCTTCTCACTTGATGTATACATGAAATGTTTTGGACCAACAGTTTCGACAACTAAACATCCACCAGGTTTAAGGACTCTTTTGAATTCTAACAAAGCTTTTTTTATATCATTTAACCCTTCTTCGTAATGAAGAGTATTTATGGATAGTATAAGATCAAAAAAATTTTTTTCAAATGGTAAATTAGAGTTTAGACCTTTTTTAATAATACATTTAGTTTTATTTTTTTTTGCGATTGATCTGGCGATTGCACAAGATTCTTCAGTAACTTCAGTTCCATAAATCTTGCACGATCTATCATGGAATGGTTTTAAGTTATTTAGATATAATGTGCCTATATCAAGAATAGTAGAATTTTTTTTTATCTTTTTTGTATTATGATAATAAGAGTTTGATAAAGTTGATCTTAAAATTGAAGTTATAGGAAAGTGCGGAAATATAGATTTTTTTTTTATATTTTTTTTATTCCAGATTTGAAAATCAGCCATAACATAGTTATATTATGTCAACGGCTCATTTAAATCAATTAATGTTAATTAGGTATAAAAAAAAATTTTTACTAAAGTTTTAAAATTATTCAATAAAAAAATTTTTTTCTAAATATGCTTTTGCATTTATTCCTTGATTAAATATTAGATCCACAATAGATAAATATTTTATAAACTCACCACTTGTTTGTTGATATGCTTCATTTTTGAAATCAAAGTATTTTATTTTATAGCTAATGTTTTTGTTATTAATTAAATTTAAATATTCTTGACTACCTTTAGTTGAAATATAGGTTGTGCATTTTTTCAGTTTACATATTTTGTCTATTAAAAAATGTTTATTTTCAGATAGTTTTAGATCAGAAGAGAAAGAAATTTTTTTTATAATATTAAGTTCAATTAAAAAAAAATTAATTAAATTTTTATTAAAATCAATTAATTTTTTAAAATTTTTATTATAAATATCTAAAATTTTTGGAAAATATAATTCAAAATATTTAGTTTTTGAGTAAGCTAGTTTAATTGTTTTAAGGTGCTTATCTATATAATTACTATTTTGATCAATTAAAACCTCATTAATTTTTTGATTATATTTATTTTTTGTTATGACTGGAACTGTGAGAAGTAATTCCTTCCCCATATATTTTATTTTATTTCTTTGTTGCCAACTTCTTTTTTCAAACTGGACATCGTCTAAAAATACAAACTCATCTACATAATTTATAAGACTAAAATAACCTTGCCATGGAAAGAATGTTGGTTGGCTAATGGCAATTTTCATCAAATAGTATTAATTATTAATTAATTCAGCTACTCCAATGCCGGATTTGCCATAGTTATTTCCATTATAAAGCATAAATTTTTTATTATTAGCTGTTATGATCGTAGAGTAAGCCATCATATCTTTTTCCCACTGCTGAACTTCCCCGGTAAACTTTATTTTATTATCAAGTCTTTTCCATTTTATTCCATTTTTGGATTCAGCATAACCAATTTTATAGGTTTCGCCTAATTTTTCATAAGAATACCACATTTTAAAAATATTATTTTCTTTTAGTACAAATGGTCTAGCAACAGCCCTTTCATTTTTTCTAAGTTTAATGCATACTTTTTTTACTTGATTCCAGTTGATCAAGTTTTTTGAAGTAGCAAGTTTAATATTGTATAAAGGAAAATCTTTATTTAGCCATTTTTCACACGAAACATACCACATATAAAATTTATTATTTTTTATTTTGATTACATGAGGTGCCGTTAATATAGAGTAAGGTTCTCTATCTGATAATTTAAGAATTGGATATTTTTGTATACGGTTAAAATTTATTCCTTTATTAGACGTTTTTGCTATCCCTGCAATTAGCGAATATCTAGTTGATCCGCCTGGCTTCCAGCCAATATAGAATAGGTAAGTTTTATTGTTATGCTTAATAATTGAGGATGGCAAAACACCATTGTCATCAAAAGAACCAAGTTCGCCAATATCAAATGATTTTTTTTTAGATTTATTTTTTATCTTAAAATTTTTGAAGTCAAAATCAAAAAAACCTATCGAGGATTGGTTTTTTATATTTCTTGTCCCAAAAAATATTCTGTAATTGTGTCTGTTTAATTTAAAAGGAGTGGGCAGCATAGAATGAGTTTTGGACCAATCTAAATTTAAAGTTTTAAAAATTAGTCCTAATCTTTTCCAAGTCTGAATATTTTTTTTCATTTTAAAACTTAAAAAACTTGTTTTTTAAGAATTTACCAATTCTACTATCTTCTAAAAAAATTTCTGTATTTTTAGATACAGTTGTAGAACCAGATTTTAGATTTGAAGTGATATTTGAACCCATTCCGATAAAACAATCGTCCCCTATTTTGCAAAAGTCAGCAACTGAGGAATTAACTCCGAGAAAACATCTTTTACCTATGGAGCAATGCCCAGAAACAACCACATGAGACGATATGTATGTATGCGAATTTATTATTGAGCCATGTCCTATATGATTACCAGACCATAACATCACATTGTCTTGTATTTCAACATTATTCTGAATAGTTTGATTTTCTAGAATAAATAAATTTTTACCAAACTTATTAATATTTTTAGAAATATAGGATTTTTTAGATATATAGCTGGCAAAATCATATTTTTTGGCTTGTATATCGTAAAATTTTTTTTCTCTAGTCGTATTTAGTTTTTGATAGGAGAGAGCTAAGTGAAAATCATGCTTTTCAGGAGAATATTTTTTTTCTATTTCGTTAAAGGGAATTATGGGAAGATTATTAAATTTAGTTTCTTTTATAAATTCTTTGTCTGCACAGAATGCTTCAATTTTATATTTATTTTCATTTTTAAAATAGTAAAAAGCCATATCAGCAATTTCTCCATTTCCAAAAATTATTAATTTTTTTTTCATTTATAAGTTTTTAATATAATTTTCCAATATTGGCTCATTTGCTTTCAGATTCAAATTTAATTTTTTTCCTATTATCTTATTTATATATTTATCTCTAATACCCAATGCAGGTTGTCTTATTGTTAACATTTTTCTTTTAATAATAGTATTTTTTTTTTGATCATTTACCAAATATACTCCAGATCTTCTTCCAAACTTTTTTTCATCTGGTATCAAAATTTTTTTATTAAGACCTAAACTTTCATAAGCTTTATGAATATCAATAACATATTTTCTAAATTGAGCTGGGTTATAAGCGTAAAAATGATCTGGTCCTTTTGATTTTTTATTGAGTGTAATATGTTTCTCAAATACCAAAGCGCCCATGCCCACAGAAACTATCGCAGGAATATTACTTTGGGTATGATCGGAAAATCCTAAAATAATATTTTTGAATTTTTTTTTATATATTTTGAGAACATTTAAGTTAGCTTGATTTATGGCAAGAGGGTATACAGAATGACATTGCATTAGAATGATTTTTTCTTTAAATTTTGAAACAGCTTTGGTTACATCATCTAAATCACACATCCCAGTAGAAAGTATTGCAGTTTTTTTTGTCTTAGAAATTGCCTTTAGTAAATTTATATTTGTAAGTTCCGAGGATGCTATTTTATAGAAGTTAAAATTAAATTTTTCTAAAAAATTAAGAGTCTTTATATCAAAGACTGATAAAAAAAATTCAATACTATTTTTTTTTGAAAAATTATATAATTTCTTTACCCAGCTTTTTTTAAGTTCTATCTTTTTAAATAGATTTCTCATTCGTTTATTTTTAGGGTAGAGTTTATTTGAATCGAACAACTGAAACTTTACTGCATTTGCTCCGCAATTTTTTGCAGTTTTTATTAATTTTTTTGCTAAATAAATATTTTGATTAAAATTTGATCCTATTTCAGCAATTATATATGGAGATTTTATATACAAATTATTTTTCATTTTTTTTTATAATTGACAAGATTCTTTCCGGGGCTTTAAAATCAAAAAGATTTTTTCTATTTTTTATTTTGTTATTAAATCTAATTGGATTATTAATTAAATTTTTCATAATATTTTTAAGTTTTACATCATTGTCTTTAAAAGAAAGATTTATAGTAATATTTTTTTTTGCAAAAATTTTGTTAATTGTATAATTATTCTTATTATCAGAATAAACCACTATATGTTTGTTGGTAACACATAGTTCATATTTTGTAAGACCAGTAGACGTAATGATCATTTCTGAATTATTTATATTTTTTAAAAAATTATCTTTATAATATGATATTGATAAATTTGTATTAAAATTTTTTAGTCTTTTAATATCTTTAATTTGTTTTTTTTTAAAGTAAGGTCCTACAATAACTTTTACTTTTTTATCAGGAAAATTTTTAAATAAAAATTTTGCAAATTTTATTGTTGAATTTTTTAAATCAGAACCACCAAAAGTTATTAAAATATTTTTTATTTTATGAATTTTTGTATTTTTGATAGATTTTAGATTTTCATTAAATATAAAGTATTTGGTTCCGCTGTATTGAAATTGTTTTTTTTTTTTTTTTGGAGTTAAGTATGGAATGACAGTTAATAATTTTTTGATTTTTAAATATTTTTTTAAAGAATCTTTGCCAAGACTATCAATTATTAATATTTTTTTTTTTGATGAACTTATATTGCTTTTTAGTTTTCTTAAAAAAAGGCTACCACAAAAAAGATATTTATTAGAAATATCTAGAATTATACTAATGTTATTTTGGATCGCATACTTTAAATAAAAAAAGATTTTGTTTTGATTTTTTTTATTAAAGGAAAAGATCTTAATTTTATATTTTAATTTCAATAAAATTTTCCCTAATATTCTCGATCTATATAAATGTCCTGAGCCTATCTCTCTATAAGCCGCGGTGAAAATGAAAATTTTTTTTCTATTATTCATTAAAACCAATAATACTTTCTTTTTACATTTATGATATTATTTTTCTGCAAATTGTTTAATATTTAAGTTTTTAAAGTTAATTATGAGTTTAAATAAATATTATATATTAGGAAAAAAAGAGTTATTCTCAATATGCAGAAGCATAACCGGGAATGGTATTAAAAAAACTTTGTCTATTATTAAAAGGCAATTTCCCAAACTAAAGATTTTAAAAATTAAATCAGGAACTAAAGTTTTTGATTGGAAAGTCCCACCAGAGTGGAATATTTTTGATGCTTATGTTCTTGATAAAAATAATAAAAAAGTTATTGATTTTAAAAAAAATAATTTGCATTTAGTAGGCTATTCAACGCCTATAAGCAAAACCGTGACTCAAACTGAGTTGCTACAGCATCTTTATACTTTACCGAAAAATCCAAAAGCAATTCCTTATATAACTTCATATTATAAAAAACATTGGGGATTTTGTGTAAATTATAATGATTATAATTTTATAAAAAAAAATTATAAAAAATCTGATAAATTTATAATTAGAATAAATTCTCAATTTAAGAATAATGGATCGTTAACATATGGTGAATTAATTTTGAAAGGAAAATCAGATCAGGAAATATTAATATCAACATATATTTGTCATCCCTCAATGGCTAATAATGAACTTTCTGGTCCTATAGTCTCTATGTCACTTATAGAAAATTTTAGCAGAGCGAAATTATTAAAAAAGACTTTAAGATTTATATTTATTCCAGAAACCATAGGCTCTATTTCTTTCTTAAGTAAAAATTTACAACAATTAAAAAATAAGCTTATAGGTGGTTATAATTTATCTTGCATTGGAGACAATAGGAGGCACTCTTGCATTCTAACAAAATATGAAAATACGTTAGCAGACAAAGCACTTTTGGAAGCTTATAAAATCTTAGGAATTAAATATAAAAAATATTCTTTTTTAGAAAGAGGGTCTGATGAAAGACAATATAACTCTCCAGGAGTTGATTTGCCAATAGCATCTATTTTTAGAAGTAAATATGGAAAATATAAAGAGTATCATACATCTCTGGACAATTTTAATTTAGTTACTAAAAAAGGATTAAAAGGCGGTTATAAGGTTGCAAAGAAAGCTATAGATTTATTACTTAAAAAGATCATCCCTAAAAATTCAGTGATTTGCGAACCACAAATGAGTAAAAGACATTTGTATCCAACACTTTCAGTTGCTGGAAAAAATTATAACAGGGCCAATATCATGAATTTTCTTCAATACTCTGATGGGAAAAATGATTTAAAGGATATTAGTAAAATAATTAAATTAAGTTCAAAGAAAGTGCTGGATATTTTTAAATTACTTAAAAAAAAAAAATTAGTTATAGATTAATTAATAAATTCACTGGTATAAATATATGATGAATAAAAAAAAAAAAGTTGAAAAAGAATTAGAAAACTTTTTCGAGAAGAGAGATGGTAAAGAAGCTTTAAAAAATTTAAGAAAAAAAAATTTAATAAAAGATGGCCTGATTGATTCTTTGGATATTTTAACCTTGAGTACTATTTTACAAAAAAAATTTAACTATAAAGTCAATCTTAATAATTCTAGAACTTTGAAAAGTTTTGAGAAATTTGACAAAATTGTAAGTTTAATAAAGTGAAACTTCATCATGTTGGTATAGTTACAGACAAAAAAAATATAAAAAATTTTTTTTTTAAAAAAAAAATTGATCAGATAGTCGTAGATAATTTTCAAAAAAATAAATTGTTATTTCAATATAATCCAGAAAATAAATTTTGGTTTGAGTATGTGATTCCTTTGGGTGAGGACTCTACAGTTTATAATTTTCTTAAAAAAAAGGGTGGAGGAATACATCATTTTGGATATTTAGTTGAAAGTATTCAAAAAATTAAAAATCAATATATGAAAAATAAAAATTATATTTATCTAAAATCATATAAGATTAATATACCATGTTTTGGAGGTGATATTGAGACGTGTTTTTTTTATAATAATAATTTTATTATAGAGTTTTTAGCTAATGTTAAAAAAAAATAACATACTATTAGAAAAGATTTTTTATAATTATTTAAAAAATCCTAATAAAGTTATTATTTCTGATGCTAATAAAAGTTTAACTTGGAATGAACTAGTAAATTATTCTTTATATTACTCATTAAAATTTTCTAAGATAAAGAATAAATATATCCCTATACTTGTAGATAGAAAAGTTGAAACAATTATAATTATTTTAGCAATTGTTTTAGCCAATAAAGTTTTTTGCCCCATGTCATGCGCAATTCCTAATCAGAGAAAGCGTGTAATTTCTAAAATATTAAAATCAAATTTAATAGTTAATTGCTCAAAAATTAAAATTTCCAAAAAAATCATAAATAATAAAATAAATAAAATAGAAAATATAAGAAACATTTTTATTAAAAATAATTTAAAAGATGAATTTTATGTACTTTTTACATCCGGAAGTACTGGGACCCCCAAGGGAGTAAAGCTAAGTTATGAAAATATATTAAATACTATTATTTGGTCACATAGTTATATTAATTGGAATAAAAAAGACAAAATTGGTGTTGCGACACAATTTTCATTTGATCTTTCAATTTTTGATTTATTTGCAGCTTTATTTTTTAATACACCATTATTTATATTTTCTAACCCTCAAAATCCTATTCAAAATTTAAATGAAATCAATAAAGAGAAGATAACCTCTATTCTGTCTGTTCCAGTATTTTTTTCAAATTTTTATCAATATAACTTACTAAAAAGAAAAATTTTTACTTTAAGAAGAATCATGTCAGCAGGAGATTTTTTCTCTCCGCAAGCTATTTTGGAATGGCATAAATATCAAAAAAAAGTCGAAATTTTTAATGGCTGGGGTCCTACAGAAACTTCAATATTGAATTCATTTCATTTAATTAAAAGAGAAGATATTAAAGAATTAAGAAAAGGGCATCCAGCTCCAGTAGGCAAGTCTCATAAATTAATGAAAATATACATAGTGGGAAATAAGAATAGAATTATAAAAAAGAAAAATAAGATTGGAGAAATATGTATGTTAGGAAAGAGTGTCAGTGTGGGTTATGTGGGAAATATTAAAAATAGTAAGAATTATATTAAAATGCTGAATGAACGTGGTTTTTTAACAGGCGATCTTGGTTATTTTGATAATAATAATAATCTACATATTGTTGGCAGAAAAGATCATATGATAAAAATTGCTGGATATAGAATTGATGGTTTGGAGATTCAAAAAATTACTAATAAGATTACAGGAGTATTAGATTCAATAGCATTTGATGTTGAATTGCATGATCGATTAAAAACTTTGTGTCTGGCAATCCTAACAAATAAAAAATTTAATATACAATATATAAAAAAATATTTATCAAAATATCTTCCAAGTTATTCAGTGCCTAAAAGAATAATATTTTTAAAAAAATTTCCTGTTAATGTTAATAATAAGATAAGTAGAAATGAGTTGTCAGAACTAGTTCATTCTAGTGAGGTTTAACGTATAAAATTATAATAATTTTTTGAAAAATAATTACTACTTCGGGAAAATAACAAGAGCTAACCCTTTAAAAAAGAACGATTATTATGATCTTGCTAAACTGTTAATATCAATTTTTCCACAGTATTATGATTGTTTTAGATGTAAAAATAAAAATATTATTAACGCGGTAATTTATTTATTAAAAAAAAGATCAAACACTGAGTTTAAAAAAATATATTTTGTCAGAAGAGATAGAAAAATTATAGCAGTAGCTACATTGGTCAATTTTCGTGATTTGAAAAGTGTAAAGATGTATGGTTTTAGAGATAATTTAAGATTTATGAAGTTATCAGAGATCAATTTAAAAAAGCTTAAAATTCTGAAAAATTCATTTCAGATTATTAAAGATAAAGGACTTTACATAACTCGATTTGGAGTTCACAAAAACTTTTGGGGAAAAGATAATATAAGTAAGAATCTTATGAATTTTATTTTTAATCATGAAAGAAGTAATTTAATAGCACATGTTTATAAAAAAAATATTAGAGCGGTAAATTTTTATAAAAATAATGATTTTTTATTTTTTAAATCTGAAAAATCTTTTTTACAAATTGTTAAAAAATTTTAATGAATATTAAAATTTTAGAAAAAATTTTGATTAAGTCTAAAATTTTCAACTATAAGTATGTATATATTTATAGTGATTTGAGATATTTCTTATTATTAAATAAAAAAAATCCATTAAAATTTATAAAAAGTTTTTTAGATTTTTTTATAAAAAGAAATATTACATTAATTGTCCCTTCTTTTAGTTATACAAAAGAAGGTAATTTTTGCTTGGAAAAAACTCCTTCTAAACTAGGTTTTTTACCTAATTTTATTTTGAAGACTAAGAATAGAGCAAGATCTACACACCCTTTATTCTCATATGCTTCGTTAGGCAAAAATAAGAACATAGTTAATAAAATAGGCAAAAGCGCATTTGGAAAAAATTCTGTTCATTCAAGACTGTATAAGAATGATTGTTGTTATTTATATATGGGGAGACCAATGATATTAGGAAACACAATGGTGCACCATATTGAGCATATTTTTAAAGCCTCTTATAGATATAATAAAATTTTTCCTACAAAAGTTTATAGTTCAAATAATTACATTGGAACGAATTATTCGGCATATGTAAGAAAAGATATAAAAAATGCCGATTTTTTTGTTAACTTTAAAAAAGTGTATAAAAAAATCAAAAATGATTCTTTTATATTTAATTATGGCGATCCTAAAAAATTTTCAAATATTACAATTCATTCATATGATATTTTTTACGAAAAATTAAAACAGCTGTATACTAAAGATAAAAATATTTTTATAAATAAATCTTAAAATGATTCAAAAATTAGAAAATGTTGCAATTATTCCAGCTAGAATTGGAAGTAAAAGAATTAAAAAGAAAAATATTAAAATTTTTTTTGGAAAGCCAATGTTGCAATGGACCTATGAAATTGTCAAAAAATCTAAAATTTTTGACAAAATAGTATTAACCTCAGATAGTGATCAAATCCTTAATATAGGTAAAAAAATAGGATTTGATATTTTAATTAAAAGACCAAAAAAACTATCAAATGATTACGTTGGAACAGTGCCGGTTATAAAGCATGCAATTAATTCTTTAATCAAACAATCAATAGTAACCAATAAAGTTTGCTGTGTTTATCCGTGTAATCCTTTTATTTTGAAAAAAGACTTAAAAAAAGCGACCAATCTAGTGAAAAAAAGTATAAATAATTTTATATTTCCAATAACTAATTATAGTCATCCTATTGAAAGATCTTTATATTTCAATCGTTCTAATAATAAATTAACTTATATTAATAAAAAGTTTATTAATATTCGAACACAGGATTTTAAAAAAAAATTTTATGACGCTGGGCAATTTTATTTTGCTTCATCTAAAACTTGGTTAGATATGAAAAAATCAATTTATGTTGGAATACCCGTCCCAAATTGGAGGGTTGCAGATATAGATACACCTGAAGATTGGCAGCGAGCTGAAATTTTATTTAAGACTTTAAAAAAATATAAATAATGATCATTGATAATAATTTTTCTGAACATTTAGAAGTATTAAATAATTCTAAAATGCTAAATGAAAAAATAATAGAGTTTTCAGAATTAATTAATAAAGCATTAAAAAATGGAAATAAAATTATTTGGTGTGGCAATGGAGGTAGCGCAGCTGACAGTATGCATTTATCAACTGAGCTAATAGGCAGGTACAAGAGTAATAGGAAATCATTACCTTCCATCTCCTTATCCGCTGACAGTGTTGCAATAACATGCATTGCCAATGATTTTGGTTATGAGAATTTATTCTCTAGACAAATAGAAGGAGTAGGAAAATCAGGCGATGTTTTGGTTTGTTTAACTACTTCCGGTAACAGTTTAAATATTATAAAAGCAATTAAAGTTGCAAAATTAATGAATTTAAGAACTATTTTGATGTCTGGAAATAAGGGCGGGGAATGTTCTGGACTTTCTGATTTGGAATTAATTATTCCTTCACAGACAACCGCAAGAATTCAAGAGATGCAAATATTTATTGGACATATTGTTTGTGATTATATTGAAAAAAATTTTAATTAATATTTATGAAAAAAATTTTTTTAATAGCAGAAATAGGAATTAATCATAATGGAGATTTATCTATAGCAAAAGAATTAATAAATAATTCTAAGCAAGCTGGCTTTGATGCAGTTAAGTTTCAAAAAAGAGATATTAATTTAGTTTATTCAAAAGAACTTTTAGACAGCGAAAGAATTAGTCCGTGGGGAAAAACTCAGAGAGACCAAAAAAATGGTCTGGAGTTTCAATTAAAAGAATACAATGAAATTGATAAATTTTGTAAAAAATTAAATATTGAATGGTTTGCATCAGCTTGGGATTTAAATAGTTTAAAATTTTTAGATAGGTACAATTTAAAATACAACAAAATTGCTTCAGCGATGATTGTTGATAGGATTTTTTTAGAAGAAGTTGCAAAAAGAAAAAAATATACTTTTATTTCAACCGGTATGTCCACTTTAAAAAATATAAGTGACGCAGTAAAAATTTTTAAAAAAAATAAATGTAAATTTGAATTAATGCACTGTGTTTCTACTTATCCAATGGAAGTTAAGGATGCAAATCTAGAAACAATTCGAGCTTTAAAATTTTTTTTTAAATGTTCTGTTGGGTATAGTGGGCATGAAGTTGGGTTAGCAGTTTCTTATGCAGCAGCTGGAATTGGAATAAGTTCATTAGAAAGGCATATAACATTAGATCGGTCAATGTATGGGTCGGATCAATCAGCCTCAATTGAAAAAAAAGGAATGATTGAATTGGTAAGAAATATTCGAGCTATCGAAATGGCGACAGGAAAAAATAAAATGGGTTACATTTTTCCAAAAGAAATTGAAATTTCAAAAAAACTAAGAGCGCACATTAAAGGTTTTAAAAATTAGACCAAAAGTAATTGCATTACACTAAAATGTATATGAAAAAAAATGTTTTAATATTTGGGGGAACAGGAAATCTAGGAATTAAAGTTTTAGATTTTTTTTTTAGATTAAAATACGATATTATTTTTTCATCAACCTAAAAAAAAAAAATAAAAAAAATACAAGAGAGCTATTTAAATAGTGAAAAAATTATATTTGGAAAAATTTGTGATTTTAGAAAAGAAAATGATATTAAAAATATTATTAAATTTTCTTATAATAAATTAAAAAGTATTGATCTTATTGTTAATTGTGTTGGTGTTTTTAAATATGATGATTTGCACAATTTAAATTATGATAAAATAATTGATACTTTTAAAATAAATTCTTATTCTTTGGTTATAATAAATAAATTTTTAAAGAAACAAAAAAAAAATAAAGTTTATACTAAAATTATATCAATTGGTTCTAGCTCCTCTTATATCGGATCTAAAAATACGATTACGTATTGCGGATCAAAACATGCGTTACTAGGAATAATCAAGTCGTTAAACCAAACTTATTATAAAAAAAAAATTATAAATTATTCTATAAATCCAGGCACTTTAAATAACAAAATGGGAAAAAAAATTAAAAATATAAATAAACAAAATTTAATTGAACAAGACGAAATTATTAAAACTATTTCATATTTAATCTCTCTAGATTTTATCGGAATTCCAGAGGATATTTATTTAAGAAGATTTGTAAATTAGTAATGAACTTTATTGCCATCATACCTGCAAGAGCTGGTTCAAAAAGAATAAAAAATAAAAATCTAATTAAAATTAAAGGTAAATATTTATTTGATTATACATTAGCAGCAGCAAAAAATTGTAAAAAAATTTCTAAGATAATTGTTACTTCCAATATTAGAAAAATTTTAAAAAAAAATACTAATAGAATCTTATATCTGCGTAGACCCAGCTATTTATGCAAAGATAACACAAGTACCGAGTCAGTTATAATGCATGCGCTCAATAATGCTAAAAGTTTTTTTGATGAACAAAAGACTAATATTATTCTTCTTCAGCCTACTTCACCTCTAAGAACAAAAGATGACATAACAGGTGCTATAAATTCTTTCATGAGAAACAAATATGATTCTTTATTTTCTGCATATGAAGAGAATCTATTTTTTTGGAAAAAAATAAATAAAAAAATTATTCCTTTTAATTACTCTCTAAAAAAAAGAATTAGAGGACAAAATAAAAAGCATTTTTATGTAGAAAACGGTGCGATTTTTATTTTTAATGCTTATTTGTTTAAAGTTTATAAAAATAGATTATTTAAAAATGTAGGAGTTTATTTAATGAGTAAAAAAAATTCTTTAGAAATAGATAACAAAGAAGATGTTGATGAACTTAAGTTACATAAAAAGTATTTTTAATAAAAAAAATATTATCATAACGGTAGGACCAGTAGAAATAGTCATTAAATTAGTCAAATTTTTCAACAAAAAAAATTATAAAGTTATTAATTAAGACAAAATAAGCAGCAGTAAATACTCTTGGTTAGGACGTAATAAATATTAACTCTGATTTAAATAATATTAGTGAAATATTTTTATTGTTTAACATATTAAAAAAAATAATATATTCCGATTAGTTAATTATACTGCAGTTGTATAACCCGAAAAAATTTTGAGGTATATACTTAAGAACTGGCAAAAATTTTATTTATTAATCTAACTGGTCCATTTATAGCTTCGTAATTAGATGCATAAATAATGTTGAGAAATTATATTGATGGCGTTTGGTTATACAAATGTCTATAAGTACTTATGAATGTTAATTTAAAGGTTCAAAATTTGAGAATTTCACAAAAATATTTTTTTTCGATAAAAAAAAAAGTCTATACTAATTACTGGTTTAAAAAAAAAGATCCAGATGGAAAACTTAGAAATAGAATATTAGATTTTGAAAAAGAAAAAAATATTTTCAAAAAAAATAATCAAAGTCTCATAAAAATAATTAACAGTTTAAACCCACAATCTGTATTAGATGTTGGCTGTGGTCCTGGCTTTTTATTAAGTATACTAAAAAAAAAAATTAAAAAATTAGTAGGTGTAGAAGTAGATGAGGTGGCCGCTATAAAAGCCCAAGAGTTCGGAAAAGTTTATATTTGTGATTTAAACAAAAAATTTAATTTTGTAGGAAAATTTCAATTGGTAATTGCATATCATGTTATTGAACATTTAAAAAATCCAACGTTATTTATAAAAAAAATCAAAAAATTAATGTCAAAAGGCAGTTATTTAATTATAGGAACTCCTGATTTTGATTCTTCCATGAGCAGACTTTTTAAAAATAACTATAGAATGTTACATGATAAAACACATATTTCTTTGTTTTCAACTGAGTCAATTACTAGGCTATTAATAGATAATAAATTTTCAGTAAAAAAAATTGATTATCCATTTTTTGACACAAGCTATTTCACAAAAAAAAACCTACTGCGTATGTTTGATAGGAGCAAAATTTCACCTCCTTTTTATGGTAATTTTATGACAATCATAGCAAAAAAAAATTAATTTATTAGCTGCTTAAAGCTGTTTGCCTTGCATGGTTTATTATAATAATTTGATTAATTTTTAAGCCAACTATTCATGAACAAATATATAGTTATAACTGGAGGCTCAGGTGGCATTGGCTCTGAAATAGTAAAATTTTTAATAAAAAAAAATTATAATGTTGTTAATTTAGATAAAACTAAAAATAAAAGTGTTATCAATGAGAAAATTATAAATATTAAATGTGATTTAAGTAATTCTAATAAAATATTTCAATCGTTTAATAAAATTAGAAAAATTACCAAAAATATATGCGGTTTAATTAATTGCGCTGGAATAACAAAGCCAGGCGATACTATGAAATATAAGCTTTATAATTGGCAAAAAACTTTATTTATTAACCTAACTGCTCCATTTATAGCTTCGCAATTAGTAGCGCAAATAATGTTGAGAAATAATATTGCTGGATCAATAATAAATATAACTAGCATTTCAGCAGATGTAGCGATGCCAAATTCAGCAGCCTACAACGCATCTAAAGCTGGGTTAAAAAATTTAACAAAATCCTTGGCATTAGACTTTGGACGTTATTCAATTAGAGTAAATAATTTATCACCAGGATATACTAAAACTGCAATGAATAAAAAAAGTTGGAAAAATTTGAGATTAAGAAAGATTAGAACGGATAAAACAATGTTAAATAAATGGGCAAATCCTTATGATTATAATGAAGCGGTATTATTTTTATTAGACAATTCTAAATCTGGTCATATGACAGGAGCAGATATTACTATTGATGGTGGTTGGCTATCAAAAGGAATGTAGTTTTTTATATAAGCAGTATCTTTAAATGAAATTTTTTTTTCTGATTTTAAAAATTTTATTTTTTAAAGTAAAAATTAATTTCAGCAATCCTCAAAGTAAAGATTTGTTAGTTTTTGATTGCGATTCAATTTTTGATCTTAAGTATATTTTATTAAATTATAATTATTTTGTTCTGCAAGTAAGAAAAGAAAAAATTTATAATATTTATATATCTTTTCAAATAATTGCTAAAATTTTTAAAAATTATCGAGGAAATTTTATGAGTGCTTATTTGATTTCATTAATTGAGATAGTTAAACCAAAAGTTATTATAACGACTATAGACAATTCTTTAAAATTTTTTGAAATATGTAAAATATTTCATAAGAAAATACATTTTTTGGCCATACAAAACGCTTCTAGATATGACATTAAGCTTAATAATTATCTATATAAAAGTCGTTTGATTAATTTTAACATAAATAAAAAATATTTTATACCAAACTTTTTTTGTTTTGGGAGTTATGAAATAGATCTTTATAAAAAGTATAAAGTACAAATAAAAAACTTCATCCCAATTGGTTCTTTAAGGTTATCAAATTTCTTAGAATTTATTAAAAAAAATAGGATTAAAATAAGAAAAAATTTTTACGATATTTGTTTGATTTCTGAAGCTTGTTTAGGATTGAATAATCGTCTAGATAATCCTCATATAGAAAAAGGGTTTGCCACAGTTGCAAAATATACAATAATGTTTTGCATTAAATATAATTTAAAATTTGTATTTGCCTCAAAAAGATCAAAAGATTCAAAGAGTCATGCAGAAGAATTTAATTTTTTTAAAATGTATTTAAACGACAATGAGTTTAAATATTTATTAAAAAATAAAATTGATAGAAATATGGAAAAATTTTCTTCTTATAAAGCAATTTTTGAAAGTAAAATTACTGTTGGAACATCTTCTACTATGCTAAGAGAAAATCTTTGTGTAGAAGGTAAGATTTTATCATGCAATTTAACAAAATCAAATTTATGGAATTTTCCAATTAGCGGCTTATGTGCTATTAATAATTGTTCCTATGAAGAATTTGAAAAACGTTTATTAAAAATTTATTTTATGAGTAATAATAAATATAAATTAACAATTAAAAATAAAAAAAACTATTTAATGAATTATAATAAAAAAGTATCGACTATAAAAAATATTAAAAAATGTATCTCTTTATTAATTAATAAATAAAATATGAAAAATTTAATTCAAAATTTAAAATCTTTAAAAAAAATTGGAGTTATTGCAATAAAACAATCTTTAGAAGATGAGGGTGCCTCTTTTAAAGATATTGAAATAATGAGAGTAATTACTAGAGCAGCAAAAATTAATCTAAATGTAAAGATTGGTGGTTGCGAAGCAAAAAATGATATTTTTTTTTGTAAAAAAATTAATACCAACTCTATAGTAGCTCCAATGGTAGAGAGTAAATATGCATTAAAAAAATTTATTCAATGCGTCGGTAAAAAAACTAATATTTCGCTCTTGGTTAATTTAGAGACGGATCTATCGTTAATAAATCTTAATTCAATGATTGGATCTAAATATTTTCAATTTTTAGATGGTATTGTTATCGGTAGATCTGACCTTGCTGGCTCTTTGGATTTGGAAAAAAAAGACGTAAATAGTAATAAAATATTTAATAAAGTTAAAAATTCTTTTTTAAAGATCAAAAAATTTTCAAAAAAAAAAATGATTTTTAAAATGGGAGGGTCGATAACTCCAAAATCTATTAAATTTATTGAAAAACTGTATAATCGTAAATTATTACATCGAATTGAAACTAGGAATGTGGAAATAAAATTATCGAAAAATACAATTAAGAAACTTGACCAAATAATTTCAAAAGCATTTGAGTTTGAGCTTGAATGGTTAAAATATCAGCTTATTATAAATAAAAAAAACAAACTTGTTTTTAAAGATCATTTTTTCAGGATTCAAGAAATTGAAAATAGACTCAAAAATTAACCATGAGTAAAAGTGATAATATAACTGCAGTAATTCCTATAAGGAAAGGGTCACAGCGTGTTAAAAATAAGAATTTAAGAGTTTTTAATAAAAAAAATTTACTTATTTATAAAATTGAAAAATTAAAAAAATTAAAACATATCAATAAAATTATTATTAACACAGATTCTGACGAAGCTATAAATATAGCAAAAGACCTAAATGTTGATTTTTGGAAAAGAGATAAATATTTTGCAAGTTCTGAATGCTCTAATAGTGAATTTTGGTCCTATATCGCAGAAACAACCAAAAGTGACTATATTATGTTTACTAACTGCACGTCCCCATTAGTGAAAATTGAAACTTATAATAAAGTTCTTGAAAAATTTAATAAAATCAAAGATAAAAATGATAGTTTAAATACTGTTACCGAAGAAAAAAATTTTCTATATTTAGATAATAAAGGCCTTAACTTTGATCCAAAAAAAACTCCAAACTCTCAAAACTTACCAGACATAGTTAAATTAAATTTTGCAATAAACATTTTATCAACCAAGTTAATGTATCTAAAAAAAAGCGTTATAGGGGATAAGCCTTATTTTTTTAGGCTTGATCAGGTAGAGGGTTTTGATATCGACACCCCATTTGATTTTGAATTTGCAGAGTACTTGCATAAAAAACTGTTCTAATTTTAAATAAAATAAAAATTTTTTATAAATGAAAAAAATATTAGTTACGGGAGGAGCCGGATTTATAGGTGCTCATTTAGTAGAACGACTAATAAATCTTAAATATAAAGTAATGGTCGTTGATAACTTAAAAACAATTGGAGGTATTCCTTATATAAACCCAAAATGTTTATTTATTAAAGGAAACATTCTTGAAAACAAGACATTAAAAAAAATTGAAAAGTGGAAACCAAAAATTATTTTTCATCTTGCTGCTCAGTCAGGGGGCGAGAGTGCTTACGACGATCCAAAGTATGATTATTTGACCAATGGTTATGGTACTTACTTAATTTCATTGTTGTCAAAAAAAATTAAAGTTGAACTTTTTGTTTATACCAGCTCCGTAGCTGTTTATGGTTCTAGTAGTAATAAAATTTTTGAAAACTCCAGTTTAGATCCCCAATCAATTTACGGAATATCAAAATATATTGGAGAAATGTTTATTAGACAGATACTGTATCCAACAAATATAAGAACAGTAATTTTTAGACTTTTTAATACTTTTGGCCCAGGAGAGAATCTTAATTTTTTAAAGAAGGGGATGGTTAGTATTTATGCAAGTTACTTATGGAGAAATAAACCTATAATAGTAAAAGGCTCTCTCAGTAGATTTCGAAATTTTAATTATATAGACGATTGTATAAATGTTTTATTAAAATCCATAGATAATAAGAATCTTAATAAAAATGAAATATTTAATTTAACATCTTCTAAATTGATAAAAATTAAAGATTTAATTAAACTTATGTTAAATATTAATAATAATAAAAATCACAAAATTGTTGTGGAGTCACAAACAAAAGGAGATTCTTTTGGATACAATGGATCAAATGCTTATCTGAAAAAAAAATTTAATAATTATAATTTTTTAACAATAAAAAATTCTTTAATAAAATATTTTAAATGGATAAATAAATTACCAATCAATAAAGATCTAAAAAAATACCACCCACTAAAACCTAAGTAAATAAAAATAATCTGCATGAAAATAATTAATAATATTTTTTTACTTTTAGATCAAAAACAAAAAAGTAAAAGTTTTTCTTTAATTTTCTTAATGATTATATCATCATTAGTTGAACTTTTAGGTTTGGGTTTATTGATTATTATATTAAATTTTTTTTTAAATATTAATTCTGAATTACAATCAAATTTTATTTTTGTGTATTTTAGAGATATAAAGTTTTTAAAAGATTATTTAGGAATAAATTTAGTTTTGTTATTTTTATTAATAATTTTTACTATAAAAATACTCATAATGATCTATGTGAGTTGGTCAGAAGTTGATTTTATTACAGAATTTAAAGAGATTTTGTCTAATAAATTATTTAATAATTTTTTGAATAGAGATTCTTTTCAAGTTTTGAAAAATAATAGTTCAGAATATTTAAGAAATTTTACTTATGAAATTGACTTAACGACTTTATTTATAAATGCAATTATAAAAATTATTTTAGATTTTATTATTCTTTTGGCTATGATTGTTTTTTTGTTATTTTTTGATCCTCTAGTTTCTGTAGTAATTTTTTTAATATTTAGTTTAGTTTCAGTGTTGTATTATTTTTTTGTTAAAGATTTAATATTTAATTGGGGTAATAAAAGAATTAAATTTCAGAAAAATAAAATTCAATTCATTAATGAAAGTTTTTCCGCAATTAGATATATAAAGATATTAGCCAGAGAAAAATTCTTTTTTAATAAATTTTCTGTACAAAATAAGAATTTATCAAGAGTTACTCTCAAGATATCTTTTATAAATACTATACCTAGGCATGTATTAGAATTTTTATTATTTTTTTTAATTTTATCATTATTAGCATTTCTCTTCTTTAATAATTATGAATCTAATGAGATTATTAAAATAATTTCAATTTATACAATGGCCGCCTTTAGGTTAATTCCTTCTATAAACCGTATAATTAGTAACTTTCAATCAGCAAGGTTTACTTATCCTGCATTTAAGAAAATTCTTAGTGAGATGAAGATACCCATTCTAATTTCTAAAATAGAAAATAATAAATTTTATTTTAAAAAAAATATTTTTATTAGAATTAATAAATTTTCTTATAATGAAAATACTAAATATTTACTTAAAAATACTTCTATGGATTTTAATAAAAATTCAAAAATTGGCATTATTGGACCGAGTGGTTCAGGCAAGAGCAGTTTAATTAATATTATTTGCGGATTTATTAAGCATGATGGCTTTGTAAAAGTTGACGGAAAACCTATACATGAAAACTTATCAGGTTGGCAGAAGAATATAGGTTATATTCCTCAAAAAATTATTATTTTAAATGATACACTAAAAGAAAATATTTTATTTGGACTAAAAAAAAAAATTATACAACAAGATATTGTTAATATTTTAAAAAAAGTTAATTTATTTCAATTTTATAAAAAATTACCTTTTGGTATAAATACTATTATAAAGCAAGATGGATTTAATATTTCTGGAGGTGAAATTCAGAGAATAGGTATAGCCCGAGCAATAATTAATAATCCTGAAATTCTTATTTTGGATGAAGCAACCAGTGCGCTTGACACTTTTACTGAGAATAAGATTTTAAAAGAGATTAGTTTGTTAAAAAAAACAATTATTATTGTCTCTCATAGAATTAGTTCTTTAATGTTTTGCGATAAGATTTATAGTATTGAAAATCATAAATTGAAATATTTTAACGGTTATAAAGATTTAATAAAAAAAAAATTTAAATGAAATTTTTAAAAAAAAAAAATTTACTAATAACAGGCGGCACAGGATCCTTTGGAAACGCGGCTGTTAAATTTTTACTAAAAAATTCTGAAATAAATAAATTAATAATCTTCTCGAGAGATGAAAATAAGCAATTCGAGATGCAAAATATGTATAGCAGTAAAAAACTTAGATTTTTTTTAGGCGATGTCAGAGATGAGTCAAGATTAGATATAGCTTTAAAAGATGTGGACTTCGTTATACACGCAGCAGCCTTAAAGCAAGTTCCTGCAGCGGAATACAATCCATTTGAATGTATTAAGACTAATATTTATGGAACCCAAGCATTAATTTTATCAGCGATTAAAAATGGTGTGAAAAAAATAATAGGATTATCAACGGACAAAGCTTGTAATCCAATAAATTTATATGGAGCAACTAAATTATGCGCAGAAAAGTTGCTAATAAATGCTAATCAGTATTCATTCCCATCAAAAACTAATTTTTCAGTTGTCCGCTATGGCAATGTTATTGCATCTAGAGGCTCAGTTGTTCCATATTTTAAAGATTTGATAATACAGGGGAAAAAAAAATTACCTCTTACCCACAATGAAATGACAAGATTTTTTATATCATTAAATGATGCGGTTATTTTTGTTGTTGAAAGTTTAAAAAGACAATCTGGAGGAGAGATATTTATACCTAAAATGCCCTCAATTTATATTAGGGATTTAATTAGAATTATTGATAAAAATATAGGGCTATTTATCACGGGCATTAGAAATGGAGAAAAAATACATGAGGTACTATGTTCTTCTGACGAAGCTGTAAACTTATATGAAAATAAAGATTATTATACACTTTATGCTCCGTATCATAATAAAAAAATAGGAAAAAAAGTTTCAAAAGATTTTATTTATTCCTCTAATTCTAAAAAATTCCTTAATTTTGAAAAGATAAAGAAAATTATAATTAAAAATAAAATATTATAATTTTATTTATTAAATATGAATTTAATAACTTTAAATATTAATGATTCGTTATTAAAAAAAAAAAAGTTTAAAAAGAACTCGTTGCTAATAGGAGATTGGTGCGATGTTCCTGATAATATTTTTATATATAATAATAATTATCGAATAGCAAAAAATGTATACAGATTTCACAATGATAATTTAAAGAAAAAAGATGAGATTAATTATATACGTCAAATTTATAATAAAATTTTAGATAATTTATTTATATCTCTAAACAAATATCATAAAGAAGATTTTAATAAAAAATATTGGGAAATAGTTGTTCATAGGTGGTTATATTTTTACGTTGCTCACATGTTTTCTCGATGGCAGGTTATAAAAAAAATATTAAATAATAATCCAGTTAAATCTTTATCTACTATAAATTTCGGAGATAATGATTTTAGACCAACCGATACATGGCACGCTCATAATATTATGTATTCCAGTGACAATTATTGGAATACTTGGGTTTTTACCGAGATAATAAAAGAAAATTATAGAAAAATTGCAATAGATTATTTGGATATAAGCAAAAAGAATGTAAAAAAAAAAATAAAAATTTATTCAAGACCTATAGAATTTTATGATCAAAGAAATATTTTTTTTTCTAAAAAAATATTTTTATATAAATTTTATATATCAAAATTTTTAAAACTTAAAATATTTTTAAATAATTTTCAGTTTTTTTTATCAAAAAAAAAAAAATTATTTTTATTTAGTAAGTTAAATAATAAAATAGATAATAATTTTATTTATACTTATAAAAAAAATACTGATAAATTTTATAATTTTACAAACAAAATGATAACAAAAAATATTCCTAGAATTTTTTTGGAGGATTATAAACGCTTGCAAAAAGAAACAGAAAAACTTAATTGGCCAGAAAAACCAGATTTTATTTTAACTACTCATGGTCAGTATTATGATGAAGTTTTTAAATTATATGCTGCTAAAAAAACTATTATAGGTTCAAAATTTTTAATTGCACAACATGGTTCAGTAAACATTACCGCCAATACTTTATTTGATAATGACTATGACAAAAAAATTTCTGATAGATATTTAACTTGGGGTTGGAAAGATAGTAAAAAGACTTATCCTCTGTACATTACAACTACTCAAGGAATTAATGAAAAAAGTTTTAAATTTTCAAAAAATAAAAAAATATTACTAATATTATATAATCTTAAGCACTCCCTTATTAAATTACCAAATGGTTATCTGAGTGATTTAGAAAAAAAAAAATTGCAGATTTTTATGAATGTTAATTTTTTAAAAGAACTTAATCAGGATATTTTCAGTAAAATTAATGCAAAAATATTGTCAATGGAAAGCCCTAATGTAGTCAAAAATTCGATTTTATATAAATTTCCTGAGCTTAAATTTATTAAGAATAATAAATTAGCATACATGCTAAGAAACAAATTTAATCTTCAAATTGAAACTTATTTATCGACAGGCTTTTTAGAGGCCATGTATATTAATAGACCAGTAATATTGTTATTTAATGAGAGAATTATCGATGGAATTAACAAAAGTTTTAAAAAATATTTTAATCTCTTAAAAAAAAATAATATTCTTTTTACTAACCCAAAAAAAGCAGCAGATTTTATCAATAGAGAATATTTCAACACTCAAAATTGGTGGAATAGTCTACCTGTGCAGCAAGCTAGAAAGAAATTCTGTCATATATACAGCAGACATAGCAATAATCCGATATTAGATTTTAATAAAAGTTTGTTATTTAAATGAAGGATTTTTCAAAGACTTGGGACAGAACAAAATCACTATATTTTAATTGGCTTATTAAAACTGATTTAAAGTATCATTTTTTTAATAAAATTAAATTTGAAAGCTTTTCTCTTTGGTGGGTTTCAAATTTAGTTGAGAGAGACAATATAAATATTGATAATTGGTACACTGATTTAAATCGTAAGTTAAACGGATTTGACATTGCAGGTTATAATAATAATTTTTTATTTTTAAGACTCTTAAAAAAATTTATTTCGTCAATTTTATTTAATTTATTATTTAAAATAATCTTTAAAAAAAAAATTAAAAATAATAAAAAGCATAACAAATTATATTGCTTTCATGCCCACCAAATTAATTTGCAAGAACATAAGACCTCTCTTGTTGACAGACAATATGGAAACGCCTCGTTCAAACGTGTGGATGACAGTTGTTATTTAATTCAACTAGAGCATGATAATAAAATTTTATTCAACCCTTTTTTATTTAAAAGAAAGATTAAAAAAATTCCTTGTAAATATTATATTTTAAATAATTTTGTAAGCATTAGAGAAATTACTACAGTCTATATTAAAACATTTTTATTATTTTTAAAAACTTTAGAAATTTTGTCTAAAAAAAATTATTTTATTATCAATAAGATTGATTGTAGTGAAATCTTAAAACCATTGTTGCTAAATTCTTTTTTTGGAAAAATTCAAGATAGTTTAATTTATGCAATTGCAGCTAGAAATTTTTTTAAAGAATATGAATATAAATACTACCTAAATTATTTAGAGTTTTATCCATCTTCAAGAGCATTTTATTATTTTATAAAAAATAAAAAATCGTCGCCAAAAATCATTACAATTAATCATGCTAATTTTTCTAAAAATAATTTATTTTTCTTCATTAAAAAAAAAGAATTTTCAAAAAAAAATCTTTTAGTAAATTATTCCGACAAACCAGATGTGTATTTGACTCAGGGTTATAAATTTTTAAAATTTTTAAAGAAAACAATCCCTTCAATGGAAGCTTATTCTATTGGCTCGCTCAAAATTGAATTAAATGATTTATTTTTGCATAAGAATTTAAATAAAATAAAGATTAATATTTACAAAAAAAAAATATCTAAAAAAATTATATCAATTTGGCCTGGTATTGGAGAGGCTCAAAGTTTTATTTCAGTGTTAAATAAATGTAATCTTGATAATTTTTATATAATATTAAAACCACACTCTGTTTCCAAAGTAGAAATTATTGATAAATTCAAGAAAGATTTTAAATATAATTTTGTTACAGAGAACAGTCTTAATAATTCAGAATTAGCTTATGTTAGTGATTTTATATTGACTGGATATTCTTCTGTAGCCTTAGAAATTCAAATGTTTAAAAATAATGTTATAAGGATTTATGACGCAGAATTTCCGCCTTTGTTTGACGATAGCGATGGGATTCTAGTTGTGAATAACAATATTTTATTGCAAAAGTACTTAGATTCAAAAATTTCTTTAAAAAAAATTAGCGAAAGAAATATTGAAAAATCTTTTTTTTACAAGTACGACAAGAATTGTTCAAATAGACTTTTTAAAATAATTTAACGTTTAATATGAATAAAGTTAAAAAAATAGGAATTTTATGGGAGCAAACAACGTATGGCGGCGTTGACAGCTATTTAGCTTACTTATTGAGCAGTAGCGCCTTTGAAGACATAGAAGTTGTTTTATTTACAAATACTACAAATCAAGGTTTTTTTAGATTGCAAAAAATTTTAAAAAATGAATTTCCAGGTAAAAATCGATTACAAGAAGTAATATTATTTAGATCTTTTAATTCTATACAATCAAATTTTTTCTTATTTAAAATATTAATTATTTTATTTAAACCATTATTATTTTTATTTTCAATTTTGCAGACATATTTTTTAATTAAGAATTATAAATTTGATGTTTTTTTAGGGCAGTGTGGAGGTTATGGTGATTTTAGAACTGAAATGGCAGGTTTATTTTCATCGAAATTTTGTAATATACCAGTTAGATCTTTGGTAATTCATCATGAATGTATCCCATCTAATTATTGGTCATTTTTTTTAAAAACGATTAATAATTTTATATCACAATGCGCAACTAGTATTATTAGTGTTTCTGAAGCTACAAAAAAGAGTCTTATTAATAAATCAAATTTATTTAATAGATACACATTAATGAAATCGTTAGTTATTTATCCGGGATATCCCATCAATAAAAAAGATAGCTCTCAAGATAATTTTTTGAATAACTTTAAATCGCAATACAGAAATGAAGATATAAAAATTGGAATGCTTTCTAGAATTGATCCTTATAAAGGACATGAAGATTTAATTTTTGCAGCTTCAAATATTCCTTATGAAAAAAGGAAAAAATTAAAATTTTTTTTTATAGGGCGAGGTTCTGAAGAAGAAATTATCAGACTAAAAACAATTATAAAAAATTTAAAACTTGAGGAATACTTTATTTTTACTGGCTTTGTAGAATTTACGAGCTTATCTATTGTTAGAAAATTAGATTTGCTAGTCTCTTTAACTAGAAATTTCGAAGGATTTGGATCATCTGTTGCCGAAGCAATGAGCATTGGCACACCCGTTTTATGCACAAATGTGGGGGCAATGGGAGAATATTTAAATGAGAACTACGTTGGATTCATCAAACCAAACAATATCAATGACATTACAGATTCATTAATAGATTTTTTAAATAACTCTGAAAAATGGAATAGTAGAGCAGTTAAAGCAAAAGAATATATTATTAAGGAATTTAATTCTGATAAAATATCCAAAGAATACATAGAACATTTTGAACGTACACTAAATCAATACTAAACTCATTTTTTATTTTTTTAGAAACTGTAATAAGTTTTTTACTATATAGATCTGATTATGTTTATTTAAATTAAAATATATAGGTATTGAAATTGAGTTGTTATAGTAGTTTTCAGAATTTTTAAAAATTTTAGACTTTTTTTTATAAATAGAAAATTTTGGAATTGGAATATAGTGATATTGAGGATATATTTTTTTTTTATTAAGAAATTTAAATAAGTTATTTTTATTTTTTTTAATTTTACTAAAATTTATTGAAATAACACATAAGTGGTAGCTGCTTATATTTTTTAAATTATAATCAGGAAATTTATAATATTTTTTTAATTTTTTTTTATAAAATAAATAAATTTTTTTTCTTTGAACAATAAATTTTTTTATTTTTTTGATTTGGCTTATTCCTAAAGCTGCATTTATATCGCTTAATCTGTAGTTATAACCTAATTGTTTAATGTCATATTTCCAATATTCTTTTTTACGAATTATTCCGTGACTTCTCAACTCAGATACTTTTTTCGCGAATCCTAAGTTGTTTGTTGTAACAGCACCTCCCTCTCCTGTTGTTATAGTTTTAACGGGGTGAAAAGAGAAAACAGATATATCAGCGTGCTTACACGATCCTATATAATATTTTTTTTCATTAAAATTATATTGAGAACCAAATGCATGACATGCATCCTCTATTAAAAAAAATTTGAATTTTTTTTTGATCTTGTAAAATTCTATGATATTCTCCGGAAATCCACCTAAATACATTGTTAGCACAGCTTTAATTTTTTTTAGTTTATTTTTTTTTATACAGTTGAGAAGTGATAAGGGTGTCATTTGACCCGTGAATTCATCCACATCAGCAAAATAAACTTTTAATCCCATAAGATTTGCTATTCGATAAGCGGATATAAAGTTTATTACCGGCATTATAACTACATCATTTTTTTTAAGATTGACCGCTTGAAATGCAAGGTGAAGACCTGCCGTACCATTATTGCAGGCCAATGCATATTTACATTTGAAAATATTTTTTATTTTATTCTCAAAATTTTTAACGTAGGGACCGGTAGTTATTAAAGATGATCTTAAAGAATTTTTTACAATTTCGACATCATCGTTATCTATAAATTGTTTTCCATAAGGTATATTAGTATTTTTCATTGTGATTTATAATAAATAGATATAATTACTTAAAATTTTAATTAAAGCATATAATCTATTTAAAAAGTCATATAATTTAATAATTTTGTTAATCTTTTTTCTTTATGATTATAGTCAGAACTCCTTTGAGGATATCATATTTTGGTGGTGGCACAGATTTTCCTGAATGGTATAAAAATTTTTATGAAGGAGGAATGACGCTATGTGCCGCTATAGATAAGTATTGTTACATTAATATAAGATACTTAAATGATTACTATGATCATAAATATAGAATTAGATATTATAAAAACGAAGAAAAAAATAGAATTGATTTAATTAAGCATCCGAGTGTAAGAGAAGTTTTAAAAAAATATGGAAAAAGTAATTTAGGTTATGAAATAATTCATAATGCAGACATACCCGCGAGAACAGGACTGGGTTCTAGTTCGGCTTTCACGGTTAGTTTGATAAATGCAATTCATAAGTTAAGAAAGATTTCTATAAACAAAACAGATTTGTGGCACAAAGCAATAAACCTTGAGCAAAGAATTTTAAAAGAAGCAGTTGGTTCTCAAGATCAAATAATAACTACTATTGGAGGTTTTAATTTAATTAAATTTAAAAAAAATAATATTAAAATTAAGCAATATCCAAAAAATAATATAAATATCAATGCCCTAAAAGATAATAGTAGTTTATTCTTTTTAGGATTTGGAAGAGATGCTAAAAAAATAGAGAAAGACAAGATAAGAAGGCTTCAAGATAAAAAAAAACAATATTTTGATTTGTATAAAATTTGTGAGGAAGCCACTAATATTATTAGTGGAAATAATTTTAATATTACAGAAATAGCAAGTTTGCTTAATGAGCAATGGAAAATAAAAAAAGCTTTATCTTCATTTGTTTCAAATCAAAAAATTAATAATTTATATGATTATGCTTTACGCAGTGGCGCCTTAGGTGGAAAAATTTTAGGAGCTGGCGGGGGTGGTTTTTTTTTATTTCTTTCTAGAAACCGGTTCGAAAAAAAAAAATTAATATCTAATTTATCAAAATATCAACATATAAATTTTAATTATGATTATGAAGGTAGCAAAGTAGTATACGAGACAAATTAATCTACTTTGTTAAAACAATACTTTTAAAATGAATAAAGGTTTAGATTTAGTAATATTGTGTGGCGGCAAAGGGAAAAGATTGGGTAATTTAACCAAAAATACTCCGAAACCATTAATAAAAATAAATAATAAACAATTTATAGAATATATAATTCAATTTTATCAAAAATATAATTTTAATAAAATATTTTTAGTTACATCTTATAAGGCAAAGAAATTCGAAAAATATAATAAAAAATATTTCAATGCCATCCAGTCTATTTGCGTTAAAGAAAAGAATCCTAAAGGAACAGGAGGAGCTTTAAATGAATTGAAAAATAAAATTAAAAATGATTTTTTATTAGTAAATGGAGACAGTTATATAGATTATAATTTCAACAATTTTAAAAAAATAAGAAATAAATATTTAGGAAAAATGATTTTGATAAAAAATAAAAATTATCATTCTAATACTAAACTTAGTTCTTTGAATTTGAATAAAAAAAAAGAAGTTATCTTTAGTGGTAATAATTCTAAATATATGAACGCAGGTATTTACTTGTTTAAAAGAAGTATATTTAATTATATATCCGACAAAAATCTATCTCTAGAAGATCAACTGCTCCCTGAGCTTATTAAAAAAAATGAAATTGAAGGCATTAAAGAAGAAGGAACTTTTATAGATATTGGAACAAAAAAAAACTTACGATTAGCCAATAAAATTTTTAAAAAAAAAATTATAAACCCAGCTGTTTTTTTTGATAGAGATGGTGTTTTGAATGAAGATAATGCTTATGTTTACAAATATTCTGATTTTATTTGGAAAAAAGGTGTATTAAAACTTCTTAGATATTTATCCAAAAAAAATTTTTACTTATTTATAGTCACAAACCAGTCTGGAATTGGGAGAGGATATTTTACTTTAGATTCCTTTATGACTTTGCATAGAAAAATAAAATTTTTTTTGTCTAAAAAAAATATTTACTTTCACGATGTTAAATTTTGCCCACACCATCCGAATTTTGGGAAAAAAGAATTTAAAAAAAAATGTTCATGCAGGAAACCAGGAAATAAGATGTTAAAAGAGATTATAATCGATTGGAATTTAAATATAAAAAAATCTGCAATGGTAGGAGATAAAATTTCAGATAAATTAGCTTCTGTTAAGACGAAAGTTAATTTTTTTTATTCAGTTAAAGGATACGAGAAAAAATTAATTAATTATTTAGTCCGGTTGTAAATTATTTTATAATTTTTATTACAGCTTGGCGACCATCTGAAGAAAACGCTATAAATTTGTATTCACTTTCATTAAAGGTTTCCGTTAATGCTTTATATTCTCCAACGTCCCATCCTGGAAAATTATACAATTCATCAAATAAAATTATACAATTTTTGATTAAATAAGGCTTAATTTTATTTAAAACAAATTTTGTTGTTTCGTAAGTATCCATGTCTAAGTGCACAAAGTTAATGCTTGGTTTGTGTTTATTTAAAAAATCACCAAGCGTATCTTGAACCCATCCTACTATTAAAGAAACATTTTTTTGTACTTTGGGAAGTTTTTTTTGCAAGTTAAACTCACCGCTAGCAATGTCGTTACCATGCCAATCTTCTTTTAATCCTTCAAAAGAATCAAAACCATAAATTGTAGTTTTCTTAATAAAATTTGCGAAAATATTAATTGTAGTTCCAACATATACACCAAATTCTAGATAATTTTTTTTTTGATCATTGTCGTTTTGTAAAGCTGTTACTATTGAATATTCTCTTATTTTTTTAGTATTTAAAAAGATAGAGTTTTTAAAATATTTTTTAAAGTGATTATAGCAATTTAAAATTTGTTCATTTCTATATAACTCTGCTGAGCCTGGTATTTCAGCAGCTATATAATGTGGAGTGCAATGTTTTTTTAACATCGTTAGAACTCTTCGAATAAAATGTAATATTGGAAGAATAATAAATTTTAATATTTTCATTAGCAATATAAAGAAATCTATAATTTAAGATTTGATTATAACTAAATATTATTTTTTTACAATAAAAGCCTCTTGTCTTGCAAAAATTTTTTTAAATATTAGTGAACCAGATAAAAAGGTATCAATTTTTCCGAATAAATTCTTTATTGCCCCTGTTTTAATTTTTAAATCTGGGTGAAAAAGCAATTCTGTATATCTTGTAATTATTTTATTTTTAAAAATTTTTTTTATAATTTTTTTTTGATTTTTATTTGATCTTTCTAAATAAAAATTATTATTATAACCTTTAATTAAATATTGTTTGTTAAAAAGTTTATAAATTATTCTTACAACACAATTTATATTTAAGTTATAGTTGTATAAATAACCATCTTCTTTAATAATTTTATAAATATTTTTAATTGCGTTTGAGTATTTTGGAATATGTTGAAGGGTTTGAACGGTCCATACTGTATTAAAAATTTTTTTATTAATTTTAAGCTTACAGATGTCATCATTAACCAAATATATTTGTTTATTTATTTTTTTTTTAAGTAATTTTTTAGCAATTAATAAATTTTCATAAACTAAATCAATTATAACAATATTTATATCAGGTCGTTGCAGACTAATATTTCTCCAATGCCAGCCCCAGCATCCACCAATGTCGCAGATTACAGAATTTTTTGGAATTTTTTCTAATAAATTAGCTATTTCACGATCCATGACCTGAATACTATGATGATCGGAGATATGATTATAAAAATTTTGATAATAAGATTTTGCGACTTTCCTTCTATTTTTAAATTCTTTTTTTTGAGAGGTGGGGGATTTTATTTTACCATATATGCAAGCATCTTTATTGTATGAGTAGTATTTTTTTAAAATTTTAGATATTTCCAAAGTATTATTTTTTTTTATTTAGATTTGAAACTAATATTTATATCACTTTTTGAAGTATCGCATTTTTGATCTTTTTATTGGGTAAACTCATTATTTTGTATTGTTAAAAATAATCTATATTGTCATAAAGTTTTTAACAATATTAGTATATTTTTAGATAAAATATGAATTTTTTTAATAAATTACCAGTTGTTATACTTGCGGGTGGTTTTGGTTCTAGGTTAGATAGTTTAACTGAAACATTACCTAAACCCTTGGTAAAAATCAGCAAACAACCAATTATTTTTTACATCTTAAAAATTTTTATTAAACAAGGCTTAAGAAATTTTTATATTGCTACCGGTTATAAGAATAAAGAATTTTTAAATTATTTTAAGAAAATTAAAAGTAGAAAAATAGAAATATTAAAAAAGAGAGATGTTATAAAAATAAAATTAGAAATTGACCGGGTAAATTGTATTGTTAATTTAATTTACACAGGTCAAAACACTATGACTGGTGGTAGACTAAAAAAAATTGGCAATTTTATTAACGAAGATCTTTTTTTTTTAACTTATGGAGATGGTCTAGCAAATGTTAATTTAAAAAAAATATTTAATTTACATAAAAAAAATAAAAGATTAGTTACGGTTACTGCTGTTAATCCACCAGCTCGATTTGGTGAGTTGCAAATTACTGGATCAAAAGTTAAAAATTTTAGCGAGAAAAAATCTATTATTAAAGCTTGGATTAATGGTGGATTTTTCTTAATTAATAAAAAATTTCTTAAGTTGATTAAAAACAAAAATACTATTCTTGAGCGAGAACCTTTAGAAGAAGCAGCAAGAATTAATCAGCTATCCGCATACAAACACTATGGTTTTTGGCAATGCATGGACACTAGAAGAGACAGAGATAAATTAATAAATATGGTAAAAAATGATAAATATCCTTGGTTTAATATTAGCTCTTTAACATGAAAAATTTGAAAAAATATTTTTATAATAAAAAAATTATAATCACTGGACATACCGGTTTCAAAGGTTCTTGGCTTACTCAATGGTTAAAAGCGTATGGCGCGAATATATTTGGAATATCAAAAGATATACCAACAAAACCATCCCACTTTAATGTTTCTAAAATTTATGAAGGCATCAAGAGCTACCAAATAGATGTTACTGATCAAAAAAAAATTAAAAATATTTTTGTTAAGATAAAACCTGATTACGTTTTTCACTTAGCAGCTCAATCTTTAGTAAAAAGATCGTACAAAGATCCAACTAATACATGGAATACAAATTTAATTGGAACATTGAATGTTTTGGAGGGTTTAAGAGAATTAAAGAATAATTGTACTGCGATTATAATTACAAGTGATAAATGTTATTTAAATAAGGAAATTATTAAGGGCTATCGAGAAACGGATATCTTGGGAGGGGAGGATCCTTATAGCGCATCTAAAGCTTCAGCTGAATTATTAATTAATTCTTATGTTAAATCTTATTTTAATAATACTAATATTAGAATTTCTTCAGTTAGAGCTGGAAATGTTATAGGGGGCGGAGATTGGTCAGAAGACCGTTTAATCCCGGATTGCATAAGACAATGGAGCAAAAATACAACTGTTGTAATTAGGAATCCTTTTTCTACTAGACCTTGGCAACATGTGTTAGAGGCAATTTATGGTTATGTCTTACTTGCAGCAAAATTATCAAAAAACTCAAGTTTACATGGTGAATCTTTTAATTTTGGTCCAGCTAAAAATAATAATCATAGTGTTATTTTTTTAGTAAAAACTATGAAAAAATTTTGGAAAAATATTAGTTGGATTGTTAAAAAAAATAAATCTTTTAAAGAGTCAAATTTGTTGATGTTAAATACTCAAAAAGCGAGAAAAAAAATAAAATGGAAATCAGTGCTTAAATTTGAAGAAACTATATTTATGGTCATTGATTGGTATAAAAATTTTTATTTAAAAAAAAAAAACCCTTCGCAAATTACAACAGATCAGATTGAAAGATATAAAAAAATTTTAGCAAAAAGAGAATTAAGATAAAATTTGAAATAGAATATTGAAAAAAATATTAATCATAGGCGGCACTGGATTTTTAGGGTACCATTTAGCCAGTTATTGTATAAAAAAAAAATTCCATGTAACATCAATTTCCAAAAATTCGCCTAGACGTATTCGATTTTTAAAAAAAGTTTATTACATAAGATGCGATATTAGTAATAAAAAATTATTAGAAAAAAAATTAAATAATAATTATGACTACGTTGTAAATTTTGGAGGGTACGTTGACCATTCTAATAAGAAAGAAACTTTTAAAAGTCATTATTTGGGGGGTAAGATTTTAGGTGATATATTTTTAAAGAAGAAAATTAAGAAATTTATTCAAATCGGGAGTAGCATGGAGTATGGTCGGATTCATTCTCCACAAAAAGAAAGCTTTAAATGCAAACCAAAGTCGACATATGGACTATCAAAATTTTTAACGACACAATATCTTTTAAATTTACATAAAAAAAATAATTTCCCGGTTACGATCCTTAGACTATATCAAGTATACGGACCTTACCAAGATTCAAATCGTCTAATACCAATTGTAATTAATAACTGCAAAGCAAATAAAAATTTTTCCTGCTCCGATGGTAAGCAGTTTAGAGACTTCCTTTATATTGATGATTTAATAAGAGCAATATACATAACTTTAAATAAAAAAGAAACTTCTGGAAAAATTATTAATATTGGATTCGGACGTCCAATAAAAATAAAAAAAATAATAAAAAAAATTAAAAATTATTTTAAAAAGGGAAATCCTATTTTTGGTAGAATAAAATTAAGAAAAGAAGAACTTTTAAAAATTTACCCTGATTTAAAAAATGCAAAAAATATACTAAATTGGAAGCCTAGAATAGATTTTAAATCTGGAATTAAAAAAACTATTAATTTTTATCAACGGAATAATATTGAATAACTCTCAATTAGTTAGCGTAGTAGTTAATTGTTACAATGGAGAAAAATATTTAAATCAATGCATAAATAGTATTTTAAATCAAACTTATAAAAACATAGAATTAATATTCTGGGATAACCAATCGAATGACAAAAGTAAAAATATTATCAAAAGTTATAGTGATAAGAGAATTAAATATTTTTATTCAAAAAATCATACAACTTTATATGAAGCTAGAAATTTAGCATTACAGAATTGCAATGGAGAATTTGTTTGTTTTTTAGATGCTGACGATTGGTATGAATCTAGCAAAATAGAAGATCAAATTATTTATTTTTCTGACAAAGAAGTGGGTGTTGTTTATTCAAATCGTTATACTTATTACGATAATTTTAAGATAAAAAAAATTTTTAAAAAAAACTTTCAGCCCTCGGGATATATAACAAGAAATATTTTAACTAATTACCAATTGTCATTTATGACCGCCTTAATAAGAACAGAGACTTTAAAAAATTTAGATTATGTTTTCGATAAAAATTATTCAATTATAGGAGATTTTGATTTAATTTATAGACTAAGTTTAAGATGGAAATTTATATATATAAAAAAGCCGTTAGGATTTTATAGAATTCACAGTAATAATCTTTCAAAAAATAATATTTTATTCATCAATGAATTACAGTGTTGGTATTCAAAACAACCAAATTTGTCTATTGAAGATAAAAAAAACATATTTGAAAAGATTTTATATCTAAAGTCTACGAAATTAATTTATGAAGGTAAAAGATTTGAATCTTTTAAGCAGTTGACTAAATTTAAATTTGGATATTATCAATTAAAGTTGTTAATAATTTTGTTATTACCTTTATTTCTGCTTAAAATTATAAAAAAATATAAATATTAATCATTAATATAATATAGACTGAAATTAGTATTGTTCATTTAATTTTATTTATGTTTGCATTAGGCAGAACGGCATTATATCACGGGCTCGTAAAATTATCCCTAGATAAGAATAATAAAATTTTACTTCCAAATTATATTTGCAAAAGTTTATTAGTGCCAATTAGTAAATTAAATATTAATTACAGCTATTATAGTATCAATAATAACTTCGAGCCTAATTTTAAAGATATTAAAAAAAAAATAAATCCGGATGATTATTTACTAATAATCCATTATTTTGGACAGCCTCAAAATTTAACACGTATATTGAAATTTTGTAAAAAAAATAAGATAAAACTAATTGAGGATAATGCCCATGGATACTCTGGGAAATTTAAAAATAAAAAATTAGGAACTTTTGGTGAGTTGGGTTTTTCATCGCCTAGAAAAATATTAAATATTTTAACTGGTGGGATTTTGTATTTACGAAGCAAAACTTATAATATTTTATTACCAAAATACAAGTTAACAAATTTTGATTATTTTAAATCATATCTTTTTAATTTTAAAAAAATAAGAAATTTATTAAAAATAATTTATGATTTATTAAAATTAAATAAATATAATGACAATTATTTTTTAAATAATTCTGCTGATGTTAAGTCTGACTTTTATTTTAAAAAAGTTAATTGGAAATTAATTTCAAAAAAAAGAAGAGATAGATGGAAAAAGTTAGTTAAATACTTTAACGACAAAAATTGTCATCCAATATGGAAGAAACCTCATGAAAAGTCATGTCCTTGGATTGTTCCATTTAAAGCTAAAAGTACGTTTTATAGAGACAAAATAATTAATTGGGGAAAAAAAAATAATTTAAACATTATTACTTGGCCGAATTTACCAATACATCAAGCCAAGAAAGATTATGAATTCTGTAATAAAATTTGGAAAATTTTTTTTTGCATAGAGCTTAATAATTCTGTTGATTTATTTTTTAAAATTCAAAGTAAAAAAAAAATATTTTAGATTTGATAAATGTTTACTAATATTGAAATATATGAAGAATTAAATTCAAATTTAAAAAATATTTGGACTGAACTTGAAAAAAATTCATTTAATCATTGTTTTCAGAATTATGAATGGTTTAGTTATTGGTTAGATTTTTATAAAAGGAAAAAAAAAAAATTTTTATTACAAGTAGTAGTTTTAAAAAAAAATGAAAAAGTTTTTGCAATTTATCCATTTGTAATTATTCATAATTTTGGATTTAAGATTTTACAATGGGCCGGTAGCTCTTATGCTGACTATAAGTCACCAATTTTTTCTAAAGAAATTAATTATTTAGACGATAAAGAAAATTTTGTTCGTGATTTAAAGATAATTTTTGAAAAGATCGCGAAATACGATATTGTTATTTTTGATCGTCAACCCAGTGATATTTTGGGATTAAAAAATCCGTTTTATTATTTTTTGTCCAGCATTCAAACGTCTAATAGCTATTCAGTTAAAATTAATCAGCAATTTATTAAGTATGAGGATAGTTTAAACAAGAAATTTATATCTGATACCAATAGAAGATTTAATTTATCAAAAAAACAATTCTTAATTGACTTTGTTCATTCTTCTAGTGAAATTATTTTTCAAGAAAATATTAATGACTTAATTAATTTGAAATTTGAAGGTTTAAAAAATAAAAAAATATATTTAATAAAAAAAAATTATTTTTATAAAAATTTATTTTTTTTGAATTCTGATTCTACTCAAGTTTATTTATCTTTTATAAAATTTAATGAAGATAAAGTTTCATATAATTTAGGATTGAAATACAAAGACTGTTTTTATCATTTAGTTCCAACATTTAAGCAAAAAATGTACAAAAAATTTGCACCAGGAAGATTATTAACTTTTAAGTTAATTGAATGGTGTCACAGAAATAATTTAACTTTATTTGATTTTACTATAGGAGAGGAAAATTATAAAAAAGATTTTAGCAATCAAGTAAACAAAATATCTTTTAGCATTCCGCACAAGAATAATACTAAAGGTTTAATTTATTTTTGCTTAGTTTATTTAAGAAAAAAAATATATTTAATGTTAAAAAAATTTATTTAATAATAGATATAGATATAGTTAAATAATGTTTCAAAATATAAATTATTACTTTAGAGGCAATGGAGCTATTCTAACATACCATAGAGTTTTGCCAGTCTCTATTGTATATGAGGATTCAATACTGAACATCGCTGTTTCGACAACTAATTTTAGAAAACAAATAGCATATTTAAAAAAAAATTTTTCTATATTACCAATTGATAGTTTCTTAAAACATATAAATTCAGACTCAAAACAATTTAAATTATTAATTACTTTTGATGATGGCTACAAAGATAATTTAGATTACGCCTATCCGATTTTAAAAGAATTTAATGTGCCAGCGATAATTTATGTAATTACTAAGTTTATAGGAAATAAGTTTTCACCCTGGTGGATCAAAATAGATGAACTTTTAAGAAATAATATATCTTTTAAAAGTAAAAATAGAAAATTTGATTATTTTAAAAATATTTTTTTATTTAGTGATCAAATGACAATAGATAAAAAATTGTCTTTTTTTTTAAAAAAGAATAATAAAAAAAATAATCAAATATTTTTAAATCATAAAGAGATTAAGTATTTAAGTGAACAAAAATTAATTACCATAGGATCACATTCTCATTCTCATTATAATTTTTCTAAACTTAATGAAAAACAAGCTTTTAGTGAATTGAAAATTTCTAAATCTATCTTAGAAAAAATAATAAAAAAAAAAATTATTCATTTTTCTTATCCTTACGGAAACTATGAAAATATTAACTTTCAACATATCAAAATTTTAGAACAATTGGGCTATGTATCAGCAGCAACCACAATTAAAAAAAAAATAGATGATCCTAATCTTTTTTTATTACCAAGAATATTTGTGAACAACGATAGTAATTTATTAAGACTAAAATTAAAGCTACTTGGATTAAAAAAATTTTATTAGATAGAATATTTGAAGATTTTATATGAAAAGACTGAACATTATTATGAATGAGAGAATTTATAGTGATCAATATTTTTTTTATTCTGAAAATATAGATTGTAAAAGCATAGTCGAAGGTCTCAAAGAAAAATTTGATATTAAATTATTTGCAAGAAAAACAATCATAAAAAAAAATAATAAATTACAATTTAATAATATTTATTTATCAAATAATATTTTTATTTATTTATTTAAAATTTTTTTATCAATTAAAAATAAAAGAGATAATATTTATCTTATAATATCTATTACTCCTTATACTTTTTTTGCTTATTTGATTTTGTTTCTTTTTACTAAAAATATTTTTCTGTATTTACGTAGTGATGGTTTTAAAGAATATTTATCTATTCTAGGTACTAGATGGGTTTTTTTATATTCTTTAATGTTTTATATTGTTACTAAAAAAGCTAAAATTATCGCTTGCACCAAAACTCTTTCTAAAGGAAAGAAGTTTTATTATGTTCAGCCATCTGAGATTGATAAAGATTGGTTTTTTAATAGGAAAATTAAAAAAAATTTAAAAATAAAAATTTTATATATAGGCAGAATTAAAATTGAGAAAGGTATTTTTAATTTAATAGAATTAATAAATCAGATAAACGACAATAATATCAAACTTTCTATAGTTGGTGATCAACTGAGATCAATTAAAATTCTCGATAATAAAATTCAATTTTTAGACTATGTTTATGATAAAAAAAAATTAATTCAACTATATGACAATCATGATATTTTAATATTACCATCTTATACTGAGGCACATCCTAAAGTTATTGATGAAGCCCTTTCAAGATTGAAACCAGTTATTGTTTTTAAAGATATTAAGCATGTTATCAATAATCGTATAGGAATATTTTGCATAAAGAGAGAATTAATTAAATTAAAAGAAACAATTTATTTTATTGCTAATAATTATAATCAAATTTGTAATGATATTAAAAAGAATGAATTACCAACTAAAAAACGTTTTTTAGATGATTTTTATAAAATAATTTCCTCAAATTAGTTTTTGCTAATTAAAAATTTAGAACCTGTCAGAGATATTAAAAACCAAAATAATGTTCCATTAACAGTCTGGAATATACTACCATAAGATCTCAAAGGCCATAACTCTACGATTAAAATAGTTAAAAATATAATATTAAAAATTTTTTCATTCTCATATTTTGTACCATATAATTTTTTTATAAAATTATTTACTAGTAATATTATTAGAACTACAAAAATTACAAATCCTAATAATCCTTGATTAATAATAACTTCTAAATAAATATTATGAGGATGTGAGGAGCATGTTAAGCTCTTATTTTCTATTAAAAGTTTATGACAATTTATTTCAAAAGATTTAACTCCATATCCTATAATCGGTTTCTCTAACCATAAATAGTAAGCTGATTTATATATTTTAGAGTAATCCCCAGCTAAAATTTTTTCATTATTAATATTTATCTTTGACTTTTCATCATTATTCTCTTTTAAAAAATTAATAATTTTAGAAAAATTAATTTCATTATTTAGTGAATTGTATCTATTTTTAATTGGATCGTAATTTTTAAATAAAAAAGTAAAAATTAATAATATAATTAATAAACTACTAAAAAATAATAATCTATTTTTTTTAAACAAAACAATTAAAATAAAAAGTGTAAATAAATAAATTAAAAATGGCATTCTGTCCAAAGTAAGTAAAATACCAACCCCTAATATATTTATAAAAAAAATAAGAAAAGTGAATTTACTTTTTAAATTTGATAAAATTATAAATAATAAAGAAACTAAAAAAAATTTTTGTATGTAGCTCCCTGCTATAGCTTCATGCCCGAATGTTCCATTAAATCTTCCGTCAAAAACTTTATTTCCAAATAAATCTTGTCCGATTATATGCTGGTAAATTATATCGAGAGAAATAAAAATTGTACAAATTAATGTAGTAAAAAATAATATTGTAGTATCAACAAATTTAAATTTTATTAAATTTCTAATTATAAAAAAAAATAATACAAATCTTAGATCTAGTATTGATTTAAAAAATATAAAAAATCCTAAAATTTTAATATTAATTAATGTACTAATTAAAGATAATAAAAAAAAAATTAAGATAAGATAATCAAGAAGATCTAATTGTATTTTAATATTATTTGTATAAAAAAAAATTATTGCAGAAACCGTTAGTATTGTTACGTAAGCGGTTATATATCCGCTTACCATTAACATAAAGAATGGAAATGTGTAGAATAGAAACTTTATAAAACTTAAGTTGTTTATTTTTTTATTAAAAAAATTTTTGTACATTATTTGTGCATTTATAAATATCAGTTTAATCTTATATAAAAAAATGTATTTTTATCTAAATGAAAAATAATCATAGAATTGATATAATTTTACCAGTTTATAATTCAAAATATTTTATTCTCGATACTTTAAGGTCGATAAATAATCAAACCTATAAAAATTGGAAATTGCTAATTGTTGATGACAATTCTAATGATGGAACAAGTGAATTAATAATTAATTTTATTAATAATAATATAAATAAAAAAAAGTTTATTCTTTTAAAAAATAAAAAAAACATAGGTCAGGCTATTTCAAGAAATCTTGCATTAAAAAAATGCAAGTCACAATATGTAACATTTATTGATTCTGATGATATTTGGGAAAAAAACAAATTAAAAAAACAAATTAAATTTATGTTAGATAATAAATATAGTTTTACTTATAGTGATTATAGAACTATCAAAAAAGGCATAACTAAAATGATCATTACGCCTAATTTTTTTAATTATGAAAAATTTATAAATAATACTTCAATAGCTACTAGCACAATGATGTTAAAAAAAAAAATTTTGAATAATATTTATTTCTCAAAGCTAAAATTATGTGAAGATTATTATTTTAAGTGTAGAGTTTTGAAGACCAATAATGCTTATAAATGCCCAGGAGTTTATTCATTTTATAGATTGAGAGATAATTCATTACAAAGCAACAGACTCAAGGTTTTATTCGCTGTATGGAATATAAATAAAAATTTTAATAAAATGAATTTTATTAACAATTTAATATCAATTTTTTTTATAACATATAATTCTTTAAAAAAATATGCCTTTAGATAAAATTATATTAATTAGTTTACCTTTAGCAATATTGATAAATTTTTTTTTAATAAAAAATTATAATTTTTTTTTTTTTAAAAAAACTGCAGATATAGAGTTTTATAAACCTCAAGCATTTCATAGTAAAGCAACACCTAGAATTGGGGGCTTTTTAATTTTTATTTATTTCTTTTTTTTAATTTTTATTTTCTTTGAAAAAAACTTATTTTTTATTAAATTTTTTTCTTTTGGGTCTATCTTTTTTATAATAGGATTTTTAGCAGATTTTAACGTTAAGATTAAACCTGAAATAAGATTATTTTTTATGTTAATTACTAGTTTCTTTCTTATATATTTTTTTGATGTTAAAATTATTAGAACTCAGTTTTTTGCATTAGATTATTTAATAGATAGTCATAAAATTGCCTCTGCAATATTTATTTGTTTATGTCTGATATTTATATGTAATGGCTGCAATTTTATTGATGGATTTAATGGGTTATTAATTATTCATTCGATGATTATATTATCTATTTTATATTTTATTAATTATCAAAACAGTAATAGTGATTTTCTTAAATATTTCATAATATTTTTGATTTCTTGCTCTGTTTCTGTGTTATTTTATAATTTTCCTAAAGCTAAAATATTTTTAGGAGATGGCGGAGCTTATTTTTTAGGAGTTATTATATCGCTAATTATTATAGAATTAAGCAATTTAAATCAAATAATCTCACCCTTTTTCTTTGCTGGCTTATTATTTTATATTTTTTTTGAGGTTTTTTTTTCTTTTTTTAGAAAAATTTTGTTGAATTTATCCCCATTAAAACCTGATAAAAAACATCTACATATGTTACTTTTTAAATGGATATTTTATAAAGTAAAAAAACGAGAAATAGCAAATTATTTAACAGGACTTTTTATTAACATTTGTTATTTTTTTATGATTTTGCCTCTATTGTTTAATTATAAGAACATGACATTTTGTAAAATATATTTTTTAGTTTTAATTAATACATATTTGTTATTGTATTTTTTTCTAAAAGAAAAAATTATTAAACTTAAGATTTAAAACTGATTGATTAAATATATTTATAGAAACTATTACTTTTTGATAAATTTGATTTTTTGTAAGAAATAGCAAGTCAATATAACCTGTATCGGGAGTAAAGCTAAGTTATATCTTGGTAAGATAAAAAAAATTGAAAATATAAATCCGCTCAAAAGATAATAAAAAGCAAAAAAAGTTAATATATCTTTTTTATTTATCAGCAAAAGTATTCCTATAAAGGTTGGAATAGATATCAATATTTTAGGTATTATGTGGAAAATATTATAATAATTGGGATAACTAGAGTTTAAATCAATAAACAAAAATGAAAAAATTTTAGTTATAAATAATTTAAAATATCTAAATGGATTATCAATAATAAATTTTATTGCTTCTTTTTTATATAAATTGTCAATTATTAAGTCATATTTTGGTTGAGGTTTAATTTTTTTTATTTTTTCATATGTATCTTTCGATATTTTTTCAACATCATCAAGCATAGGTATGCCTTCTACTTTGGATAGTGGGTTGTTACCTTTAAATAAATTAAAACCTCCAGATTTAGTAATAGTGATAACTTCAAAAATATAATAATTTCTAACTATATAAGGAGAAATTAATAATATAGTAATTACTAAACTTGAAATAATTAAGTTAATTTTTTTTTTAAAAAAAAAGAATAATAGAGTAAATATGTAAAAAATAAAAAATTCACCTCTTAAAAGAATTAAACAAGCTGACGAGACAGAGAATAGTATTATATTTTTTTTAGAGTTATTTTTTAAAGATTTAATAAAATAAAATATGTAAAATATTATAAGTAAAATTTGCAATGTTACAGATGATATTTGTGAAATTGCATACACATTTAGAGGAAATAATGCAAAGATATAAGCTCCAATATAAGTCATTTTTTTAGAAAAACATTCTGATAGTATTTTTATTAAATAAAGTATCGAAACTATTGAAAATAATAACTGCATTAACTGAATTGTTAATAAATAATAATTTATGTTAAAAAAAAAAATTTTAACTAAATAAAGAAACACTGGATATAGAGGGGGCATAAAAATATTTGGCATTATTTCTCCCTCAATTTTTCTAAATCCTATCATTTGATGCTCTTCCATTATTGAGACCATTACCCCCCATTCATTTGATATTTCCTTAGCACCAAATAAATAAATAGATAATAATCTTACAATTATTGAAATGCTTATTAAAAAAAATAATTTATTTTTCATTTATTTTTTTTATAAGTCAATTTGTAAAAAATTTTAAGAAAGTAAAATGGAATAATTTTAAAAAGTATATTTATATACATCCACCAATACGGATAATATATTTTTTTGTAATCTTTATTAAAATTGTTGCAAACAATATTTGCTAATTTTTTTACTGAACCTTTAGGTAGTAGTGTTCTTTCTCCGTAAGATAAATTTGTATTTAGATAACCAGCAATATAAAACTGTGTATTAATTTTTGTAAAAAAAGTGCTGATTGCCAGACTTTCAAAAAAAGATTCAAGAGCTCTTTTGGCAGATGCGTATACGACATTTTTTTCTCTTCCAAACATTCCTGAAATACTCCCAAATCCTACAATTGTGCCTCTATTTTTTTTTATGAATGTTGGTAAAAATTTAGCGGTAAAATATATTATAGATCCCAAATTTGCTTGAATTATTGCATTGGCATTTTCAGGATTATTAATAATTTCATCTTTTTCCATTGTCATGCCTATCGGCATTAATATTCCATCTATTTCATTAATAATATTAGGATTAGTATCAAAAAAATTTTGAATTTTCTGAAATGATGATAAATCTAATTCAAAATATTGAACAGTTATTTTAAATTGAATTTCTAAATCTTCTTTAATAGCTTTTAAATCTCTACCGTCTCTTGAAATAATTACAAGATCATTATTTTTTTTTGCTAATAAGTAACTCAGTTCTCTACCTAAGCCAGAAGAGCCACCTAAAATAACATATTTCATATATTTAATTTATCAGATAAATCTGATCTATATATTCGTTTCGGGTCAAATTTTTTAAGTTTTTCTCTAAATATATCTGCTTCTTTGTAACATTTATTAAATGTTTCCTTATCCAGATTAGAGTCTTTTATTATAGAAGGTATAATATTATATTTAATATATAGTTTATATAGTTGATTGAGAAAATGAGTATTTTTTTTATTTCTTACCATATCAATAGTTAAACAAATTTTATTATCTTCAAACCTTAAATATTTTTGTTCTCCGCTCATTTTTTTTAACGAAAATATTGTTATAGAAGGTTTGTGGTAATCAATATATTTTTTTAGTTCATTTAAAAATTCGTGGATTTTTTCTTTAGAAATTAAAATTTGACTTTCTATAAAACCTTTGTATCCAAATAATGAAAAATATATTTCCTTATTATAGAAAGGAAAAATAACATTAGAGAAATTATCTTCATATAAATTTTTTTTCATATATTTATGATAAATAAAAAAGAGACAGTTAAAAGATTTGATAGTTGCGTTATTCCATAAATTAATAGGAAATATTCTTTTTTTACTAATACATTCTAATTTTTTATAGGGTTCTAAATTATTTTTTTTGTCAGTTTTACTTTCAAATATTAAACCTTTGCCAAAAGAATTAAGATCTGAAGTTGAATTTATTATATTCCAAGAATAAATTAAATTTTTATCATCTGACAATTCTAGAAAATTAATAGTTTGTGCTATTGAACTGACTTTTTTAACGGTTGTTAAAAAATTTAAACTATTTAATTCCTGAAGTTTGAATGTTACTGAAATTATAGTGCCTGTAAGACCTAATCCACCAATTGTTAGGTCAAATATTTCCTTATTTTCTTCATAATTAAGATTTAGCCATCCGTGATATTTATGAAATATTTTTATATTTTGAATAGAATTTTTTATTGTTCCATGAAATGCACATGATTTTCCATGGACATTAGAAGCTACGGCCCCTCCGATGGAAATATAAGGATGCCCGGGAATTTGAGGAATCCATAAATTATGTTGTAGGGTAAAATTTAAGAGTTCAAAAATTTTTATTCCTGCTTCAACCGTAATAATTTTTTTTTCTTTATCAAAGAATAAAATTCTATTAAAATTTTTAATGTCAATTGAAAGTGATTTTTGTTTAAAACCTGCAGCCACGTAAGAGTAGCATGACCCCATAGTTATTAAGTTTTCAACAGATCTGCTATCGTCTTCTAACTCTTTATATTTTTCAGAATTTTTAATAAAAATTTCTAAATAACGGCTCTGGTCAAAAGATTTTATTTTTTGTTTTTCAAACAAGGCTTTTTAATTAATTAAGATATTTTATTGAATTTTTATATTTTAAATGTATATTCATAAATAGTACTATTATCTCTTTTAATGTTAAAATAATATTTGCAATACTAATAACTGATCCTTCTCCAAATTTTCTAAGATTTGTATTTATTCCCACTTCTTTAATTCTATAATTTTTATATTTCGATTTTATTACCAGTTCTGCTCCAAAAAAAGGACCGTTGGTATCAATTTTTATTTTACGTGCTAATTTTTTATTTACTAATCTTGATCCAGAAGAAATGTCTTTATAATTTATTTTAAAAATAGATCTCAAAATTAGATTATAAGACCATGAAATTATTTTTCTATATAACTTATATTTTTTTTTATACCTATAAGTAATGATTAAATCATGATTTTTGGATTCTTTTATTAGTTTAAAAATTTCATTTACATCATATTCGTTGTCACCATCGATCATAAAAATCCAATCGTTTTTACAATTTTTTAAACCAGTTTTTAGCGCAGCTCCGTATCCTTTATTTTTTTTATGAAAAATAACTTTTATTTCTTTTATATTTTTAGAAATTGACAAAGCTATTTTACCAGACTTTTGTGGACAACAGTCATCAACAATAATGATTTCAAATTTTTTATTTATTTTTTTAAGAACTTTCAAACTTTTATTAATCATTACTTTAACAGTATGGGCATCTTTATAAACTGGAAATATTAAACTAATTGATTGTATTTTATTCATTGATATTGAGTTTCTTGCGAAAAAATATTTTATAAATTTGGTTGCGGGGCTTGGATTTGAACCAAGGACCTTCAGGTTATGAGCCTGACGAGCTACCAGACTGCTCCACCCCGCGGTAATTTTTTTTATTTATAGCACGATATTTAAATATATCTACTTTACTTACCTAAACTTACCGAACATCTAAGTATTTCTACAATTTTTGTATAAGAAAATCATGAGTTTACGACCTACAAGACAACAAATGAAATTAATATGAGATTAATTATTATTATTTCATAATTATAAAATAGATTTTTTTATTTTTAATAATGTTTACAAAATTAAATCGTTTATGTATAAACACTTGCCTGGTGATTATTGCAAAGGAGTAACACCCGATCCCATTCCGAACTCGGCAGTTAAGCCCTTTAGCGCCAATGGTACTTTGTCTTAAGGCACGGAAGAGTAGGTCGTTGCCAGGCTTT
>Ga0114973_10000142_pt1 | contig 48962 bp, 14 predicted proteins | sample M_140807_MF_Meta_FD_87025 | JGI IMG/M metagenome (GOLD analysis project Ga0114973, IMG submission 87025) | Freshwater microbial communities from Lake Montjoie, Canada to study carbon cycling - M_140807_MF_MetaG | ecosystem: Environmental > Aquatic > Freshwater > Lake | place: Lake Montjoie... | reverse complement strand
TATAGAAATGTTTAGAACAGATCCAGGTACTTGGGTTTCTATGACTAAAACTACAACTTGGAAATATAATAGAAATTTTTATTTTTGGTATTTAGATGGTTATATATATTGTCCTAATGTAGATTGGGAAGCAATAAGAATGGAAGCTATCTTTGAAGGAACTATTGAAACATGTGATACAAAAGAATGTACAGTAAGACAAGATGATCCTTTTTCATTACCAGAATATTTATTTTCTGAAGTAGAACAATTTGTAATAAAAGAATTAACTATGACTATGTCAATTCCAACAGATGGACCTGATGATAGTCAAAATACACTTAGATAATGGACTTTAATTATACACTAAAATTTAGAACTTTTGATTCAGTCTTAGAAGATGTATCAATAGACTTTAATACTTTTGCTTTAGAAAATATGATAGAGCCTCAACAACTTATCAAATTAGCTAAAAAGTTAAACTATGATTTAGGTTTAAGAATAAATCAAACTAAAGAAGTTGTATTAGAAGTATGTCATGGTAGAGTAAAATTACCAGATGACTTTTATGTATTTAATTATGCATTACTATGTGGTGAATTTACTGAAAGTATAGGATACAATGGAATGGTTGGTGGAACTAATATACAAGAAGTACCTTATGTTGAAACTCCAGCTAATGTAAATGTATGTGCACCTATTACAATTAACTGTTCTACATGTAATTCTAATCCATGTAATCATACTGCAGCATGTCCTACTAATTCTTGTGCTGCAGAATGTCCCACACCAACTATTCCTAGCTCATATGATCCACTTAATCCTTATGGAGATACTTGTATAAGGCCAAGAGTTTTTATGAACTGTAAAGGAGAAAAATCTGAACTTATTCAAATAGTAAATACTGGACAAACAAGAACCTATAGTACACTTCTTCCATTAAGAATGAAAACTAGTCAAGAAATTTCTTGTGACTGTCCAAATTTATATGTAAATACTTTAGATGAAGGTTGGATAAAAGGTGGTTTTTTATTTACTACACTAGACACATGTAAAGTTTATTTAAATTATCAAGGAGCTATGGAAGATGATAATGGAAACTTATTAGTTCCAGATCATGATCTTATAAATGAATATTATGAATATGCATTTAAAGCAAGAATTCTTGAAAATTTATTAATGAATGGTGAAGATGTTGCACAAAGAATGCAGATAATAGAAGGTAGATTAAAAGCTGCTAGAAATCAAGCACTTAGTTTAGTTAATACTCCAAACTTTAGTGAACTTGAAGAAATTTGGTGGACAAATAGAAGAGCTATGCATAGTAAATATTATGATATGTTTACAAGTCATAGACCAAATAATGAACATCCAAGAAGTTTTAGAAACACTAGAGTTATATAAAAATGGCAGAATCAGATAATTCAGAACAAAATATAACACATACATTTACTAAAGGATTAAATAAAGATTCAGATCCTACATTTGTAAATGATGGTATGTGGACACATGCCCGTAATGCTGTTAATAATACTTCTGAAGGTGACTTAGGTACATTATCAAATGAAACATCAAATTTTTTATGTGCTGTAACAGGTGCAACTATGCAAACAGCAGTTACTGATAAATACATTATAGGTTGTATTTATTTATTTTCTGATAAATGGATAATTTTTACTGCAGGACATGATAATCAAGGTAGACCTATTATGTCTGAAATTGGTTTACTACAAGAAAATAGATGTATATATCAACCAATTGTACAAGATGCTTGTTTAAGTTTTGATAAAAGATTTTTAATATCAGGTGTATCAAGAGAAAAAGAAGATTGTACATGGCAAGTATATTTTGCAGATGGTTTAAATCCAGATAGATTTTTAAATGTTGGAGATCCTCAAACTTGGATACCACCATCATATACATATTTTGGTAATTCTTCAGCACCAGTAAATGTAAACTATTATAGTAATGGTGTAAATACTCCTATACTATGGCCAGGAGTACAATGGATTCAAGATTGTCCAATAGTTAATGACTGTGAAATATGTACAAACACAAATAAATTAAATTGTGATAGAATTAGAATAGCAAGGTTTATGACTACACCTTGTATTAATGTAACTTTAGGAAGTTCTGGAGGTACATTAAGAAACGGAACATATTATGCATGTATAGCATATGCTATTAAAGGTCAAAAAGTAACTGATTATTTTTCTGCAAGTAATACACAACCAGTATGGTCACCTGATGATTTACAAGGAGCTATTAGAATTTCAATAAATGCAGATTCTGAAAATTTTGATGAATTTATTTTAGTTGTTGTACAAAATATTAATCAAGGTACTGTAGCTAAACAAATTGGTTTTTATTCTACTAATACTAATGTAGTTGAGTTAGATCAAATTAGAGAAGATTTAATTACAGTTCCAGTATCTTTTTTACCAATACAAACTCCTATATTTGAAAAATCAGATCAGATATCAGAAGTAAATAATTATTTATTAAGAGTTGGTCCAACATCAAAACTTGATTTTAATTATCAACCTTTAGCAAATTTAATTACTTCTAAATGGGCTTCTATTGAATATCCTGGAAATTATTATGTTAAAGGAGGAGGTAAAGGATCATATTTAAGAGATGAAGTATATTGTTTTTTTATTAGATGGGTTTATGATACAGGAGATAAATCTTCATCATATCATATTCCTGGAAGAATTTCTGAAAACTATCCTGTTCAAAATGGATTACCAGAAAGTACAACTATATTATCTAATGCTACTGCAACAAATATTAATAGTTTAACAACTGATGATCGTTTGTTTGAAGTATTTAATACAGCATCACAAACAGGTAATCCTGGTACTATTCTACCTGATGGTGGTGTAGTAATTGCTACAGGTAAAATGGGTTATTGGCAATCTGATGAAAAATATCCTGATAATAAAAATGATGTTTGGAACTCAACTTCACAATGTTGGACTCCTCTTCCAATTGATCCTTTAACAAATTTACCAACTACAGCATTTGATTTATGTAATAAAAATATAAGACATCATAAATTTCCAGATAATGCATTAAATGTAAACACTTATCATTTTAGAGCTAATCCTTCAACTGCTACATTAAATAATGATAATCACATTAGACTTATGGGAGTTTTTTTTGAAAATATTACTTATCCAAAAGATAATGAAGGAAATGATATTCCTGGAATAGTTGGTTATGAAATACTAAGAGGCTCAAGAGAAGGTAGTAAATCTATTATTGCAAAAGGGATGTTAAATAATCTTAGAACTTTTGAAATAAAAGGTTCTGTAGCTTTAAATAAATCTCAAGGATTATATCCTAACTATCCATTTAATACTATAATTCCATCAAGTAGTACTCAAGGTGGACATATGGCTGGTTATAATGATCCATACATAAGAATACCACAAACACTAGGTGCACAAGATAATGGAGATCCTGTTATAAATCAAACTGTGCCAAAAGATATAATGACTTTTCATTCACCTGATACAATGTTTAGAACACCTTTTTTATCAGTTAGTGAATTAAAACTTTATGGTCAATTAAATGGAACTTCTCAACAACAATTTATTGTACCAAGTGATCATCCACAGTTTAAGTTATTAAGTGATACAGCAGTAACAATTATGATTGTAGGTGGAATAATTGAAGCTATAGTATCAAATATTGGAAAAACTAAAAAAAAGACAGGTAAACCTACTCTTAATGGTGGAACATATATATTTCCTATGGTATTAGGTTCTGGTGATCTTATTGAAATACCTAATTTTGTTGGTGATGCTGATTATGCTTTAACTGTAAATCTTGCATATAATCCTGCTATGATTTCATATTTTCTTTTACCAGGAGGTCTTGGAAATTTAACAACTCTTGGTGGAACTTCTCCTGATACAATTAATTCTATTGCTAATACAGCTGCAGCAATTGTACCTGGTGCTCATACAGAGTCTATTGAATATGAAAATGAATTAGGAGATAGACAATCACTTGGTAAACTTTTAAGTGCAGCTTTTAATGCAGTTGGAAAACTTACATATTATTTTTCTAGAGGAGCAGATGCTGCTAAAAAATTATTATTAGCAGTTATAAGATATAAACAATATGCATTACAAGGCATATCTTATGGTTTTTATGGTAATTTTATTCCGGAACCTTCTGCAAATATTTTTAGATATAGTATAGAAGATGCTTTTTATATTAGAGATAATATACAAGATGTACCTTTATATCAAAATAGTAGTAATGTTTATAAATCATATAGTATTAATAATTTAAAAAGATCTGATACAGTTGTTTTAAGAACTGAAACAGGAAGAGCTGTTACAGATGGTCCTGATTTTATAAATATTAGTCCTATTCCTCCACTTCCATCACTTCCAACAGCTTTAACTGGTGCTGATAATTCATTAGTTACATTAGGTACATTAATACAATCAACTTCTTCTTCTGGAATACCTTCTTTTAGTGATATAGATATTCCTTTTAATAGAACAATAGCAAGTCATTATGCAGGTATCAAAGTAAGAATTAGAAATCAATATGGACAATTAGAAGGTATTAAACAAATACCTATTACTCCATGTGAACAAAAAATGACTTTTAATTTACAACCAACAGCAGCTAATCCAACACCAGAAAATAATTTTGTTACTGTAAATGCTGGTCGTGATTGTCCTACAATATTTAATCCTACAACAGGAAATAGTAATTTATCTTGGTTTAGACTAGGTCAAACTCCTATATTTTTTGGAGGTGATACTTTTATAAATAGATATACTGAAAAAAATACATTTTTTTATTTTTATGATTGGTTGTGGCAACAACCTGATGGTTATGAATTTAATTATACATTGTATAATATGATTCCTAATGCAAGATTTTTTATAAATAGTATTGAATATGACCCATCAGTTTTAGTAAGCAATTTAACTGATTTAGCATCATTGTTTAATGCAAACCCTCCAGGAACAGGTCCTTGGCCAAGAGATTATTATCAACTTGATTGGAGAAGTTATAAATATACAACAGATGATGAAGGTAATTATGGTTCTAGTTTAGACATTAGTGTTCCTAATGCTAACTTTTATATATTTAATTCTAGTGTTAAAGATTTTTTTGTTGAGTCAGATGTATTAGTAGACTTTAGACAACAAGGAATACTTGAAGGAGAAAAACATTATGATCCATATAGATATACGGATACTGTACGTATGTTTAATATTGATCCAGCAATTATAACTAGAGGTAATGAATATAGATATGATTATTCTTTAAGTATATCTAAAGCTTTTACTCAATATTTTTCTCAAGGTACTTTACAAAGTAGATATTATAATCCAAAGGTTTCACAACTTTGTTATACTTATTATCCTGATAGAATATATTATTCTTTACAACAACAAGATGAATCATTTAAAGATAGTTGGTTTATATATTTAGCAAATAATTATAAAGAATTTAAATCACAAGTAAGTGGTGTAAAAAGTGTAAATAAAAGTGGTATATTAATTACATTTAAAAATGATAGTCCTTTAATGTTTCAAGGTACTGATCAGTTACAAACTGATTTAGGAACTAAATTAACTATTGGAGATGGTGGATTATTTTCACAACCAGGACAATCTGTAACAAATGCTGATAAATCATATGAATATGGTTCATCACAAAATAGATTATCTGTTATATCTACTCCTATTGGTATATTTTATATAGCACAAAATCAAGGTAAGGTTTTTACTTATGGTCAAGGACTACAAGAAATATCATCTGCAGGATTAAAGTGGTGGTTTAATTTATTTTTACCATATAAACTTACTGAAGATTTTCCTGATTATCCATATCAGGATAATCCAGTAGCAGGTATAGGTTGTCAATCAATGTATGATAGTGAAAACTCAATGTTATATTTTTCTAAAAAAGATTATAGATTAAGAAAAGTTACTGATCCAATTCCAAGAGCACCTGGTACAGTTGCTTATATACCTTTAATAACATATGGTAAAGATAATGGTAAAGGAGATTATTTTACATTAAATGGACAAGGTAGATATTTATTAGGAGATCCTTTCTTATTTGAAGATGCTTCTTGGACAGTAAGTTATGATCCTAAAACACAAGTTTGGGTTTCATTTCATGATTGGCATCCTAGTTTAACTATGGGAACTAAAAATAATTTTTTAACAACCGGAGACTTAGGTAAGCAAAATACAATATGGAAACATAATTTTATATGTAACAACTTTTGTAATTTTTATGATACACCATATCCTTTTGAAATTGAATTTCCTCACATTACTGGACAAACAGTAACTACTATAAGATCATTTGAATATATATTAGAATGTTATAAAAGATCTAGTATTAATTGTGTTGACCAATTTAAAATTTTAGATTATAACTTTGATAAAGTAGTTGTATTTAATAATGAACAAGTTTCTGGATACTTAAACTTAAATATATTTCCTAAAAATAATGTAACTTTAAGTTTAACATATCCTAAATTAAACACAACAAACTTTGCTTCTTATGACATATTGTTTTCTAAAGAAGAAAGTAAATATAAATTTAACCAATTTTGGGATATTACTGCAGACCGTGGTGAATTTCCTGTAGGTTCAGGTTATCCACCATTAGGACCATTAGTTCCTGGTACAACTGTATTGTCTGGAAATTATATTGAAAGAAATATATGGATAACAGATGGTAGTGGTTATAAAAAAATATTAACTCCTACAAATTTAAATTATGCTAAACCACCATTACAAAGAAAAAAGTTTAGAAGTTATTTAAATTTTTTAAATTTAACAAAAAATGCAGCACCTGTTGGAGTTGTAAATGATGTTAATATGATAATTAAAGTATTTGATGCTAAAATCCAAGTATCCCCAAGATAATGAAAAAATATATAACAAAACAATCTAGTATAAAAGGAGCTGGTAAAGGTTTATTTACTAATGCACCTTTTAAAAAAGGTGAGATAATTGGATTAGCTCATGTTGATGATCAACCTGCATCTGAAATTGGAAGAAATCATAATCATAATGAAAAAAATCCTACAGCTTATAGTAAAAAAATAGATAATAAAAGATACATCTATGCTTCAAAAAATTTAAAACCTGGAGAAGAAATTACTACTAACTATAGAATGCAACCTGAGTTAGAACAACCTGAAGATTTTATGCGTGAAGGTGGTGCTTTACTTACTAAAAAGGTAACATGTAAAAAGTGTGGTTGGAAATGGGATGCTGAAGATGGTGGTAAAGATATTACTACTTGTCATAAATGTGGTGGTCAAGGATTAGTACATGCACAAGATGGTGGTCATGTTGTAATGATGTCAGGATGTCCTAAAGGAATGGTATGGAGTAAGAAAGATAAAAAATGTGTCAACCTTCCTGTTTTTAATAATGGTTTAAATAGTGTAACTTTTACTAAATCAACTAACTTAAATAATGCTTTAGATATTAAACCTTTAAATTCTTTTTCTGATTTTGGTAAAATAAAACCTAAAAAAATACCAGTTGTTGAAGATAGTTTTTTAGAAACTTTAGAAAAAGATATTAATAATTTCTTAGAAAATCCATTAAAAAAAGCTGCTCAAGTTTCAGAAAGTTTAAAAGAAAAAGGTGAAGATCCTTCTGATGCCTTAAGACATTCAACTGCTGGAGCATTAACTGCTCAAACAATAGCAAATAAAACAGGAAACATTCCTTTTATATCAAATCCATTAGGTTATTTAGGAGCTAACATTGCAGGTATAGGTCATGAACTTTCCACTTTATCTCAAGCTTATTTAGATGATAGACCTTGGTCAGTTAAATTACAAGAATCTTTAGAAGATATATATAATAATTCTGCAGGAGCAAATACTATATTTAGTAATAAATCAGAAAAAGATAAAATTAATTATTTGCTTAAGTTAACAAGAGAAAATAAATTACCAGATGGTTATGGAGAAGAAAGACCTTTTAGAGATAATCCTAAATGGACAGATCCATATAATCAAAAACAATATGGTGGAATAAGTAATAACTACATAGAAGCTGATCTTAATGAAGATGAAATAGAAGAATATAGAAGAGGAGGATACATAGTAGAAGAAATAGATACTTACCAAAATGGTGGTATATACACTGTAAAAGGAAGTAAGGGTAATTACAAAAAAGTTAATGGTAAGTGGCAAGTAGACTGGAATAGGTCTGGAAAGTATCAACCATTAAGTAAAGGTGATGTTAAAGCTAGGACAGCAGTTTTAGATAAGATGGCTAAACCTGTTGATGATGGTATGTCTAAAGTTTCATCTAATTCTTCTGATAATACAAGAGTAAATAATATTTATCAAAAACCTTTAGACTGGTCTTTTGATCCTAAATATAAAAATAATATACAAGCTTTTGTTAAAAAAAGTTCAGAAGAAAAAGAAAAAGCAATTCAAAAAGAAAAAGAAGATAGTAAAATAAAGAAAGGTCTTGTTAATAATGAAGGTATTAAAGAAACAGTAGGTCAATTTAATAAAAGACAAGATGACTGGGAACATTCTAATATTTTAAATAGACTATTTACAGATGCTCCAGAAAGTAATTATAAACCACAACCTATAGGTAGATCTCCTTTTGAAGATTCTCCAATGACAGGAATAGGAGGTGCACCAAAAATTGTTTTACAAGCAGGAAAATGGTTAAAACCTTTATGGACTGCAACAAAAGCATCTGTAAAAGCACCTTTACCATTAGGTAAAAAAATTACAGATGCAACAGGAGGTAAATTAAATCTTGGTAATTCTGTAGCAGCATATTTTGGAGCTGATGCTCTTTATAATCAAGGAGATTCAAAAAGTGATGTTGTAAAATCTCAAAGTAATTTTATTAATAATCCTTCATGGAATACTTTAGGAGATGCTTCTTTTGAAACAGGAGTTAATGCATTAGGTTTTTTAGGATTAGGTTTAGGTAAACAAGTTTTTAAACCTGCCTATAATGCATCTAAAAATTTAATCAATAATACATATAAAATTAATCCTTGGGCATTAAAAAAAAATCCAAATGTTTTAGTACATAGAGTTCAAAAACCTGGACAAACTGAACAATTTATAATGGAACAATTTAATAAACCTAAAACTACTGATTTTATACAATCTAATCAACCAGGATGGGGTAGAGCATTTTCAACAGATCCTTCAGATATGGGTTATTATACACAATCTAGAATAAAAGGAACAAGAGGTTATAATGAACCTTCTGAAATATTAAGACTTGAAATTCCTAAAAAAAAATTAAATGAGATGTCTATTGCAAAGTATAATGCTCAACGTGAATCACAAGGATTAAAGCAATATAATTCAAATGCTCCAGATAGAGAATTTATTTTACCTATTGAAGATATTATAAAGTCTGAAAGGTTTACTGAAAATAATTTAGATGATTTATATGACTATGCTTATGCATATAAAAATAAAAAACCACATTGGTTAAAAGGATATATTAATGGTGGAACAACTAATGATTATGTAGAGTTAGATCTAACACCAGAAGAAATACAAGTTTATAAAGATGGTGGTTATATAGTAGAAGAAATAAATAATTTTCAAAATGGTGGCTTTAATAAAAAAGGTAAATCTTATGATTATACAAGAGATCCTACATATACAGAAAGATTTAAAAGATTTTTTGGTATGGAAGATGTTGATGATATAGCTTATGAAAAAGTTGATGATAAAAATATAAAAAAATATAAACAAACAACTGAACCTATAAAAAAAACTATTAGAAAAATACCTACTATTGAAACTAAATCTAATTTTGAATTAGATTTAAAAAATAAATTGCAAAACATTGCAAAAAAAAATATTTTAAAAGAAAAAAATATAAGTAAAGTTGAACCTATTAAAAATAGTTTACAAATAACTAAAAATAATAATTCTAATATAAAAAATAAAATTGTTAAACCAGAAGATTCATTTTTTGAATCAACTTATAAAGAAATAAAAAGTTTTGATAACTGGTTGGATAATCAAAAAAAACTTTTTAATAATGGTTTAGACCGTAAACTTCAAACTTGGGGTATAGTAGAAACTAAAGATAAAAAAGTTATAGAATCACCTGAACCTATAAATGTAAAAGATTATTATAAAAATCCAACTTTATCACAAACTATATTAAATGTAAATGATCAACCAAATAGACAGTTTAAACAACAAACTGTTCCAACATCTAACTTAGTTTTAGGTAGTAGAAATAGAGGTCAATATCAAGATATAGAATCTGATGGATTAGAATTTACAACATTTCATCCATTTAGTAAGGCAGCTAATATAAAACCTTATAATAAAAAAACAAATGTAAATGGTATAAATGATGATAATAGTGTATTTGCTTTAGATAACAAAGGAGTATTACATACTGGTATTTATAAAAATTTAAAAAATAATAAAGATTGGAAATTTTCTAGAACATTTATGAATAAAATTGTTTCTATTGATGACATATCTTTAGATGGAGCAAGATCTGGAAATCCAAAATTTTGGCAACCTCAAATAACAATATTAGAAAATAATAAACTTAAAAAAGGTGCTTTAAATATTTTAACAAAAAAAGGTAAAGCAGAAGAAGATTATTATGGTTCTATTTTAGGAGGTAGAGTTGTTTTTGTTAATCCTACAACAAAAGAACAAACATTGGTATCAGGAAGTGTTTCTCATATTAAAAAAGAATTTAAAAGATTAAAAGGAAACAGTAAATATCTTGAAGCATGGAGTCTTGATAATGGAACATATGCAAGAGGTCTTTCTTATAAAGATGGTAAGTTAACTAAACAAAGGTTGGTTGATTATGATGCTGAAAATACTTCTGGAGGTAATGGTTTATATATAAAAAAATATAATGTTCCTGTTAACAAATTTAAAGAAACGTATGTATATGATATGCCTAATATAAGAACAAAAAAAGATGAAAGTTATAAAGCTGGTCATAAATTAAAAAATGAAATTAAAAATTTTGTATTACATCATACTGCTTATGATAACCCTATTACTAATGAAGCTGAAGTAAAAAAACAATTTATGACACCTGGACAAAATTCTTCTCACGTAGTTATTGAAGAAGATGGTTCTAGAACTATATATGCATCTCCTGAACAAGTTTCTTTTCATGCAGGAAAATCAAAATGGAATGGAAGAGAAGATGTTAATGATTTTAGTATTGGTGTAGAATTTCAAGGAGATACACAAAAAAAACCATTAACTGATCAACAAGTTATTTCATTTGTAGAGTATTATGCCCCAATTGCAAAAAAATATAATTTAAATTTAAAAAGTATTATTACACATGAGCAAATTAGAAATGCCTATATAAAAAAACATGCTAATGAAAAAGGTCTTGAAACAAAACCTGATATTACTTATAATCAATACAAACGTATTTTAAATTATATGAAGGCAAAAGGTATTAATTAAACTTATTAAGTTTATTGAATAAATTAAAATTTAGTATATTAAATATATAATATGTAGTTATGAAAGTTAGAATTTATAAATCACCTGATGGAAATGGTAAGTATCTTAATAAGACAGGTCAGTTTTTAGAAAAAGCTCAAAAAGGAAAAATTGTAAAAGATGTTTTAAAATATGGAAAACAACTTGTTATGAATTTTGATGAAGCTGACAAAATACAAAAAGCAACTGAACTAGCAAAAGCTATAGACAAGTCTAATAGATTAGCTAGAGCAGCAGGGGCTGCTAAGTATGGTGAAGGAATTAAAAAAGCAGTTACAACATCATCAAAAATTCATATAAAAAATCCATCTTATTATCAACAGATTTTAGATATGACAAATAACATAAGTCCATCAACTAGACAATTTCATAATGATGTATTAAAATCTGTAAATAGAAGTAAAGGTATGGTATCTCAAAAGCAATATAATATTTTAAAAAATATTGAAAATGGTACTTTTAATAAATATCAATTAGGTGGAGTACCTGATGTTAGTGAAATGGGTTATCCTGGTTCTAATTCAGAAGAAAAAAAAGATTTATCACAAGATGAATTAGTTAATATAATTTCTAATGACTTAAATAATGATATTGATGAACAACAGATTGCTTTTAAATTAGCAAACTTTTATGATGTAGATCCAATGGAAGCTATAAATTTAGTAAGTCAAGTAAAAAATTATTTAACTGAACAAAATGGTTCTGATTATGAATATGATTTTGATGAAGAAGAAGATGAAGATGAAGTTGTTGAAGATGAAGTTGTTGAAGAAGAGCCTTATGAATCACAAGAAGAAGTAGATGCTGCTGAAGATACTCAAAATAGTAGTTTTGTATCTGATATGTTATTAAATGAAGATGAAGAGGAAGATGATGATGAAGAACAGTATGGTGGACAAATGGCTTATGGTGGACTTTATAAAGCTCAAGATGGAGAAGAAGTAGAAGATGTTGATACAGAAATACAACAAAATGATCAAGTTACATATCCTTTTAATCCTACTGCTCCTGATATAGTATTTCCAGAAATAGAAACTTACTTACCATATAATATGGCAGATATGTTAAATGGAACTGTAGATCCTGCAACAGGAATGTATTATAATCATTATGCTAGTAAAGATATAAATCAAAATAGTGAATATGAAGATGAAGATGAGGAAGAAGAAGAAGTAGAAAAAAATCCAACATATGCTGAAGATGAACAATATTATGAAGAAAATAATATTCCAAGAGATGGTAATGTTTATGGTGATTACTCGGAAGGTCAAATAATTGATCCAGCACTTGATCCTAGCATTATTCAAATGAAAATGGGAGGAAGTTATAAAAAAAATAAAAGAGTTTATGTTAATTCTATTTTAAAACTAGCAAAAAAAGCAGAAGGTGGTGAAGAAAAAAAATCTGATGAAGATCCTGAAGCAGGAGATCCTACTGGTAAAAAAATTAGAAAACAAAAACTAAATAATTTTATAAGTAGTTTAAAGAAAGAAACAGAAATGTTTAATTTAAAACAACAAGCTGAACAAGAATATGATCAGATGATGCAACAACAACAGCAACTAATGCCTTTTCAAAATCAAATGATGCAAAATGGTGGTTCAAGAGAACCTAGAGTTGTTCGTGGTAATGAATTAAGATATAGAGCAAACCAATTAAAAGATTTTATAACAGGTCAAAATAGAAGAGATAGAGAAGATAATATAGATTATTTTAATGTTAATGACTATCCTACAACAACATTTGAAGAAGGAGATTATAATAAAGATGGTTATGTAGATGCTATGGATTTTGCAAGTTCTCCAGAACAATTAAAATTAAGAAACAATACATGTTTTGAAGATGAAAATGGACAAACAAATTGTTTTCCAAGAAGAAATGAAAATAGCAATAATGAAATGCATTCTTATGATCATCCTTCTTATAGTATAGATGTTAGAAAATCAAATTGGTTAACAGGAAAACCAAGTAAATATAGGATAGATTTTTATGGATACTCTCCACTTGTAGATATTGCTAATGGAAATATGTCAGGTACAGTATCAAATAAACCAATTGTTAATTCTTCAAAAGTAGGAAATATTGTTTCAACAGTAAATAAATCTCAAAGTACAGATTTACCAAAACAAGGTACACTTTTACCTCATGGTTTTTTTACAACAGATGCTAATAGTGATAAAATACCTGATTATTTACAACCAGGAAAATTTTCAACTTTACCAACAGGCCCTTCTAAAGAAGTAATTACACAAGCAACAGTTAATCCAAATGCAACTGTAGCAAATACACCAATAATAAGTAGTGTTTATAAACCAGAAGTAAAAAGAAATTCTTCTCCTACTTTAATAGAAATTAAAAAAAATAAAGTTACAGTTCCTGAAAATCCAATTCCTAAATTTACAACTACTAATAAAAATAAAAAGAAAACTACTACTAAAAAAACAAAAAAGAAATCTGATTATTATTATAGATATCCAACATTTATGGAAAGACTTGGAAGATTTTTTGATCCTAATCTTGAAAATGGAGGTTTTGTAGATAGTGAGAATCCTAACTTATATGAATTTAATTATGGTGGTTATGATCCTACTCAACAAGATATGGATTATTCAAATTCTATAGATACAACTGATCCTTATTTTCAAAGAGGTGGTGGAGTTAGAAAATTTATTGAAAATTATTTTCCCGGAAATATATTAAGTCCACAAAGAACTTATAGAAATGAAATTCAAAGAGTTTATGATCCAAGAACAGGAAAGACAGTTGCTATGCCAATTGATATGGGTAGACTTTCTTCAGTAGATGTTCAAAAATCTAGATTCTGGTCAGGTAAACCAAAAAAATATACTATGTATTTTAATGGTTCTACTGGTAAACCTGTTACAACTTCTAATAATGTATCTTCTCAATCAGGTCGTGATAGATTTTGTTCAGACTACCCTAATTCTCCAAGATGTAAAGATTATAAACAAAATAATAATCAAAACAATAATCAAAGAAGTAATGTAGATGGTTTAAGTTTAAAGTCTAAAATAGCTATTAAAAAAGGAGAATTAGGAAATAAAATAAATAATTGGAAACTTAAAATGCAAGGTTTAGATGAATATGGAAATAGACCTGGAGATGAACAAGGTGCAATATATAATGATGGTAGATTAACAAAAGATAGAGAAGGTAATTGGTATGATAGAAATAATGTTGTAATACCAGGAAAGAAAAGTCCTAGTGAGGTTCCAGGTTATTATGATAATAATAAAAGTAATGCTAATGAACCAATGTCTAATGAAGAATTATTTAAAAGTCAAGGTAAAACTTATGATCCTATATTAAAAAAATGGTTAACTGCAGATCAAAGAACAGCAATTAATATGTTAAATCCTAAATCACTTACAAAAGATGAATCTGGTAATTTAAAAGAACAAATGCAATCTAATGGAGTCTATAATTATAAACAATATGGTGGTAATTTAGATATTTTTATTCCTAGAGCACAAGATGGTTTTGAAACTTCTATGAGTCCAGGAGAATGTCCAATGGGTTCTACTAAAAATGCAGCTGGAGATTGTGTAGATTTTATGGGTAAAGTTGTTAAAAAAAGATCTACAGGATCTGACTTTGGAAATAATACTCAAGATATAAAACAACCAGGAGTAATAGATAAAAATTATACAAATCCATTGACTGGTGAAAAACCTGGAGTTATAAAAGATAAAAGTGGAAATTTACAAATGAATGAAGATTCTCCAACTTTTTATGGTGATCAATATGCAATAGATGTTGAAAATAAAAGAGATAAAGGAAAACTTGCTTTTGGTGCTAATGCTGATACTAGTGTAAATGAAGCAAGACTACAAACATTTAATGCAGGTGTAGATGTTATAGATGGTATAAGAAAAAATGCAGAAAGTAGAAAAAGAGAAAATGAAATGTATGAAAACTTAAATTCTAATAATCTTTATGCTTCTGACCCTAGTAGAGACCGTGGTGATTATGATACTAATTCAGGATTATATAGACCTGATGAGCAAGGTCAAATGTGGAACAGTAGGTCTAAACAATTTGGTGGATACATAGATGAAGAAGAATATTATGATCCTTATACAGAAGAAGATGAAGAAGATGAATTAACTTATGCTGAGGGTGGTGAAAAAATAACATATATGTCTGAAGATCAAATTAGAGCTTTTATGGCAGAAGGTGGACAAGTTGAATTTTTATAAATAATTAATTATGTACTATAAAGTAAGAATAAAATCTTTACCAAAAGCAAAAGTTGGCTATCAAGTAGATGGTTCTTTAAAAAATGATGTGTCATCATTTGGTGATAGCAAAACTAATTTTAAAGATCATTCTAATGTTAAGGTTACTAAAAGTATAACTGCAGTACCTAGAAAAGATGCTAACTTAGAAGCTGAAGGTGGAGAAACTGTAATAGGTAATATAGATGGTAGTAAAATTCCTTCATTTTTTAATATAGAAGGTCCAAGACATACTAAAGGTGGTGTACCATTAAATCTTCCGGATGATAGTTTTATTTTTAGTGATACTAGAGCTATGATGATTAATGATCCGGTATTATTAAAAATGTTTAACATGCCAACAAAAAAAGGTGGTTATACTCCTGCAGAAATGTCTAAAAAATTTGATATCAATAGATATAGAGAAATCTTACAAGATCGTAATTCAGATAAGTTAGATATAAAAACTGCTGAAATGATGATTAAAAATTATGTTATTAAATTAGGTGCTCTTGCTCTTGCTCAGGAATCTAAAAAAGGATTTCCTCAAGGAATTCCTAAGTTATCTGAACCATATATGGAAGCTAATGGTATTACTGAAGAAGATTTAATACCTAAAAAAGAAAATCCAAAAGGTCAACAGCAATCTAATAATAATAACATGCCTCAAGAAGAGGAAGAAGAAGTTACAGAAATGCCTAATGGTGAACCAACTGCACAACCACAAGAAGAAATGATGAGATATGGTGGTGGTATAAGAAGATTAAGAAGAGCTCAAGAAGGAATGCAACAACCATCTAAAGAAGAAATGATGATGATGCAACAACAACAAGCTCAACAGCAACCACAACAAGGTGGTCAAGATCAACAAATGATGCAGATTATGCAACAAGTTGCAGAAGCTTTACAACAAGGTGCTGAACCTGAAGAATTAACTGTTGAATTATTGCAAGGTCAAGTTCCTCCTGAAGCAATTGCACAAATTTTTGTAGAATTAGGAATGCCACAAGATCAAGTACAACAACTTGTAATGGGTGTTATGCAACAAATGCAAGGTGGACAAGAACAAGATCCAAGACAGCAACAACAGCAAATGTCTGAGGAAGAAATGATGGATATGCAACAACAAGACCCAAGTCAGATGCAACAAGCTCCTATGGCAGCTTATGGTATGTCTATGGGTGGCTATGATATGCCTTTCTATGATGACTCATATGAAATGGCTTATGGTGGTGTGCCTAAGTATGTTACAGGTGGTCCTAGTGATGTTGAACCAAGAAAAATTAAAAAATCTGAATATGATAGTGATAAATATAAAGATTATACAGTAGATGGTAAAATTAAAAGAAAAACAACATATAATGAGATTTCAGGTAAAAAAGAATACACAAGTGATCATGCACCATCTGGAGGAGGTAAAAATCCAAATCTTTTAGCTGATCTTTGTAGAAATATGAAACAACCTGGTTCAAGACATTATGGTAAAACAGCTGAAGAAGTGGTTGCTTATGCAAAATTAAATAAATCTGCTATAGTTACATTAAAACCTTGTGAACAAAAAGCTACTTTAAAATCTGAAGATGCTGTTACTTATGATGAAGAAGGTGACACACCTTGTCTTTGTTTAAAAACTGATGGTAGCCCATATACAGATGCTCAAGGTAATACTAAAAAGGCTCCAAAAGATAAAGATGGAAATTGTATAACTGATGATCCATCATGTTATGACCCAACAACAACTCCATGTGTTGAAGGATCAGATAAATATAGAGAAGAAAAAGCTAAATGTGACGCAAAGGGTTTAGAATTTGATGGTCCAAAATGTCAGTGTAAAGAAAAGAAAGAAGAATGTACTCCAGGTACAGATCTTTATAATAGTAGAAAAGCTATCTGTGATGCAAAAGGTGAAGAATTTGATCCTTCAACTTGTGATTGTGCAACAACTCCTGGTGAAAGAAAACCTCCTGAATGGTGGTTACAAGATAATGTAAATACTATGGGTGCTGTATCTGATTTAGCAAGTATTAAAAAATATATGCCATGGGAAGCAAGAGTTGATCTTGAAGAACCAAGACCTACATTTTTAGATCCTACAAGAGAGTTAGGTGCACAATCTGAACAAGCTAATATTGCTTCTCAAGCTTCTGCATCTTTTGCAGGTGCTCAAGGATTAGGTGCAAGAAATGCTGCAACTCAAGGAAATGCTGCTGCACAAGCTGCAAATACTTTAAGTAATATAAATAATCAAAATGTAAATATAGCAAACCAGTTTGAAGGTACACAAGTAGGTATAAGAAATCAAGAGTCTATGTTAAATCAACAAATGGCAAATAGAGTTTTTGATAAAAATACTATTGCTAATCAACAGTTTGATAATGCTAAGTTACAAGGTAGACAAAACTTAAGAAATGCTTATAATACTGCAGTAACTAATAAATGGAAAACAGATGCTCTTAATCAAATGTATCCTAACTATCAAACTAGACCTGGTGTTGGTGGAAGAGTAGAATATACTCCAACTGATAAAACACTTGATAGTACAAAAAGAAAAAATACTTATGCAGATGCAGAAGAACATTGTAAAGATCAATCAGGCAATGCCTTAAATAATTGTATTAAAAATTATATGGAATACAATGCACAATATGGTGGTGAATCCTTTGAGTATGGAGGTTATGTTTATACAGTATATCCTAATTATTAACCAACTAAATTTTTAAAGTTTATTAAACTTATAAAATTTTAATATATTTACAATATAGATAAAGATAAATTATGGCAACGTACATCCAAGGTGTCACAGATTATATTCCTCAATTTCAGCCTTTTGAGCCTGACTACAATTTCTATCAAAATATTATGCAGACTAAACAGTCTCAATATGATAATAATTGGAAGGCTTTAAATAGTATGTATAGTGAATACTATAATGCTGATTTAACAAGAGATAATAATATAAAAAAAAGAGACACATATTTAAAAGACATTGAATTTAATTTAAAAAGAGTATCACAGTTAGATTTATCTTTAGAACAAAATGTTAATCAAGCTTCTCAAATATTTAAACCTTTTTATGAAGATGATGCTTTAATGTCTGACATGGTTAAAACCAAAAAAGCTAAATCTCAAATTTCTCTTGGTGAAGGTTACTTAAGTAAAATTGATCCAATACAAAATAAAAAATATTGGAGTGAAGGCGTAGATAAAATTAAGTTTGAATTACAAGAATTTAAAGATGCTACTGATGAAGAAGCTGGAAATATTGAAATATCAAACTATACTCCTAACAGAGATATTACTGCAGAACTTAGTAAAATTACTAAAGACTTTGGAAATGTACAATTTGCACCTGAGTTTAAGAATGGTTATATAATAACAACAACTAATGGTGAAAAGTTAGTTGAACCGTTATATAAATTATATGAAGCTAGTCTTGGTGATGATCCAGGAGTACAAGATTGGTTTAGAACTAAAGCATATGTAGATAGAAAAAGATATGGTGTAACTAATGCAGCACAGTTTGGAGGAGATAAGAATAAGGCAGAAATGAAATATTTAGAAGACAAGTTTACTGTTCTTAAAGATCAATCTATTGCTCAGTATGATCATTTAAATGAAGTCAATACAAATTATGATGCTCAGTTACTAGACTTAGAAAAACAAAAAAAAGAAAATAAAGGAGGACCAAATATTGATAAAGAAATTGCTCAACTTAAATTAAATAAAGACATAAATACTAAAGTATTAAATAGAGCAAAAACAAATGCTGACATCATGAAGGAAACTGTTGATGCTGATGGTAAATTTAAAAATCCTTATGGTGATATAAAATCTTTAAGATGGAAAGTAGATAATGGAATGGCAGCTGCTTTAATGCAAAAACAATTTTTAGAAGATGCTAATTTATTTGCTTTAAAAAATATGAAGACTGATGTTAAAGTTGATCAATATAAACTTGCAGATTATAAAAATCAATTAGAAAGCCGTCTTGTTGCTCAAAGAAATGCAGCAACTATAAGTGCAGCACGTACAAGAGCTAATGCTACAGTAAAAGCAGCAAATATTAAAGCTGCTGCTGAGAAAGAAGCTGCTTATGGTAAATATTTAGTTGATACTAAACAAGGTTATATGACTGAAGATTCTGATGGTAATATAGTTTTTGCAAAATATGAAAATCAAAATAAAACTTTTTCTGAACCCAAAGGTTCACTTAAAACTGGTGCTATTACAGATGAAACAAATAAGTATTATCAAAAAATGAAAGTAGATACACAAATGCTTATTGGTGAAAATAATGCTCAAGGTGTATTAAAGAACATGACTCATATGTTAAATGATTTAGTTTCTAGTAATAAAATGAGTCAAGCAGAAGCTACTGAAATTTTAAGTTATAGTAAAAATAAAAAAGTTACTTTAGATGCTTTTGACAAACAAATAAAAGATGATAAATCAATAAATTGGTATTTAACAAATAGAATTGGTGACAATGATCTTAAAAAAATTATAAATAGATTTAATAATTATATTTCAAATCATAAAGGAGATAGTACTTTTACTACATTTCAAAAAGATAATGAACCATATAAACAGTATGTAGCTGGTAAACTAACATTAGATGACACTTTTAGATATTTAGATGAAACTGAAAAGTGGAAAATAAAAACATCAAAACTTATTGAAAGTAAAATAATGAATGAACTTACTGGTGAAAATAGAGGTAATGTTCAATATTTATTTGATGAAAGTGGAAATAAAAGAACAAAAGATGAATACTTTGCTGCATTAGCAAAAGCAGGAAGATATACTTATGATGGAAGATCTTATTGGGAAAAGGCTAAAGATATGATACCATTTATTGGTAGATCTGAAGGTGGAGATTATGAAGAGTATGACTTTTTTAATACAAGAGCTAATAAGTTATATAGTGATAGTAAATTTTTAAAAAATAATGATGCTGGTTTACGTGGAACTGGTACTGGAATAGCAGTAGATGCACTAAGTTCAATTGTTGTACATCCTAATAATCCTGTTGGTAGAACTTATTGGGGAGAAGCCATGTATGATTTAGATAAATTTGATTGGCAAAATTCTAAAACTGATAGAGTTTCTTTTATGGGTTATAGTGCCAATGCTTATGATAAAGCTGGATCTGATCTTAAAAGAAATGATTTAGGTTTACAAATATTAAATAAGTTTAGAGCAGATATTGATAATCCTAAAAGTAAATTTGGAGTAGTTAAACTTACTGTATTACCTACTGCAGGTAGTAGAAGTGATATAGGAGGTTATATTTTAAGACCTGATATAGAGTGGATTACTGAAAATACTCGTCAATTAAATACTGATGGTTCAGTTAAAAAATCAGGAATATTAAGTCAAAATCAAGCTGATTTAATGTTAAAAAATGGTATTACATATATGATGAAAAATAAAGAAATGGAAAGTCAAATGTATAAAGATTATTTTGAAGATCCTCTTGCTGCAAATATTAGTAAAGGTAAACCATATAAATATGAAGATCTTACAGATAATGATTATAAGTTTGAAATTAATAAAAGTTTAGGAGGTCCAAGTGATTTTACTGTAACAGGTACTTTTCCTTTTATTGATCCTAATACTGGTAAAAAAACAATTGAAACTTTTACTGAAAGTTCAACTGTTTATGGAAATCAATTAACTGAATTTAGAAATTCATTAGTTAATGGTTTTTTTCCAGATCTTAAAGATGATTATTTTACTACTTTTCAACAATTGAATAGTTATGGCATTAAATAACAATGAAGAAGGTTTTAATCCTCTTGATACATTAGGACCTGCTGTAGGAAGTATAAATTCTCTTAATCCAGATGCTAAAAATTATACTCCATTTGAAGGTGATCCAATTGATTTTGGTAAAGCAAATCCTCCTACTTTAGAAAATCCATTAGTTCCAAAAGGTTTAGTTAATGAATCAAAAAATGTAAGAAAATATATTGTAGGCACACCTCCAAAAAAAGGTGGTATTACATATAATAGCAGAGGTATAGATCCTAAACAAAAAGTTTCTTTAATTAAGAATTATTTAACATCTTTATCAAAATCACATGCACAAAAAGGTTCAACTGCAAAATTATATTCTTATAATGCTGGAAGTAGTGGAAATGCACACTTTAAAAGATACTATGCATATGGAGCAGAAACATTTGATAAAATAGGATTTAATCCTATGAAAGATAATGAATCTACTTTTAATGAAAACACTTCTGCATGGCAAGACTTTGGTAGACAATTAACACATTCTTTTGTACCATTATTTACAAGAGGTTTTGTAGCTGGACCAAAAAGTTTATTAAAAATGGTTCATGGTGATTTTACTAGTGGTGATTTAGATGATGCTAGAGAATATGAAGAAGCAGCTGCTATTGGTACATCTACTAAAAAAGGTTTAGTTCCTTTTTTTAGTAATACATTTATGAACTTTGGTTATACTGCAGGAATTATTTCTGAAATAGTAACTGAAGAAATTGCTGCTGGTCTTTTGGCTCCGGTAACAGGAGGTTTAAGTTTTTTAGGAGCTACAAAAAATTCTATAAGTAATGTATATAAAGCAGCAAAAGGACTTAAGTTTGCCAAAAATGCAGAAAATACAGTGCAAACTGTACAGTCTTTAAATAATTTAAAAAGTGCAAATTCATTTTGGAAAGATGCAAATTATCTTTTAGATACTCCAGTAGGTTCTTTTCTTAATCCAGTAAATAATGCTAGAAGATCATTTCAAAATGCTAAAGCATCTAATCTTACTAATTTAGCTACGGCTTTTAAAACTGCAGGTGGATTTTATCAAGATGTAAGAAGTATAAATGCAGCTATATCTGAATCTAGATTAGAAGCAGGAATGGTTCAGGATAAAGTTTATAATAATAAATATGATCAATTTTATTTAAGAAATAAAAGAGCCCCTACTAATGAAGAACAGGAGGATATGACTAAAGTTTCTGTAAAATCTGGTTTAGAAACTTTTTATAAAAATGCTGGATTAATATATGGAACAAATAAAATAACTTTTGGAAACATTTTAAATAAAGGTGGTATAAAAAATTACTTTAAAAATGCTACTCAAGATATAATGAATGTTTCACATAAATCTTTTGGTACCATAGGTAAAGTATTATATGATAAAACAGCTAAACAATTTTTATATCAATCATCTGTTGGATATCAAGGTTTTAAAAATTTAGCAAAAAGTTGGATGAAACAACCTCTTTCTAAATCAGTACTTGGTTCTATTAAATATTTTAAATCTAATTTTTCTGAAGGATTTCAAGAAAATGCACAAGAAATTATTGCAAGAGCTAATGAAAAATGGTATACTGATTCTTATAATAGTCCATATTTAAAAGCAAGTCTTTTTAATAATGCTGTTAATAGTATTAACCTAAAAAATAATTCAGGAACACCATTAAGTATTTACAATGAAGAACTTAATAAAGAGTTTTCAGCACAAGGATTTGAAACTTTTGCTTCAGGTTTTTTTATGGGAACATTAGGTGGAGGCATGAACAAAACTTTTTCATTGTTACAAAATGCTTATGGAAGAATTTTTGATAAAGCAGGATATAAAGCTTGGACAGAACAAAAAGAAGCAGTAACAAATACTTTGGTAAATGAATTAAATAAAATTGATATAAATGATTTATTATCTAATAGATATGTAAATGCAGGTTCTCAAGATACATTATCTTTAATAAAAGAACAAGCAAATACAAAAGAATCTAAAGATGCTGAGTTAGACTCATTAATCAACCAAGTTTCTACTATGATAAAAACTGGTTCTTCTGAAATTTTTCAAGATAAATTAAAATCATTAAGAGATATTTCTGATGAAGCATTACAAGAAGAATTAAAGTTTGATGATTTAAAAGATGCTGAAAGATATAGATTAAAAATAGAGAAGACTATAAATAAAATTGATTCTATAAAAGAAGCTTATGAAACTGTTTCTGAAAATTTTCCAAATCCAATAAATAATGACAACATGCCTGATAGGAGTGATCCTAATTATGTAGAAGCTGCTGCTCTTAGAAATGGTTGGGATGTTGCAGTTAAAAATATTGTTTATGTAAATGAAGCATTTAAAGATGTTGCAAATAGAATTAGTAGCATTAAGCAAACTTATTTAAAAAATAGTACTTTAAAAAATGTTAGTAGTTCAAAAATTTCACCATTATTTCAAGTTAAGTTATTAGCTGATAGTATTAATTCTTTTGAGTTAGAATTAGATATGTTAAAAAAAGGAGTTAAGTCTAAAACTTCTACAACTATAGAGTCAGATAAAATTAAAATAAATGATTTAGAAGAAGAAATTTCAACTTTAAAAGAGTTTAAAACTTCATATGATGCATTTAATAGATTTACTAATAGATCAGAATACACTAAAGAAGTTCAAGAAGAACTTCAACAAGATACAGAACAAGATATTACTGCTGAAGATATTGAAGAAAAAATGTCTAAGTTGTATGGTAAAGAAGATGATGAAGAAAAAATGATTGAGCTATTAAGTAATCTTAAAAAATCTCATGACTCTTATTTACGTACATTAGCAAAAGCTCAGGATACTAATATTTTTAGTACAGAATTAGATGATGCTTTTGTACAACTTGTAGACTTTTATAAATTAAATAAAGACTCTAGAAATCTAGCATCTCATATAGAATTACTTAGTGATCCTGAAAATTTTTATGGATTAGTTAGAAAAAATACAGAATGGTCTAAAAGATTATATAAAAATAGAAAAAAATATTTTAGAGATTTAGTTAAGCAAGAAATTGCTAATATTGAAAGTAATGCATTATTAAATGCAATGGCTGATGAAGGCCTTTATATGAGTGCTAATGACTATTCTGACTGGCAAACACTAAGAACTAGACCTTCTGAGTTTTTTAATTCAATAGACGGAGAAGTTTATAAAATAGATACTGTAAAATATAATGAAATATATGATAAGTATTTATCAAAAGATAGAGATCTAAAAGCAAAATCTAAATTTTCAGAAGTAAGTAATGTAATAGCTGATTATACTGAAGAACTTGTTAAATTAGAAGAAAAAAAACAAAATGAACTTGATCTTTTAGAAAAAACAGTTACAAAAATTCCTGAAGAATCTATTAAATTAAAAGGAAATAAGGATTCAATTAGTATTACAGAAGTTAACAATGAATTAAATATTAATTCTTATATTGAACTTACTCCAAAAAATTCTGAAATAACAATAATATTATACAAAGATGATCAAGGAGTATTAAGATACAATGATGAAACAGGAGATGTATATGATTTAAATGATAAAACTAGATTTACTGAAAACAAAGTTTACTCTGAAAAATTAATTCCAGATCCAATAAAAGTAACTGAGATAGAAAATAGATATGCTAAAGAGAAATTAGATATTATTGAAAACTTTAAAACTTCTAGAAGTCTAACTGATTTAGAATTTGAAGATCCTTATATTATAGGTGAATCAGATTTTAAAACTATGTCTGATGGATTAAAAGATAAACTTTACAAAGATTTTCAAACTACTTTGCCAAATAAAACAACTGAAGATAAAATAAATGCTCCTGATGCTTCTTCAAAAGCATTTCAAGATTGGGTTAATACTGATTCTTCTGCAAAAGCTATAATTGATGAATTTAATAAAGATATTGAATTAATATCAGAATTTACTTTTCAAAATAATGATAAAACTGTTAATACTAATGACTTAACTACTAGTCAAATAATAGATGTTGTTAATGAAAAAAGTAAAGAATTAAATAAATTAAGAGAAGAATTATCTAAACTTAAAGAAGATGATCCTAATTATAATATTAAAAAATTAGAAATTGAAAATTTAAGTGAAGAAACAAAAAAATTACTTAAAGTTAATAAATCTAGAAGTTTACAGGAAAGAACAACTCCTCAAAAAAAGGTAATTAAAGAAATAGAAAAACTTATAGCATTAAATAAATCAGTTCAAAAAGATTATGTACTAACTGAAGATGACCCGGTAACTGGTCTTAAAAAAGGAGATAAAGCCTATTTAATAGATAACTTAGTACATAGACGTGTTACTAATGCTATACAAGCTTATTTAGAAAAATATGAGTATAGTAGTTATAAACTAGTAGAAAAATCATATGATGATACTATTAGAAAAAATGGTCTTAATGAAGCTTCTGTAGATGCCTTTATTAAACTTTTAAAAGATGGTGGTGCATCAGGTATTAATGATAAATTATTTACTGAGTTATCTAAAGATATAAAATCTTTTATAACATCTAATGTAGTAAATAATGAAATTGAATCTTTAAATAACCAAATTAAATTTTTAAAAGAAAATATTGCATTATCTAAAAAAGCAAAAAATAATGATAGAGTTAAAACTTTAAATGCAGAATTAAAAACTTTAACTGCAGAATTAGCTGCTTTAGGTACTACTACAGATACTATAAAAATAAAACCAGGAGTACAAGAACTATACGACTCTATTCCTGAATTATCTAAATTAGGAACAGTTGAACAATATGCTACGTATCTTAATACTATATTTCCTAATAGCAAATTAAAAGATGTACTTTATCATGGTTCAAGAAATGCTGATAGATTTGATAATTTTGATGATAATTTAATTGGAGAATTAGATACAGGTTTTTTTGGAAGAGGTATTTATTTTTCTCCTGATGCTAAATATGCACAAGGATATGCTAATAAAGGATATAATGATAAAGTAGGACAATTATATGCTGTTATAGTTAATTTACAAGATCCTTTAAATACTGATGCTAATCAAGCAAATAAAAATTGGGGAACTGATGTAATTAAAAATTATGATGGTGCTTTAGTAACTGCGGGTGCTTGGAATAATCCTGAGCTAAATGGAAAAGAACCAGTAGACTATGATCCAAATGAATTATTTGAAGTAGTTGTAAAATCATCTTCTCAAACACATATATTAGGAAGCAAACAAGACATACAAGGATTTAACACTTTTGTTACTGAACAAGTAAAACAACCTACTACAGATACTAAAGCTGATATAAACAATGAAGAACTTTTTGATAAAGTATTAAATTTAATATCAGAAAAATCTTATGAAGATGGAAGAGTTGCCGGTAACTATGTAGATTTAATTAAAGATTATTTTCAATTTGGAAAAAAACCTGAGTTTGATGAAAAAATAATTTCTAAAAAAGCATATGAAGAATTATTTAATGATGATACTGGATATATAGTTCAACTAGGTAAGAAATTTAAAGATGAAGGTTATTATATTGTAGGTAATAATTTAGTTGTTTGGGATTCTAATATTGTTACTGAAGAAGGTAAAAAAGATAGGATTGCTGGAGAAATAGATTTAATTGTAGTTGATAAAAAAGGTAATGCATTTATTATAGATATCAAAACAGGTTCTAAAAGTAAATGGACAAATTTTAATTCACTAACAAATAGTTTTGATAATAAAAAATATTCAAAAAGAAATGAATATACTTTACAACAAGCAGTGTATAGAGAGTTATTAAAAAGACAAACTGGTGTTGAAACAGAAATAGGATTATTACCAATAGAAAGAGAATCTGATAAAGAAACAGATCAAATTATTTCTGCTAAAAAACCATTAGCAGCAGGTTTAGCAAAAGAAGTAATTTATGAATTTGATGATGATGGTAAAGTAAAGAAAAATAAGTTTAAAGATCCTAAAGGTGATAAAGACTTTGAAGAAAAAATATTTAAAACAGGTCCTAATAATGCAATTAATGATATATTTATTCCTCTTTCATTAGAAAGTGTTGCGGAAGAAATAGATGATTTATTAGCACCTAAAGATGATAAAGGAGCTCAATCTTTTTCTTTTGAAAGTCCTGATATAAAACAAACATCACAAGAAATACAACTTTTAAAAAATAAGAATGCAGTTATTATCAACAGTTATAAAAAAGATTTAGAAAATAGTCAAATATCTTTAGATAAGTTAGAAAATATATTAAAATCAATTACTATACCTGATATTTCAAATATAACAATTGGTAATGCTTTTATTGCTGACAGACTTAAAGTATCTGAAGATGGAGATAATAAGTTTAAAAATTATTATGATAAACATAAATCATTTGAAGATAGTACAAAACCTCCTCATGAAAATCAATTAATGGCAGCTAAAATTTTAAATGCTACTAAAATTATTACTGATGTAGAATATCAATCAATAGAATCTCAAGATTTAAATATGGCAGAAGTTTCTGAACTTATTCATAATGCTGTAATAAGAATTGAATATTTAATTGCAAATGATACTTCTAATGCACAAGAATTTAAAGTATATCAAAAAACATTATTTTCTTATATGGGTCAATCTTCTTTTCATATGAATTTACAAGATACAGTTAATGTACTTAGCAATTTAAATAAGACAAATTATAATTCTTTATTAACTAATGAAATTTTAAAATTAACAAATAAACTACAATATGCAAAAATTGATTTTCAAAAAAAGAATATTGAGGCAAGTATTGAAAAGTTAACTAATTTAAAAGATAATTTACTATCTTTATATGGTGAAGTTAAAGAAGAATTTGTTAGTCCTATAGAAGTTAATTCAAGATATTTTAAAAATAATAAAGATTATACACAAGTTACAGTTATGAAAGTTGATGGAGATAAAATTACTATAAAAGGAAATAGAAAAAATTCTAAAGAATCAATTGTTAGTACAAAAGATTTATTAAATAAAGACCTTTATTTAACTTCTGAAGATATTGAAAATTTAAAATCTGAAGAAAGTACTTATGAAGCAAATGAGTCTGAAAAAACTATTTTAAAAGAAGTACAAAATACTACTGATACTTTTATAAATTCTACTGAAGATAAAAATAAAGCAACTGAAATAGGATTAAAAGATAATATTAAAAAAATTGAAGATGATTTATTAACCAAAATTAAAAACTGTCAATAATGATTACTTGTTCAATTAATAATCCTGAAATTGTTAGTTTATTATATTCACACATAACAGCTCAATTTAAAATATCTTCTAAAGAAGGTGTTTTTAATCATGAAAATTATTTAAAAAGTTTATATAAAAAGTTTGCTGAGGCTACGTCACCTGAAGTAGCAGCTAAATATTTACAGTCTGTACCAAGATTAATTATTGATGTAGCAAATACAAATTTATCTTTTATAGATATTGATGTTGATTTATCATCTTTAAGAAAATTAAGTGGGCAGTATATGTCAGATAATGCAATCAATATAATAATTGATACTTTATCAGATAAAAAAATAAACTTAAAAGATATTATAGATAGAATAAAATCAAATGAAATTGAAGAAGAAGAAGATGATGAAAATGAACTACCAAAACCTTTTAGTAAATCAAAAAGATTATTAACTGCTTCTCCATTGAGTGGAACATTACAAACATTAAAATCTAAAGATCCTAATAAAAAGTTAATCATAGAAGAAGATGATCCCGGTAGAGCACATATAGTAAAAGCACTTGAAAATATATCAGCTTCTCAAAATATGGAAGAGGATGTATATACTGTTATGTATCAAGGTAAAAAATTAATGTTTAAACCATTTATTTTAAATGATTTTTTTACTAATAATGAAAGTTTACTTGATCCAACTACTATAACTGAAGTTAAAGATTCTAGATATTTATCATCACAAGGAAAAAATCAAAAAAATGTAGTTCAGGCAGATGAAAAAATAATTTTAGTAATCACTGATACAAACGGTAAGTTTTTATATTTTGACAAAGATGGTAATTTAGCTGAAACTGGTAAAATTGTTTATCAGTTTATGAGAAATGCTTCTGTTGAAAATAATAAAATAGTTGTAAAAGATTTTTATGGTAAAGCTATAACTATACAATCTGCAGAAACTATATACAAAAATACTTATGATCCAGAAATAAATGGTTCTACAGCTGAAGACCAGGCTTTATTTCTTAAAGAAATTAAAGAGACTTTAAAAAAAGAATCAGAACAACTGTTAGCTCTACAAAATAAAATTAAAAATAAAAAAAATACAGAAGACTTATTATTACCAATAACAAATATATCAACTGGGATTACAGAAAATAAAATTAGTGATACATATAAGTTAAAAGAATTAATAAATAGTACACTATTTAATAAAGAGAGTTTAAAAACTATTGATGCTACATCTAAAAAAGCAACTATATCTTTTAAAAATGAAAAAGTTGAAATTGACAGAATGAAAATGTCAGATCAACTTGCAATAAAAATTGCTAAAGTTTTAACTAATAAAAATTTAAAAAATAAAGTAAAATTAAATTTTGTAAAGCAGTTTTTATTCTTAGATTCTAAAGGTAATAGAAACTTTTTAATTAAAGAAGAAGGTTCTAATTTAATATTTAAAATAATTGACAAAGATTCTAAAGAAATTATTGAAGAATTAAATGTATCTAATATATCTGATGATAGTATTGAAGATTATGAAACTAAAATTAAAAATATTTTCTTTAATGATCCTCCATATCTTTTTTATAATAATGAATTTATTAAAGGAAATCATGTTTATAATGATTATAATACAGAAACAAAAGAAATTGTTCAAGCTGATTATTTAGATTTAATTATTAGTTTAAATCCTAATATAGATTTTAAAAACATATCTAATGATGTTTTTAATTTTGTAGTAAATTTTTCAGCAGAAGAGGTATCTTTTGATAACATAAAAGAAAGTATAGAATCTGATGAAGTTGAATCTGAATTATCTTATGATTATTTTTTAGAAAAAGCTAGAAAAGATCTTGCAGAAAACTTTAAACCTGGTCAAAAGTTAAGTTTTTCAATGCTTAAAGTTATTGAAAGAGCTCTTGATAATGGAGAATTTGATAATCAAGAACAGTTTGCAAAAATTATAAATGAGTGGACAGAAATGTCAAAGTATAATGGTCAGCCTGAAGCAATTACTGTTAAACAAAAAAATTCAATAAAAAATAAATTTAATGCTTTACCTAAAGAAAAAGTTGAGACTAAAGAAGTTAAAGAAATAAAATCAGAAACAGATGTTATTCAAAATACTATTGTTCCAGGAGCAGCTAATCCAAATGATACTGATACTGGTATTGATATAAATCATCCAATATTTAAAGGTCTTGATAGAAAAGGATTTAAAAAAGAAAAAATAACTCAAGAACAACTTGAAGATATCAATACTTGGTGGAATAGTAAAGCACTTGAACCATTAAGAAAAGTAATTTCTTTTAAACAAGTGTTTAACTTAGTTAATTCAGATGTTTATGCAACATTTATAGTTAATGCAAGTAAAATAGCTAATCCAGATGGAAGTTTAGCAACTATAGCAGTAAATAGAAAACAAGGAGATATATTTCAAAATCTTACTTTGTATCATGAAGCATGGCATATATTTTCACAATTGTTTTTGACTCCTCAAGATAAAATTAAATTATATACTGAATTAAGAAACTATACTGATTCAAAAGGGAATAAACCAAATATAAATAAATCTTATTTAGAGTTAGAAGAAATGTTAGCTGAAGATTTTAGAAACTATGCTAAAAATCAAAAGCCAAGTCCTGAGACACCAGTTAAAAATACTTTGTTTAGAAAAATGCTTAATTTTTTAAAAACATTATTTGGTAAACTAAATGTTTTTTCTAAAAAAGATATACTTGTTGATAGCATGAATTCTCCTATGGCAAAAGACTTATTTAATAAGTTATATATAGGAGAGATTAATAGTTATAAACCTTTAATAGAAAATGCTATTTTATATGAACTTGACCGTGGAATTAGAAAAGTTAATAATCCTTCTATAGATATATTAAGTAATCAAGATTCTTTAGAAGTAACCATGACAATAGATAATATATGGGCTGAGCTATTGAGTGACATATATAATAAAAGAAAAGCAGCTGGAAAACAAAATTTAAAAGCAGCTAATGTTTTATTTTTAAAAGGTATTGAACAAAAAGAATATTTGTATAGAGAAACTAAAAAAATTCTAGAAGATAAACTTAAGAAAGAACAAGAAAAATTTAATAAAATAGAAGGTGTAACTGAAAATTATACAGAGTTAATTACTGATTCTATATCAGAAACTGTTTTAAGTCCGGAACAATCTGTTATACTTGATAATATAAGAATACTACAAACAACACTTGATAACTGGGGAAGTAAAGGGTCAGGTGTAATTAAATATCATTCAGAAAATAGTGATTTTAAAACTTCAAAAAAAGTATATGATATTGCAGTAGATGCAAAAGAAGAAACAGAACAAGAAGAAGGAGTTGATGAATTAACAATAGATGCTGTACCTGGAAAAATATCACTTCAGGACATGTTATCTAAAGAAACTATATATGTAATAAAATCTTTATTTAAAGTTGTTAGAAACAAAAATGGAGATATTAGCACACCTGTTGATAGATTTGGATTTAAAGAAAGAGCTGATTTTTCAGATATATTTAATATGTTATATGGAATAATTGGTAATATATCCAATAGAGATGAAGCATATAAAAAATTAGAAAAAGAATATAAAAAATATCCAGAATTAAAACAATTCTTTGAAGAAAAATATCCTGAACCTAACACTACAAATACTTTTGAGTATGACTTAAGTGTATCATTTTTTAATGATTTTGGAAAACCTAATGTTAAATATGTACAATTAGTTGCATCCCGTGATGAAACTATAAACTTTCAAGTAATTGAACTTTCTATGGAAACTTCTTCTATTATTGAGAAATGGATATCTGAATTTAATAGTTTAAGTATTTATAATGAGTTTATAGATGTTGTAGCTAATGTTCCTAGATTAAATTTAGATAAAGTTGTTAGTGAATTTAAACAAACAAAAGAAAATGAACTTGATAATAATAAACAATTAGAATTTGCAAATGCCATAGGAATAGGATTAACTAATAATAAAAATATTAAAGATGAATTAAAAAATAATTCTACACCTTATGGATTAAAATATATATTTAGAATTTTAAATGCCTTTAATAATATTGATAAACTTCCACAAAAAACACAAACAGCTTTACAAAGAGAATATATAAAAGACTTTAAAGAAAATCCAATAAAAATATTAAAAAAAGAAATTCCTAAAAATATTTTACCAGAGATAGATAAAGTAAATGTTATTAAACAAAATACACAAATAAAAAATTTAGCAAAACTTCAATCTCAATATGGATTTGATAGTTCAACTAATGCTGTAATTAGAGCTGATGGTAATGTTGCATATGAAACAATGAATGCAAGTTCAGTTACAAATAACTTATATGCAATAAATTCTGTATCTAAACAAGATGAATTATGGAATGGTAAAAATCCTATTCTTAATCACATGAATTTTTTAGATCCAAAAATAAATGCTTTTACCAAAAATCTTGTAATGTTTCAAAGTTTATTTGGTATAGATAAGGTTAAAATTAAAGGCAAAGATTTAAATTTAATTGTTATAGATGGTACTTCTGAAATGGATGGTTCAGGAACAATAACTACTAAACTAGACCCTTTTAGTAAATTTATACAAGATATTAATATGATGCTTCTTAATGGTAAAGCTGAATTAGGAAGAACAGCAGATAAGAAGATGTCTTTTGGTTTAACAGTGAAAGGAGGTTTACTTAAACCAACTCTTGCAGATGGAACAAAAGGAACTGATGATAATATTTTTGTTGATCCAATAATGTTTACGTCTCAAGAAAATACTGGTGAAAAATATGCTATTGAAGGTTATTTATTAAAATATATAGAAAGTGAATTTGATAGAATAAAAAAATTCAAAGGTGCTGATAGAGATGAGTTATTAAAAATAAGTGGATTTAATCAAGTAGTAAAAAAAGTTAAAGGAGAAAATGTTTATGCAGGTGAAGTATTTGCAGCATTTGATAATTTATTATCTGATGAAACTAAAAATAAATTATATGAGTTAGCTGTTAAAGAAGATACAATATCAACATTACTTGAACTTTTAAAACAAAAAGATAATATAGATTTAAAAAATAATATTGAAAAAGATATTAAAAAATATTTTAATGACAAAGTAAGTGAGCTTAAAAAATATTATTATAATCCTATTAAAGAAAAAAATATATTCTCAAAAGGTATATATAAAAAACTTGGTATGGAGGTTAATAATCAAGCTGACTTAAATATGCTTAATGGAAATGAAGAATTATCTGATGTATTATTAAAAGCTTTTTTGTATAATGATTGGATATATAAATTTGAAACATCAACTTTATTATTTGGAGATATAGCTCAATGGGATCATTCAAAAGAAGATTGGACTAAAAGAATACCAGGTGGTACTTCTGATGGTATTAGATTTTTATTTGATGAAGGAACTATTAATTTTATTAATAACACATTTAACAAACCTACAGAAACAAATGCTACTTATGCTTCTGAACTTAACAAAAGGTTAAGTAAAGATGATATAGATTATAATAAATATGTATTTAGTGAAGTTATAAATGCCGGAGTTATTAAAGATGCTACAAGAGAATCTATTTATATAGATGATTTAGTTGAAGCTTGGAGAGAAGATTATTTAAAAACTTTTAGTGAAGCAGAGACTGAAGAAAGAATCAAAGAAGATAAAGAAGCTTATGAAAAAATAGTTGAAAGTGATGGTATGGCTTTTATGACTATTGATGCCTATAGAATATTACATAAAGTAAGTGGAAGAGGATGGTCAATGGAACAAGAAAGTTTATACCAAAAAATTGTTAAAGGAGAAACTATTGATCCAAATACAGTTAAACAATTTTTTCCTATATATAAGTTACATTTATTTGGTGCTATAAAAAATAAGTATTTGCCAGCAATTGCTATGCATAAATTTGCTGTTAGTCCTTTAATACCAGGAGTGAATGCAAAAGAAGGATCTGAACTATATAAGTTGCATCTTAAAATGTTAAAAGATAATGTTCAGTATGTAACTTTTAAATCAGGTTCAAAAGGTTCTGAACTTACTAGTAATGGAGAAATTGATGATATTTTTGAAGATAAAATTGAAAATACTGGTATCAGTGATGATTTTACATTTACTATTAATCCAGTATACCTTGCTAACTTAAAAGAAGTTACAGTCATTAATGACACCTTTAAAGGAAGTCTTCCAATTGCTACACAAACAAGAGTAATATTAACAGACACATTATATGATAATGGAGAGTTAATTAATCCAAAAAATAAAAAAACATTAGATAGTTATAGTAAAATAGTAAATGACTATAGTGCATTACTTAAATTAAAATTACTTAATGAAATTGGTTTTACTGAAAAAGATGGAAAATATGTAAGCAATGGTGATTTTTCAAAGTTTATAAAAATTATTAGAGATAACTTAGATGAAAGAGATGTGCCTGACCATTTAATTAGATTATTAAATACAACTAAAGAAGGTGATGCTATATCTATAGATTTTTCTATACATCCTGAAGCTCAAACAATTGAAAAACTTATAATGAGTATTGTTCAATCAAGATTAATTAAACAAACAATTAATGGTGAACCTTTAACTCAAGCTGCTTCTACATTTACAAATGGACTTTGGAATACTCAATATAAAACAATTACTAAAGTTTCTGAAATTAAAAAAGTATTAGGTACAAATACACTGCCTTCTTACATACGAAATAAAAATGGTAGAACAGGTTTAATGAAAGTAGCTATTGCATTGCAAGGAGACTTTATTAATCTTTTAAATGGAAATGACTTACAAGGTAATAAAATTGGTACTATAACAAGATTAAATGAATTAATTAAAGATGATGCTTGGTTAGAAAAAAATAGACTTTCAATATCTTTATATGGTCCAAGGATTCCTAATGATGCATTAAGTACAATTGAAGGAGCTGAAGTATGGCATTTTCTAGATGAAAGTTATGGTAATGCTATTATTGTTCCAACAGAAATAGTTGCTAAATCAGGTTCTGATTATGATGGTGATAAATTATTTATGAGTATGCCTAATATTGATATAGAAGGTAATTATATAAATACCCCAATAAAAAACTTTAATAAAATATTAAAAGAAACAAAAGATAAAGAGTTTGCAGGTACACTTGAATCAGGTGCACTAACATCTAATCAATTAATTAAACAGCAAGAAAAGTATTTACAAAATCAATACATTAAAATAAGTTTAGATATTTTAACTCTTCCTGAAAACTTTGCAATACTTACAAAACCTAACTTAACATATTTAGTAGAAAAATATAGTAAATCTTTAGAAAATAATATTGTAAATGAGTATAATAGATTAGATAATGTTTCTCATACTGATAGTAAAGTTGGTGAAAAAAATAAAAGTGCAGATGGAAAAAAAGAAATTATAAGTCCTTCAAGAAATTATGATTATATCTATAATTTATACAAGTTTGCTGCTAATTTATCTTTAGAACCTTCATTAGGAATACAAGCTAAAAATACAAAGAATCATGTGCTTTTTAAAATGTTGGGTGCTAAGATGCCAAAGTCATATAAAAACTCTGTTTTTAATAAAAATTTACGTGAATTTGAAGATGGTTTAATTGACATTCCTTTTATTATAAGATTTAAACACAACATTATAAAATCAAAAAATGGTGATGAAGTAATTTCTATATCAGGTAATAAGTCTCAAAAAGGAAATAGAATTACAGATCTTAATTCACACATGCTTAATGGTATTTTAGATAGAGCAAAAAATTCTTTCCCTTTTGTTTTACAACTAACTCCTGAAGGAATAGGTGTAATAAGTTATTTAATGCAAGCAGGTGTAGATGAAGAAGAAGTTTTTTATTTTGTAACTCAACCTTTAATTAGAGAATACTTTTTTAAACAAAGATTAGAAAATAGTTCTTTAAATCCATTAATTTCTACAGATGCTCAATTTGAAAAAAGTAATAAATATAATATTGCATCAGAAATAAGCAATAAAATTTTAAATACTTTAGCACCAAATGAATTACAAAGAGTTATTAATAGTGTTACATTATTAAAATTAAGAACTACAATAAAATCTTTAGAAAAAATATATCCTGCTGATGATGAATATTTAATAAAAGATAATGAAAAACAATCATCTTATTATACTTTAAATGAATTAATAAAAGGATTAAATAATAAAAAAATTAATCCATTAAATATTATTAGCATTAAAAGTAATAATAATGAAGTTGTATATGATATAGTAAAAAGTCTTGAAAATAAAATTCTTGATAATAAAACTAAAACTTATGATTTTAGTAACAATTATGTTTATTTATCAGAAGTTTTATCTAAAGAATTATTTAAAGATGATATTAATATATCTGATTTAAAAGAATCAATGAATAATGATGCATCTTTAAAATCTTTGGCTTTATTTTTAAATTTTATTGAACTAGAAAAACAATATGAAGGTCTGGAAACATTGCAAATGATTTATGCACCAGATACTAGTAAACTTACTACATTACAACAAGTTATAAAAAGAATAGAACTTTTTGATAAATTAAAAAGAAATTCTAAAATAGATCAAGAATTTCTTACTGCTTTAATGAAAGATTCTTTGCTTTCATCTTTTAATCAGGATGCATTAATGATTGATTTAATCAAACCTTTATTTAAATTAAGATTAGATAAAAATATTTCTTCTTTTATTTCTGAAAAATTATTAAAAGAACGAGCTAGAATTACAAGAAAATTTGGTAAAGGTGTTAAAGGTGAAGAATATTTTACTTCATCATATAATAATGCTGTGGTAGATTATATATATCAAAACTATATGTCTAATTTTACTGATCCAGTAAATGGAAAACATATAACTATTCCTAAATTTTTAAGTTCTAAAGATGTTATAATTGATAATACAATAGAACAAGATGTAATTGTTGGAAAAAATATAATTGTAAATGAAGAAAAATTAAAATCAGATTTTGATAATAAAATATTTTTAAATGATGATGCTTTAGATATGTTTGAAAAAAATAAAAATCCATTTCAAACATTTTCAAGTTATGTAAGATATGTAATGGAAAGAGAAGTACTAAGAGATTCTTTAGTTGATACTGAAGTAACTGAAGAGTACTTATCTGAGGTAGCTTTATTAAAAAGTTTTAATTCTCCATACATAATGGGAAAAACTAAATATTCATATTCAGAAAGTATAATGAATATTATAAATAATTTTGATGATACAAAAGTAAATTTTCCAGTTTTAAATCATATAATTTTAAAAAGTAATAAAAGAAATATAAATAAAGTATTAACTTTAAATAACAAATCTTTATTAACTAAAGAAATATCTTCTATTTATAATAAAAACTTAAAAGATTTAGCAGACCCTACAATAAATAAAGATAAAAAATCTTTAGAATTTTTTAAACCTTTTTCATTAATTCTTTTTTATCAACATGGTTTTGGAAATAGTAAATTAAGTATCAATAGAGTTTTAGATGCTAAAAAATTTACAGATGAAATGATTGATGCATCAACATTTTTTATTAATGATTTAGAAAGTAAAGATTTTTCTTTTGTTACTTTAAATAATATTTTTAGTAAAGTAATAGATGTAAAAAATAGACAGTTTATTGAATATACTGAAAATGCAGATCAATATAACAATCCTGTTAAAAAAGATATTGATGATAGCATAGAAATAGAATTTGATTTAGAACCAGTAATACCAACTAAATCTACTAAAACATCTACTAGTGTTGTTGAAAGAACAAATAAAATTATTTTAAGAAGTGAATTAAAAGCAAATCCTACAACTTTATATTTATTTGGAGATAATGATATTAGAAAAGGTTTAGGTGGTCAGGCAAAAGAAATGCGTGGTGAACCAAATGCTGTTGGTGTATCTACTAAAAAATTACCTGCAAGAAGTGAAGAAGCATATAAATCAGATACTGAACTAGAAAAAAACAAAAAAATTATTACTAATGATATAAACAAAGCAATTGCAGAATGGAATACAGGGAAATATTCTAAACTTATAATTCCTCAAATGGGTGTTGGTTTAGCTGAGTTACCTACAAGAGCTCCTGAAACATATAAATTTTTACAACAAGAACTTAAAAGATTAGAAGACCAAGTTACTAAATCATCTACTAGTGTTCCTATTAAAAAAGAACTTGAAGGACTTAATGAAGCTAGAGAAGTTTATGAAAGTCTTTTTATAGCCAATGGAAAACCTCCAATAACTTTTACAGTAGGCGTAAGTACATGGAAGTTAAATAAAAACTTTAACTATGACTTAATTGATCAAGATACCGGGGAAGTACAATTAAAAAATGTAAATATGGTAACTGGTATAATAGAAGAAGATGTTGTAGAATATACAATATTAACTAAAAAACAATTAAATGATTATATTAAAGATTTTGAAAATAAAGTTGTAGCTTATAATTTAGATGAACTTCTTGCTATATTTGGTATAAATATACAAGATGTTTATAAAAAACTAAATGAAGCAACTACAACAGAAGATTTAATTGAAATAGAAACAGAAATAAATAGAAAATTATGTCAATAGGAAATTGTATAAATAGAAATTCAAAAGAGTATAAAGATAAGTTAGCAGAAAATAATGGTGACCAAGCTGCTACTGATAAATACTTTAACTATGCAGATGAGGATGAACTTTTATTTGATATGAGTTCAGTAATGGAAGAAGGTGCTACTATAGATCAAACAGAAGTAAAAGAAAATAAAGATATTTCTGCTGAACAAAAAATAGAAATACAATCTTTAGTTGAAAAAATAGAAGTTGAACTTAAAAAACAATTAAGTGCTTTATCAGGTCAAAAATTTAAATCAAAAGAAAAAGAACTTTTTACTTTAAAAACAACTATTGAAAAATTAAAAGTAGAAAAAATAAATGAAGACATAGATACTATACAACAAATCAAATCTCTTGAAATATTTGTTGATGATACATTAAGAAAGTTTAGACTTTTAAATAAAGATTTTCAAGATTGGATAAAACTTTCTGCAAAACCAAATTTATCAGATACTCAAAAGAAAAATTTAATGAAAGATTTTTCTCTTATTTTAACTAGAATAAATAATTATACTATACTAGATGCTATTGATAAAGCTGATATTAATAGCTTTTTTAAAGGAGATAAAAATACTCTTTCTCAAATGGGTATAGATATTAATAAAATGACTCCTCAAGCAAGGATTACAGAATCAATTGCAATTAGAGATAAGATGAAAAAAGATCTTAATAAAAGTGCAATTCCATTATTAGCAAGTTTTATTTTAAAATATAAACCAGAATATGGTAATGCAAAAATTTTAGATCAAATTGAAACTATTGATAAAAGAATAGAAAATGTTAAAAATTATCCTAAGAATAAACCAGAATTTATTGTTGATAGAGTTAGAAAACTAGAAGCTGAAAAAAATAAACTTTTAGGTTTTACATTAGATGAAAAAACTTTAATAGATCAACTAACAAGTACAAATATTGATGAATCATTTTTTAATTATTTAGTTGATCCTTTAATAAGTTCAGAAGATAATGTAATAGCATTGTTTGCTAAAGCAATAAAAAGTGAAATGGAAACTGCTAGATTACAAGATATAAAAATTAAAAATGATCTTTTTAAAAATTATTTAGAACCATATTTTAAAACTTATAGTAGAGCTACATCAATTAAAAATTTATATTCTGGAATATATGAAGAAATAGATACTTTTAAAAAAAATGTAGATTATGATGAAGATATAAAAGATAGTGAAGCTTATTTAAAAACTACAAGACTTGCTTTTGTACAAAAATATGATATAAATAAATATAATACTGAAAGATATAAATTTTTTAAAGATTTAGGTAAAATACCTACTGAAGCAGTAGCATTAGCTGCATATAAAAAGAAAAAAAATGATTGGTATAAAGCTAATACTCAAAAAGTTGATCAGTCTATTATAGATGCTGCTATAGCAGAAAAACAAAATGATTTAGTACAAGGATTTATTGATGCAGACACATTTAACAATTGGGCTTCTAGTATAGATTTTAATAGTGAATTTACAAGACCTGCAGATAAATATTTAAATAAAAATTGGACAAGTTTGTATGATACAAATGGAAAACCAAAAAATGAAAAAGGAAGATTGCATGAAGGGTTGACTAAATTATATTTTGAACAACAAGAAAAATTACCATCTTCAAAAAGACCTGGTTATTATGTACCATCAATTCCAAAATCAATTAATGAAAGATTACAAACTAATATAATTAAAGGTACAAAACAAACATTTAAAGAAGCATTTAATGTACAAAATTATGAAGATGATTTTGGTAACTTATCTGAAAGTTCTGCAATTGCAGGTGAAGGAAATAAAAACTTACCTATATATTTTATAAGTGAAATGTCAACTGATATTGTATCATATGATTTAGGAGCCAGTGTATTACAGTTTAGTGCTATGTCTAATAAATTTGATGCATTAAATAAAATACATGCTGAAATTAATTTATTTAAATTTGCTATAGGAGATAGAGTTGTTGAAAAAACAGACTCATCTGGACAAAATATTTTAGATAGTTTTGCTAAGAAATTAGGATATAATCTTCCTATAATATCAAAAGGACAATTTGATAATAATAGTAAAGCTCATGTAAATGCATTCATTGATATGATTATATTTGGTGAATCTCAACAAGTAGCTAGTTTTGAAGCTCTTGGTGCAAAATTTGATTCAGGAAAATTAACAAATTTAGGAATTGCATATTCTGCATTAACTTCTATTGCTGCAGATTTATTAAAAGGTATTGCAAATAATTTACAAGGAAATATTCAATTAATAATTGAAGCTAATTCTGGAGAATTTTTTACTAAAAAAAATCTTTTAACTGCAAAAGGAAATTTTATGACTGATACACCTGCTGCTCTTGGAGATTTTTTTCAAGGTAATGTAGCTCCTAAAAGTTTTCAAGGAAGATTAGTAGAACTTTTTGAACCTATGCAAGGTGATTTTACAGATGAATATGGAAAAGTAGTTTCAGCTTCTGTTGCTCGTAAACTTATGAGTACAAATACATTATTTTTTAACCAACATTGGGGTGAATATGAAATTGCAGTTAGTAATATGTATGCATTAATGCATGGAACAAAAGTTTATGATATTGAATCTAAAAAAATAATTGATTTATATGAAGCATATAAAAAATATATAAATTCTCCTGAAGGTACAAATTTAGAAGGTAAGGTAGAAATAGTAATTCTAGATGCCTATAATGCACCTATAATGGAAGGAACTGAATATAAAACATTACCTTTTACTGATGCAAGAAGACAAGACTTTCAAAATAGATTGCATGCCTTAAGTAAAAGAATGCAAGGTATTTATAATAAATTTGATAAAGGTACTTTTCAAAAATATAGTATTGGAAGACTTATGCTTATGTATAGAAAACATATGGTTCCTGGTTTTAAAAGGAGATTTAAAAAATTATCATATGACATTGAACTTGATAGTATGACAGAAGGTTTTTATAGAGTATTTTTAGATACTGCTGGAAGAGACTTAAAAAACCTTAAATTTAATTTAATAAAAAATTGGTCAACATATAGTGCTTTTGAAAAAGCTAGTATAAAAAAAGCAATAATGGAACTATCAATAATATTATCTTTAATATTAGCTTTATCATTACTTACAGGAGATGATGATGATGATGAAAAAGGATATTTTATGAATTTATTTGTATATCAACTTACAAGAATGAAATCTGAAACAGCAGCATATGTAAGTATAAAAGATGCTTACCGTCAAGTAAGAAGTCCATCTGCAATGTTAACATCTGTTGATAGAGTTATAAAATTTCTTGGTCAACTAACTTCTCCTTTTGAAGTATATGAAAGAAAATCAGGTGTTGTTGAAAAAGGAGATAATAAAGCATGGGTTTATTTTAAAAGAATGATGGGCTTTAGTGGTTATAATTTTAATCCAGAAGAAGCTACAAAATTATATAAGTCTATATCAGAACGTTAAAAAAAAAAGGGAAAAACATAATGTTTCTCCCTTAATTTATTTTTACTTAGAAAAAGTCAGATAAATCTTCTTCTTTATTTGTATTATCTTCAGTAACTATAAAATCTAAATCAAAATCTGAATCTGAAGTTTTTGTTTTGTTAGGATTTTCATCTAACAAATTTAAATCTGCAAAGTCTTGTAAATTTTCTTTTTCTTCTTCAGACATATCTTTTTCCATATCTTTTTCAAATTGCTTATGAATTTCTAATGAAGGTTCTACAACTGCATTATGAAATTCTATAGATTCAAATGTATTACCATCTTTATCGGTATATTGCAATATAGATTCTTCAGGTCTGTCTAAAGCTAGTTCTTCTATTTCTATTTCATCATAGATTTCTTCTTCATCATTCAACTCTTCATTTTCTAGCACAGCAATAGAGACTTCTATGTCATTATCTACACCATATAACTGATGAGCTAATTCATGTTCAGTTAATACTCTTTCTTCAGCTTCATTTGCAACATATCTAGCATCTTCATCCATCATATCAGCTTCCATATCAGCAATCTGGTCTAACAAACTAATCTGATTAGGATCAATTGTATCTACTATGTCTTCAGTAACTATAACTTCTTCTACAGGGACCTGTGCAGGTTGACTGCACACTGGAAAATTATTTACAGAATTAATAAAATAATGTAATATTCTTTGATCCTCCATCCATGTTTTAGGATGAGACTGCTGTAATGCTAAAGTAACATAGTTATAAAATGCCCATAAACTATTATTATCTGCAAACACATAACTTGGTTTATCCATTTGCTGTCTTACTATACTAGCTTGTTCAGTAGTAAGTATTTGATACTCAGCAAATAATATTCCTAGTAACTGTGCTTGTTTTCTTTTAGTCATACTGATAGTTTGCATAATATTTTTATCAGATACTAATTGATTATAATACATGTGTGCATTAGTTACTTGGTCAGTAATTGTAGCTATTGTTTCTGTGTCAGCTGTTCCTGTATGTTTTCTTGCCCAGTTACCCATATCTCCACATACCATCACAGTGCCGTTAGTATTTATATAAGCACCAACACCACATTTAAATCTTACTTGTTTGTTATAACTATTAGTCCATGCAAGCATCATTGATAACTCTTGGTCAGTTCCATAGTGTAATCTATAAACTCCTTGAGCAATCTGCCCATCAGCAGTTGCTCTATATTCTTCTCTTTCAATTGTAAAACCTGCATTAATTAATGCTGTTTTTGTGTAATCCATTACATTTTCATGACTAATAACTGTATATGTATCAGCATGTACCGGTAAAGGAATTCCTGTTAGGTAATCCCATGTGCAATCTTTAATTTTCTTTGGCATATTAAAATAAACTTAATTGGTTTCTATTAGGCATAAGCCCCTCTATTTCTTTTTTTACTTTTTGTATGTAGTAATCATAATTAATATCATATTCAGAAAATTCTTTTTCTTCATAATTTATAAAAATACTTTGCATCCACTTTCCAGCTTCTATTTGTATCTCTCTATTATCTGTATTATTTTTCTTAACAATTTTACTTCCCCCATTAGACATATAATATCTAATAGTGTGTTGTATTTCATTTACACTGTATTCTCCATCTTTAATCACATGTTCCCAAAAATTCCAATCTCCTTTTATTTTTACACCACCACAAAAATCAAATATGTTTTTGTTAGCTTTAATTGTATCTATAGGTTCAACACCATTTACAAAGAACTCATGAAGAGCCATTGGTATAATTAAGAAACTTTTATTTTTATGAAGAGCTAAATCTTTAAACTCAAATCTACCTTTACATTTAGACTTTCCATCTGCTGTAACTGCTATATAGTTATTTACATCACCTAAAACAATTTTAGTATAAGTATCATGTTCTAGTTCTAACATTGTTATTTTTTCCCACTCAGCACATATTTCCTTATACTTATCTATTTTATCTTTTGGTATTATAGTCTCCAAACCATCAGTATTTTGCATTATAGGAATAGCTTCCGGAATCCCTTCACATATCATCTCATATAACATAGTAAGACTAAGCTGACCATTAATAGTAATCCTCATAGTAAACTCAGGATCATATAGAAAACTATTAGCATCATTACTGAGCCCATAAGTAGAGTTTAATATAATTTTATATACATAATTCTTAGGATCTTTCTTAGGAATCTTTTTTCTTTCTTCAAAGAACCACTCATACAGATTACAAAATTCTTCTCTTGGTAAATGAGCAGGAGACCATTTGTTTCTAATTGCTAAATTTGGATAAAAACTAGTAACATCTGATGTCATAATTACAGTATCTTCAGTAGAGTTATATACTTTACTAGTTCTAGCACCGTGAACACCACCTAAACCAAAATCAGTTTTAACACCTCTATAGTTAACAGAATATTTAAATCCTCCTTTAGTTTCTCCTGGATATAAAACTACGTCTTGAAATTTTCTAAGAAGATTTTGGAAACTTGCTGTCTTAAACTCTATATAAGGTAGTATAATATCTTTAACAATTATACTTGGTCTTTTGGTTCTCATATTTTTAAGATCCCATTTTGGTATACCAGTATGCTTATGTAAGAAATGCAAAAACAATTCTTTAGATATCCTTGGTTCTGAAGCACTAAATAAATTAATATTATATTCTTCAGTTAAAGTTTTTCTAAGAGCAATCTGTTCTTTACTTAAATGCATTATGGCCTTTGTAGACTTAACATCATTTATACAGTAACTTATTATACTTTCTATTTGATCTTCTGTAATACTACTAGCATGGTGTATTGGCATATCTTTTATGTTTAGCCAATCCATAGTATATTGTATCCATTTCAATGAACTTCTTTTTGCTGGATTATCCCAATGATTTAATTTAAAAACATCAACTTGTTTAATTTGCAAATCTTTTTGACTAAACTCTAAGAATTCTTTGTTGTTTTGTTTGTAAATTACATTTTGTGCTTTTTCATACACAAACTCTGCAATTTCTTCTCCAGTCATGAATAATAAAGTACTAGAATTTCTTAATATATACTCAGTAATCTGACTGTCAAAACCAAGACCATTAAAACTAACATGCCATTCATTTTGTTCTATGTTTTTACATAGAAAAGTAAGTAAAGATAATATATCATTTCTAGATTCATGACATACAAATATGTGTCTATCTTCTGATTTTATACTTTCAAACACTGCTAAAAAACAATTGGATAATGTTTCATAATCCATCACATAATGTGTTCTCATAGGCTATTATTCAGTTAAGCTGTTTCCCCATTTAGTTAATAAAAAAAGGGTAAGTACAATTTATACCCACCCTTCACTTTTGTTTTTTAATTTAAACTCCTGCTACAGGTAGATCTTCTACTTCAGTTTTAATCATAAATGCTTCATAATCAAATGTTTTAGCATTAACAGCAAAAAGATGTATTAAATCTTTAATTGCTATTTTGTCTTCAATATAAAATTCTTGAAATACTTCAATTTTGTGACGTTCTTCTTTAATTTGTCTACCATTTGGTCTTGTACTTTTAGTAAACATAGGATCTCCATTGTCATCCATTCTTGGTAACATGTGTAAACTTTGTTTAGTAATTTTAGAAATCACCACAAATACTTTTGTTTCTGGATCCATAATACATTCAACATAAGGACATGAATCAGCTATTGGAATCATTCTAAATGTTTGTTTTTCTTGCCAAGTTGATTGGACTAACATCATTGTTTTTTCTGTCATTTTTTTATTTTTTTATAAAGTTAGTATAAATTATTTTAAAACTTTTAATTCTGTTATATTATTTATTAAAATTGTTAAAGTTTCTTTTTCTAAATCAGGTTTATCACATAATTCTCCTACTGTTTCTAACATTTCATTATCTACATTTAATAATATAGCATAATCATTAAAAAAATCTTCTGGATACAAATAACTTTTAACATAAGCATAGTTACCTGAATGTTTATCAAAGTAATTTAAAATCTTACGTTTTAATTTTTCATCTAATTTACTATATTTTCCATCTATAAATTTTTTCCAATCATCTGTAAGATCTGAAAAATCAAATATAAATAAATTAGAATCATTATCTAATTCAATATGTTCAACTAATCTATTATGTTTTAATAATTTTTCTTTGTTTAAATTCATATTTTTAGTATCAGACATTTCATATAAGCATATTAGTTTCATATCTTTATAAGAGTGAGTATCATTCAAATTAACATAAGTTTCATTTGGAATAATAAAAGTTCCTCTTTTGATATCTAATAATGGATATATAAATATCTTAGATTTTTGGAAATACTTTTTGTAAATTGCCTTTATTGCCATATATTATAATTTTACATTACCTAATGCTAAATCATATGGAAGATCATATTGTTTGTTATCATAGTGCCATCTAATCTGTGTTACTATTTTTTCAAAATCAATTTTCCATTTGCTTAGACTTTCTGAAGACACTTGATATGGGTAAACTTGATTGTATTTGTCAATTACAATAAATGTAAGTTGAATATTCCAATCTTGTTTGTCTTTTAAAAACTTTTCAGAAGCTAACATTACATATATGGTACCTTGTATCCAATACTTGTAATAGTCAACAGATTCTGGAAAATCTTGTATAGACTTACCTGATGTCTTTAAGTCATTTATAAATATAGTTTTTGAATTATGATCAACAACAACATTATCTAAAACTCCTTTGAAACCAAATGGTAAATTTTTATCAGACATAGATACAATTAATTCATTGTATACTTCTATATCATCATCTTCTTGAATTTTATCAAGTTGTAATAAAGCTCTAACATCATCATTAGCTTTTATAACATCTAAACTTTTTTTACAGTTATCTAAGATTATTTCATCAATTACTGTTTTTCCTAAGCTTAGTTTTAAAAATTCAAAATACTCATTGTTTTCATCAGTAAGAATTTTATCAAGTCTTTGTTGATCTGTTTTTAAAGATTGATGTAAGTTAATTGTAAGTAGATGTGTAAGTATGTCTTTGGAATAGTCTTCCAAAGTTAGTGTATTATTTTGATTTACCAAATAATTTCTAAAAATATTATCAATTATTTTTTTATTGTTTTCACTTGGAATCTTACTAGTCATTACTGCAAACTGATTATCAAAATTTGCAGGCTCTAATAATAAACAGTGTAAGACCCTCCCTATTACTAGGTGAGAGTCTGTACTGTCTTCCTTCTCCTTTAAAACATAATGATTGTAAAACATTCTTGGTGAAAATAATAATTTATTTATACTGCTATAACTAAAATTAAATTCTTTTTTATAAAAATTATCTAGTTCATTAGAACCAGTCGATATCTGTAGATTCATTATTTTCTGCTTTAGATTCTGTTAATATTTCTAATTCTTTTTCCTCTTCAATTATTATTTCAATTTCTATAGGTTCATTAACAATTTCAGTTATTAATTCATCTTCTATAACTTCATCTAATTCTTCTTCTTCTAAGTTTTCAACAATTGAAGGTTCATAATCTTTAATAACTTTATAATTATAATTTTCATTTAATAAACTTAGAGTATCTTCATTTACTGTTATTGTCTGCACTTTAAAGTAAGTTGAGTCTCCTCTATTATTTATTTCATGGCCATAATTTTCAAGTAATATATCTATTTTATCTTTAGTTAAAACTTTTTTAGATATCAAAGATTCCATTATATCATCTAAACTAGTGTCAATATATCTATTACTTTTACCTAAATAACTTAATAAAGATTTAAAATTAACATGATTTTTAGTATGACAATTTCCTATTGAATATGAATGATTTTTAAATATCATTTCAATATATAATAAACTTTCTTTATACTTAGAATTAGCTAGTATCTCCATAGCAAGAATATGATTATCATCATCTGAACTATTAAACATTGTAGTTAATTGTGTAAACATATCAGCATCTATTATAACAGCATCATCTCCATTAAGTTGATCTAATAAACAAGATTCATCTATAATTTCTCTACCTTTAATAAGTTGATATAAATGAATATACTCTTTATTTATTTCATGCACATGCTCTGAACTAGATCTACTTTTTGAGTGATAGTCTGTATATGCTGGTTGTTGTGAATAACTATTCCATTGTGGTAAATCATTATCTGTAAAATTTCTTGCTGTTGACCAATCAGTTAAAATATATTCTTCTGTATAAAATTCTAATGCATTATCTA
>Ga0114973_10000139_pt1 | contig 49342 bp, 45 predicted proteins | sample M_140807_MF_Meta_FD_87025 | JGI IMG/M metagenome (GOLD analysis project Ga0114973, IMG submission 87025) | Freshwater microbial communities from Lake Montjoie, Canada to study carbon cycling - M_140807_MF_MetaG | ecosystem: Environmental > Aquatic > Freshwater > Lake | place: Lake Montjoie... | reverse complement strand
AGCAGAAGTAGGAACAAAGTACGAAGACTATGTAGATTTAATTACAGAAAACGGAGAACCAGGTTTTATCTGGCTTGATGTTGCTCGTAATTATGGACGACTAAAGGATGCGCCAGACGGTAAAGATTATCGTGTGATGGGATTTAACCCATGTGCGGAGCAGCCATTGGAATCATATGAATTATGTACACTTGTAGAAGTGCACTTGAATCGTCATGAATCTAAGGAGGACTTCCTGCGTACCCTGAAGTTTGCATACCTTTATGGAAAGACTGTAACACTTGTTCCAACACATTGGCCACAAACAAACGGTATCATGCAACGCAATCGTCGCATTGGTACATCACTTACTGGTATTGCATCATTTGCAGATCAAAAAGGTTTGCCAATTGTTCGTGAGTGGATGGATGAAGGATACAATAAGATTCGTCACTACGATCATCAATACTCTGAATGGCTGTGTGTTCGTGAATCAATTCGAGTAACAACAGTTAAGCCATCAGGATCAGTTTCAATTCTTTCTGGTGCAACTCCTGGAGTTCACTGGGGTCCTGGAGGAGAGTTCTTCCTTCGTGCCGTTCGTTTTGGAAACACAGATCCAATGATTCATTTGTTCAAAGCAGCAGGGTACACAATTGAAGATGACGTAGTATCAGCAAATACATCAGTAGTTTACTTCCCAATCAAATCAGGTCATCCAAGATCTGAAAAGGATGTAACACTATTTGAAAAGATTGCCCTTGCTGCAACTGCTCAGAAGTATTGGTCTGACAATGGTGTCTCTGTAACACTTTCATTTGATAAGGAAACAGAGTCAAAGCATATTGTCCCAGCACTTAATATGTACGAGGGACAATTAAAGGCTGTGTCATTCTTGCCAATGGGAAATACAGTTTATCCACAGCAACCTTATTCTCAGATTACAGAAGAAGAGTATAATGGCTATATTGGCAAACTGAAGCACATTGACTTTGGAGCAATTTACGACGGTGTAGATAATTTAGAGGCTCAAGGTGAAGCATATTGCACAACAGACTATTGCGAAATTAAGGTAAAATAATGGAAGAATTAAAATCAAAAGTTTTATATGTAAAAGAATTTATGCCGAAAGAATTGGCTGCTTCTATTTCAGAATACGCTAAATCACACACGCTTCTTTTTGCAGAACACGGAAATGGAGAAAAAGAGTTTACAATTCATACTTATCACGAAATACAAAAAAATGATCAGTTGCTTTTAAATATGATTCAAGATTATGCAAAAAAATGTTATGATTTTGTTGTTGATAACTATGAAGGACCTTTTCAGCCTTTCTTGGATGAAAAAACACACATTGCAAAGTTTACTCCAGGTAGGGGCATGCATGAGCACTATGATACTAGCAGACCAAACGATATTGCAATTCTGTTATATTTGAATAACGACTATCTTGGTGGAGATATCTATTTTCCTGAATTAGGAATATCTTATAAACCAGAGCCAGGAGACCTGCTTTGTTTTCCAGATAATCAAGATTATGTCCATGGGGTTAAAGAAATTAAAGATGGTATAAGATATACACTTCCTCGATGGTTTACCCGCATTGTGTGATAAAATAGACTAGGAGAACCTATGTCAACCCCATCAAACTTATACGCAGAAAAAGTTTTTTCTGAACACCCAATGGGTCTTTGGGCACTTGACGATAACTGTGACTATATTTCTTTAATATCAGAGCAGCAGAGAGATTTTTCTAACTGGACAATAATTGGAGGAACATGCTCTGCATACCCAGAGTCATTGGGTGAGCCATTTATTAATAGTTATGTAGGAAGAATTGTTGCAACCCCAACTGAAGATGATTCTGGATCAATAACAATGATTAGCAATAACATAATAGAAATCTCAGAAATCAATCAGTACTTAAGAACATTTTCAATAGGAGGTTATTTTTATTCAGAAAGTTCTTATATTGCAGGATTTGAAATTGGATATAGATATATAGATACCACAAGCGGAGAAACTATAACTAATTTAAAAAATTATGATACAGTCGTAAATAAAAATTGGATTTTTATATCAGAAACTTTTGACACACCACCAGATTACACAGAAATAAAAATTGTTTTTAAAATTAATTTTATTGGAAAATCTAAAACAGAAGATGCCTTTCGTGTAAATGGAATTAGTTTTGGCCAATGGTCAGAAGAGTTTGCCTCTACATCCCTTGGGGCTATTCCAGTTGATATTCCTAGTAACATATCTCTGTCTCCACAAAAAGCAATTATAGCAAAATGCTATGGACTTCAAGAACTAAATGGCTACTACTTTTCAAATAACAATATGCTGATGGCTAAAAATTCTGGAATTCCGCTAGTGTATGGAACTTCAAGTCTTACAACTTTATACTCAAACTCTGGACTTCCATCTTTAATTGTTCCTGGACTAGGAATGTTAAATGATTCTGGTCAGTTTTCAGAATATACTTTAGAAACTTGGCTTAGAATAAATTCTTACACTAACGAAAGAAAAAGAATAATTGGCCCAATAGCCTCAGATGATGGAATTTATGTTGATGGGCCAGCCATTGGGCTTAAGATTGGTAATGAATATTCCACCCACTATATTGGTGAATGGACAAGGCCAATGCTAGTGCATATGAAAATAGGAAAAGATGTTGGTTCATTAATGGTTAATGGCGAGCAAGTAATCTCTTTGAGTTATTCTACATCATTACTTTCTTTACCATCAAAATTAAATTTAACTGGAAAAGATCAAGACTGGATTGGGTTTTATGCATATGATAAAATTTCACCAATAGACATTGATTGTGTTGGTATATATCCATACCTAGTTGCTTCTCAAGTTGCAAAAAGACGTTTTGTTTTTGGGCAGGGAGTAGAAAATCCAGAAAATATAAATACATCTTATAGTGGAACATCTGTTGCAATTGATTATTCTTTTGCAGACTATACTTCCAATTATTCTTATCCACAAACAGGATCTTGGCGTCAAGGTTTTAGTGATAACGTATATACCTCAAAAGGATCTTTATCTGCAGTTTCTTATTCAACACCAGAAGTTATTTTGTCTTCAAAAACAGAATATGATTTGCTTGCAGATTGCAAAGAAGCAAATTCAACAATTAATACACTTAGTTTTTTATATGATAGTTTAGATTATTTTTCTTTTAGACCAAATACTTCATGGAACAATATAAGTGGGCACTTATTCTTTAAAAATTTTGATATACTTAATACTCCAGTATCTGCTTTTTATGGTTGTTTTCAATTAAGAGAAAGCCCTTTAACAGTACAAACTTTGTTTAAAATTGAAAAACAAAATAGCAATAATTATTTTTTAATAAGCGTACATAACAACACTATTAGTTATACTATTAGTCACGAAGGTACAACAGAAGTTATATATTCTCCTTTGCAAATTGATGAAAATGAACGTTTTCAGGTAGGCGTTAATATTCCAGCATTTATTTCTAGGTTTGGAAAGCCAGCGTCTGAATTTTTTGGCTCTCTGTCAGATCTAAGAATGTATGTTGGGGGAGACAAAAATGGTCTATCAAGATTTACTGGCAAGATTTATAAAATTGGTATTTCAACTGCTCACAATTTTGAAAAGATTAAATCTTTGTTTAATGAAATTGGAGTTCCAAAATGGAATGAAGATTTGTTTTCATTTTATCAAAACAATCAACTTATTGGCATTGATGGAGGAGTTGATACAACCTCACAGGCTCCTTCTGGAGGGTTAACCGATATAGCAAATGGCTCTATTAGTGCAGGAGGGGTTGTCTCCCTAGAAGAAGATTCCCTTATGGATCACGTAGCAAGTTATACATTAATCCCAGAACTTATATTTGATACTTATAAATTGGCTGTATCTTCAAATGCTTATTGGGAAGACAATCTTCCTCTTACATATTTTGCAGAATCTGTCTTAGATAAAAGAGGAGACACATACCTTGATCTTGATTTTATTCAGTTTAATATTAACTATCCAATTCCGTCAAACACAATAGCAATTGAAACTGATCCAGTAGACTGGACATATGCCGAACTTGCAAATGAATATGGAGTTCCAATTCAAAGAGCATATGATTCTTTAGATAATTATTTGTTTACAGGATACAACGATTATGAAGACTTAAAAAATAAAATATCAAAAGACTACAGATATGATACAGATGGCGCAATTGTAAAGTCTTATATAACATTTCAGTATACAGAACTTGGTGCAAATGCAACATCATCTTACTTCACAAAAATAGAAAGACCAAAAAGAGATGGAGTTTTAATTCCAGGCACAGATTGGATGACAACAAAGTATGAAGTTGTTGATAATATGATTATCTATCCTCCTAGTGGAGTTGATTTTAATGATTTGTCAATTGTTACACACATAGATATAAATGTGAAAAATTCAAAAACAAATAATGTAAATATTAAAAAATTATCTTATGCGTCTCAGGCTTTGAATGAATCTGATGCAAGTCCGATTGGAACAAAGTTTGGTACATCTATATATCCATACACAAAGGCTGGAATATATTATGATTTTAAGAAAAACAATCCATTTTCAATTTATAGCGGGTCATCCCCATATCTGTATTTGACTAAGACAAGCGGAATACAATTAAGAGGCAGATACGATCCACTAATAAACAGAGGATTGATGATTCCAGTAAACACAAGTAAGGCAGATGGATTTAAAGTTATTGCAATGCAAACTAGCATTAGGTTTGATGGAGACTATTTCCCTTATGCTCCTACAGAAATTTTTGAAGTTCAAAGTAAAGATTCCTACATTAAGTTTTATATGGTTGCCTGTGATCCAACTGGAAGAAGAGCAAAAATTTATGCAATTGATTCTAAGACTGGTCTTGTTCAAAACGGAATAGGGTTTTATTGGAATGGTAAAATTGTAAAAGAGCCAGTTATAACTTTACAGGAGTGGGGATTCTTAGGAATTAGTTTTGCAAGCAGTTTAGACTTTTCATATTTTGAGGGAGCAATTAGAATAACTGGTCCAGTTTTATTTAACAATATATCTTTTTATCAGTCCACCAACCTTCAAGAAGTCCAAAATGTTTCAGAAAGACCCTGGTTTAGGGTTAAAGTTCTTGGAAGTTATGACCTTGACTGGGAGTTTTGGATTGGATCTTTTATTTGGAACAAGGTTCTTGTCTTGTCCGAAGTTAGTTACTATGGTGTTAATCCCTCAGAAATTTACAAAAGTTATACAGGAACAAATAAAATAGTAGTTGATGACTCAAAAGTTTTGACTTTAGGAAAATATGAGTACAACCTATATATGGACATTGGTTGGCAACAACTTGTTGTTGATCCAGTCTAATATGGTATACTTGTAGTTATGGATTCTCTTATAGACCCAAAAACTGGTCAACCTATTGTAAAAAACGTTAGACGTCAGGTAATTGAAAAGAATTACGACTGGGGTCTTTATGTGTATAAGAAAGCAGATGGCAAGTGGTTTACAGATGGAAATGGATCTGTCCTAAACATCCCATCAGACAAAAATGACATTTCCAGAATGGCAGAACTTAAAAAGACTGCAATGCATTACGGAGATCCAGGAGACGGCACCTGCGTATTTGTTCCAGGATTAACAAGAGTTTCTGAAGAAGAATATTCTGAGCAAGTTGATCGTATGAAGGCTGGACTTATTCCTTCTCTTAATGATCTTGGTGCCGTACAAGCAGCAAAAGATACAATTGCCAAGTATGGAGATGAAGAGTAATCATGGAAGATAACGAATACATTATTAATGCTAAAATTGATAAAGCCAGTAAGTCAGATGATTTATTTTCAAAGTCTGATCCGTTTAACGGAGACTGGAATACTTTAAAATCTCTTGATGGTCTAGAGTTAAACACTAAAAGAAGAATTGGAAGATTATCTACAAAAATGGTTGAGCCAACAACTGCTTACACATCAGCAGCATTGGCTGGAAAAAGCGGTATAGATGGAGCAGAGTCAAAAGAAATAAACCCAGGCCTAGTATATGTAAACGGCTACGGAATGTTTGATGTTATCACACCACCATGGAACCTTTATGAATTGGCAAACTACTATGACACATCATTTGCAAACCACGCAGCAATCGATGCCAAGGTAGAAAACATTGTTGGACTTGGATATGAGTTCAAGGTTTCTCCAAGAACAATGTTAAGGCTTGAATCTTCAGAAGATAACAGTGCTACACAAAAAGCACGTAAGAGAATTGAAAGAGCAAAGATTGAAGTAAGAGACTGGCTAGAGTCATTAAATGATGACGATTCTTTTACTGCAACAATGGAAAAGGTTTACACAGATCTACAGTCTACAGGTAACGGATATCTAGAAATTGGCAGAACTACTCGTGGAGAGATTGGATATGTAGGACATATTCCTTCCACAACTATGAGAGTTAGAAGAATTAAAGATGGATATGTTCAGATTATTGGAAATAAGATTGTTTACTTCCGTAACTTTGGTGCAAAGAATAAGAACCCACTAACAACAGATGCCAGACCAAACGAGATTATTCATTTTAAGCAATATTCACCACTCAATACTTTTTATGGAGTACCAGACATTATGTCTGCAATTAACTCTCTTCATGGAGACTCTTTGGCATCACAATATAATATTGATTATTTTGCAAATAAGGCCGTGCCAAGGTACGTAATTACTTTGAAGGGTGCAAAACTTTCTGCAGATGCAGAAGATAAAATGTTTAGGTTTTTACAGACAAGTCTTAAGGGGCAGTCTCATAGAACTTTGTACATACCCCTTCCAGGTGATAGTGATACAAATAAAGTTGAGTTTAAAATGGATCCCATCGAAGACGGAATACAAGACGGCTCTTTTAAAGAGTATCGTAAACAAAACCGTGATGACATCCTGGTTGCACATCAAGTGCCACTATCTAAACTTGGAGGTGGCGATTCTGGATCTATTGCAGCAGCACTTGCACAGGACCGCACCTTTAAGGAGCAGGTTGCAAGACCAGCACAAAGACAACTTGAAAAAATGATTAACAAAATCATTAGGGAAAAAACAGATATTCTTGAATTTGGATTTAATGAATTAACTTTGACTGATGAAATTGCTCAATCACAAATCCTTGAGCGTTATGTAAAAACTCAGATAATGACTCCAAATGAAGCCCGTACTGTTTTGGACATGCCACAACGAGAAGGTGGCGATGAGGTTTTAGAACTTAAGCCAGCAGCAGCAGCCGAGGCTAACACAACAAGAGCAAGAGATTCTGCAAGAACAAATAATAATTCAGACAGCACTTCAACGGTTTCTGGAAGAGCACCAAAGGGAGAGGGAAGAAAAACTCCCTAATGTCTGATATGTCCATATTATGATATATCTTTAAAAGGGGTTTATAATATAATGGTGAGCAATATATCCAAAGCCCATTGGAATTCAGATGGGGAGAATTTACGTCTTTCAATGCCTTTCTCAAAGGTAGACAAAGAACGAAGAACCGTATCTGGATTTGCATCCCTAGATAATATTGACAAGCAAGATGACATAGTTACAGCAGAAGCATCAATGGAGGCATTTGCAAAATTCCGAGGAAATATTCGTGAAATGCATCAGCCATTAGCAGTTGGCAAAATGGTTGACTTTAAGGCAGAAAAATATTTTGATCCAGAATCAAAAAAGTTTTATAGCGGTGTCTTTGTATCTGCCTATGTTTCAAAAGGCGCACAAGATACTTGGGAAAAGGTCCTTGATGGAACTCTTTCTGGTTTTTCAATTGGCGGAAGAATGAACAAGTGGGACGATGGTTTTGATGAGAAGTCAGACAAAGCAATTAGAATTATTAAGCAATACGATTTGATTGAGTTGAGTCTTGTAGATTCCCCAGCAAATCAGTTTGCAAACATTGTATCTGTTGAAAAAGTTGACGGAGTAAATGTATTTAAAGCAGATTCTACTATATTAGAGAATGTTTTTTATGATAGAGAGTCTGGAATAGTTCAGATTTCAGAAAATGATTCAGAAGTAAGTCCTGCAACTGGTAATGCTATGGAAAATATAGGTTTCGTTGAAAAAACAGATAATGAAAAAGTAACAATGATAAAATTCTTAGTTGATAGTGCTAAAGGCATTAATACTTCTAAGATTAACAAGGAGGTACAACCTATGACAAAATCAAAAACACAAGTTGAAAAGACAGATGTAGTTGAAGATGTTGTGGTCGCTCCAGAGGCAGATGCCGTGACTGAAGAAGTTACCGAAGAAGTTGCAAAAGCAGAAGAGACTGAAACAGCAGATGTTGTTAAGTCAGAAGATGTTCTTGCAGAAGATATTGCAGAGGCACCAGTTGCCGAAGCATTAGAAAAGGTAGCAGACGCAGTCGCAGATGTATCTAAGTCAGATGAAGTAGTTGAAACAACTATAGAAATCACGAATAATCTAACATCAGCCTTTAGCGATCTAGTTGAAACAGTAAAGTCTTTGCAGGCAGAAGTAGAAATGCTTAAGTCTACAAAGGTTGATATTGATACAGCGAAGTATTCATTTGAAGCAGTTGCAAAAGATATTGCATTAGTTTCAGATGAGTTTAATGAATTTGGAAAACGAGTAGACGCTGTGGAAGCAGAAACCGCATTCCGAAAGTCTGGAGATCTCGGCGAGATCTATCAGTCTCAATCTGAAATGGTTGAAAAATCCCTATGGGGCGGTAGTTTCCTCAAAACAGCCGATCTATTCAATTGAACAAATCACTAGGAGGTGACAATATGTCAGAAGAAATAATCAAAAACCAGCCAGGCGCTGCAGGAGATCTAGGTGCAACAGCACCAGGACTTTACCAGGGTCAAGGTGCTTTCGCATCAGGTGGAATTGGTGGAGTATCAAACCCAGGTGCAAATACACTTGGAAATATTCCAACAGCAACACTTGGATCTACAAGCGGAGCCAACGCTGTAAACCCTAGTGGTTCAGCGGCTTCTGGAATTTTGCGCCCTGAGCAGGCACGTCGTTTTATCGACTATGTTTGGGATGCAACAGTATTAGCAAAGGATGGCCGTCGTGTAACAATGAAGGCTAATTCTATGGAACTTGAGAAGGTAAACGTCGGTGAGCGTGTAATTCGTGCAGCAGCGCAAGCAATTGGTACATACACAAACACAGGTGCAACATTCTCTAAGGTCGAACTTACTACCAAGAAGATTCGTCTTGATTGGGAAGTAACAGCAGAATCATTGGAAGATGGTGTAGAAGGTGACGCTCTAGAAGATCACTTGGTACGCTTAATGACCAACGCATTCGCAAATGATATCGAAGATCTCGCTATCAATGGTGATGGTGCAACAGGAGCATTCTTGTCAATCATGCCAGGCTTTATCAAGAAGGTAAAGACAAACGGAGATGCACATGAGTCAGTAGTAACCGTAGCAGACAATGCTTGGACACCTGATGTAATGCAAGACATCATCACAGCAATGCCACGCAAGTACCGTGCACTTAAGAATAACCTTAAGTTCTATGCAGGTACAGATGTATTCGGCGGAATCGTTAAGCATAACGGTACACTCGCTGATGCAGTAGCAGAAGCACTTGCAGGACAATCTGTCGGAAGCACACAGTCAAACCGCCAGTCATACCTTGATGGTATGGGACAGACATTCGGTGGAGCACGTACAACTCGTGTTCTAGGAATTGACGTTCAGGAAGTTCCTTACTACCCTGCAGGATATGTCGACTTGACATTCCCAGCAAACCGTGTATGGGGATTCCAGCGCGATATCACTGTAAACCGTGAGTACGTAGCAAAGAAGGATACAATCGAATACACAGTATTCGTCCGCTTTGGTATTCAATGGGAAGAAGAGGATGCAGTTGCATTCGCTGACGCTGCTTCAGATGCATAATCTGTAAACAGTACCTTTAATGGGGGGCGGGAGTTCACTCTCCTGTCCCCCTTAATACTTTAATGATATAATAAAAACAAGGAGGATAAAAATGGAAAATAATTTTGAATTTGATGAACAAGATTCATCAAACAATGAAGATACTGAATACTCAATGGAACAACCAAGTGATACACCAGTTGAAGCACCAATTGAGATACATGTTGAGCCACAGGTTGCAGAAGATCCAGTTCAGGCATTAGGATTTACGGAAACAGGCGCTATTGGTTCAATGGCAGCAGATGGTCCAAAGGTTGATGCTGTTTCTTCTACAGACTTGGGCAATAAGGTGGCATTGTTTTCAACAAGCAATGTCAGATGGCCAGAAGTTGGAGTAGTTTATAAGGGATATAACGTAGTTTCAAAGTCTGATGCAGACAAGTGGTTAACTCGTGATCATATTCGTTCGGCTACACAAGAAGAAGTAGAACAGGCTTTCGGTAATCTATAATGAAAATATTGAGAGTTCCGCCATACTCAGACACTACAATTAATTTTACTATTCCTGCAGGTTACCCTGTAGCAACAGATTTTAAAATGTATTTGTATGATATGGCGGATCTTTCATTTTCTCATAATGAATTTTTAAATAAAGTAAGTGGACAGGTAATCTCAACAACTCTAAATGGAAGATATGATTCTAATTACGAACTAACAGTTTTAAATGAAGATGAAGAAGTAATACACTCTGAGTTTTATGAAGTGGTTAGGCCATATTCAAACCCATCAGACAATGCAACAACTGCTTCTGACATTGGAGAATATGCAAAAAATGAAGAGTTGGCAAGAGCAATAATTGACTCTATTGTTCCAGAAGGGTTTTACTATAAAAGAAAAGTTTTAAATTTTACAGGAAATGGATCCGACTATGTCCCAGTCTGGGATGATGTTAAGAAAATTTTGTCGGTATATGAAAATAATAAACTAGTAGAAGATAGAACATATGAAATAATATCTGACAAATCAGCAATAGTCCAGTCTTCTACAGAAAATGTTAATCGTGTTGAATCTGCTCCTTTGGTACTGCCAGCAGCATCATCCGACTCTCTAAATCCTTTGTTTGTATATAGAGGTTTTGCACACACCTGGGACTATAGGATTGAAGTTGAATGTGGATATATTTCTGTACCAACAGACATAACCAGAGCAACAGAAATGCTTATTCATGATATAGAGTGTGGTAAGTTAGATTATTACAAGAGATTCATTTCTTCTTACAACACAGATCAATATAGAATTCAATTTGATAAAGGTCTTTTCGAAGGAACAGGAAACATAATTGTAGACAAGATACTTTCAAAGTACTCTAAGTCTATTACAAAAATTGGGGTATTGTAATGACAGTTTGTGAGAGCCCAGATTTTATGTTTCCAATGCAGGCATCTGTATATCATCCAATAGTTGAGCAAGGAGACTTTGGAGCAATAAAAAAGAAATGGGTTTTAGATAGAGTATTTGCCTGTAGTTTTTCTTCAGGTGGGTCAGCATTTAAAGAAGAAGTAAAGCCAAATGTAAATATTACACAAAACTCAATTCTAGTTGGAAGAATAAGATCTGACATTAGAATTTCTTTGTTGGATAGCAGAAATGCTTTAACAAATATATTAATTTCTGATATAAAAGATCAAGAGGGTAATCTTATATACATGGAGACTTCAGGACCCAGATCTGGCAAGGGAACATTATTTGAAGTGGCAACTTATGAACCATTTACTGGACCATTTGGCTCTATTGAATCTTACAAGTTGGTAATCAGAAGATCAGAGAATCAGTCAGGTGATGTATGATAACAAAATTTAACTCAAATCAATTTAAAAAAGATATGAATAATATTGTTAACTATTCTATAGGATTTTTAGAAGGCGTTCAAAGAGGAAAGACTGTATTTTTAAAAACTCTTGGAATGGAAACTGTAGAGGTAATGAAAGAGTTTATAGATTCAAATGCACGAGTTAACCCTCAGATGCTACACCATGTTTACGAATGGACTATGGTTGGAAGCCCAGATGCAAGACTTTATGATATTTCGTATACAACAAGCAATCTAGGATTATCTTTTAGATCATCATTTAGCCAGTCTACATCTATCAAAGATGGTTCACGAACACCATTTTATGATAAAGCAAGGATTATGGAATACGGCATTCCAGTTACAATTAGACCAAAGGTTGCACAAGTTTTAGCCTTTGATGATAACGGTGAAACTATTTTTACTAGAGGCCCAGTTCAGGTTATGAATCCTGGAGGAACAGAAGTAGAGGGAGGTTTTGAAAAAGCCTTTGATATGTTTTTTAATAAGTATTTTTCACAAGCATTTTTAAGAACAAGTGGTGTAGCAAGATATCTTGAAAACCCACAGGTATATAAAAAAGATATGCCAGCAGGCAAAAAAATGGGTAAAGCAAAGGGACTATCAACTGGATATCGCTGGATTGCTAACGCTGGGATGGGTGCATAATGGCTGCAGTAATTCATCACCCACCTACAATTATTAATGCGTACTTAGCAGCAAAAATAGATCCTGCATTTAATGCTCAAGGAACAACATATTTCTTCCCAACACTGCCAACAGAAATTGATTCATTAACCGAAACATTTCCACAAAGTAATGGTGTATTTGGAGTATATGACAGAATGTTTAAAATGAGAAGGACTCCATTCCCATACATCAAGTGTGAGCAGTTACTATATTATTTTTATTCAGTAGGTGATGACGCACAAAAGAATATGGTCATAACCCAGCAGCAGGTAAGTGACCTTTTGGATAATGGAGATGACTCAGCAAAAGATCTAAATGAGTGGGCCACAGCAAACCTAGACTATGAGACTATAGAATCTAAGCCTGTATTTTTCCATAATTTTAAGATATACCAGTTAGAAGAAACACGAGACATTGTTGACTTTGCAACAGCACGTACTTATGCGGGGAACAAGATAATTATCGACTATGACTGGCACCCCATAAACTCTTAATAAACAGTGTTATAATTAAGGTGAGGAAACAACCCCCTTTTAATAAAAATGAAAGAGGTGAAATATATGGCATACAGCCGTGGTTCAAGTAGTAACATTATCGTAGGTGCAGCAGCACTATTTACGCATGATGCAGGCCCAATCGGATATGTAGAAGCAACTGGAAAAGTTACTAATGCTAAAGCAGCAACAGATCTTCCAGTACTCACAGCATCCGCAACTTCCTATAAGGACACTTTGTCACTTGATGAAGATTACACAAATATAGGATACACATCAAATGGTTTGGAACTCGCATTCCAGCCAGACTTTGGTGATGTAGCAGTAGATCAACTTCTCGACGTTGCTCGTTTATTCAAGCAGGGTATGACAGTTAATCTAAATACATCTTTCGCAGAGGCAACACTAGAAAATCTTCTAGTAGCAATTGCAGGAAAGAATACAGATCTTCCAGCAGAAGCATCGGGTCTTCAAACACTCACTATGTCTGCAGGAGATATTGGTGACGTTCCACTAGAGCGTGGACTTGTCGCAGTAGGACCAGGTTCTGGTTCTTCTCTAGATCCAAAGGAAAGAATTTATGTTGCATACCGTGCACTCTCAATTGAGAATGTTTCAGTATCAGCAAAGCGTGATGAGGCTTCAATGTTTGAAGTATCATTCCGCCTTCTTCCAAACGATGATGCATCATATGGTAAAATCGTAGACCGCTCACTAGCATAATACAACTTAATAATACAGTTGGCCCAACCCTTTAGTGGGTTGGGTCTTTCTGTTTGGTATACTTGTATAATGGCAACAAAAATATACGACACTAAAAAAATATCATTAGTAGACGACAGAGTAGTTATTGCTGCGCCATTAAAAATTAAATATTTAAGGGAATTTTTAGAAACTTTTGAAACAATAAAAGAAGCAAAAACTGATGACGAATCAATTGCAGTTCTGGCTAAATGTGCACTTGTTGCAATGCAACAGTATTGTCCATCAATAAAAACAATAGAAGACCTAGAAGATAGCCTAGACTTACCAACAATCTATGAAATAATTGATGTAGCAGCAGGAATTAAAATTAATGCAAAATCAGAAGACACTGTTAAAGATCAGGCAGTTGATAGCGGATCTTCGTGGGATACTTTAGATTTAGCAAAACTAGAGTCAGAAGTTTTTTTAATCGGTATATGGAAAGACTATGACCAGTTAGAATCATCAATGTCTATGCAAGAATTAACAGCGACACTAAAAATAAAAAGAGAGTTAGACTATAGCGATAAAAAATTTGCTGCTGCTATGCAGGGTGTAGATCTAGATAAGAATTCGGGTAGCGGTAATGAATGGGAAGATATGAAGGCTAGAGTATTTAGTAAAGGCTCAACAGGAGATGGCAATGATATTTTGGCTTTACAAGGAATGAATGCAGAAAGAGTAGGTTTTGGTATTGGTATGGGCCTTGATTATGAGGTTTACGAATAACAAAAAAATAAGCCTGATTTATGGTATACTTTACTAAACCTTATAAGGAGGAATAAATGGCAATCGCCACTGAAGAAAAGACAGTAACACTGATTGATGGCACCAAGGTAAAAGTCAGACCACTTAAGATTTCTCTACTTCGTCCGTTTATGAAGAAGTTTGAAGATATTGCAAAGGTCGCAGAAGATAACGAAAAATCTATGGACTTGCTAATGGACTGTGTCCAAATCGCAATGAAGCAATACAAGCCAGAATTGGCAGAAGACAAGGAAGCCCTAGAAGAAAACCTAGATCTTCCAACTGTATACAAAATTGTTGAAGAAGCATCAGGAATCAAACTTTCCGACGCTTCACTTCTAGGCAATCTTGTAAATAATTAAATAAAGAGGTGTTAATGGATGGCTGATGTAGAATCCAATATTCATGTAAATATTGATACGTCTGATGCTTTAGCAAGTTTAAAACTTCTCCAACGTCAAGTATCAGCCTTCCATACACAGATGTCAAAGTCTGGTACTGCAGCAGCAGCAGTAGCAGCAAATCAAGCACAAAATTTAATGAACAGCATCAATGCTGCTGGACAATTCCAAGCATCGATGCGAACAGTAACATCAAGTACAGAGTCTTTTACTAATGCTTTAGAAAAAAATAAATTAACCTCAAGAGAATATTTTAGATATACTGGTGCTGCAACAAAAACTTTTGGTAGGTTATTTAAGTCTGAGTTTGAGACATTAAATAAAGTTGCACGAGAGCGTGTAAAAGACATACAGACTCAGTATATAAAAATGGGCCGTGGTGCAAATGGTGCTTTACAAGCAATTGCGGTAAGACCTTTAACGCTTGATATGAAAAACCTGGGTACGCAGACAGCCATAGCAGCACAAAGACAGCAACTGCTTAATCAATTACTAAAGCAAGGATCAACCAACCTTTTAAATTTTGGTAAGAATACTCAGTGGGCTGGCCGTCAGTTGATGGTAGGATTTACAGTTCCACTTGCAATGCTCGGTGTTACTGCTTCAAAAACATTCATGAAACTTGAAGAGCAGGCAATTAGATTCAAACGTGTATACGGAGAGATGTTTACAACACAAGAAGAAACCGATGCAATGGTTAAGCAGATTCAGATTCTTGCAAAAGAGTATACCAAGTATGGTGTTGCAGTAGAAGACACAATGAAGATGGCAGCAGATGCAGCAGCAATGGGTAAGATGGGTGCGGAGTTGACAGCCCAAGTTGTGCAGGCAACAAGGCTTGCGGTACTTGGTGGAGTAGAACAAACACAGGCATTAGAGACAACAATTTCAGTAACCAATGCATTTGGAGTGGCAGCATCAGATCTTGCTAAAAAGATTGACTTCCTTAACGCAGTTGAAAACCAGACTGTTGTTTCTATTGAAGATTTAACAGTAGCAATTCCAAAGGCTGGCCCAGTTGTTCAGCAACTTGGTGGAGATGTAGAAGATCTTGCATTCTTCCTTACAGCAATGAAGGAAGGTGGTATTAACGCATCAGAAGGTGCTAACGCACTCAAATCTGGTCTTGCATCTTTGATTAATCCATCTGCAAAAGCAAGCGCATTCCTTGGAGACCTTGGAGTCAACATAAAAGGAATTGTTGAAGCAAATAAAGGTGATATCAAAGCAACAGTAGTTGGCTTTGCTCAGGCACTTGATACACTTGATCCTCTTAACCGTGCTCGTGCTATTGAACAACTGTTTGGCAAGTTCCAGTTCTCAAGACTATCTACGCTATTCCAGAACGTAACAGCCCAGGGTACACAGGCTCAAAGAGTGTTAGGTCTAACAAAAGCAACTACAGAAGAACTTGCAATTTTATCACAACGAGAATTAGATAAGATACAAAACACAACAACCTACAAGTTTAAAAAATCAATGGAAGATTTAAAATTGGCTATTGCTCCAGTAGGAGAACAATTCTTAAAAGCACTAACACCAATTGTTGAGTTTGTTGGAAAAATTCTTGATAAGTTTAATAACCTGGGAGAAGGTAGCAAAAAGTTCTTAACCATTCTAACAGTGGCACTTGCTGGCGTTGGCCCAGTTCTCTTAATGGGATTTGGTTTGATTGCAAATGCTGTTGCTAATATAATTAAAATGTTTGCAGGATTAAAATCTATCTATAACAGAACTGGTCAATCAAGTCAAATATTGGGAGAACAGACAAACTATTTAACTAAAGAACAACTTGAGGCAGCAGCAGTTGCAGCGTCACTTGATCAGGTTCATCAAAGACTAAAGCAAACTTTTACATCTGAAGCAACAGCAGTTAACATTTTGGCAAATGCATACAGAAGAGCAATCGCAGCACAAGCAGGATTTTCTGGTCCAATGCGTGGTGCTCCAGGCGTTAAAGGCTTAAAGAAATATGCAACAGGGACAACTGGATTACCAGGTCCAGCAGGGGCTGGAGATATTATTCCAATTCTTGGTTCTCCTGGAGAAGCAATTATTCCTGCAAAAGAAGCACAAGATCCACAAAACCGACCAATTATTAAAGCAATTATTCAGGGCAAACTAAAGGGATACGAAACTGGAACTGTAAGTTTGGCTCAAGCAGACAAGGCATCATCAACAACAACTGTTCCAATGAACAAAACTCACGTTGGTGGAAAAAGTGATCAAAAATTAATTTCTGATGTTATAAAAGATAATCCATTTATGACGGAAGATCAAAGAAACAAATTAAAAGCAATGGCTTCAATTTTAAGATCACAAGGATTACCAGAAACAGTTTCAACACTTCACAAGTTAATGTTTAATTTCCCACAAGAAATGAACAAGGCAATGACTGGTTCTGTTGGAGTTAACCCAGCATCATTTATTGCTGAATGGGAAAGAATGGGTCCAGGAAAATGGGCTGCTTCTAGACTTTCTGCTGTAGATGCACAGGCTATGGACCGTGCAATAATTGAAACAATTAAAAAAGATTTAGCAGATGGTAAAATAAAAGGAGTAAATGATAACTATGTTCGTGACATATTTACAAAGAGAATTCCTTTAGAGCATCCAGCAGTTGCAGAAACTAAGGGATATCAAGAAGCGCAAAAATTATACAACACATCTACAAGTTTTAATCTTGGAAAAGGATTAGGAAATACTCCAGCAGAAAGTAGGAAAATACTACAAGATGCTGTAGACAAGGGATTTATTAAGGGCTTCAGTATTATAGAAGGTCCTGCCACAGGAACAAGTAATGGAAGACAAGGAAAAATTGTAACTAAGTCTTCAACGGTTACGTTAAATGATGGATCAGTTGTAAACATGAATAGACTTGGAGCAGGAACACGCCCAGCAATAAGTCAGTCTGCAAAAGTTGTAGATGATGCAGACACAAGAACGTTAAAAGAAATTGCAAAAGAAGCAAAGAAAACAGCCTCTGGAAGATTAAAGCCTACAAACTTTGGCACCCAGATATCTCCAACTTCTGGGTTTAGTTTTCCAGTTAAGGGAATTGGTGGATTATATGAAAAGCCAGATGGCAGTAGAGTATTTGTAAAGCCAATGATGGACGAAAAGGCTGCTCTTGCAGAACAAAGAGCAACAAGGATTGCTAGAGAAGTTCACGGATTAGATTCTCCAGATCAAAAGATTAGTACAATGATTGACCCTAAAGATCCAAAGGGTAAAAGAAAGATAATTGTTTTAGAGTCTGCATATGATACGAGGTTTGATCCAGCAAAAATGACAGGAAAGTTTTCACAAGATCAATACTTTAGACAACTTGTCGCAGCAAATCTTCGTGGTGACAAAGATCTTGGAAGAGGAAATCTTTCAGCAAACACTCTTGCAGATGTTGGAACAGCAGGAGTCTTTAATCGTGCATCTGGAAAGAGAGAATATGCTACAAGCATGCCTTCAATGGAAGAGCAAGCAAAAATTAATTTACTTGGGGTAAAGGGTGGTGCTAAAAGGTTCTTTGCTGAATCAACATTGGATATTCCAAAGAATATGACTGCAGAGCAATATGACAGAGCAATGAAAGCAGAAATTGATAAAGTTCTTCCAAAGTTAAAAGCCACAGTAGCAAGTATGAATCTTTCTGATGTAGAAAAACCAATATACGATGGAATGATTAAAAGACTTGAAGAAGGCAGAAAGGTTGATTGGAAAGCATTTCACAAAATGCATTCATCTGTTGTTGTTAAGCCAACTGAAATGCTTGAAGATGAAAAGACTGGAAAATTAAAAAAATTAAATACAACTCCTAAACCTTCAAACGTTGTTTCTTCTTCTGGCAGTTCAAAAGATACAAGAATGACTCCAACGCCTAAAAAAGGAACAAGGGTTGTTCAAGGTCCAAAAACAAGACTTATACTTCCTGGACATGCATATGCTCCAGAAGCAACATCATCTCAATCTGCAGCAGCAGCCTCTAGAACTGCATTATATGGCAATGGCCCAATTGATGCTGAATCAAAATCTTTACGTCGTCAAATGGAAAAGAGACAAGCAGACAATGCAAAAACACAGGCAAAGGCAGCAGCCTCTAGAACAGCGCTGTACGGCCAGGGAATAATTGATGCTGAACAAAAATCTTTGCGCCGTCAATTAGAAGCACAAGAAAAAAGAAGTAAGTTAGCACAAAGGGTTGCATATAGACAATCAATTATTGATGAAAGAGCAGCAGCCGAAGCACAAAAGAAAACTTTATCTGGCAGACTTAAAACTTATTCTGCAAACAAAAAAGCAGAAGCAGCACAAAGAGCAGCACAAGGAAAGACTGGAAAGATGGGATTGGCTGGCGGTGTTGGAGTAGCAGCAGGAGCAGCAATGGTTGGATCAATGGTTCCAGGAAAAGTTGGAGAACTTTCACAAAAACTAATGATGCCACTTATGGGATTATCTATGATTCTTCCAATGTTAAAAAGTCCTATGTCAGCCATTGCAGTAGGACTTGTTGCAACAGTAGGAGCAATGGCTGCTTTAAGAATGGCATTTGATAAAGCAGCAGATCAGGTTTTAGAAGAAGGTGAAAAGTTTAAAGGATCTACCTCTGCACTTCAGGCCATAGCAAAGTTTGGTGGCAAAACAACGGCATCAGAACAGATGGATCTAAGAAGAAAAAATTCTTTTGCAATGCTTGGATCAGCAACTGGTAAAACTACCTATGGAGAAGCATTTGCTCAAACAGCAGAGGGTAAAGCATTAACAGCAAGAATTTCAGAACAAAATGCTGCAGGTAAAGGAAGCGTTGCAGTAAAAGATTTAGGTGGTCAATTATCTTCAGCAATTATGTCTGGTGCTATTGATATGTCACAAGCAAAAAGTTTGGCTATGAATGCTGCTAGACAAGCAGGAGATATGTCTATTGGTATAAGGGTTATTGCTCAACTAGAAAGTTTGCTGGGACCAAACGGAGAAAACCTTATTAATGATCCATTAAATGTTAGAATAAACATGATTAATGAAAATGCAAAAAATATGAAGAGTAGCATAGGTAACATTAATAATGCTAACCAAATAACTAAAATTGCTGGACAAAAAACAACACAAATTGCAGGAATCGGGGCTTCAGCACTTGGAGGAGCAGCAGCAGTAGCAGGGTTTGGAACAATGGTTGGAGGACCTATTGGAGCAGCCATTGGTGCAGGAATTGGAGCAATAGCAGGTTCAGCACTTGGATATTTTGCATCACAAAAGTATGTAAAAGAAGCAGCCGTTCTTGGTGCAGCAGCATCCGTAGACGCAAAAATTGCAATGGAACAAAATAAGCAAATGCTAGATTCATTTGATATGTATTATCAGAAAAAAATTGAAGAGTTAAGACTGCAGGGTAAAATTAATGAGGCCAATGATCTGCAAATTAAGTACATAAAAGAAAGAGACAGATTGACTGCTGCTCAAAGTACTTTACAGGGAGATGTTGTTTCACAGTATAACTCTGCTGGTGGACTTCAAGAAGCAATGATGTCTGGAATGAAAAAAGCCACAACTGCAAAATACAAAAATGATCCTAATCAGTTGGCTTATGTAGATGTTGTAAATCAACAATCAAAAGATTTAAGAAAATCTGGAGCAATAGATAGTGGTCAAGAGTTTTTAATTCAAGCAAAGATGGCAAGTGGAGATATTCCTCCAGCCGTATTTAGAACTCTTTTGCAAATGGCAACAGACAATAAAGACATTGCTCCAAAGATGATGGAAATTATTACTAAGTTTAGTGGAGCAACTGCTGAGTCAATTGGTGTTGCAGCACAGAATATTCTTGATGCAAAGGGCACCGTTAACAAGACAGTTCAGACAAACTTTATAACCAAGGTAGAAGCATTTGAAAAAGATTCAGATGCTCTTGACTTTGCAAAGAATATGATTAAGTTGAACAACCTCAATACGGTAATCCCTTCAGATTTCTTAGTTGGATTTTACATAGACCCAAAAAATAAAACAGCATACGATGAACTAAATAGAATTCTTGATGCAATCGAAACACAAAAGCCAAAAACAATAGAGGCTGTTTATAATATAATGCCACAACTTAAAGGCACCGCAGCATTCGATGAAGCATATTTTAAGACATTGACAGATGATCAAAAATTAGTATACACAACTACCATTGCATCAATTGTAAATATTCCAGATCCAATAATTCAGGCAGACGAAGATTACCAAGCGTGGCTTAAAGAGCCTGGACCTAGAGGTGGACAAGGAGTAACTGGAAGTCTTTCTTATAAAATACAAAAATATAAAGAAGCCCAAGGATTTAAAGCCGTTACAGATAACACACAGGTAGGTGTTGTTGCTCCAACAGGAACTACTCCAACTACCACGGGGACGAAAGTTCAGTCTTCACCGCTAGACGACCTAGTAAAGAAACTACGAGATGTACGCAAGAACCAGATAAAGGTCACAGAAGGCTGGAGTGCCTCTCGTAAGGCCTTAGAAGGTCTCTTTGGTGGTAAGAAGACCATAGATGTATTTAGCGGTATAGAAAACGATATAAGAGGTTTGGGCGGAAGCGAAGATCTTATCTCTCTTATAGTCGGAATGGACCCAAAGGTATATGAAGAGAAAAAGAACTCTTTGTTTAAGTTTGACAATAAGGGAAATATTATTGCTTTAAAGAGAGATGCTACCAATATTCAAGAAGCACTAAACTCTATAACTATGGGTGACTGGAATTCTAGCATGGAAGCAGAGTTTAAGGCTATTGAAAATCAATCTTCTGCATTTAATAAGTTGGCAAACCTTGGGGTTCCAGTAGCAGATGCATATCAGTTAATTTCTGATAAGACAATAGCATCAGCAATTGCCAATGGCGTTAACGACAAGACATTAAAAACATTAATTCAGAGATATAAAACTTTGACTGCAGCACAAGAAAAATCAGCAGCAATAAGTGGAGTAAAAACAGACATTGCAGAATTTAAGAAAGATACAATGCAAGAAGCAAGACTAAGATCTAAGTATGGCGCAGAAAACGCTTTTGCAATTTCATCAGATGAACACTTAAAATCAATGGAAAACCAAGTTGCTTTAGCACAAGCAAAAGTAGATAGGTTGATGAGAATTGATGCACCAGCAGTAATTATTGGTGCTGCACAAGGAGAATTAAATGCGTTAATTTCTGACTTTAATGAAAGACTAAATCAATTAAAATCTACCGTTGAATTCATGCAAGGTCTGTTTGATAAAGGATTTGGCAATGCAATGCAGGCTTTTGATGTTCAAGAAACAGAACTAAACATAAAATTTAAAATAGATACAAAAGCACAAGATACAGTAATTAAAGATGCACAGAATGCAATTTCAGCAATTCAGTATAAAATAGATGATAAAGAGGCAGCACTAAAGGGAATCGAAGATCAAGAACAAAAAATTAATGACAAGTATGATGAAAGAATTAAGGCTTTAGACGAAGTAGAGAAAGCAAATGCTTCTATTTCCAATCAGCAAAAGGGTCAACTAACACTTGCTGAAGCGCTAACCTCTGGAGATATTGCAGCAGCAGCAAGGGCTGTACAAGATATGAGAGCCCAAGAAGCAGCAGACGCTGTAACAAAACAAAAAGATGCAATAGAAAAATCTAGAGAATATGAACTATCTAGAGTAACTCAGGGTGGGAAAACTAGACTACAACTTGAAAAAGAAATTAAAGATCTTCAAGATGAAATATTTAAAATTGAAGAAGATAAACTAGAACCAGCACAAGAGTTTATTCGCTTAAGACAAATACTATTAGACAAAGATATAGAAGGACTCACAGTTCTTGGATTAACAAAAGATGCTTGGGAAGCAATTAAAAATAAAGTAGACCTTGCATTAATTAAGAGCGCAGCATTTGTTGATTCTATGAAACTTGCATTAGATGTTCAGAAAAGACTTATTGATGCCTATGGCGCACAGACTCCAGCAGCAGCAGTCACACCTGCAACTACACAACCAAATCCTAAACCAGACCCAACTCCAGACCCTAAACCAGACCCTAAACCAGACCCTAAACCAGACCCTAAACCAGACCCAACTCCAGACCCTAAACCAGACCCAACTCCAGACCCTAAACCAGACCCAAAGGTAGACCCCAAGGTAGACCCCAAGACAGACCCCAAGACAGACCCCAAGACAGACCCTACAGGTTACCAAACAGGTTCAAATAGACCAACAGATCAGTCATCTGTTGTTCAGATGCACTTTGATGACCTACAAAGGATTGCAGACGATGCAGCAAAGAATTTCATGCTATTTAATCAGGCAATGAATGTTGGAGATGTAACAAAAAATGCTGGAAGTACTCCAGGAATGCACTTAGCAGATTTATACAAGTTACAAAATAATCTTGCTGTACAAAAAGCCATGGCCCCAACTTCAGGAATGCTTGCACAAGAAAAAGCCGTAAGAGATGCAGCCAACGCCACCGCAGCAGCAGCATCTGCCAAAAAAGCCCAAGATGCTGCAGTATTAAAAAAGTTTGGTGGAAATGCAGCAGCAGCAAATGCATTTGGAAACTGGTCAATGGGTGGTCTTATTCCTAAGTACTTCTCATTTGGTGGTTTTGCAAAGGGAACAGATACAGTTCCAGCAATGTTAACCCCAGGAGAATTTATAATGAGTAAGTATGCTGTAGATTCTTATGGTGTAGACAACATGAAAAAAATTAATAGCGGTGAATCTATTGGCGGGGCAGTGTATAATAATACATATACATTAACAGTTAATGCAAAAACAGGCGCTAATCCAAATGAAATTGCACAAGCAGTAATGTCACAAATAAAAACAGTAAACGACAGAAGCGTAAGGGGGATAAATACAAATGCCAGAAATTGATCCAAGATTTACGTATATGCAAAGTCGTAAAAAATATCAAAGACCTAGTGCAATGCTTTGGTCTGAAAATTCAGGTACATTAATAGATGGACTTTATATCCCATATGGTTTAGAAATTGGCGCAGATCCAGGACAAGTAGAGGATGAATCTTTAATTGATCAGTTCTTAATCTTGTCTGATGATAACAGAGAGCCATTAAATTTTTCAGATGAAAGAATTGAAAAAAGAGAAAGAATGATCAATGGTCGTATGAGGTCTTATCATATTGCAGACAAAATTAAAATTAGCACTAGTTGGAACATGCTTCCGTCAAGGTCTCATGAAAATATTCCCAATTTTGACCAAGCAACAGGAATATCTACAAATAAATCTTATACTACTGACGGAGGAGCAGGAGGAGCAGATATTCAAGAATGGTATAACGACCATAAGGGATCATTCTGGGTATTTCTTGCATATGACAGAAAAGGAATTTTTAGGGGAACAGAAGGTCCATATGGCCACCTAAGACAATACAATCAGGTTATAGAAATGTTTATATCAGATTTTTCATTTTCTGTAGAAAAACGAGGACCAAATTTTGATTATTGGAATGTTTCGGTAAGTCTGGAAGAAGTATAATGTTTGAAGATAAAGATTTACAAAACTTTTTAGAAACATCCCCAACGATAAGAAACAAATCTCTTGTAGTTGCTGAATGGAACATGAACATACCAACCAACATTAAACACATAGGAAATTATAGGTTTCGACCAACACAGACAGGGTCTGTATACTCATCACTACCTACAAGTTTTGATATTAATGATTCTGGTAATTTTTATACTGGGGCAACAGATGCCGATATTGTTCTTGATGGATCTTATGACAATGCTGGCTTACCAACAACTCTACTTACTAAAAAAGAAAAACTTAAAAGTCTTTATTCTTTAGAAGATTGTTTTAATCAGTTTCGACCTAGGTCTGGAATTAATAAAGCAGCATTTTTTCAAAATAGGAAACTCCACCACCCAAACCTTGTAATGGCAGACAGACCAAGATACTATATGCCAGACAGAGAAGATATTTTTAAATACTGGACTTCATATAGAACAGAGTTTGGACAAGAGTATGGTATTGCATCTAGTATTCGTGGTTCACAGTACAACATAGAAGATGCCTGTCCTTTTGTTGTTTATAAAGAAAATATACCAGCCAATAGGGTTGTTATAAAAATGCAAACCCACATAGGAACAGAAAATCTTGGTCCTTTCTCATCGTCTATTGGATCATTTTCTGACCCCTTCTATGGAGAAACAAATCAAAAAACTCCAAGCAAATGGAAAATACAATTTTTAAAAAATGGAAATTGGGAGAATATAATATCTTTCAATCCATCAATACGAAGAAAAGACGATTCTCCTGTAATTCCAAGTGATGGATATGTTGAGATTGCGTACGGATTAGTGGTACCAGAAGACTGGGTTTTAAATTTTGTTATAGCGGAGACATATACAAGCGTAGACCTTCTTCCAGAAAAGTCTGTAGTTGGATATGCATATTTAATTAAAGAAAATGAAAATGATATTGGAACGTACCATATTTGGGACGGTACACAGTATGTAACCAAGACCCCAAAATATGGCTGGTATTTAGAAGACACACAAACAAACAGACTAACAAACTTTGTAACAGACGTAACAAACCCTAGTTCATTCATAAAGGTGGTTGATGGTAAGAAACAATATAGAGAGTTTGAGTATATTTCTGGAGTAAGGGTTGTTGTTGAAACAATGACATCAAAAGATGCAACATTTGACCTTATAGAAATATCTCCAAGACTTTCAGTTAACTTATCAGATAAAACTTTAGATTACTCTATAAACAAAAGTGCATCAGATCTTGGTCTTTCTGGTTTGCCAGTTGGTCAACTAGTTGCATCAAATGGAAACATCACACTGTTTGACTATGATCAAGGATTTAATGAAAATAATATTGATAGCATAATTGCAAAATACATAACAAGACATGTTCAAATAAAATTTTATGAAGTAATAGTTGATGTTGATGGATGGGATTATTACGTTCCAATGAAAACATTATATTCAGACTCTTTCCCAAAAGCAGATATTATTAATAAAAGAATATCCATGAACCTAAGAGATATGTTTTGGTATCTAGAGTCTATGGAGGCTCCAGAAATATTGATGACAGAGGTTTCAGTAAGTTCGGCAGTCTCACTTTTGCTTGACTATATTGGGTTTGCAAACTATACATTTAAAAGAGTTGCTGGAGAAAAAGAAATGATTATCCCATATTTTTTTGTTTCTCCAGGTAGCAATGTTGCTGAAATTCTTCAAGGCCTTGCCATATCAACACAGACTGCAATGTTCTTTGATGAATACAATAATTTTGTAATGATGAGCAAAAACTACATACTTCCAACAAAAGAAGAAAGACCCGCCACATTTGAACTTAAAGGAACAAAAGATTTTGAAACAGTAGGAAGAGTTCAAAATCAAAAAACCACTACAAAATTATCAAACATAATCACCGTTTCATCTCAAGACCAATCTGTATACAATGGCGGAACAATTAATTATCAGGTAAGGCATATACAAAGGTCTGTTGGATCCATAAAGCAAGCAAGTCTTGTGGATGGAGAAAGATATTATACGTACAAGCCAGCATTACTGTGGGAAGTTTCTGGAACTGAAAATACAAAATCTATAAATAATGAAGTTGGTAATCAATCGGCATACGTTCTTAGTGCAATACCATTAAACTCAGATTTATCTTCAGAACTTCCTATAGTTAAAAACAATGTATTAATAAACAATACTTTTAGTCTTGGAGAAGCAGTATATTGGATTACAAGATATAATGGATACTTTTATTCTCAAGGAGAAATTATAAAATATGATGCAGTGCAATATAATGTGGGAGGTATAGGAAATGTGTGGATAACTTCTGTCGAGGATTATCAAAACTATTTTGCCAAACTTCCATTTAATGGAAAAATTTATCCAACTGGACTAGTAAGAATATACTCTGAACCAAAATATTTTGAAAAAGATGGGATCACAAGTTTACAAAATGGAGATGTAAGCAAGCATGGTCGTGGTCAGTTTGGTACCGAGGTTGTAGCACACAGTTCTGGAATATCCGATTACTGGAAGTCTGATGACAATGTTAAGGGATGTTATATGGACTCTAAATATTTGTTTGAAACTGACCTAACTGTGCCAACAACAACTGACTCATCTTCTGGAAAAACAACAAACTCTGGAATTTCATCAGATGCACTTGCTAAAACTTCATCAAGAAGTGGAATTATTAAAAACTTTATGTCAACATCTTTTATAGGAGAAATCAATACATTGACAAAAGTACAGTCTGGAACACTTCAGTCTTCTGCTCTTTCTTTGACAGGTCCCAACTTTACAACAGCAGAAAAACCTAGAGACTTTGTTTCTTATGTTCATAAAAATCTAGAAAAAAAATATAAACACTTTGGAACAAGAATGAGAATTGTTGGTAAAATAGAAAACAATCTTGATAGGGGCCAAACCTCTAATGGAGCATCAACGTACTATGTTGTTAATGGTAGCAGCCCAGATAAAAATATAAATATATCTGGTGGTTCTGGAGGGCTTTCATTCATGTTAAATCCAACAACAAACGTTGGGTATTATTTCGAAATAGCAGCACTGGGACTTGGACAACTGTCAGAAGAAGAAAGACAGGGAGTCTCTAACGTTCTTTTTTATAAAGTTAAATCTGAAAATGGAAAGGCTATACCAGTTAAACTTTGGGAAGGCTTAGGTGAGATTACTGTAGACGCAGGAAGATTTACTGGCCAAGCAAGGATGGTTGCTGAGGAAAATACTACAGTTTACGATCTTGCTGTAGAGTACGAAGACATTGGAAATTTAAGACGCTTTTTCTTATATTTAAACGGCAGATTAATAAAAACAGTAGATGACTTAGACCCACTTCCAGCATATTCAAACATAGCATTATTTACAAGAGGATCTTCAAAAATAATGTTTGAAAATGTTTATGCGCTTTGCAATAATTATTCTCAAAATACTTCATTCTCTTTAGGTGCACCTGTAAATTCTGTGTTTGGAGATTCTGATATTGATGCAAATGAATCATTTAGAAAGTATGCCCTTAGTGGATTAATTCAAAATACCTATCTTGCTGGCATAGGTTCTTCTGAAATGCCTAAGTACAATATTTATTTTGAAGAATTTGGCAGCATTATGCGAGAGGCTGCAACATTTAAGTTTAAATATGATAAAGCCTTTCCAGCACTTACCGCTAAAATATCTCCAACATTTAATAAAATAAAAGGTTATGTTGTTTCTGGATTTAGGGCTGGTTCATATGGGGCAGAGTTTTTAGTCTTAAACTCAACAGACACTGCCATTAGTTTGGATGAAACAACTGGAAACTATTTAAGAATACAGGGCATTACATTTACACAGCAATCAGATAACAAAATGACAGTAGATGATTATTTTAATAAAAATAGTGATCTTTCTAATCCACAATTTTTAACAGATAAAACAGTATCAAATCCATATAAATTTAAAAAGGATTATGAAGATATAAAGTTAAGCAGAATGACATACGGCAAAAAAGATTTTACATTAAACGCACAATACATTCAGTCGCATGATGATGCAAAAAGTTTAATGAAATGGGTTATTGATAAAATATCAAAACCAAGAAAATCTGTTGGTGTTAAAATTTTTTCAATTCCAACAATTCAACTAGGAGATATAGTGACTTTGGATTATGAAGAAAATACAGTGAGTCAAGTGTCCGATCCACTAAGTAGGTTTGTGGTTTATAACATAGACTATTCAAGAAGTTCTAATGGTCCAGAGATGACCTTATTCTTAAGTGAGGTAGTGTAATGGCAAATGATGCGGTAGCAAACCTTCCAGATCCACAAACACAGTTAGATGTCAGTGCAGTTAAAATTGCAACCCCTGATTTAATTTTAAATTATGACGAGTTAATGCCAATTGATATAATGACTGATCTGTTATTTGAAGATATTGGTGGCCACGAACTAGCAACAATATCAAGACATGATCTAGTTAATGGACAAAAAGTTGTCTATGCTCCAATTAAAAATTTAACAGATCTATATTTACAATACAATCCAAACAATATTCTAAGACTGCAATCCTCTGACTCATTCTTTAAGTCTCTTTCTATTTCAATTCTTGACTACTTGCCAGAATGTGGTACAGGGTATGACCTGGTGGCTGGAGTTAAAGTGCCAAACTGTAAGTCTATTTATATAGACCCATTAACTGGTGATCTAGTCATAAACCTTATTAATATAAAAGATGGTATGCAAGCAGAAGTTCAAACCTTACTAAGTGGAGGAATCTTTGATGGTACAATATATGAGTGAGGAAATAAATGATAACTAATACAGGTAAAAATATTTTAGCCAAATATTTAGTAGGCCAAACTCCATCCTATGCATCACACATTGCTATAGGGTGTGGAGTAAAGCCATTGTCTACAGATGACAACTTATCTGATCAAGACTTTTCAAACAAAAAATCTCTTAGTTTTGAAATGTTTCGTGTACCAATTATTTCACGAGGATTTGTTAGTGAAGATGGAGTGTCAAAGGTTGTATTGACAGCAGAACTGCCGACTCAAGATAGGTATGAAATAACTGAAGTAGGAATATATTCTGGTGCATCCAACCCAGCAGCAGGAAATTCAGATAGTAAAACCATTTATTCATTTTCAGATACTGATAATTGGAAGTATGGATCTCAAGCATCTGAAATTATTTCAATATATGAACCACTAGATGACAGGATTGTTACTGTAACAAATGCTGTGGCATCAGGGACTACCATAACTTATACAACTGATACTCCCCACGGATTGACAACTGGAACACAGATATCAGTATCGGGCATACTTCCATCCAGTTTTAATCTATCAAATAAAAACATTGTGTCAGTTCCAACCACTACATCTTTTACTCTTCAAAGTGCTAGTCCTGTCGTAGCAACTTTTGAATCATCTGGTTATTTAATAAATGATGTTGAAACAAATGTTATTAATCAGGTATATCCAGTTTTTCAAACCAATGCAGACAATAAAACTTTTACAAACTCGAACAGGGTTCTTAGATATGAGAGATGCAGGTTCTTAAATAATATTATTGCTATTGTGGGAAACAATGCAAACATATCTAAAAATAGTGCTAATCATTTAATTGCAGAGAGTGGCTCTAACTATATTCAGTTAAGTGATACTGCTATTGACCTAAGCAAAAATTCACCAACTGATGAGTTAAGGCTTGCATTTTCTCTAATAAATAAAAATGGTGCAGCAGTAACAATTCCAGACAAGGTTAGAGTCATTGTTGAGTTTTCATCTTCTGGAACTTTTGCAACTGGATCTTGGGCAAGGTTTGAAGCAGAAATAAATTACAATGACCCAGGAGTTAACTTTGCAACAAACAGATATTTTGTAATATCAAAACAAATACAAGAACTTTACAAGAGTGACAATTTTGCATGGTCAGATATAAATACTGTAAGAATTTATTCTTCAGTAATAAAAGACTCTGCCCCGACTTCAGACTTTTATGTTTGTTTAGATGGGCTTAGACTTGAAAATACAACATCAACAAACTCTGTTTACGGAATGACTGGTTATTCAGTTATTAGAAGTACAGATGCAAAAACAATTATTAAATCAGCAAATACAACCAACTATATAGAGTTTAGGTTTTCTTTGGATGTGGCATAATGGCTGATGCTGGAATAAAAAATGTTATTATTAAAAAAGAATTACTTGGAAAAGTAACAACATCTAATTCAAATGTAGTTAGATTTAGAATAGTAGCAGAGGATAAAAACAGAAAGTCAGCATGGTCGCAATTATTTTTAGTAGAATCTGTACCAGTTTTGGTTTTACCAGGGGACGTGAATGTTATTGGTAACACTATACTTGTAAACTGGTCAAATGGGTCAGGCTCATCAACGCAAGTACTATACGATGTTTTTGCTTCATTTGATGGTGGAAACTTTATACATGTTGGAACATGTAATAACTCTAGTTATTCATTTTTAAAAAATGGCACAACCTCTGTCAGAGTTGTGGTTCAAATATCATCAATTAATCCAGCAATAAATGGTTCTTTGCAAGTTTACAACTCTGGACTGAAGTCTCTGGTATAATTATATTATGTCTATATTACCATTACCAGAGCGTGGACAACCTCTAGATGTAACATATATTTATCAAATTGTTAAAGAACTCAATGATCTTGCAGTTCAGGTTTCTCCGTCGACCTATAAATATGTCACAGTTGATACTGTTCAAAATGGACAACAAAGCGCCAAAACTTCTGAAACCAGAATAATAGGAGGCTACGTCCAGGTCACTACAAGCCAAACGCAAACTGCTGGATCTTCTCAACCATTCTTTTATAACTTTAATACTGACTTTAAGTTTGCACCCATCGTCACTGCAACCCCAATCAACGTTGGAAATACTGATGCTGGAAAAGATGTGACGGTAACAATAAAGAGTATCTCAACCTCAAGAGTAGACGGAACAGTAAAATTTAATACAGGTGGAGACACTAGTATTGGTATTAACCTAATTGTTATTGGCATACCAAATTAATGCTTTTATGTAATAGATGCAAAGGGCGAATGTTCATTGATAGGATATTTAGTGAACATAGCCATATGGAAACTTTTTGTATTATATGTGGAAATAGAAAATTTTTTAATCCAGCACAGAATTATGAAGAGGGAAGATGGCTACTAAAAAAGGAACAATTAAGAGCGAAGGCTACAATAGCCTCCCTGTAATAAAAGCAAATAAAAAAGTTTGGTTTCTTAATGGTAGCCTTGTAAGAATTTATCATTTGAATCAGTCTAATGGAATAATGTCTGTTTATAATATCACAAAAGATCAAATTGAAAGTTGTTTAATTAGTGATTTTAAAAATAAAAGAGAAAGAGCCTACACTGTTGGTCAGACTGCAGACCTAGTCAATCGTCACAAAAAATATATGCCATCACTTATGAAAAATGGTTCAATACCATTTCCAACTGGCTCCCAAAAAGGAGGGGACAGAGGATGGCAAGTAAGATCATATTATTCAGAGTCGCAAGTAAGAGAGATACGTGATATACTTGCTACAAGACATATTGGAAGACCAAGAAAAGATAAGTTAATTACTAATGATATTACGCCCAGTAAACAAGAGTTGACACGAAGAATGGGCGATGGTATACTTACATATACGAGAACTGAAGATGGACGATTTATTCCACTATGGTCTGAATCTATTTAACGAAGGGTATAAAATGGAAAACGAAGAGACAAGGGTATCTGTTACATTAGGGTACACGCTTAACCTAGGAAACTTTCAATCACTAAGACTTGATCTTGGCGTTACTGATTCAAGACGAAATGGAGAAAGTCCAGATCAGGCTTTTGATCGTGTTTATAAGTTTGTAGAGGACAAGTTAACTGAAAAGATTAACGAGGCAAAGGCTGAGATTAACGAATAATGGCTGAACGCAAAGACCGAATGGCTTTGCTTTCAAGATACAGCAAGTATCATACTGCAAAGTACGAGTCAAAGCCATCTCTCAATTTAAATGTTGAGCAGTGGGCTTCTGATGCTCTGATTGAATCTTATGGAGTTTCAGTATGCTACGATATACTTGAGTATTATTTCTTGGTTGCGGTTAGCCCATCCTGGAACTACTTTGCATACAACGCAGAAAAAATTTTACAAGCAAAAAAAGATAAAGCAAAAGACGAAAACGATAGGGCAGAGCGTAGAAAAATGGCTAAGGAGTGGTTAAGTGAATAATACAGAGGCAAAATTACTTACGGCTGTTTTAAAAGATAAGCAAATACATGTTCTTCTTCAGGCAAATGTTGACAACCTCCTAAGAACTCATGTAGATATTTGGAACTTTATTAGACTATATTTTGAGAACAATTCTGTTCTTCCACCAGTAGAATTAGTTACTGAAAAGTTTAGAGATTTTGAGCCAGCAGTAGGGATTGGTGCAACAAAGCATCACCTTGAAGAGTTACAGGGTGAGTATTTAAATGATAGCCTTAAAGATATTATAAGATCTGCTGCAGGCAATGTTCAAAATAATCAGGGAGTAGTTGCACTAAACGACCTTATTACAAAGACTTCAGAATTAAAAAAGAATACATCGGCAATTCGTGATATTGATGTTACAGACTTAGAGTCTGCAATTGCTTACTTTGAAAATGTAAAGAAGCAGCAAGCACTTGGGCATGTAGGTATAAAGACTGGCTTGCCAGGGTTTGACAACTATCTTCCATCTGGAATCATGCCAGGGCAGTTGGGAGTCTTCTTGGCATATCCTGGTATCGGAAAGTCCTGGTTGGCTCTCTACTTCGCTGTACAGGCCTGGAAACAGGGTCGTAGCCCATTGGTTATCAGTCTTGAGATGAGTGAAACAGAAGTTCGTAACCGTGTGTTTACAATTATGGGAGAAGGTCGTTGGTCTCACAGAAAACTAAGCAATGGTGAAGTAGAATTGGATATGCTTAAGGATTGGCATGCAAAGAATCTTCAAGGAAAACCAGAGTTCCACATCATTTCAAATGATCAGGGTGGAGAGATTAATCCTTCAGTTCTTCGTGGAAAGATTGACCAGTACAAGCCAGACTTTGTAATCGTTGACTACCTTCAATTAATGGCTCCTAATCAGAAATCAGATAATGAAACGGTACGAATGAAGAACCTTTCAAGAGAACTAAAACTAATGGCTATTGGTGAAGAAGTTCCTATTATTGCCATCTCATCTGCCACACCTGATGATGCAAATGATTTAAATAGCGTTCCAACCCTGGGACAAACTTCTTGGTCTAGACAGATTGCCTATGATGCAGACTGGGTTTTAGCCCTTGGTCGTGCCACAAATAGTGATATTATTGAATGCGCTTTTAGAAAGAACCGTAATGGTTTTATGGGAGACTTCTTAGTCCAGTGTGATTTTGACAAGGGATACTACAGATACAAAGATTTTGAAGATAAGTAGTTATAATATGGCATGGAGACTTTTCATCACAAACCAATCAGGAAGTTTAACCTTGGCGGAATCATTCAAGACGAAGCCTCTATTCTTCGTCTCAGAGAAGAATACGAGAGGTTATTAATATCAGAGATGCGTATTGGTGGGTATGTCCCCAGACTTGACATAAGTGTAGATTTTACTATAGACTATAACGAGACAAAGAATTACTTTAATTTTGAAATAACAATATACGGAACATATACGGGAAAGAGAAAAAGCAAATGGATACTAGGAATAGACGGCAGCAAAGTAATGCCTATAGCAAAGAGCAAGTCAAAAGAGTGCTTGTTGGATCTGGTATAGATGTTGAGTCCGAACTATCCGAAAACTATATAATTTTTTGTCCATTCCACAATAATCACAGAACCCCCGCAGGAGAAGTTCATAATACAAACGGATTATTTTTTTGTTTTTCATGTCAAAAAACAGCAGATCTTATTGAATTAATAATGCACACTTCTGGAAGAACTTATTTTGAATCAGCAAGATACATTAAGTCAAAAGAAAAATTAAGCAATCTTGTTGATGATATTAATAAAAGCCTTATAGTTGAAGAAGAGTTTAAACAATTTGACATAGATATATTAAAAAGACTCTATAATAATTTAGTCTTACTAGATAGACCAAAAAATTATTTTAAATCAAGGCATATAGAAATGCAGTCTTGGGCAAAGTTTTTACTTGGCTATTCTGATAAACAAGATATGGTTACAGTTCCAGTCCATAGCCCAGATGGAATTCCAATTGGATTTGTTGGTAGATCTATTGAAGGAAAAGATTTTAAAAATACTCCAGGACTTCCAAAAAGCAAAACATTGTTTAACTTGCATAGAGTAAAGAAGTCTGATAGAGTATATGTAGTGGAGTCATCATTTGATGCAATAAGGCTTGACCAGGTGGGTCTTCCAGCCGTTGCAACTTTGGGTGCAAACGTATCAAACATACAAACAGAATTGCTTCAAAAGTATTTCAATAACATTATTGTTATTGCCGATAACGATGAGGCAGGAGGAAACATGAAAGATAGAATAGTTGAAAAACTTTCTTCACGTGTTTCTGTTATTAAACTAAATAATCAGTATAAAGATATTGGAGACATGCCAGACGAAGAACTTAAGAATTTAGAGTTTCAATTTGACAAATCTATATCGCTTATGCTAAACTAATATAACAAACAAAGGAGAAATAATATGAGCGTAGTAAAGGGATTAAAAGCAATCAATGCCCTGCTCGACAAGCCAAAGTATGAAAACGACGGACCAAAGGTCAAGTGGTTAAAACTAGCAGACGGTCAGTCTGTAAAGATCCGATTCATCGAAGAACTTGATGAGGATTCTGCAAACTATAATGAAAAGCGTGGACTTGCACTTGTTGTAAAAGAACACGTAAACCCAAAGGACTACAAGCGCAAGGCTGTAGATACAATGGAATCAGAAGGACGTGACTGGGCAGAAGAAATGCATCGCAAAGATCCAAAGGCTGGCTGGAGAGGCCGTCTTCGTTTTTACTGCAATGTTTTAGTTGATGATGGTATTGAACCACCATATGCTGCTATTTGGTCAATGGGTATTAGCAAGCAGTCATCCTTTAACACAATTAAGGAATACGCCATGGAGACTGGCAGTATTTCAAATGTTCTTTGGAAGTTGAAGCGTAACGGCCAAGGTACAGAAACCAATTACACACTAATTCCATCAGCACCAGACAAGGAACCATTTGACTGGAAAGATGTTGAGCCTTATCCATTAGAGTCAGCACTAAAAAAGATTCCATATGCTGAACAAGAAGCGTTCTACCTGGGCTTTGATAGCCCATCCGTAACTTCATCTACCAACGCAGATTGGTAATATGAATTACGTAGGCTTACATGTCCATACCCATTTTAGTTTATTTGATGGGATTGCTACTCCAGAAGAATACGTTGACCGTGCAGTTGAGTTAGGGATGCCAGCAATTGCCATCACTGACCACGGTACTTTATCTGGGCATAGGGAACTGCACCGTATTGCAAAAGCAAAGGGCATTAAGCCAATTCTAGGTCTAGAAGGATACATGTGTGCAGACATATCTGATACAAGAGATAAGTCTGAAAGAGAAGGTCAACAAGATCTTGTCTACAACCACATTATCCTTCTAGCCAAGAATCAAATTGGTTTAGAAAACCTTAACAAGATTAGTGAACTATCTTGGACAGATGGTTTCTTTAAAAAGCCAAGATTTGATTTTGCTATTTTGGAAAAGTATAAAGAAGGAATTATTGTTACTTCTGCTTGTCCAAGTAGTGTGCTTGTAAAAGCATTAGAAGAAGAAGAGTTTGCCCTTGCCAAGAAGTACATATCTTGGTTCAAGGAACGATTTAAAGATGATTACTATATCGAGGTCATGCCTCACAATGATACACAGATCAACAAATATCTTATAGAACTCGCAGACGAGTTTGGAATTAAGGTTGTTGTAACACCAGACTGCCACCATGTTGACCCATCACAAAAAGAAGTTCAAGAGTTTAAGTTGCTTATGAACACACACGGTAAGTTTGTAAAAGATGCAACATATGAAAAGTCAAAGAAAAAGGGCAACATGATGGAACGCCTTGACTATCTTTATGGCGAAGACCGTCAGATTACATTTAATAAGTTTGATATTCACCTGCTCTCATATGAAGAGATTAAAACAGCGATGGAATTGCAGGGAATAGATAGACCTGACATATACTCCAACACAATCCTATTAGCAGAGACAGTAGGAGACTACGGCATTCAAGAAGGATTAGACTTGCTCCCAGTACAGTACAAGGGTCCTGATAAAGAACTTGCAAAGGCTGCACTAGATGGTTTGGTAGAAAGAGGTTTGTCAGAAAACCAAGAGTATCTTGACAGACTTCAAGAAGAGTTAAAAATTATTAAGGACAAGAAGTTTGCCCCGTACTTCCTTGTTGTAAGCAATATGATCAACTGGGCTAAGAAAGAAGAGATTATGGTTGGACCAGGTCGTGGTTCATCTGCTGGTTCTCTTGTTTGTTATGCTTTAAAAATTACAGACATTGATCCTATTGAGCACGACCTTTTGTTCTTCCGTTTTATTAATCCAGAACGTAACGACTTTCCAGATATCGATACAGATATTCAGGATACTCGTCGTGAAGAAGTTAAAGATTATCTTGTTAGACAGTATCGACATGTTGCATCTATTGCTACCTTCCTTGAGTTTACTGGCAAGGGCATTGTTAGAGACGTTTCACGAGTATTAAATATTCCTTTGTCAGATGTCAATAAGGTTTTAAAGACTGTAGACTCATGGGATGACTTCTGTACATCTAAATCAACATATGAATTTCGTGAAAAATATCCAGAAGTAGAAGTATACGGAGAACAACTTCGTGGTCGTATTCGTGGTACAGGTATTCACGCAGCAGGTGTAGTAACAAGTAAGGAACCAATCTTTAGATACGCACCATTAGAGACAAGATCTTCTACAGGATCAGATGAAAGAATTCCTGTTGTAGGTGTTGACATGGAAGAAGCCGAAAGAATTGGTCTAATTAAGATTGATGCTTTGGGTCTTAAGACTTTGTCTGTTCTTAAGAATACAATCGATATTATTAAAGAACGAGATGGCAAGAAGATAGATCTGCTCAAGATTAAAATGGATGATGCAAACGTATATCAAATGCTTTCAGATGGATACACAAAAGGTGTGTTCCAGTGTGAAGCAGCACCATACACAAATCTTCTTGTTAAGATGGGCGTTAAGAACCTAAACGAACTTGCAGCATCAAATGCTCTTGTTCGTCCAGGTGCAATGAATACTATTGGAAAGGACTATGTTGATCGCAAGCATGGTCGTCAAAATATTTCTTATACTCACCAAGTACTAAAACAATTTACGGAGGACACTTATGGTTGTATTCTTTACCAGGAACAAGTTATGCAAGCATGCGTACACCTTGGCGGTATGTCCATGTCGGAAGCAGATAAAGTTAGAAAGATCATTGGAAAGAAAAAGGATGCTAAAGAATTTGATCAGTTTAAAGAGAAGTTTGTAGAAGGAGCCTCTAAGTTTATTGCTCCTAACGCTGCTCGTGATCTATGGCATGACTTTGAGGCCCACGCAGGGTACTCATTTAATAAGTCTCACGCAGTAGCATACTCAACGCTATCCTATTGGACAGCATGGCTAAAGTACTATTACCCACTTGAGTTTATGTACTCAGTACTAAAAAATGAAAAGGATAAAGATGCGAGAACTGAATATCTTATTGAAGCAAAAAGAATGGGCATTAGCGTTAAGTTACCTCACATTAACGATTCGGATATCGATTTTAAAATTGAGGGTAAAGGTATTAGGTTTGGACTCAGTGCTATCAAGTTCATATCTGACAAAATTGGTGAACGATACATATCGGCACGACCATTTAATTCGTACAAAGAACTTGAAGAGTTTACATTTACCAAGGGCAACGGAGTAAATAGCCGTGCACTCCAAGCACTAAGAGCGATAGGCGCTGCGACCTTTAATGACAATCCTAGAAATGATCAAGAAATTAAAGAGAACCTATATGAATACTTAAACCTTCCAGAGTTTAATATTACTATTCCTTCTCATTATTATGCATTTATTCAGGATATTGTTGACTTTGAAGAAAAGGGATCATACATTTTTATGGGTATGGTAAAATCAATTAAGCGAGGAACAGGATGGTCACGAGTTGAAGTTTTGGACAAAACTGGCAGTGTCGGTATATTTGATGATGAAAATACAACTATTGAGACGGGTCGCTCTTACTTGCTTCTTTGTAATGATAACAGGATTGTTTCTTTCATACCTTCAGATGAGATAAAAGAATCATCACACGCACTTGTGAAGTTCTTAAGTTATAAGCAACTTCCATACAAGGATGATGAGATGTTTGTGGTTTCATTTAAGCCAAGAATTACAAAGACAGGAAAGAAGATGGCATCTCTTACACTTGCAGACACAAGCAGAGACTTGCATTCTATTACAGTATTTCCTGCATCGTTTGCAAAAGCATACATGCACATAGAAGAAGGAAAATCTTATAAGTTTGATTTTGGAAAAACAAAAGACGGAACAGTAACATTGGAGGATGTACATGTCAGTTAGTATAGAAGAAGCATTAGCACAACTTGATCCTAAGTTAAGGAAAAGACTTGGAAGCGGAGTTGGAATTAGTTATGAATATCAGCCAACACCTAGTTACGGACTAAACCGTGCTCTGGGTGGTGGTCTTCCATATGGTAGACAGGTACTCATCTGGGGGTCTAAGTCCTCTGCAAAGTCTTCTATGTGCCTTCAGATGATTGCCTTAGCACAGGCAGAAGGAAAACTATGTGCATGGATTGATTCAGAGATGTCGTACTCAGAAGACTGGGCCAGAACCCTAGGGGTAGATCCAGAAAAACTTATTTACTCACAAGCAAGAACTATCAGTGATATGGTAGATGTTGGCGTTGGATTGATGAATGCAGGAGTTGATATAATAGTGGTAGACTCTATTACATCAATGCTTCCTGCAATCTATTTTGAAAAAGATACAGATGAAATGAAAGCATTAGAAAATACTAAACAGATTGGAGCAGAATCCCGTGACTTTAGTAACGCATGGAAGATGCTTAACTATGCAAACAATAAAGTTAAGCCAACTCTGCTTGTTCTTATTTCTCAGTCTCGTAACAATATTAACGCTATGTATACTAGCCAGCAGCCTTCTGGCGGTCAGGCTACTAAGTTTTATTCCTCATGTATTGTTAAACTCTTTTCTTCAGAGTCAGACAATCAAGCAATTAAAGGAAAGATCAAGATAGGAGATAAATTAATTGAAGAAAAAATTGGTAGAACTATTAAGTGGGAACTCCAGTTCTCAAAAACCTCCCCAGGGTTTCAATCTGGCGAGTATGATTTTTATTTTAGAGGTGATGATATTGGTCTTGACACCATCGGCGATCTTGTTACTACTGCTGAACTAAACGGCATTGTGGAACGAACAGGTGCTTGGTATATCCTTCCTGACGGCTCAAAGGTTCAGGGTAAAGAAGCATTTGTTAATCGTGTAAGAGAGGATCTTGATTTGCAAGAATCAATCAAGTCTAAACTAAATGGCTAGTTACACAGTATACAATGGTAAGTTTATTTGCCATAGTTGTAAAATTGAAGTTACATCATTAAGGCTGTATCCAGAAACAAAAACCGCAACTTGGATGTGTAAGGAAAAACACTTAAGTACTGTTAAGTTTGGTAAACAGAAATGGAAGGGTGATGACAGAAAAGAGTGAGTCTAAGAGGATAGGTGCTAAACAGCATAAGAACTCAGGTCGTGGAACACACAAGGGCGACGCTTCTTGGGAAAACTTTACGGTTGATTTTAAAGAAGTTGGAAAATCTTTTACTCTTAATAAAGAGGTTTGGGCAAAGGCTACAACCGATGCTATTAGGAATGGTAACGATCCAGCAATTGTTATTGCTCTTGGCGAGGGTAACTCAAAAGTAAGACTTGCAGTAATAGAGATGTCAATATTAGAACAACTAGTAGATGGTGTATAATGTAACTATGATAAAAAGTAAAATGAATAGGAAAAATATATATGAAGCATGATCACCCAAATACCGTTATTAATGAGGTTTTGTCAGAAGAAGAGACCCTACAGGTTCTGTCTGCAGTAGAAAACAGCCATGGAAACAAGTTTGTAGAGGTTCACTGTCAAACAAATAATTTTATAAATTTACCACAAAACATTATTGATAAGTTTACGGGTTATGCAAGATCTATTAATGAAAATAATAATCTAATCCTAACAGAATACTGTCACAGTAAATATGAAAACCGTGAGGTTGATGGTAAGGAATATAAACCATCACTATTTCCACACTATGATGAAACATTTAAAGAGGAACGCTTTACAATTGACTTTCAATTAAAGTCAAACATCCAATGGCCTTTGGTTGTTGAAGAAGTAGAATTTACTCTTTTTGACAATCAGGCTTTAACTTTTAGTGGAACTAATCAGATTCACTGGAGACCAACAATGGTATTTAATAATAATGATTTTGTCGAGATGATCTATTTTCATTTTTCTGATCCAACAGGTGGGCCTAAAGATAAAGATGCAAATGAAATTATGGATTCTAAATCAGCAAAATATCAAAAATGGTTTGATGAAAATGGTGGTTACTCCAATGGAAAATATGTTGATGGGAAGTATATAAATGCATGAGTTACATGATTACCTAACAGGATTTGATAAATACAACAAACCATTACCATTTTATCTTGACAATTTATTTAGTGATGAGCAAGTTTTAAGAATGAAATCAATCATTGAGGAAAATAGAAAACTAGAGCCTCTTATTATTGGTGATAGAGTTGAGGATGGCTATATAAGAACATCAAATTTTATAAGTAGGTTTCAGCCAAAAATTGCAAAGAACATGTCAAGAATGCTTATTGAGTTTGATATTCCAAAAGACTGTGAAGAATCAATGGATAAAATTGTAAAGCCTCTATATAAAGAAGATATTGCTTTGTGCCACTACAACTACATAGACTATAATCTTAAATATGGATATGGAGATAACAGTCCAGCACTTCCTCCTCATTTAGACGCAGACAATAATTTAATTACTGTAAACTATTGCTTAGATGCAAACGTAGAATGGGATTTGTATATTGGTAACTGGGAAGATACTGGCAATTTTACAAAGTATTCTTTAAGTCCTGGGCAGACAATAATATTTAGCGCTGTTAATCAAATTCACTGGAGGCCAAAACGCAAGTTTAAAGACGGAGAATTCTGTGAAATTATAAGCATGGATTATTCACCAATGGATAGTTATAGATTTTTAAATGGTGAAAACCCAATTGATCCAGAACTTTATCCAGACAGAAGAAAAAAATATTTGCAAACTTTACAAGCAAGACCAGACATGAGAGCAGCATTTGATTTATGGAATGAGGATGGAATCCTGGATGGAATTAGCGGAAAGTCTATGGGCTAAGCATGCTATACAAAGAGTTTGCACCTAAAAAAGATATAGAAATAAAAATATATAAAGATTTTTTTAGTGATGAAGAATTAAAAGTAATTAACAAATGCATAGAAGATTTAAAACAAGTTAAGTACGAAAGCAGTCTCAACGCTCCTATTATTCAAGAAAAACTATCAAGACTGCATATTGAACTAATTTATCCAGAGCATATATTAAAAAAGGTTGAAGCCTTTGCCTCTGATCTTTGTGGTGAGCCAGTTATAATGTCACACAATAGTTATTATCATTACAATAAAAAGTATAATTTTGAAATGGATACTCCAAAACTCCAACCACATAGAGACTTTGATAACTACTACACAAAACTTACACTAGATTATCAATTAGAAAAAACTGTAGATTGGGATCTTCTTATTGAGGGCAAAAGATACTCGCTTGAAATTGGAGATATGCTTGCTTTCTGGGGAGCAGGTCTGATACACTGGAGAGAAAATATCGTATTAGATGAAAATGAAACATCAACAGTCTTAACATTTCATTTTGCTAATGAAGATGATTATAAAAAACTTAATGATTTGTCCAGAGATCCAGAAGACAGAAAGCGTAGACACGAAATCAATAGCAAAGATGAAGATCTTAAAAGATATAATTTAGTTTGGGAACAAGAAAGAGTAAAGTTTAATAATAGAAAAACTGGGGTATAAAAAATGCAACAAGAACAAACAACAATAGATATGGTAAATGGTCTATCAGAGATTGCAGACTATATGCAGGACGAAGAACTTACGGTTGCACTTACAATGATTGCTAAATTAATTATAAAGCCAGACATTCCAATCAATGTTGCACATGTGGAGATTGTAAGGCTACAGGCAATTGCTGCTAAAATGTCTTTTAAAGCAACCTGGATGGCTAATGTTGACAAATCAGATCGTGGAAAGAAAAATTTGTACTATACTGCAGCGGAGTCAATAAACAGTCTTGTCTCAGCACTCAAATATATAACTCGATAATCTGCTATACTTATAACTAATAGAAACGAGAAAAAAATGACAAAAAATTTATTGCATACTGTAATGATACGACAAGAACAAAAACCTATTCATTCAATGGATATTGCAGGATTAGAGCAAAGAATTAAAGAAGGCTATACAATAAAGCGTGTAGATAAACACACTATTAAAAAAACCTTTGCACCATCAACTATTGCCTACGGTCATGGGGAGTGTGCTAGATACTGGTATTTGGCATTTGATGGTCAAATGTTTGAAGACAATGCTGATGCATATAGTGCAGCAAATATGACTGCTGGAACACTGTCTCACGCTAGAATTCAAGCAGCCATGATGAATTCAAAAATAGCAAAAATATATAAAGATGATGATGGTGAAGAAACAACAGAGTTTAAAATCAAGAATGAAGACCCTCCTATTTTTGGATATGGTGATGCCATGCTTGATTGGCAAGGAGATGAACTTATTTGTGAAATTAAAACAATGATGAACGAGGGCTTTGAGTATAGAAAGGCATCTGGGAAAGCCAAGAATGGCCACTTGATGCAATTACTAATTTACATGAAGATATTAAAAAGAGCAAAGGGCGTTATGATTTATGAAAATAAAAATAATCACGAACTCCTTTTGATTCCAGTAGAAGTAAACGATCATTACCGTCGGTGGGTAGACCAGGCATTTGATTGGATGAGAGAAGTAAGAAGCAATTGGGAGAATAAAACTCTTCCAATTAAAAATTACAGGTCTAATTCCAAGATATGCAAATCATGCCCAATTAAAAAAGCATGTGAGTCTGCAGGGGCAGGGGTTATAAAAATCAGACCCTTGGAGATTCTTGGTGAAGAACTGCAAATGGTGTGACAATAATTTTATTTCTGATATATCTTATCAGATATATTGTTCTGCAGATTGCAGGTCTGCTGCGACAAAAGAAAAAATTTCAGATAGGTATGTGCAATCTAAGAGACAAAAACGAATTGGAAAATCCAGGGTATGTAGATCTTGTAATAAACAATTGTCTATATATAATGATGAAAAACTATGCAATACCTGCGCTATAGATCCAAAAGAAGTTCAACAAGCAATAAAAGATATCAAAAGGTACTTAAATGACAAGTAACAAGTGGGGGATTAAGGTTATGCCAAAAACTGTATGCGCTATTGATGCTAGCACTAACAGCCTTGCTTTTGCTATTTTTGATACTAAAGAAAAAACACTAAGTTCTATAGGTAAAATTAACTTTAAAGGGTTAAATACTTATGAAAAAGTTATGGATGCGGGTAAAAAAGTAAAAGCATTTATAGATATCTACGGTGGGTTCGAAGCAATAGTTATTGAGCATACTGTTTTTATGAATAGTCCTAAGACTGCTGCAGATCTTGCACTAGTACAAGGTGCTATTCTTGGAGCAGCAGGACAGGCCAATACAACTACCATTGGCCGTGTTGCTCCGATAACTTGGCAAAACTATATAGGAAACAAAAAAATATCTAAAGAAGAAAAACTATCTATAAAGGCTTTGAATCCAGACAAGTCTGACTCTTGGATCAAGACTTATGAAAGGGATTTAAGAAAGCAAAGAACTATTAGATATATTAATACTATGTATGATAGAACTATTACAGATAATGATGTTGCTGATGCTTGTGGCATAGGACACTGGGCAATTAATAATTGGGAAAAGGCGGTTCAATTATGAGTCGAGAACCTTTTAATTTTAAAGAAGAGGCTGAGGACGTAATCTTGACAGTCAGAACTCGCTCTCCAGAAAAATGGTTATTAATTGATCGTGAAACTGGTCAGGTATACGTAGGAAATCCTGGGGGATACTGGGATAAACTCAAACCAATTGAAAGAGTTGAAAAATAGAACTATGTCTGCTAAACTGTATACAAGTGAGAATTTTATGCGTAAGAGGTATCTTATGGATAAAAAGACTCCAGAAGAGATTGCAAAGGAGTGCGGTGTGAGCATAGAGACTATTTACGTATACCTTGCTAAATTTGGTTTAAGGAAGTCAAGACGATGAACAGAATTAAAACTTTATTTATGCTGGTATCACTGGTTGCTGCTGCAGGTTTGACATACACAATTTTGGCTATTAAAAATTTCCCAGAAGTCTTTGACTGGGATCTAAACGATGAGGAAGAAAATGAGTTTTGAGACACAGTTTACAATTGCTCAAATATGCGATGAGATTAAAGATATGCTTATTGCAAAGAATAAATCGTATGGAGATTCTGCACTAGATCCAATTAGAATATTTTCAAAAGCAGATAAAACAGAGCAGATTAAGATTAGGATTGATGACAAACTATCTCGTATATCAAGAGGTACAGAGTTTTACGGTGACAATGATATAGATGACCTTATTGGATATTTAATACTTTTTAAGGTGGCTAACGAAACTATATGAAAAGAATGAACCAGGAGTCTTTATGAGTACAGAAGATGATTTAGTTAAACATCTTGATCAAGTTAATCAAGTGGTAGAGGAGTACCTAAAAGGCAACGATCCAACAGTAATTTCTAAGCAACTTGCAATACCAAGACAAAAGGTTGTGACACTTATTAACGAGTGGAAAGTTATGGCGTCTGCCAATGACGCAATCCGTGCCCGTGCTAAAGAAGCACTTGCTGCAGCAGATACACATTATAGTAAATTAGTGTCTCGTACTTACGAAGTTATTGACGAAGCATCTATGACTAACAATCTTAGTGCAAAGACTGCTGCAATTAAACTTGTAATGGATATTGAATCAAAACGTATTGATATGCTTCAGAAGGCTGGTCTTCTTGAGAATAAAGAACTTGCAGAAGAGATGATGGAAATTGAGCATCGTCAAGAAGTTCTTGTTTCAATATTAAAAGATATTGCATCTGAATATCCGCAGGTGCGTGATGAAATTATGCGTAGGCTTTCTTCCTTTGCAAAAGACAACGAGGTGATTACAGTTGTCCACGACATTCAATGATTTTTTTGAAGTACTTAAAGATAACAACTTTGAAGAAACACCAGTAGATGCAAAAACTTTTGTTGAGGGAGAAGCATTTTTAGGGCAGCCACCACTATCAGACATACAGTACAGCATTGTTGAGGCTATGAGTCAGATATATCGCAAAGAAGATCTTGTTGAGATTATGGGAGAAACAGAAGGCTCAAGGTATTTTGACAAATATACTAAGAATGAAATTATATTGCAACTTGGCAAGGGATCTGGAAAGGACTTTGTATCTACAGTAGCATGTGCTTATATTGTATATAAACTTTTATGCCTTAAGGATCCAGCAAGATACTTTGGAAAGCCATCTGGAGATGCTATTGACCTAATCAATGTTGCTATCAATGCTCAACAAGCAAAGAATGTTTTCTTTAAAGGTTTTAAAAGTAAGATTGAAAAGTCTCCTTGGTTTGCTGGAAAGTACTATGCAAAAGCAGATTCGGTTGAGTTCAACAAGTCAATTACTGTTTATTCTGGTCACTCAGAAAGAGAATCACATGAGGGTTTAAACCTTCTACTTGCAGTACTTGATGAGATTTCTGGTTTTGCATCTGAGGTTGGTACAGGCAATGAACAAGGAAAGACTGCTGAGAATATATACAAGGCTTTCCGTGGATCAGTAGACTCTCGTTTCCCTGACCTTGGTAAAGTAGTTTTGCTTTCATTTCCAAGATACCCAGGAGACTATATCTCAGAAAAATATGATGATGTAGTTCTTGAAAAAGAACTTGTTGAAAGAACACACAAGTTTGTTCTTAATCCAGACCTTCCAGATGATGATCCAAACAACTCGTTGGAAATTTCATGGGATGAAGACCATATTATTTCATACAAATATCCAGGAGTATTTGCATTAAAAAGACCAACATGGGAAGTAAATCCTACCAGAAAGATTGATGATTTTAAAATTGCTTTCTATACAGACCTTGGTGATGCAATGATGCGTTTTGCATGCGTACCAACTTTTGCTTCTGATGCATTCTTTAAGCAGCATGAAAAAGTTAGAGCATGTATGACATCAAGAAACCCCATTGATACCTTTAAAAGGTTTGATGAATCATTTAAACCAGATCCAGATAAAAAATATTATGTTCATGCTGACCTTGCACAAAAGCACGACAAGTGTGCAGTTGCAATTGCACATGTAGAAAAATGGGTAAACATACAAGTCATTAATAATTATGAGCAAGTGGCACCAATTGTAGTAGTAGATGCGGTAGTTTGGTGGGAGCCAAAAGTAGAAGGCCCCGTAAATCTTTCAGAAGTTAAACAATGGATTCAGAACCTTAGAAGAATAGGGTTTGATATTGGAATGGTTTCCTTTGACCGTTGGCAATCCTTTGATATTCAAAATGAATTAAAGCAGGTAGGAATGAAAACTGATACTGTTTCTGTTGCTAAGAAGCACTATGAGGACATGGCTATGCTTGTATATGAGGAAAGACTAGTAATGCCAGCAATCGAACTCTTGTTCGATGAACTAACACAATTAAAGATAATGAAAAATGATAGAGTTGACCACCCACGTAAAAAATCTAAAGACTTAGCAGACGCCGTGTGTGGAGCAATATTTGGGGCAATATCACATACCCCAAAGGATAATAATACAGAGATAGATATTCATACATTTAGGGATAGACCTAAGCAGTTTGACACTCTACCTGAGAATGTGATACACTATAAACCTAGCCAAATAGAAGATATAAAAGATTATTTGGACAGACTAAAAACACTATAAACAAGGAGAATATCGAATGAATTCATTCAAGAAAATCGCACTAGCCATGGTTGCAGCCATGACTTTGGGCACAATCGTAGCAACGCCTGCAAGTGCTGCTGTAATGACAGTCGCTGTATCGCTTGACACTGTAGCAAACACTACAGCATCAGCAATCGCAACGCCTGCATCACTACCAGTCCCTGCAGACAACTCAGTAGATGCTGCTGACGCACTAAAGTTTATTGCAACAGTTGATGTTGGAACAAGCGTTTCAGTCGTAGCAACAAATGCAACAATCGTGTCTGCACTACACACAACTGCTGCACCAGTAGGAGCAACATCAGGATCATCATCTTTGACAATTGCAACTGGTACAGGAACAACAGCAACATTTTATGTCTACACAAAGACAACAGCAATTGGTACAGTTGTAATCACTAACGGTGGAACACAACTTACATACTACGTACAGGGAACTGCTGGTAAGATTAATACTCTTACAGTATCTGCTCCTTCTGCTGGTGCTGCTGGTACAAAGCAAGACATCTCAGTAACTGCAACAGATACATTTGGTAACAAGGTATCTGCTAAGTCAATCACTGCAACAGTGTTTGCTTCAACAGCAGTTATGGATACAGCAACAGTAACAACTGGTGCTACACTTTCAGATTTTGGAGTTGCAAAGTTTGTTGCAACACTTCCAGCAACTGGAACACGATCACTAATCACATTCTCACCTACAACATCATCAGATGCAACAACTGCAGATGTAGTTGGTCTTCCTGCTCGTGCACTAGCACCGTTTGCAGAAATTACAGTTCGTGATCTAGTTTCAGAACTTGCTGCTGAGAAGGCTGCAAAAGATGCAGCACTTGCTGCTAAGGCAATTTCAGATGCTGCAGTCGTAAAGGCTGCTTCAGATGCTGTTGCTGCTAAGGCTGCTTCAGATGCTGCTCTTGCAACTGCAATTGCTGCAGAGAAGGCTGCTTCTGCTAAGGCACTTGCTGATGCAAAGACTGCTTCAGATGCAGTTGTCCTTGCTAAGGATGCAACTATCGCTAAGTTAACAGCAGATAATGCTGCTGCACTTAAGTCAATTAAGGATGCTTTCAATGCACTTGCAAAGAAGTGGAATGCAAAGAATCCAAAGGCAAAGGTTACTTACGTTAAGTAATTAGTCCAACATTTAAGGGGTTACCAATTACGGTAGCCCCTTTTTTGTGCAATAAAATGATATAATAACCCTATCAGACATCAGTCTGCAAGGGGGAAAGGTAATCAAAAAACTAATACGAATAGCAGCAGCCACATTATTAGCATTTGGCTGGCTTTTTATCTCCCCAGAAGGTGCCCACTCTGATGATCCCCTCACAGTTGCAGCCCAAGAAATACAAGAACTCAACGATAGCATTGACGACCTTGGCTACAAGGATGAATTCATATCCTTAATACAAGAGGCAGAAGATAAATATGCCATTGCAGTATCTGCAAAAGAAACCCAGACCCAAACCTCAGACCTATATGATGATTCCCTTGATGCAAAAGCAACGGCACTTGAACAAAAAGCATTAGCCCAAACAGCAGTAGATGGACAAACAGTGACAGTAGCAACTGCACTAACTAATAAGAACAATGCCTACGATGCTCTTGGTGTAGCAAATATTAATTTATCAACTGCTCAGCAAGCATTAAATAATGCTGGTGGTGCTGGTTTATCATACAATGTTTATAGTTTAATCAGGGTTGATGGCCTTGCAGCCACAGATCAATTCTTATGTAGTGGAACACTAAATGGAAACTACATGACTCGTCCAGT
>Ga0114973_10000131_pt1 | contig 50688 bp, 77 predicted proteins | sample M_140807_MF_Meta_FD_87025 | JGI IMG/M metagenome (GOLD analysis project Ga0114973, IMG submission 87025) | Freshwater microbial communities from Lake Montjoie, Canada to study carbon cycling - M_140807_MF_MetaG | ecosystem: Environmental > Aquatic > Freshwater > Lake | place: Lake Montjoie... | reverse complement strand
ACCTCCGGGGGTCAACGCGGGAACGGGAACCACCAAACCTCCGGGGGTCAACGCGGGAACGGGAACCACCAAACCTCCGGGGGTGAATGCGGCATCTGGTTCGAACGCGGCTCCCGCCAGGCCTATTTTCTCACCTAAGAATAAGATGATTCCATCAAATAAATTTAATGGGAAAAAACCAGGTTACGTATTTAGTACACGAAATAATAAAACCGGATATTACAAAAACCTCCAACCCAACGGCCCGGTGTATGGCCCGTCCATCCCTCGTTCACGCAACTATAGCCAGCTGTCATTGCGTCAGCTTCTACAGGCTCTCAAAAATTATCCAAAAAATTCATCAATTATTTTAGAACAAATTAGAAAAGTATTTTCACAAGAGCTTCGTAATCTGCGATATTCATCTGGTGCATCGCGTCACAGGAAGCTCGGTGACATTCTTCGTCTTTTGCCTCGTAATTTTAAGAATCGTGGAAATGCGACATCCATGGTTATAAACAGTATAAGAAACGCGTCGAGTCTGCGTACACTTGGGAATATTGCTACTAATTTAGGTTCAGTTCCTAATGAAAATATCAAGAAGGCATTTAGGCTTCAACAAAACTACTTGAAGCGCAAGGCGGTGACGTCGTACGGGTCGTACGGAACATCTCGGTCGTACGGAAACTACGGGAGGTCGTACGGAGGCAGCGCAGCTGCTCCAACCATGCCATGGGGTGCGAAGAATTATCGTTTCAATTTCAGGAACAAAAAGAGCCCCGGGTCGGCTCCGCAGGGTGGTAACTGGCTCAAGGCGTTGGTCGGTCGTACGAGCACCCCGAACAAGGTTCCTGTCGAGGCTCCGGTGACGGCCCCGCAGAGAAACGCCATCAACTCGGTCGGGGGTGTCAACCCGGCTCTTCGGCAAATTGCAAACGTCCCGGGTGGTCCGCCTGAAATTGTCAAGGCGGCCGAGGCTCTCAATTTGACGGGTGGAAATAAGAAAGAGGCTATGGAAGTTCACGAGGTGAGTCAGCCAGCCATCAAGGCTGTCCAGAATCTCGGAGGGAGCAAGAATGCCCTTCACGTTGTGCAGGGGCTCAACGAACTCGCCTCTCCAAACCCCAAGAGCGTCAATAGCCACTTCCTCAAACCTAAATACGCCGCCTTGAACCGTGCAATCCGTAAGCTCCAAAAGAAGAACTTGGAGCACTTGGTTCGTCTCAAAATTGCCAGGGAACCTGGGAATAATAAATTTAAGACTTTTAAAAAGAAATATTTGAGGGAAATTGTGTCATCGAATATTTATAAAACTTCTGCCGCGAAGAGAGCCCGGCGGGCATCAAAAAATCGTGTCTCTAAGGCGTCAGGGTAGGCACGACATTGGGTAGGGCAAACACAATGGACATGTATGAGTACATCCAGGAGATTTCGAGCATTCGTGAGCGCGTCGTTCGTTCAAGGCCAGACTGGCCCGCACCGTCATGGATCAAGCTTACGACAATGACTATGCACTCGAAAAACGACATCAAGTTTGATATTCAGAAGTTTCGCGAGAGATTTCAGCCCATGACTATTCGTCCCAAGGGTTCAGACGGTCCTGGTTTTCAGTGGACTATGGACAATACCGGGTTTTACAACCAAGTCTCTATTCGTTACCACGACGACTACTCTGAAAAGAGCGTGAAGATTTTTCCAAACGGCACCATTCACCTTGCCGGAGGGAATTCTCCTATAGACGGTGAGAGAATACTGAACCAGGTCGCCTTTATCATGAAGGAGGTACTTGAGCTCGACGAGACTCCATCCCTGAATCCGTTTACAATCTCCATGATCAACTCAAATTTTCACTTTAACGTCATTGTGAACAGCCACAAGGTCAAGGCGCATTTTGACCGGTTGGATGGGTTCAAGGTGACCTACGAGCCCGATAGGTACAGCGCGGTCAAGATCAAGTTCAAGCCCAAGCCTCATATGAAGAAGATGACTGTGAGCGTCTTCAAATCTGGGGCGACGCTGGTTGGGGGAGCCAAGACGCTCGAGGAGATTGCAGCAGCCTACGATGTGATGCTGTCGTACACGGACGCGAGCTTATTTGTGGCCAAGGCCCCAGTCGTCCAAAAGTTGGACACAATACTGGGTACAACTTTTGATGAGTGGAATAGAGTTCTCCAGAATAAAATGTAATAGATTGTAATGTCTACACGAATTGGTATGGCCGATGGCCGTTGTCTCACCGAGTACACGTCGAACCGTCTCCTACAGGATGCCATTTACGCCAGCAATAACATTGATATTTATGATAATTATAAGTTCCGCAAGTTGGCAGAGCAGAACGGGCCGGATCATTTCCAGGGCCCTCTCAAGAATGCAGCATGCGGAAACCCGAACGGGGTATTCACTATAGTCGCCAAGGAGACCCAGGGCGGGAACTGCTAAAGATAAGAAGCGCTAAAATAATATGAAGGTTGTCATCGACGGAAATATCGGTGCAGGCAAAACGACTCAACTCGGTTTGCTTGAGTCGAACGGGTGGTATGTCCACAAGGAGCCAATACACAAGTGGCCCCTCAAAGAGTTTTACGAGGATCAGATTCGGTGGACGTTTCTGCTTCATATGCGAATCCTTCAGACCCTCGAGGCGGTCCCTACCGAGAAGCATGTTATTTACGAGAGATGCATGTGGAGCTCCCGGTATGTCTTTTGGCCCTTGATCCAGGACGTTGTGCATCCCATCGAGCACGAGACATATGATTTCTTTTTTCACAATAGGAAATGGTATCCGGATATTTACATTTATCTTTCAAAAACTCCAGAAATTGCTCACGCCCATATCCAGAAGCGCAACCAGACCGGAGATGAATCTGTGTCTCTCGATTATCTCAGGGAGCTCGATGAAAAGTACAAAAAGCTCGCGGGGACACTCCCGCAATGCAAGACGTACATCATCGACGCGAACAGGACCGAGTTAGAAATACACCAGGAAATTTCTGCCATTCTTGTAGAGAATGAACTGTTCGTCACTGACTCTTTTAGGAAAGAAATGTAAGCAAAAGGCTCTGTACGATGGAAAATGCGAGATGCACGCCCATCAGCTGTGCACTATATGCCAGGAGGAGACGAAACGAACCGATAAAAAGCTTGCGTGCAAACATATATTTCATCCAAATTGCATAAATGAATGGTTTGTGACAAATATCGACTGTCCGACGTGTCGCATGGAGCAGGACAACGACCCGTATGTTGTCTTTCGTCGGAAGGTTGAGGACAATATTAGACTTCGGTACAAGGATGCCATCAAGTCCCTCGAGACTGAGCTGGCCGAGGCGCGGCGCCGTCACTAGGATCTTTTACAGGCTTACACCAATGGAAAGGCGGTGTGGGGCTCAGACGCAAACCGGTAACCCGTGTCGGAAAATACCAGTCGGGACCGATGAGTTTTGCTGGCAACACACCGGACCTCAGTGTTCCATGTGCCTAGGGTACATGCGCAGCACCGGCTGCCGGCAACTTCCGTGTAATCATTCGTTTCATACACGGTGTATCGATCACTGGAAGGATACCTGCACGGGCGACCCGACGTGCCCCATGTGCAGAGCTCCGTTTGATGTTCCTATATATAGATGCCGTCTCATTATAGAACGTGTTTCGGATGCAACCATTACAACGACAGAGTTTGATTCGAGTAATGTACGTTCTATAGTGAGTGGGTTTGGTATTGATTTAAGAACCCTGGAATCAGGGGGAGATATGTTACGTTCAGAAATTCACTGGCAAATTGAACCTGGTGAAGACCTCCTTACCGTATTAGAGCAGATCGGTTTACCACGACCCGATTAGTGTTGTTGCCAGTCTTGGCGAACCCTCGTCGAACGCCATATGCCGAACAGAATTTCGTATAGTGAAACCCGGGCTTGTAGTTTCGATCCGCCTTCCGAGGATCCGTGATTGTCTTTCCGGACGCGTCGACAATCAGAGGCCCACCAGCCCAGCCCGTCTTGTGGCTCCAGAGCTTGACAGGAAAGTCGAGAACCTTCCCGACCGGCACTTTATCTTTTGAGTTTTTGCCAAGTTTATTCAGGACGCGAAGCTCCTGTGAGTTATTTGCGACCCGACCGTTATTTACGTTGGCAGAGGTTCGAGCCTTTGCCAGGGCTGTCTTTATCACTGAAGGGGTCACGTGGAAGAACTTTGCCAGGCTTGAGACGCCATCTCCCGGCCGTGTTCGATACCGAATGGCGCTAATCTCCTTGTACCAGTGAAAATCACCGGTCGAGTTTCCAAAGTCGTTCGAGGGCGCCACAAAGCACATAACCTTGTAAAACCCAGGCTTTGGTTTTTCGGACCCCGTTTTCATTTTATAGACATTCCCAGGGTTGTCAGCCAGGACCCGTTTTGCAATTCCAGAACAGGTTCGAAACGTCAGACCGTTTGAACTTATGTGAGCGAGACTCCCAGGAACACTCTTTGTGTTGCGTGTAGAGGAATATGAACCAAATGCATAGTCATAACAATTATCATGAACGACCCCTTTGGTTCCCCACGGTGCCCAGGTGTACTTGGGTGCCCAGGGATTTGGCGCGTTCCGGCTCACTTTGTTGTTCATGGTGGTGCTCGTGCCTTTTTTAACCGTGTTGTACTTGGGATACGAAACCAATTTGTTCAAGTTTGTAATCCCAGCCTTCAACTGTGTCCGGCGCCGAGTCGGAACCACCAGGGGGCGCTTTCGCGCGGCGACCATTCTTATTATTAGTCAGGACTTTTTTCTCTGACTAATGAAAAGATGTATAACGTGCTCAAGTCCCGCAATAGCCAGGACGCCCTTTACAACATTCTCATTTTTCTCATTTATCTGGTTATTATGACCTTTATACTGCGGTTCCTGTGGAACGGGACCCTTGTCAAGTATATCAGCATCCTGAAGCCGGTGGATTCTCTGTTCCACACCTTCATGCTCGCCCTTGCTCTGACTGTTTTCAAGTGCTAGAGCTCGGTATAGCCAACCTTCACATCACCGTTCACCATAAGCGTCGGAAATCCTGACACAAATGCGGGGCATGTCTCCGTAGGGCAATTTACAAATGTGTAATCAATACCCTTATCCATGAAGTACTTTTCTTGCTTCACGCACCAGGGACAGGTCTTTGACCCGTACACGATAATGTTGCCTTTGTCGCCTCCGCCAATAGGGCCGTCGCCTTCAGAGTAAAATCCGGACTTTTTCTTCATTACGAAGAAATACATTATCACGAGAAGAGCGACGACACCAGCAGCAATCATAGCCATCTGTTTACGAGTAAGATCCATCTTGTACTATCTATCAAGCAAAAATTTTACGGAGAATATCCGCTTTTGAACGAAGACCCTTGATGTTCTTTCCCTTGTTGGCTGCGAGTTTCTTGACTTCATCCAGGCTCATGTGAAGATTCATATAGACCAAGCGGCCTGTGGGTCCCTTCATCTTCATCCGTCCCGACTTTGGACTCCGTGTGTAATTGTTCACTGGAGCATTGATGAAGACGGCCCGGGCCTTTTTGGGTGCCACAACCTTGCCCTTCAAGAGAGGATGGTGAACCTTCTTCGGCGGGCTCTTGACCTTAGGCGGGCTCTTCGGTTTCGCCTTAAGAGGGCTATTGGAAAACGGGTCCATGCCGCGGTTGATCCGGTTCGAAACCTGGTTCATAGCCTTGGTTCGCGCCCGGTTCCGAGCGTTGTTATAGCCCTCGTTGACATACGTGCCCTGGGACGTGAGAATCTTCTTCGGGCTCTGGGACGTGCGAATCTTCTCCACGAGACGGTTGAATGCATTCGACTTGAGCACTGCACGTGGAATTGGAACCCTCTTGCGTGCAATGGCAAAGTTCGTCCGGGTCGCCACGCGAGCAGTTGTGTTTTTCTTAGCGACCAGGTTTTTCGGAAGTTTTCGGAGCCGAGCAGCCGATGTAATCTTCGGGAGGGACTTGGGTTTGGTCTTGCGAAGAGCCGCCTTGGCTTTCTGCAGGTTGATCGACCTGGGGCGGGCAGCAAGAGGCCGGCGGGTCTTGGTCTTTCGGAGGAGTGCCCGGCCGGCCGCAAGAGCATTTGCGTTGAGCTTGAATCCCTTCAGGTATTTAGAAGCCACAATCTCGTCAATAGTCGGAAGACCCGGGCATGGGTCACGGTACTTGAGGCGCATCTGAGTCACATGAAGATCCGAGTCTCCACGGTATCCGACAGGGACGGCCCAGTCCAGAAACGCCTTGCACTTTGGGTACCCTCCCTTCGATGTAATTTGCGTACGAACATCGTTCAGTATGAGGTGCGAGTCGTACCGGGCATCCGTCTGAGGGCCGACACCCCATTTACCGGTGTCAGTCTGGGCGAGAGGACCGTTAGCCGTATTGACCGCCGGGTTTGTTCCATTCTTCTTTATCCTAGACCACCCAAAGTCTCCCAGAAGGGCGCCACGGCCAGTCACAAAGACGTTCGCACACCACAGGTCGTTGTGCCTGAAATCTGGGTACTTGCGGGTAATCCTCACGAGAGACCGTATAATTTGAGTCAAATATTTCATAAGTTCGGAATCTGAAATTTTGTTTTTAATAGCATCCTCGAGAGAACCCTTCGTGCACAGCTCCATAAATATCACAGACTGCTTGGACGTGTCATAATTTCTCGCCTTGTTTTCGACATTCTTAGACTTCAAGTTTGAAGGCTTGATAAAGTCGATGCATCGAATGTGGTCATAGGGTTCGACCACGCCTTCCGGGCACGCCTTGAAGGCTGCCATCTGGTTATCGAACTCGACCATGGGAGGTTGCTTGTCCTTGCGCTGCGCCGCGACCAAATCACGTGGGCAAATCTTTGCGGCCCAGCTCGGTCCCTTGTAGACGATGCCCTGTCGGCCCCGGCCGAGAACCTTGATCAGATCTTTGCGAGAGTCGCACGAGAAGCGCTTTTTGGGCGACATGGAGTATTTGGGAGACCCCGGGATGTACCCGGGGTGATACGGAAGAGCTATTTTGGTATTTTTTGGAGGAGAATACGTGTTAAACGCGGAAAAGAAGGGCTGTTTCGGAAGGGGGGGGCGGCTTCCTCGGAAGGTGCCCCGGGGCTTAAAGCGGCTCGGAGCCAGGTTGCGTTTTGACATGAGATAACGCTTGGCATCCTGTTTCGTACGGACGCTGTTCGGGACGTTATATTCTGAGTTTCCATTATTCGCGCGGCGATAGACGTAATGTTTCCCTGGACGATTTGTGACAACGCGAAACTGCCCTGATTGAATCCAACTCATTCTATATTACACACTACATTATTTTTCGGGTCTGTTACTAAAATTCAAAATACAAGTCCTGCGGACTTGGTGAGCCTTACTGGTCAGGGTCGGTCTCGTACTCGACGGAACCCTCGGACTTGGTCTCCTCCTCGACCGGCTCGTCGGCCGCAGCCAGGAAAGCGCAGGGCTTGAGCTTGTTGGTCGGCGCAAACATCACCTGGTGGACGCGGATCGAAACACCCACACCCGCGGGCGTACGCCAGATCTGGTTGATCTCGATAATAGCACTGAGCGCCTGACCCTTCTCGAGGTCGGTCAAGGGCACGGACTCGCGCTTGGCGTTGTACGCCTCAGTCGCGATCGAACCATCCTTGGGGTTGGTCAGCACCTTGAGGCTCAGGACAGGGGCGTAGCCATCCTTGGTCGGGGTCTTCACGCACGACTTGTAAACACCCTCGGCAATAACCTCGCGGCTCATCTTCTTGCCCAGAACCTCCTCAGACTTGGACGCGATGAAGTCCAGGACGCGCTCGTCAAACTTGGAAAGGGTCTCGAGAATATCAGCCTTGTCCAGGCTCAGGGGCAGGCTGTAGCTCACACGGCCGGACGCCTCATCCTTGTACTCGCTCAGACCGAACGGTGCGCGAAGCTGAGGGAGCTGGAAAATGAGCTTCTGACCGTCAGACCCGTTCAGATAGACCGCCTTGCCACCCTTGGCATTCTTGCGCACATCGCTGAAAGTGACATCGGAAGTGTTGAAGGTGCTGAACATACGGAGAGCCATTGTGTTTCTTCTACGTATCCTACGGGTATGCCCTTTATGTGCCTTCATGGGCACCTCATTTTTTTTGTCTGACCATGTCAGTTGAATGGCGAATCAGGCCAATATGAATTTGGATTCGGCAGTTCGGAAATATGTCCAGATCTACATCGCTTTAAAGCGAGAGGCGGGCAGAAATCTGACGAGTGCAAATACGGCAACAATGAATAAACAGTTTTCAGATGCTATGCGAATTTATGTAGGAAAAAGGTTGGCTGTTGCCGTTGCAACAACTGCGGCCGTAACACAGGCCGGAGGAAGTCAGCAAACTGCGTTCCAGGCGGGAGCGGCTGCAGGGGCCGCGGCTGGTCCGGGGAGTCCTCTAATACCAGCAGCCGCGGCAGCCGAGCAAATTCCAACCGCTCCTTTAAACCAGAGACGTGCTGCTGCCGAGGCTGCTGCCGTGACGACCGCGGCCGCTTACGGTGGGCCGCAAGCCGCAGTCAATGCCGCTCGTAAAGTTCAGAGCATCTATGTGAACGTACCACTCAAAAACGGAACAATGCGCCGTATAAATAAAACGACCGGAAAGTTTGTCAATGGCCAAACTGCTGTCCCACCGTATTACATTCCTAAAAAGGGCCCGCTCGGGGGGTGGTATGCAAATATAAATAATGCAGCATTCAAGAAGTGGGCACTCAGTGGAAACTTGAATTCCCTTCCTAAAAATATACAAAATAAATATAAAAATTATTTGAATATTATAAAGAGGGCCAAGAGTGGCGGTGAGCCGGCGCGCGGCCGCAACTCTCTCGAGGGCCGCAACCCTGTGGAGGCTATTCTTGCCTCAGTTCCGTCAAACGCACCCGCCGCCGTTGTCAATAAAGCAGCAGAACAAATAGCAAATTTGCCCCCAGTAAATATTCAGCCAACAAATAATAAACAAAGAGAAGTTCTGAGCAGGGTCGCAATGTTTCGCAAAATGTTTGCCGGGCGGAGTTTTATGGTTTTGAAAACGCCGGCAGGGAATCGAACAGTCGTCGTACGTAAAGGAACCAATGGCAAGTGGGCAATTAATAGCGCAAATGGGAATGCATTGAACAAATATACCATAAGTTTTTCAAGGCTCGGGTCTCCAGTTTTGATAAATAAATCTAAACCGGCCAATGCGGCTCCGCCGCCACCACCTCCAGAGCCACCAAGGCCCATGCCTCCCCCCCCTCCCAGTGAAACATGGAAAATACTCGGACTCAACAAGAATACCGCAACACTCGGTAATGTACGTAAATCATATCTGGAAAAATCTTTAAGAGGAAATTACAGACACCCAAACAAGGGAGGGATCGCTGTTTTATTTTCGAAACTTGGAGATGCGAAAGCCAACGCGGAGGCATATGTTCAAGGACGGGGAGATGTGACTCCGGCACAAGCTAAAAAGGTGAATAATCTTCTTCTCGCTCTCCCAGCTCCACCGCCTCCACCAGCGCCGACGCGTAGGAATGGTCTTCTCCGCCAGGCAAAAACCGAACCAAATTATAAAGCACTGTTCAACCGTGTAGTACCCACCAAAAATACACTTAGAATAATTAAAAATAATCATATAAAGGGAAATGAAAACATTAATGACGTGGTTTACTCGATCAGGGAACGATTTCCAAAATTTAACTGGTCTAAAATCAATTCAAAGGGGTTGACATTCAAGCAGTCCAGGATTCTTTCAAAGTTGAAAGGATAATTTTCTACGTAAATAATACAAATGGCTCTCAGCAAGAAACTTGTGCAACTCATTATTTTCTTCATCATCGCTAACCCGATAATGTACCGGATCACCAGCAAACTGCCGGTGTTTGGCCCCCGTATCGCCGACTCTACAGGCCGCCCGACTCATTTCGGAGTCTTTGTGCATGCTCTGGTCTTTGTTCTCGTCAGTATGTTGGTAATGAAGATGACGAGCAACAAGTAGGCGGACACGGATAAATTATACTATCACTCTCGTACTGTCTGTACCCACATATCTTTTGGGTTGCGTCATTCACCAAGATAGATGGAGACCAATCACTCAATGAAAATTTTTTACACCCCCTCGGACATTCAGGAGCCTTGATAAATGGGTTGAATGTTATACGATCCCACATCAAAGGCTGACTTTCAGGGACACTGGTTGCACGGGGGTTTGAATATATGAATAATAGAATTAAAGAAGCTACTATCAGTAACTCCAGTATCATTAAATTATTCATATATTATAAATGAGTGCTGTTATCAATTACATTGTCCCCCTTGTGCTGTTCATTCTGCTGGCCAGCCCGGCCATGTTCAAGAATGTGCGTAATATTCTGGGCAGCTGGGTGGCATCATCAGACGGTCTCGCGACTCCAGCGGGTCTTGCCGTGCATGGCATAGTGTTCATAGTCATCGTGGGCTTTATAATGAACAGGACCTACAAGAAAAATAGTAGCATTAAGTAAATGCATCCTATTCTTTCCATAGTTCTCTTCGCCATTGTCGCCAGCCCAGAGACGTACAAGCTGACCCGCTCGGTCGCAGGCGACTGGGTCGCCACCAGTGATGGATGCGCCAAGATTGGTGGACTCATCCTCCACGCCATTGTCTTCGCGCTTCTTCTGACGTTCGTTTACCGTCTGCTTATGAAGAAGAAGTCAACCTACCTCACTGAGATTAAACCCGCAATGTATTAAATAATGTTGCCACTTATTAAATGAGCATTGTCACCGCAGCCGTTTTTGCCCTCGTCGCCAGCCCGCAAGTTTTCAAGCTGACCCGTTCCGTCGCAGGCGGGTGGGTTGCCACCAGTGAGGGAACCGCCAAGATTGGTGGTCTTATCCTCCACGCAATAGTCTTTGTGCTTCTTCTGCGACTCGCAATGAGGATTCTCAAGCCTAAGAAGTCTACTTATCACCGCGCAAACAACTGGGGTGGCGCGTATCCTGCGAAGGGATGGGGCGGTGTTGCCATCCGGGGCGACGAGCAACGCTTCCCTATCGATGGAAACGTTGATGAGGAATAGGTCAACCCCCGAAGAGTCTTTCAGAACTCTTCGTCAAACCTGATCGAGTCGCCTTCGACCACTAAATGTTTAGAATAATCACCGACCCTCTTCTCAAAGAAGTTGGTCTTCCCTTCCAACGAGATGTTCTCCATCCAGTCGAAAGGGTTTTTGGCACCGTAAATGGGTTGCTCACCAAACTGAGCCATGAGACGGTCCGCGACAAATTGAATGTACTGCGTCATTTCTTGAGCATCCATGCCTATCAACTTGCACGGCAGAGCCTCGGTGATGAACTTGCTCTCGACCTCACATGCATGCTGCACAATCTTGTGAATATCTTTGGACGGGCATTTTTCCCTCAAGTGAGAGTAGAGGGTCACCGCGAATTCCTGATGCAGACCCTCATCTCGGCTTATCAGTTCGTTACTAAACGAAAGGCCCGGCATAAGCCCCCGCTTCTTGAGCCAGAAGATGGCACAGAACGACCCACTGAAGAAGATACCTTCCACACATGCAAAAGCAACCAGACGCTGAGCGAACGGTGCATCGGGTCCCATCCAGCTCAACGCCCACTCAGCCTTTTCCTTGACCGCCGGGACAGTCTCGATCGCCTTGAACAGGCGCTCTTTCTCTTCGGGGTCACGGACGAGCTTGTCAATCATAAGTGAATACGTCTCACCGTGGATAGATTCGTTAAATGCCTGATAGGCGTAAAACGACCGAGCCTCTGAAATCTGGACCTCGTTCGAGAAATTCATATCAATATTTTCCATAACAATACCGTCGGACGCCGCGAAAAAAGCCAGAACCATCTTGATAAAATGGCGCTCGTCGGAATTAAGGTTGTCCCAGTCACGCAGGTCTGTACCCAGATCAATCTCCTCAACCGTCCAAAACGAACCTACCGCTTTCTTATACAACGCCCACAAGTCTGGGTAATGTATAGGAAAAGTTGTGAACCGAGAATTGCTCGGTGTGAGTACAGGATCCATTGATACTATAAGCTCTTATTTTTTTAAGAGGGTCTATCGAATCCAACTTGTTACAACAGCGGCGTCCGCCGCCGTCGAGACGGACGTCGAGACGGACGTTGAGACGGGCACGGACGTGGACACTCCGTACCAAGGAGTCAAATATGCAATAATCATAAGAATTGTAAAAATTATGATTATTCCAGCCAGTATCCATACAAATGGAGATGGCATTCTATAGTTTGTAAATATATAAATTATACATCTGAATCTTCAGCCGGTCTGGCCATTCGAAAGTACCTGAGTATCGCTTGAGACCGGCGCGAACCTTCACCGGCCGTTGATGACTGATCCGGGGTATCCTCAATAGGTTCAATCGCAAGATAGTTTGTAAACTTCCGGTGGACAGGATTTGACTGCTCAAGCGCCGCATTGAATTCTGCAAAACATTCTTGCAAAAATATCTTCCCTTCGGTCGATCGTGATTCGCGAGTTATGCTCAACTCTTTTGATATCGTGAGAGCTATACGCTTCATAAGAATACTCGAACGAGTCGAGTTACTCAACTTTTCATTAATTTTGAGGTACAACTGAACAGACCCCAAGAGTCCTGTCCCGGCCGAGAGCACCGCATTCAGAATACTCACATATTTTTGTAATAAAAAATCATTCAACGCAATTGCACATAAAGCATTTATAGAAGAAACAACCAATATTGGAACGTTAAAGCGGTTCGAAAGCCATTTATAATATTCATAATCTTTCATAAAATATTTATAGTACAAGTTACACTGTTTCTCAAGTTTCCTAAGGAATTCTTCCTCAAGATCATCCCAAGGCAACATGTCATATAATAACGCAGCAAATTAATTTTAAAACCTGATGTTTTAAAAGAACTTTGAGTCAGTCTCGACGTGGATAATGTCTCTCATTCTTTCCGGGATCCTTGATCGAATACTCTTATAAATCATTCCAAATACTGGACCAGAGTTTGTAATGTTAATTTTTTCAACAATATTCTGATGGGGGCGTATGTCGCACATGAGGTTCAGAAGATGGAGCGCCGTGTCCGAGTTGAGCTTTGAGACTGGAACATCCTTCAGGTTCAGTTCGATAATCTCTTTGAGACCGTGCTTCGTGACGTACTCGTCGAGCTGTGCAACCACGGGCTTAATTGAAAGCATAAACATCTCAGTCTGCGCAGGAGTCTTTGGCTGACGCTCAATGTATTTTGAACCGAGAAACTCAATGTGAAGATATTTGCCCTGTGGGTAAAATACAAGTAGATCGGACATTTCTTTCTCTTACAATGTTCTATTTTTTTATATGCCAAAGCCACGCATGAACGGTGGCAAAATACCACGAACCGAGTCGATGAGCGCCTTGACGACCGGATCGGCCCCTCCGACGTCAATTCCTTTCAACAGTTTCTGTTCTTTTGTGTACTCATGGCAGTTCCATATCAATCGAATCAATGGTATGGGTTTAATTTTGTGAACTTGAATTCCATTAAAATCTGCAACCGCAACCTGTTTTAGATTTTTTGTAATACACAAATCATGAATTCTGTCAAGGACCGGGTAGAGCTCTCGGCAGAATGCATCCGTCTCATCGAGACCATCTGGGTGAATATCTATGAGAGGACCGATGAGGATATGAACCTTCAGGGTGTCGCCCTCTGGTTCAAACCTGAGCCAGTCCATTCACATTGATTGTGAGAAATATATCGCTATACAAACGTGATCAGCTTCCGTGTCCCCTCTGGAATTAAAATTGAAAATAATGAATAAATAATTCTTAAAATTAATCCACCATGAATGAATTTTATAGATTGAAGAATACCAAAATCTCCTGAAAAGTCTTCGAGCTCACGGATAATCTCACATGCGGCTCCTGCATCGAGTTCGAGAAGGTTTGCTCCTTCCAGGTCGACCGTGCAGTAGATGTGCCTGCAGTGCGTCTGCCATTCCCGTATGAGTAACTTGAAGTCCTCTGGGTCGACCGGCTGATTTTCTATATATTCTTTTCCTAAAATTTTCATGTGAATATCAAGACCAGTAGTGTACTCCCACTGGAGGAATTCGTCCATTATATTCTTGTCCTAGATTAAATGATACACATTATCCGGACACTCGGGGTCGCATGGGTCGGGGCGCTCTGTTTCCTCTTTGCATTTCTCATCTCCAGAATTTTAGATAAATTTACACCAAAATTGAATGAGGACAAGCCAAAGTGGATGACGTTTCTGGAGGTGACTCTACAATTCGCCCTGATAGGTGCGATAGTCTACGGGTCTCGTGCATTGATAAAGAAAATCCCGTTCCCTCTCGAAGGAATAGCAGGATACTCACACCGTGAAATTGCAGAGCTCCGGTCTTTGCCCCTCATTGTTTTTATATTCATGTTCTTTCAGACAAAGACTCAGGCTAAAATGAAATTCTTGGCTAATTAAAATGAAAAATTCATGGATCTTCATCGCTCTCCTCATGTTCTTGGTTCTGTGGTACATGCGGTCACAATCAGGTTTTATGTATTCGACGGTTAAATCAAGGGGTCCCGAACTTGATACTCTCAAGGGTCCAGGAGCCATTGGATATTAAATTATTTACTAATTAAAATGAAAAATTCATGGATCTACATTGTGTTGGCAATAATTCTCATCATGTGGGCCATGCGCTCAAGCTCAGGGTACAACCAGCCCTTCATGCCGTTTTTTAACGGAAAGCACTTTGAGAGCGACCATTTGTCTAATTGAGAATTTTATCAATCTCAAGATGCGTTTTATCACATAGGCACCGTGCGATGATCCTGCACGCCTCTTCAAACAGCTCTGGATAGTTGAGATAGTCCGCCGCGAGCGCAATTTCTTTTAAATAATCAAACTTCTCGTCGGAAACACACCAGTTATCGACAGGAGCGTCAGGGATTGAGCCCGTTTGGGCAAATTCCATCATCTTCGAAAAGATTCGGACAGTGACGTAGGGCATGGGGAACGGGGAATCATTCACCATAAGCTCTGGTAACACACGAAACTTTTGGAAAATTTCATACGGGCATTCGACATGTCCGTCGGAAAGGACGACTTTCATTTATTTATACAAGTTTAAACACTTTATTTAGACATGAACATAAAACCTCTTACGGATACTATAAACGCGGTGCTTCAGGCCGGGATGGAACCAATGGATCCTGCTCAATATATACAAGGTATGCAAGCCGTCATGACGCCGAATGTCACATCGACTCCGCAAATTCAGAGCTTCATATGGTTTATTAAATATATAACGGCCGGTCCTCTATATATTTGGTGGCTCGCCAAGACCAAATGGAAGCTGAGTACAGATTTTAATATTTCTTAATATAAATGCCTGTTACTAAAATTGTCGCTGGGGTCGTAACTCTTGTTTTCTGTGTAACCACAGGAGGGCTCGCCGGTGGTCTTTATAAAGCCTTTAAGAGTGATGACAAGGCAAAGGAGAAGAAAATTGGTATAAGTTTAGGTGTGTTTTTCTGTCTTACTATAATAGCTTATATAATTATGAGTAAGATACCAATGACTGCACCCTAGAAGGTGAGGTTTTTAAATCAGAACAGTGAGTTAAAAACGCTCCCGGTGAGACTTGAACTCACAATTTACAGATTAACAGTCTGACGCCTTAACCAATTAGGCCACAGGAGCAAAGTGGAAAGGAGGTGGCCAACCTCACGGGATAGCTGCAGTTCTATCCCCTTTCCGGCCGTTTTTAACGAGGTGGCGCACCCTCGAGGCCTGTTTTCCGAAGATGAGAGAGCCTACCCCCCGTCTGACTTGTGTGATTCGAACACACGACCAGCGGAACACTAAGCCAGTCGCGGAGCGACTGAAACTACAGTCCGATGCGCTACCACTGCGCCAAAGTCAGGCGGGAACCTACGGTTCCCGGCGGGGCCGAACGGCCCCTGAGAGCCTTTTAGGGACTTGCTCAGGTCCATGGAAACCTAGTGGTCCTGGCGGGGCTCGAACCCGCGACTTCGGGCTTTCATAGTCAGTCCCTACGGGACTGTTCCAACACGTTGTGTTGATCCATAAGACCCGCAATCTACCAACTGATTTACAGGACCTCATGAAAGAGTATAAATCTTTCTGACGTTATGAACGTCTGCGCGACATCCAGGGCACGTACTTGATCTCGAACGCGACCAGCATCGCTCGCAAATGACGTGTGAGCATGGGTCAAGAAATGTGTCAACAAGCGCGTCCATACATACAAAACATGTGAAACGGGCGTACCTTTCAGCGTTCGTGTCCATCATAACCTTCTTCTGGGCCTCGAGTTTTCCTAGCGCGTCTGCATATTCTTGGGTAAGAGCCGGGAGCTCTTCCGTAATCTGATACTCTGATACTATATCAGAGACACTCCCCTTTAACCCTTCAGATTTCAGAACTTTTGAAGCCATTTCTAAAATATTCAAATCGGCCTGTTTTGCACTCAGGCGCGAGTGAAGTACGGTGACATTTGCACGAGACTTTGCATACTGCGTTTTAAACTTCCCCAGTTCAACCTCGAACGCCTTCCATGAATCGTCGAGTTCGGTTGGTGTTGGCTGAACAGGAGGCGGTGCCACTGACCGGAAAGCAAATTCAGTCAATGGTTCTAGATAAGAAAAATTCATTAATCGTATTAATAAAAATGTCCTTAAGTAGTATAATGCTACCGGCTTCTATAATTCTTGCTCTCGGACTTGGTCTGATTCTATTTGGACTTCAGATATTCTTCGTCCCAGAGCGCCGGAAGATTGCTTCCGAGATTCTCAAGGCGACTATCCTCATGGTTGGGGGTCTATACCTCGTGTTTTTCCTTTCCCAGCAGTTCTCCAGGACAAACAACACGAGCGGGGGGCTGGCAGGACTGGGACTTCCGCCTCGGTCATATTGATGAACTGATCCAGAAGACCAGAATCAATACCCCCAAATTCTTCCAGAGCAAGTACCAAGTCTTCATGTGCCATATTCATTTTCAGTAGCTCCTTGATATTCATGAAAATGTTATCATGACCCAACGATTTTACAATTTCTATATTTTTTTTAAGTAAAATTGTTCTGACCTTGTTAAGAACATCTTCAATGCTCATACTCGGATCCTCAAGTCGAACAGCCTTGACGAGTTCAGGCCCAGAAAGATTCTCCATACTTATATTATAGATAATATGGCGGCTGACCTTAACACACCTGCATTCTGGGTAATGGCTGGCTTGTTTGCAGCACTTGGCGTTGCGAGCATGATTGAAGGCTCCAAGCCTCAGGCGACCAAGGGAGAAAACTACTTTGGACTCTTGTATCTCGTATTCGCGGTAGGACTTATTATATATAAAATGATGGGACATTAGATGAAGCATCTGATCGGCCGTGTTGACGGCGTATGGATCGCTCGCAGTGCCCACCTTGAAAAAATTATGAATCGAATCGCTGAAAAGTGCGGGTTTAGCCGAGCTTTTCACCAATTTGAGCCTCACGGGACAACCGGAGTCCTTGTACTTTCTGAGAGCCACTCACACATATCCAGAGAAAATGAATTTGCAGCCAATTCTGGAAAGTGGGAAGTTATTATGAGGATGTAGAAATGGCTGCGCATGAAGCTGATGCCAGATAGGCCCTGTGCTCGAAATATGAAAACATATAGTTAACAGAACTTGACAAACAGCAGACACCGATTACGTACAGGAAAATTGTCATACCAGTCATACCACCCTTAGGAGAAGGCGCGCCTCGTGATCCCGCAAATATGATTATTATTGCGCAACAGCAGGCGCAACAAAACCCGCCAATGTCACCCCAACTTTTAAGTTCAGCACCGGCACAGTCAAAAACGGGGGTAAGATTAAATGAAGAAGAGAATACTAGGTTAAGTGGAGGGATTGAAGAGGACGACGACACGGAGGACGACGACACGGAGGACGACGACACGGAGGACGACGACATTATATTATACGGATAGTAAATTTCGACTCCAAGATCACCGAAAGGACGATCTTGGGGTCGGAACCCTGGGCAGTGCCCTATTATTTTTAAAAATTTACAGTCAAAAGTACTACGTACTTTACCCATTTAGTTGGAGAATGCGAGGCCGCCCATGCCAGACTGGATGCGCAGGATGTTGTAGTTCACTGCGAACATCTTCTGGAGAGGGTTGGAGAAGTTGGCGTTCGTCTTCAGGTTGACAGCCACCTGGGCGTTATCAATGCGAGAGAAGTTGCAGGTGCCAGTCGGCTGGTGCTCCTCGGGCTGCAGGGCGAAGGAATACACATACACGCCGGGGTAGGGTGTGCCGGTGTGGTACAGAAGGGGCATGTACTGGTTGAAGTACTTGCCGATCTGCTCCTTGAAACGGTCCTGGCCGTTGAGAACCACCTTGAAGTCCTTGAGGGGGCCGACCTCGTAGCCGCCGCTGTATGCGGTGCCCCACCCGGCCGCAGTGCCCTCCTCGAACCAAGCCACACCGGCGCCGTTCAGGCTGTTGGACGTCAGAGCAGTGGTAGAGTTGAGGACGCAAATGTTGGAGGCCAGACGGGGAGCGCCAATCTCGTGGGGCAGACCAGTCAGCACCGGGACGGCGTTGGAAGACACGGTCATCTGGACGTTGGACTGGGACGTGCAGAAGTTCCACAGGGAGTTGTTGGAGGTGGCGGTCGTGTTGGAGTAGCACCAGATCAGCTCCTTCACGGGGTGGTTGAAGGACAGGCGCACGGTGGAGGAGGCGGCCGAGATGGCGTCACCACCGGTGTGCTGCACCTGCTCGATCAGGTACTCGTGGCCCTTCTGGGCGAAGCGGCGGCGCTCCTCAGTGTCCAGGTACACGTAGTTGGCCCAGACCTCCATAGCGTTCGAGCCGAAATAGGCGGAGTAAGCGCTGGTCAGGTCGAAGTCAAGGCGGACCTCGTGGTACTGCAGGGCAATCAGAGGCAGGTACAGGCCGGGGTTGCGGTTGAAGAAGAACAGCAGGGGCAGGTACACATAGGTCTTGTTGGTGGAGGCGTCGGCGACCACTGAGCTGGAGGCCAGCTTGCCGTAGTTGATCTTGTCAGACTCGCCCAGGAAGCACTCGGCGTACAGACGGAACCAGGTCTGGTAGTGCTTGTCGATGCGCTGGCCGCCAATGGTCAGCTCCACGGAGCTGATGGCGCGCTCGGCCAGGAAGATGGAGTCGGGGGTGGTGGAGTTGGTGGACGTGGTGGCCAGGCCGGTCTGGGGCAGAAGAGCCACATACATATTACCGACCAGATCGCCGTTGCGGGCAATGGTCACAGACACACGGCCACCGTTGGTGGGGGTGCCGTTCACGGTCTGCTGAATGTTCTCCATGGCAAAGTTCGTGTGGCGCTTGTACACGGCCTGGAAAAAGGTCACCTTCGGCTGACCGGTAAGATACACATCCTGAGCGCCATAGGCTACGAGCTGCATAAGACCTCCTCCCATTTTGTACTATACTCAGAGAAAATAATTTTGGGCGGAGAAACTCAAGAGTTTCTCTAGTTCGAGAACGCGAGACCACCAAGGCCAGACTGAATCCGCAGGATATTATAGTTCACCGCAAACATCTTCTGAAGAAGGTTCGTGGGCATTCCAGTCTTGAGATACACGGCCGCCTGGGCAATGTCGATGCGGGAAAAGTTGCATGTGCCCGAGGGCTGAGCCTCCTCCGGGCGAAGAGCAAACGAGTAAATGTATATTCCTGGATACGGAGCGCCCGAGTGATACTGGTACGGCTGGTACGAGTTGAAATATTTACCAGTCTGGGGGACGAAACGATCCGTGCCGTTGAGCATGAGCTTAAACTGGTGGAGCGGGCCGACCTCATAGCCATAGGCGGTGTTGGAGGTTCCATAGTTAGGCATGCCAGCCTCTGACCAGAAGACGTTTCCGAGGGTCACGTTCGACTGAACGCTGAATGTATTTCCGGCAAGGACGTTTCCTGTAAAAACTCCTGAAATATTGGAGGTCAGATACAGAGTAGAACCTGAAACCAGATTGGGCGGGGCATACAGGAGAGGGACGCCTACCTGGTTTCCGAGGAACATGGATCCAGACTGGGCAAGCTTGTTCGAGTCGATGGTCACGTTCACATTTGCGGTTCCGCTGGTGAAATTCCAGAGAGCGTTGGGGTTCGTGGCATAGTTCGGGTTGGCGTAGCACCAAATGAGCTCCTTGACTGGGTGGTTGTACTGGAGACGAATGACCGAAGGAGCATATTCGCTTGATGAACCACCGACAGCGTCGGGAGCGACGTGCTGAACCTGCTCGATCAGGTACTCGTGATTCAGCTTGGCGAACTTCTCACGCTCCTTGCTGTCCAGGTAGATGTAATTGGCCCAGACCTCGTAGACGTTCGTTCCGAAATAGTTGGAGTAAAGGGTCGAAACCTGGAAATCGATACGGACCTCGTGGTACTGCAGGGCAATCAGAGGCAGGAAAAGGCCCGGGTTCCTGTTAAAGAAGAATATGAGAGGGAGATAGACCTTGCCCAGGGAGGTGTTGGTTGCTGAGGTCAGGTTGTTTGCAACCGCCAGAGAAGTCAGCTGGCCATAGTTGGTCTTCTTGGAAAACTCCATAAAGACCTCGGAATACAGACGGAACCAGGTCTGGTAATGCTTGTCAATGAGCTGACCACCGATGAAGAGGCTCACAGAGTCGAAAGCACGCTCAGCCACCCAGCACATATCAGCCCCGATGTTGTTCGAGGTAAGCTGAGCGGCCGAGGCCGTCGTGGGCGTCAGAGCCACGAACATGTCACCGACGAGATCACCAGAGCGAGAAATGGTCACGGACTGGAGACCGCCGTTTCCTCCAGCTCCAGAAATGTTCTGCTGGACAAGTTCCATAGCAAAATTGGTATGGCGGCTGTATGTTGAATGGAAAAAAGTAACCTTGGGATCTCCAGTAAGGTACACGTCCTGAGCGCCATAGGCGACGAGTTGCATGAGACCACCGGCAGGCATTTAATATAACCCGGGAAAATAGTTCCAGCGCATGCGGCGCTGACCCGTGGAAAAGTTCCAGGGCCTTAGTCTCTCCCGTGGAAATGGTACAGCCCCTACGGGGCTGGCTTGGTGTGCGAAAAAATTCAATCCTTAATTTCTCTGCAAAAATTACAAATGTCTCGCCGTGCCCAGCCCCCACCCAAGCCAGTGCCAATGCCCGTAGAAGAGGAAGACGATGAGGAAATTGACGAGGAGGACGAGGAGATGGATGAGTATCCCGATATGTTCGATGCCCTGAGCAGCCTCCTGGCGACTGACGATGGCGAGACCGTCGCCACGGCCCTCGTGTCCACCAAGGATGCCGTCGAGCGGATCGCCACGAGCCTCGAGATGCAGAATAAGATTCTGGTAAAGATTCTAACCGCCATGGGCAAGTCTGCTTGCAAGTGTGTGCCAGCAGCCCCAGCCTCCACTCCAGCAGACGAGGAGGCTTAAAAAAGACAGTCCCATATATAGTATGGAGGTTCACACAATCACAAAGGATCTCACCGATGAACACGCCGAGCAGATTCAAAATGCAAAGCAGACCAACGAGATGAATTCGTGGACAAAGGCTGATATCGAAAATTATGTAAAAAATATGGAGAAAGATGCCCTGATTCACGTCCGGGCAAACTCTCTCGCGGCTGCCAATGCGTGGTCGTACGTTCTTTTCCCGAAAGATCAGGTTCGGGATGCGGACAAGTTTCCGGTCGACTATGTCGAACGACAGGTGCGAGACAAGAAGGATCTGTACATCAACGGGTGTCGTACCATTCTGGCTCGTATCGAGCAGATGGGTATCGAAAAGGATGCGAGCAAGGACATTAACAACGAGGAGTTTACTCTTGAGTTTCGTGTTCGCCGCTTGATTACCGATCGCAAGGAGATGTTCGAGCAGTTTCGCTTGTGGGAACGCAAGCACAACAGAAGCACGAACCCGACTCTCGCAATCGATAATATCGATACATCCCTGAAGGATGACGAGACGACGACGCCTTACCAGAAGCTCCTTTTGTACCTGCTTTCCAAGGCCTATGACGAAGGGTACAAGCGGTACAAGGGTCAGTGTTGTGTGCAGATTCGCAACACCCGGGCGTGGAAGCCGGTCAAAGAGATTAAAAAGTTTATTTACGACTCGACCCAAAAGGAGGATGAGCCCGAGCGGTGGAAGCAGCTCACGAGCCGTGGAAACCTGGTTGCAGATCTGGAGCGCCACCTGAACAACTGCCAGGACTTTCAGTTTCAGGAGATTTGCAAGGATCGCCACGTCTGGTCGTTTCAGAACGGCCTGCTCGTCGGAAAGGATTGGGACGCCAAGTCGAACCAGTATCGTATCAAGTTTTACCCGTATAACCACTACGAGTTTCATGAGCTCGATCCGACAGTCGTCAGTTGCAAGTATTTCGACATGCCGTTCGATGCGCACACAGACAAGGCGGACTGGTACGATATTCCGACGCCAAACATGCAGCTCGTTCTGGACTACCAGCGGTTCGAGGAGGCGGTCTGCCGGTGGATCTATGTCTTCATCGGTCGTTTGTGTTTCGATGTGAATGAGCTCGATGGCTGGCAGATTATCCCGTTCCTCAAGGGGATCGCACAGTCTGGAAAGTCGACGCTCATCACCAAGGTCTGCCGCAAGTTTTACGAATGCGAGGATGTCGCGACGCTCTCGAACAATATCGAGCGGAAGTTTGGTCTTCAGAGTATTTACAAGGGCTTTGTCTTCATCAGCCCCGAGGTCAAGGGTGACTTGGCTCTCGAACAGGCTGAGTTTCAGTCGCTCGTCTCGGGAGAGGATGTGTCGATTGCGCGCAAAAACGAGACGGCCGTCAGTCTGCAGTGGAAGACGCCCGGTATTCTCGGAGGGAACGAGGTTCCCAACTGGAAGGATAACTCGGGGTCTATTCTGCGCCGCCTTGCGACGGTCAACTTTGGTCGCCAGATTGCTCCGGAGGTTTCTGACCCGCACCTCGAGGACAAACTCGAGCTCGAGCTCCCGGCGATCATGTGCAAATGCATTCGAGCCTACCTCGACTATGCGCACAAGTATGCCGACAAGGACATCTGGAACGTCCTCCCGGCCTACTTCAAGAAGATCCAGACACAGGTCGCGACGGTGACCAACGCACTCCAGAACTTCTTGGCTTCCGAGAAGTGCCTGTTTGGTCGGGATCGTTTCATACCTCAGAAGATATTCGTGGCTCACTTCAACACGCACTGTCGCGAGAACAGTCTTGGGGTCTGCAAGTTCAACCAGGATATTTATGCCGGGCCGTTCAGCTCGCGTGAAATTGAGGTTCGAAACGAGGCTCTCGAATACAAGGGATCCATGTATTCAAACCAGCCATTCATATTTGGGGTCGATATTGGCGAAAATTAAAATATAACAAAATAATAGATGAACAAGGCTGCGGCCGCCCGAAAGATTCAGAAAATATTTCGGAGGCGCCGCGCGATTTCGGGTCCCGGCTTTACCGTGACCCAGCCCAAAATTATATCAACCGTGTCGTCGCTGAGCGCGGCCGTCAATTTTGGAAAGATATTTTATGAAAATGTCACGGGTTTTACAGAGGTTGCGGGGTACATAAACCTCCGAGCCAAGCCACGGGTCCGGTATGTGAACGGGCAATGGATCGGCGAGGGAGCCGACCAGTGCAAGTACGTCACGGCCAAGACCAAGAATCTCACGGTCATTCTGACCAAGGATGGCGTTCAGGTCAGTGGAGCCGGAAACTTTGAGGAAGCCTACCTGAAATGTGCAAAGAATGAATGGGTCTCAAAATCTATAATTCGCATGAAACCAAAATATAAAATTATTAATTGTTCATTTAAAATTAATAAAAAGATTAATCTGGAATCATTTGCGGAGGCGACCCGGGCTCTCATTCCGCATGACATGCTTGATGATGTCCCGATGGTTGGAATTATGGCTCCCGCGTTGAGTATTAAATTCAAGAAACCCAAGGTGACCTATCAGATCTTTAAGAATGGTACAATTTTGTTTTCAGGAATTACTAAAATTGATGACATTGGCGTGCCCGTAGAACTTTTCAAACAATTTTTTACAAATTATGGTTTTGGATTGTTTGGGGCTGAAATTTTCAGTGGGACGGCCACGACGGCCAAGAACCGCAACCACCCCCTGGCTGGCACGTGGAACAAACTCCCGGCCGTAGTCCCACGGGGGTACTACATTCGCCCGGGTCCCAACGGTCTCCCGCGTCTTTATCCATATGAGTACTACCGAAAGCTCCAAGCGGGGCCGAATGTCCTGAACGGGACGGTCAACCTCGGGCCGCTGGCCCCCAAGGTGCGCAAGGCGTTCGAAAACGCCGGCAAGCCCATCCCGGCTTCGACCCTCAAGGTTTTTAGAAACGCCGGACATCCGCTGAACGTCACGACAAACAAGAAGGCCTATGCCGGAGTTTCGAACAGGCGCGCGAACAGCTGGAATGCGACAAAGGAAGGGTACTACGTGCGACCCGGTCCCGGGCAGCAGCCCTACTGGTTTGCCGTACCAAAGGGCAAGGCGGCCGGTCGAAAGACGGTCATATCGACATACACCGCGGCCGGTCGCAACATCCCGGCAGCCGTCCGGGCCCTCTTCAACATCCCGGCCAACGTCAAGACGGCCGGAGCAAAACCGGAACATAAATTTGAGGTTGGGGCCAACGGCCTGCTCCGCATCAACGGCCGGCAAGCCACGCGCCTGACCAAGCCCGAACTTCTGGCCATTGCACGAAACGCCGGGATCGCTGAGGTTTCGAACAAGACAAAGCCGGCCGAGATTATCGCCCGCATCAAGTCTCGGAAGGGGCCGTCCGCGGTCAGCTCATCCTACAACATAACTGTCGGGTCAACAAAGTACAAGTTTATGAAAGACGGACGGGTTCAGAAGCTCAAGCCGGGCGCGCAGCCCACCACACGCGAGTGGGCGACGATGAGCCGCGAGGCCAAGGATGCAATCATAGGCGCAGTGATAAAGACGAATAACCGTGCCGAATTTAATAAGTTTTCGTCCGCGAACCAGTTTGGAGTCATTTACCAGATGACGCGACCCAAGGTCAAGACCCCAAGTCCGACCCGAAGCCTGTCGTCCGCGAACCAGTTTGGAGTCATTTACCAGATGACGCGACCCAAGGTCAAGACCCCAAGTCCGACCCGAAGCCTGTCATCCGCTTCGAGCTCGATGAACAGTCTCTTTGCGGACGTGGAGACCACCACCCAATATGAACTGAAACAAAAGTTGAAGAATTATTATAAGAATGGAAATAACGCAAATCTCAAGGCGGTTCTGAACGCCGTCAAGGCGGGGCCACGTGGCAAGGTCCGAAAGGCCAACCTCTCCAAGGCGACAAAGAACTTTGTAGCAAAGACGTTGGCGACCCGGAAGCGCAACGCGGCGGTATCCGATTTTGAATCTAAATTTAAGGTTCCTTCATGGCTGCCCGCAAACAAGGCGAATGCATTCAAGGCACACATGATGAAGATTGCCCTGACACCCAACAAAGAGACTGGAAAGTACCCGAAGCGGGCTCAAATCGCGAACGGTATGAAACCCTGGATCAACCACCACATCCCCCAAACTTCCCGCGCGGCCTACAATTATGAGAATCTGAATACAGGAAAGGTTGTACGCGTGCCCGCATGGAACCCGCCTAAGAATTTTAAATTTAATGTTCCTAAAATTAAACGCACTTGAGAATATCAAAAACCTTGTAGAGAATATTGAAGAGCTCGACGTCCGACTCAACCTCGGCCGGCTTGATAATCTCGAGCTCAATCTGGTATGACGTGTCGTCATCAGAGTCCTTGTCATCGGGCGTCCCCTTGATGATTGTCATGTCGATGGACAAATTCTTCCGAACAAAAGACCAACGCTCCTTGTCCTTTTGTTTCGAACTGACCTCTTCGCCATCGTACTCCCACGGAGTCTCAGTCGAAATGCCAAGGCGTACATCATAATTCGCATTCTCAATCTCGAAGTCATTCACGGCGACGCGCTGCTTGATGCAGCCATCTTGCTCATCAGACTCCTCGTCAATGGTCAGGCGTGCACCCTCTGAGAAATAGTACACTGTCGCCTTGGTGTGACGGCTGGTCTCCCAGCACTGAGCCTTCATGAGAGCCTGGAAGACCCGATCGAACGCATCTTTGCCAACGTTCGTATCGAACGAATTCTTGTTCCGACGACCGAAACGAAACTCAATCTCAGTCGCATTCTCGCCCTTGTGCTTCTTGATCAGCGGCGCCCATGCATCGAACAGCTTCTGACTTTGAGGGTTGGCAGTTGGTTCGACCCGCATTCTTTCTCTTAAAAAATAAGAGCGTCTCTTCTCTAAGAGAGATGCGAGGTCTTGTGAACCTTGGCAACACATGTTACTTCTCGACCGCAGTTCAGTGTTTGGCACACGTGCCACCACTTTCCAAATATTTCTTTGAAAATAAATACGAAGGCCAGTGTGAAATTACCAAAGAGTATCGGAAGGTTGTCATGGATCTCTTCCGCATCAACCAGTCCGGCCCGGTCGACCCTCGAGAGCTCCTCACGGCATTCCAGAATCAATTTAAGGATTTTCAGGGACAAAATCAACACGACGCCCAAGAGGTTGTTGTAATTTTGATTGATGTTTTTGAAAAATCATTAGGAAAGGAATTAATACAAGGAATGTTCAACGGTGAGGAGACACAGGAGGTGGCATGGGCCGGTGGAAAGTCGACCCGGGTCGCCCCATTCACGACCCTTATTCTGGACGTGATGAAACCGAGCAGCATCCCAGACCTTGTCAAGGCGCGCGAAGAGCCCGTGCCCCTCGAAAACTACAAAGATGACTCTGGACAGACGCATGCATGTGCGGCTCTCCGGAATACAGTTACAAAATGGCCACGAATTATTGGCTTTTCTTTTTCAATGTATGACGGAAAATTTCCAATTGATATCCCACAAGACTTTGGTGACCGCCGACTCTTTTCTTGTATTATCCACCATGGGATAAGGCAAGGGGGTCACTATGCACTTTTGGTTCGGCGTTACGACAAGTGGTACATTAAAGACGACGAGGTCGTCCGTGAGGTTCCAGAGCCCAAAGATCTCCGGGGACAATTTTACATGGCTTGGTATCGGTAAAACTCCCCAAACTTGATATCCTCCTTAATATTGATAACTGTTCGAAAATACGTTCGTCGGTTGTTCGCATAGGTCTTGTCCGTGCGAACCTTCTCGACAAACCACCCAATGTGACCATAACCGCATTCGATTATGGTTCCATCGGGCAAGTCTGGTCTTTGGTTCGGCGGGAGCAACTCAGCCTCGAGTATCGGAAATCCTTTTTCTTGAACATATAAATTTTTGCCAGACATTAATGCAAAATCTACAGTGATGCGCTCACGGGGCTTCCATTTAAACATGGTCTCGTGGGTCCCCATGCGAATAGGCTCATTCACGGGTGTGAAGACGACCCCGTCCGTCTCGTAGTCAAACTTGTCGAGCGCCGTCATGGCTCTGATCGACTGGAGAGGCCACATGGTCTTGACTCGAATCTCGAACGGTGCGTTGGCCGTCTTGATTATTGCCTTGATAACCTTCCGGGCCGCGTCGAGTCGCTCGTTCAACGGTTTTTGCCGCAGATCCTCCCCTTTGACTCGCACGGCATCATACACCATGAAGAGCGTCTGTTCGAGTTTGGTCTGAACGAGCTCTCCATCGAGCAGTGTGTCTTTGGCGATGCGTATTTTTACTGGCTCTGTATGAAACGCGCGATTCACGAGAAAAACACCATCTTCGGTACTTGCCAGAAGATGCCGGACCCCGTCGGTCTTTTCGCAGACCACGTAAGGCTGTTGAGCGAGCAGCGGAAAATGACGCCGCTCGATCGACACTGGTTGGGGGCCTGGAAAGCGCCCGGGATCGCCTCCCCATGAGTCGATTATAAATTTCATACTTATTTGAATTCGCGCGCCTATCCTCTAAGGCTCAAGGGAGACTCCAGATGCCTCGAGAATGTTCCCAAAGCATTCATGAACAAAGTGGCACACGACTATGGCATTGGTCGCGGCGGCAATCTTGATTCCATTCGCACGCAAACATTCGAACATGTCATCGTTCAGAGGAAGGTTCACGGGAACCTTCCCACCTCGAAGCTTCTTGTCGACCGGCTTGGCATCCATAGCCCAGACGCGCGCCGAAGTCTTCAGACATTCATGAAAGCCGTCTGAATACTTTTTGCCGACAATTGTGTCGAAATCGAGTCCGCGCTGAGAGGCAGGCTCGGTCGTCCCGGCGAGGGTCTTTTTCTTAAATTGATCCCAATTGATACCCTCTTTGACCGATGGAAAGACGACCACGTTGACACCGTCCGACCACGTATCCAGAACCCTAGGGAGCTCCTCGACATTGAGGTTCGTCCCGTAATCCATCCAGAAAATACGATCGCCCGACTTGATGAGCTTGGGAAGGGACGACTTGTCATCGACGAAATGAATCTCGAGATGGCACGCACGCTGCATGCACAGCGAATGGAGGTTCATTGCCGTGTGGAGGGTCGTCGCGCTGATAGACTTGTTGCGCGTGACCATACAAATGTGAAGGACGGTCATTTGTTTTTATAAAGATTTAAACCTTAAGTGCGTTGAGTCGATCCTCGAGCTTTCCCTGAAAGCGGATATTCCCGACGTGCCCAAGGACCGTGAAGCAGTCCGCAAAGATCTTTCCACCCATTTGCTGCCAACGCCGGCAGAATGCGTAATCCTCTGAAAGGTACCGGCGCGAAACGGGGTCAATCATACAATCGAACACGGCACAGTACTCGTCGAGATCCTTGTTCTGGTGGTCGTTCACGCAGTTGAGTTCGGGGTAATGCTCGAACATCTTCGTGAAAACCTCACGCTTGATGAGCATGAACCCCGTCGGGCCGTCAAGAACCTCTGCAAACCCGTCGCGAATCTGGGTCTGTTGGTACTTGAAGTTCATCACGAGCGACGCGGACACGCGCGCGAGATCCTTGGTCGAGTTCCCCTTCTTGACTTCAGCCTCGGCCTGATCCCACATGACACACTTCTTGGGATAGCATGCAACCGCCACGTCGTGATCCGACTTTATGAGGCGGACGACCGCCTCGGGGTCAAAGTGAATGTCCGCATCGATAAACAGGAAATGAGTCGCTGCAGTCTTCTGGTGAAAACGAGCGACTGCAATGTTCCGGGCCCTGTGGACGAGCGATTCGTTTTCGGTCGTGTCGAGCATCATTTGATACCCGTTCATGGCGCACGTGCGCTGGAGACGAATAAGGGACTCTGCATAGGCCTGGAGACAGATGCCTCCATAGCACGGGGTCGAGACAAATAGTGTTACGGTCATTAAATTAAACTAGGGTCTTCTCCTTAAGTTCAGCTCTAATAATAGTCTCAATCTTCGTCAAAGTCGGAAGAGAAACGTCGCAAATCTTGCATATGTTTGGGCGGTCGAAAGGATGCCCGAGTTCTGATAGAACGACGCAAATTACCCCGCACGCTATCGCCTTTGGCGTCCGGCCCATGAGTTCGACAGACTCCTCGAGAGACTTGCAGACGCGAATGACTCGCATCCGGACGGGCCCCTTCTGTGAGTCGGGCAAATGTTGTATATCGTTGAAAAACCGGGGAATGAGGTGCGCAGCCGTCACGATATGAACCTCGGTATCCGGAATTTTCTCCTGAAACATTTCGGTCGTTCGACTCAAGTCGCGAGACGGTATCCCAAAGGCGTCCGCAATCTCCTTGGTCGTTCGAGAAACACCGTGTTCCCGGCACGCCTGAAAGATGCAGTTCGCCTTGACGCCGTTTCGAACCGCCCCGCGGGTCAGCTTCGACTCGTTGAATTCTTTGTACTTCATCTTGGCCGAATACATAACAACATCAGGCAACCCCAGGACCTTTGAGCCAATCTCTGTCAACTGGGCATACGCATGAAAGAGAGCCCGATCTCGGTGATTCATGCTCGAATGGTGGTGTATTCTGCTCATACGAGCTGTTGCGTAGGACTTGTTCTTAGGAACAATGATTGTCCCCATACCCCAGGATGCCGAAAAGTGATCCGTGTTGATAGGGGCGCCGACGCGCGAAGGATCCTTGTTCCCGTGATCAGGGTCGGCGCCCGAATTCCACTCGGGTTCGTCAAGTATCCATGTGTCATCGGTCAGGCCGCAGTCGGTGCAGACCGGCATCTCATCCAGAACCTTGCGCCCACCACACTTCGAACAGGACCATTCATCCAGGACCGCTTGGAAAGTCTCGGTCGTGCTACGAATCTCATCCAGAAGCGCCCAGCTTTGTTCGACGTCATCCATTTGAATTAGGGTTTTGGTAACCCGCGGGAACCTGGCGTAGAAAAAACCTCAATTTTCTTTATAATGAACACCGTTCCCCCAGTTGTTGATCACGCCAAGCGAACAGTCATCGAGACGATCAAGGCCAAGTCTCCATTCAGCGTGCTGAACATTGCCGCAATTCTGGCTATTCTGATTATTGGATATTTCCTTTACAAGAAGTTCAACAAGAAGTTTAACCGCGAGGGATCGAAGATGCCAAAGCGGCCTATGCAGATGCCCCCCCAGATGCCCATGATGCCTCAGCAGATGCCCATGATGCCTCAGCAGATGCCCATGATGCCTCAGCAGATGCCTCAGCAGCCTCCTCAGCCTCAGCAGCCCGTGAAGAAGGTTTCTTTCAAGAAGCCCGTCGTCAAGGTTCCAGAGCCCGAGCCAATTGTAGAGGAGGAGGACGAGGAAGAGGAGGAGGACGAGGACGATGTTCCCGACGTCGAGGTCAAGGAAGAATAGAATCTACAATGTTCAACTCTAAGCATTTCTTAGAATCAAAATAAATGTCCCGTTTCATCACATCCCCCATCATTTCAATAGGTATGGAAGTCTCTTCGCTGTAAATTTCTTTTAATTTATTCATAAAATTATCCAGATTCTCCATCTGGTCTTTGAAGTCCTCGTATTTGCCCCACGTTCCGTCCAGGTTCAGTTGGTGGATGAGCACATACGAGTTCTTTGTCATGTACCGTGTTCGACCTCCCAAAAGCATAAATGTCGCCGCGGACGCGCACACACCGTCTGCAATTGTTCGAACCTTCGAACGCCGCATCGAACGGATGCAATCCATGGCGCTCAGACCCGAATGCATGTCCCCTCCATCCGAATGGATGAAGACGCGAATCTCTGGCTTGATATGGTCGAGCCCAACATCCAGATGCTTCTTGACCAGATCAATTTCTAATTTTTTTAATTTTAAATTAAATTCAAGAACATTCTCCGGGGTGACATCACAATGAAAGTAGACGTCAGACCCCTGAACCTTGACAAACTCGGGCTCGCGCTCCTCTTCCTTTTCCATTGATCATTGAGCGATGCTCTTCTTTAGGTTCGAGATTGCCTTGGCCTTGAGTTTTCGAGTCGGGCTCAGGTGATTCAAAATATCAATATCCTCCTTCTGAAACCCATATTCTTTCATTAATTCAATAGCCCGTTCTTCATCCTTTTGGATGTAATCAAGAATTAAGAAAATACCATCAATATCTTGTGTCATCCTCGGGACTCGTTCGTACATGGCTCGAATCTTCTTGCGCCGCATGCACATATTTTGATACCTGGTCCACGAGCTTCCGGGTTTGAGGTGGTTTCCGAGGGTGTGTCCTATAGTGACGGCGGGCAACACGCACCCCCAGAAATTGAAATATGGCATGAGTTCCCATTCTCCCGAGTAGACCACATCCTCAATCATGTCAGCCACACTGAACATGTCAGCCACTTCTGCAACTGGAGCGCTCGGTGAGTCGAGATAGTTTGCATTCAGTATCGAAGCCATATTTCCAGGCTCTGCAAGTGGTGCTCCTATATAGACCGCCGGGTTGACGCTCGACGTCCGAGAGACCAGAGACGTCACAAACTCTCGCGGTCCCTGAAAGTCATCCTTAAAGTCAGTCTTAAACTCGGTCGCTTGCTTGACCCACCGTATGTCCCCGGCCGCAGCCTCTAGAACCTCTGAAGTCACCCGGGGGACGATCTTTTTAATTTCTTCATTGGTTGGCACGGGAAATTCATAATTTATAATTTCAAAATTAAATTTTACAGGAATTTGTGAGATGACCACAAATAATCCATCCGTAGGAATTTCCGTAATCTCTTTCATTCCAATGAGTCCGAAGACACATTCATATTCATCTAAAATTACTGGAATATTGGTTCCCTTTATTTTTGCCAAGAGTTCGATAGTCTCTTGCTTACTCTTGAGAATGTCAGCCGTGATTTCTATACACGGATCGAGTTCTTTATGAACTGTCCATGTCTTGCCGATACCAGTGCGACCCAGGACGCACACAGCCCGGCCGAGCTTTGTAAATTCGTGAGGATTTTTTTGTACTGATTTCTTACAGTATCTATCCATGATGTCAGAAGATGATGAAGGTGATGAGCCTCTTAGTAGGCAGATTATAAATATGATACTCGATAATAACGCGATAAGGGCCGCGTACCCTTGGATTACAGGGTACGTAGTTTTTAACGTAATAATCCTTGCGCTTCTAATTTATATCTCAATAAGAATTAGCATTCGATGACGATTGAGCTCCGTAAGTCGAACAACGCAAAGCATAAGTTTATGGCGCGCTTCCCGGATGGAACAATCGTGCGTTTCGGGGCAAAGGGTTATTCGGACTACACTATTCACAAGGACCGGGAACGGATGAAGCGCTACATGATTCGCCACCAGAAACGCGAAAACTGGGGGCGATCCGGTGCCAAGACGGCTGGGTTTTGGTCTCGCTGGCTTCTTTGGTCAGAACCCGATTTCAAGCGGGCACTAAAGAAGACAGAGAGGGTTTTGGGGCAGAAAATAATATACAAATAAACTAATGGAAGCAGTAATAAATCTTATAATAAGTGCTTTTGTGCTCCAAAGAACTTGGGTTTATATAAGAGACCCAGATAACATCAGGGATATTTGGTGGTACATGAATGCTTTTGTAATGGCTTTGGCTATTTTTAGTATTTTTGTCAATGGATATACATTAAAAAAGGAGGGGAGCCCTGTTCCTCCACCGCCTCCACAAGCGATTCAGGCAGTTCCTGTGGTCCAGGTGGTTCCATTCGCGGCTCCGCCCGTCCAGACGCCGTCTCTGAACGAACAGGCGCGGGCCGCTACTGCAAAAGCAGTGTCTCTTACACAACAGGCGCATCTTCAGGCTCCCTAGAGAGTGACTGACTCAGACGCGCGAATGCACTGGGTGTGTCGCGGACGTCGTAATTCATAGTCCTGTTGGCTGCGATCCCGAGCGAACCCGCCTCGGCAAAAGAGTCCTGGTTTGCCCCGAGATACATAAAGGTCCAGCCATCCTTAGTCTTTTGGTCAATGAGGTCACGAATGTGCGACTTTGTATACTCCTGGCTCGCATTCTCCTGACCGTCCGTGAAGATGATGACGGTCGGGGTGGAGCCCTGAGCCCCCTTGATCGTCTTGCCGATGGCGTCAAGCAGCGCAGTCGAACCACGGGGCTTGAACGTCGCCCGACTCAAAGGCTGAACCTTGTCGATAGGCGTCGGCTCGTAAGAAACGAGAATCTCATGATCAAACTGAATAAGCGAAAGCGTCCCTCCGAGAGGCTTCTGCTCGTTCACAAATGCATTAAATCCGCCGATAGTGTCGTCCCAGCACGTCTCCATAGATCCAGAACGGTCGAGGAGGAATATGCGGTCCAGGGACCTCGTCCCGTCGCAGCTTGGCTGCTCCATCTTACTTTCCATATACACACTCGACCGCCTTAAGTGCCGTGGCGCCGAGAATGGCGAGTGTCTGAGTTGTGATTGAATCGGCAACCCATCGGAGCCCGTGGCATGTCGGAGACCCATAGGCGAAAATTGATGTGAAGAAGCCCGCACAGTACTCATGGTACAACTCTTCACTCAACCATCTGACAACGTGAGAACCCACAACGATCGCAATGAGCCTCATGTTCAAGTTCGCGTGTGTCCCCTCTAAGTTCGCGCCGAAGCGCAAAATGGTCGATTTTGCACTGCCAAAATGGCGGAACAAGCTCGGGGAGTTTACGGATCCGGACCTGCTGAGCTGGATCAACAATTTGTACCAGGAACGGACATTCAAGACGGCCAAGGAATTCAACCAGGCCTACGACGAGCGCGACCCGAAACTCAACTGGAGTAACCGGCCGATGATTATTTCGAAGGAGAACGTCGAGGAGCTGAACGAGCAGTTGAACGAAGGGTCATTCGATGACGGACAGAAGGCACAGATCGGGAAGTTGATCGGACGGATGCTGACCGTTTTGCAGGCTGAGAAGGTGATTTTCGTGTATTAAGACTCAGGGCCATGACGTCGTTCGACACATTCTGAAAGCCAAACTTCCTGTACCACATCTTCACATGCTCACCAGTCGGTTCTAGAAATATATACTTTAGTCCACGATTCCTAGCGTCTTTAATAATACGTTCAAGTAACATCGTTCCATACCCGTGTCCCGTTTTCGCCCCAATCAAGAATAGATAGGTCGCACCTCCGAGGTTTGGCATGTTTTTGCCCATGACTGCAAAAGCGACAAGCCTGCCTTTCTCATCATGAACGGCATAGTTGTTGCCCCGGCGCTTGTTTCGGACCATGTTCCAAAACCACCCGGCACCTATATAGTTCTTGACTATCTTGTGCATCTTCGAACGCTTTCCACTCAGAACGGATCTCTTGGGTCCGGTCGAGATTGTTACAGGCATTACATTATGCCAATATTATTTTCAATTACAATACCAGGATGGGGGCCATAGCCTTTCAAATTGAGAACAGGAAGAACACAAACGTTGACGCACTCATGGATCACATAAAGGAATATTGTGAGGAACGGGATATCGAATACAAAAGGTTCGATGGGTACCGAGACGACATGGTTCACTACTGGTGGAAGGTTTTCAAACTCAAAGAACTCATGATTGAGAACCCTGATGCAGAATACATCATGTGGTTTGATTCTGATATTTTTATTTATGATTTTAACAAAGATCTTCGTGACTACCTGACACCCGACTTGGACTTTGTCGCAGCCCATGATCCGGACGACCCGAAGGACAACGAGGACTGGTTTAATGCAGGTGTATTTTGTGTCAGAAACTCTGAGAGTGGTCAGGCGCTCATAGACAAATGGTTGTCTCTCTATGACGCGTCGAAGTGGTCTATAGGGTATGATGGAAAATGGACGACCAACGATCGTTGGGCCGGGCCGAATTATGAGCAGGGTTCATTTTGTGAACAAATTTTACAAAAAAGAGATTTTAAACATAAAATTAAAATTTTACCGTCGACAACTTTTAATGAACTTTTTAATTGGATGAATCCCGGGCCCGAATGCTTTTCTGTACATTTGATGCGAGGACTTGCCCAGAATATCGGTATACGATGTATGTGGACTCACAGAGCTCGAGCGTTTATGTTTATTTTTATATTAATAGCACTCATTCTACTCTTCTTACTAATTAAGAAGAAGATATGAGGTATAGGATCTCCTGAACCTCCCCGCGACCCTCACCCGTCTTGGTTCCACGACCCGTGTACCTCTGATAGGTCTTGACCTTGCGCTCCGTCTCATACGGTGCCAGCAGCTTCTCCCATTCCGGAGCGCCCAGAATGCCCTCGTCGTTGTACGACACGAGCACATACTTGGCGACCCGGGTCGATTCGGCCAAGAGATCCTTCATCGCCTCAAAAACCCCACGCTTCGAGTTATAGTCCGACTTGACACGATCCTTCGGAAGGCCCGTGACGGCGTTCACGTTGACCGGCCGCTCGTTTTTCGCAACCACGTTGAGCAAAAAATAGAAGGCTCCATACTCGTGGTGGTTATAGGGCGGGTCATAGTAAATCAGGTCGAGCGAGTCGGTCGGAAGCGCCTTGGCCAGGACATTGGTCGACACGTTGTGCGTGTGGATGACGGCGTCCGAATCGTGCCAGACGGGGCAGACCAGAACGAGCGGGTCTGTTCGACCGGACGTCCCAAATGTGCCGATATCATTCTTGTCCTTGATAAATGCCCTGAAATGCCCCATACTGTTCGCATGGATCGCCATCTGAACCAGAATAGGCACCAGACACCAGTCCTTGAGGTCTGGCTGAACCTTCTCTGAGACGTAGCGCCGCCACGTGTCAATACGGAGCGCGTTCTCATGCGTGAAGAAGCATCGCTCGCCGTGCTTAATGTCCTTCGTGTCAGCCGGGGCGTAGAGCTCAGTCACAAGTCCGGGAGTCCACTCGGTCAGACCGTTCATAGTCTCAATGTGATACTTGATAGCCCGCTGCTGCGTCTCGGTCGGCCGACGCAGAAAGCAATTCGAGGCCAGGAACGAGTACAGTTCGAGGTCGTTCGAGTGAAGCTCCGAGGCGTGTTCGACAAGAGCCCGGGCCACAACCGTCGACCCTGTGAACCCATCCATAAGCCGGAGCTTTGGCTTGTTCAGCCGCTGCTTGACGTCCTGGACCGACTCTATGATACCATCGAGAAGCTTGCGCTTGTTCCCAAGATAGGTGTACATTGGCTGCGTGACATATTCCATTGATCTACAAACGGCACGAATCTTTAAGTTCTGCAAACTGCCGGGACAACTCAATGTGCCACGGGTAGAGCACACCGAGTGCGAACGTGAAGCTTATCGTACTGACTATGAGAGACGCGACTGGGACCCACTTGAGTTCCATTACATCTATCTGAGCAAATTATCGGGCCTGTAGAAGGCCATATAGAACTCGCCCCTCATGAGCTCAATCTGGTATGGGATCTCGTAGACCTTCTCGTCCTCCTTGATGTACCACGTGTTTCGAACCTTGACGAGGAGCGCGTAGTGGCCCGCGCCCGCATCCCCTTTGTGCATAATGACCGCAAAGAGGTTCCGGTCCATAAACTGAAACGGAAGGATGACCGGAAACTTGTGGTCGTACATCATAAAGGTGAAACTGATGACCTGAGGCCATTCTTCGACCTCATGACCCTCGAGGAGATCCCCGAGCGAACAGGGTTCGAGAACCGGAAGCAAGAGGCTCGTCATCACCTCTCCGGCTTCACGACCGTTGAAAACCTTGAGCCCGATCGACTTTTCAAAGACATCCATGAGCTTCAGAACGACCTCCTGCGAGTCATGTTGTTTGCGCTCTTCGAATTCGGGGAATCGCTCACGGAAGGCGTCCAGGAGTTCGCTTGGATCAACGGGGCTGTCATCGCCTTTGACGAGGAGGCTTCTGAGGACTTTCTGATACTCAAAGGTGATGGAACAGAGTCCGGTGTAGTCGTTGAGCAGCAAGTGGTGAGCCAGGGTCGGCACGTGGGCCAAGCATTGGACTGCGGCATTGAAGTAACAGGTGTTTCCGAGATTCTTGAGTCCGCGCATTTTTTGAAATTTCTTAGAAAGGATATCGTGCCACCCGCAGGACACATATTTTACAAGCGAACCTAGTTCTTAAATGTTAAATACAAAACAACCCGAACACTGTCTGACATGTTTACGGCCGAGTGAGTCTTGGTACAATTAAAACTTATAAGCTTTCCCTCAGCCTCGAGGGTCGCTTTTTTCCCATGGATTAAAAAACAAGTTTCTTCGGGACATATTAAACCGAGGTGATAGGTTATTTCTCCTATCGGGTTATTGAGACACGCGGGAGAATCAAAATGGGGAGGAATGATTGCCTTTCCGAAAAGGAGAGAAAACCCACAGAAATGGACCCCACCGACCCGTCTGATAATATCGATCGTCTTTGGAGTCATTTTTGAGGCATTTTCGGTTGGGCCATCATATATAAATAAAGGAAAATTCCACCACTTTTTTTCAGAATTTTCTACACCCGACCAGCCATCAGCATCAACTATGCTATCAAAAATATCAATCGGTAAATCACCCCATGCGCCTGTAAAGGGTCGCATGACGTCATTATGAAAATTTTTTATTTGTGTCATTTCTTCTTTTATAGTTTCCCAGTTATCTATAAGGAGCTGCAACTCTTTTCGGTGCATTATTATTTATTATTGATTAAATTGAGGAAGTACGCGCGCGCTCGGGTCAGTCGCGTCTGACCACTTGGGCATCCAGGTGTACGGGCACAAGTGAAAGTTCTTTCCAAAATAGTTCTGAAAAATTGTCTTATAACGTTCCTCGCCAGCCTTCTTGAGCGCGTCAACCCAGGCATAGCCGACTGCGTCGCTCATCCCGTTCTTTTGGCGCCAGCAAATAGAATAGGGCAGAATATCATCGAACGCCTCGCGAAGCAGAAACTTTTCAAACTTTCCCCGAGGCATCTTCAAGTCTGGGTCGAAGCCATCCATCACATAGTCGATGACGTCCCGGTCGAAGAATGGAACCCGGAGCTCAAGACCGTGCGCGGCCGTCGTACGATCGGCCCGAAGGACGTCGAACAGGTGCACGTCACGAACAAGGCGGCCAGTCTCGTGACGGAATTCATCAACATTTGGAGCGCCGTGGAAGTATAGATAGCCCCCAAAGAGCTCGTCCGAACCCTCACCACTCAGAACGACCCGGATGTCCGTATTCTCCTTAATATACTTGCTCAGAAGAAACATAGGAACCGACGCACGGACGGTCGTCGTGTCAAATGTCTCGAGATGCCAGATGACGTCCCGAACAGCCGTGAGACCCTGTTCGATGGTGAACAGAACCTCGGTATGATCAGAATCGAGAAAGTTGGCCATCTCACGAGCTGCGATGAGGTCGGGAGCGCCCTCGAGACCGATCGAAAACGTGCGAATCTTCTGACCCAATACCTTCTTCCCGAGCGCTGCGACTATGGAGGAATCCAGACCGCCACTCAGAAAGAAACCAACCGGACGGTCTGAATTCTCGACACGCCTCCGAACAGCCTCCTCGAGCAGATGCGCGACATGACCCTTGATGAAATCAGAGTCGTCGTCATGGCGCGGGCCGTCCCAGTAGTTTGGAGCCCAACAGATGAAACGGTTGAGCTTCGAGTCATACAGGTGACCGGGTGGGAAGATTTCGACAAGACCTCCGAGGTGCGTGAGAGCCTTGATCTCCGAAGCGAACGAGATGCCAGTGGGTGTCTTGCAGTAAAACAGAGGTCGAACGCCGACCCGGTCACGCGCGGCCCATGTGTTGTCACCGTCCGTAATCACGAGGGCAAAGTCGCCGCTGATCATCTCGCACGTGCGGAAAAGTCCGTGCTCTTCGATACGGGGCAAAAGGACCTCACAGTCGGACTGTCCGGGAGTCCCTCCAAGCTCCACGTGGTTATAAATTTCGGCATTCGCAATGAGATATTTGCCGTTGTACTCAAACGGCTGTGTTCCAATGTCCCCGAGGCCGTTGATGGCGAGCCGCCAGAACATGAGATGTTGCTTATTGTTGACCAAGACATGAGTGAAATCATCGGGACCGCGGTGTTTCAGAACATCTGGTGGGGGAGGCTTTTCACCGGCGAAGATTCCGCACATTTTCAAATACTACCGTCCTTGTCTCTATACCGGAAGCACTCCCACATTTTTGACGTTCTCTTGGAAATTGCCGAAAACTCATCGATAGTGAAATTGTCACCCATAGACCTGTTGCACTTTCCGCAGATGGGCCGCAGATTTGAAATATCAAGAGTTCCTCCTTTACTTTCCGGAACGTTGTGTCCCACTTCAAAATTAAATACATTAATAATATTTTCACACCAGGTTACGAGACACTTATATTCAAACTTTTTTCCTATGAAGTTTAACCATACTTGTTCACGAAGTGCTCTAGGTATTACAGATTTCTTCATTTATTATATAAAAATTTTAATCTTTAACCAAAGGTTAAGAGTCTTTGTTTATTGGTCGGCTTTGATTTCGGAACATCTGGGTCGGTGCTCGAATACCATTTGTAATCTACGTGAGCCATCCATGGCATTCGAATACGATCGAGCGCCTTTCGACAGATGACGCACGGCATGGAACACCCGGGCAACCCATCCTTTCTGGTTCTCTGAATAACGAGAGGCCCGAATTTCCTATAACTCCACGAAACAAAACGAGCCGGCTTGACTCCCTCGCGTTTTGCTTGTTGTTGAAGGCGCGCGAGCGCCCTCCGTTCTGCGCAGCAGCTGCAGTTACTGAAGGTAGGCCCATACGGGACACGGGCCCCGCCCAAGCGGGGCTCCAACTGTGCAGGCTATGTACATTTGTTTATTAACGCACCGAAGCTCTAACTATAGAAATAAAATATTCAGGACAAGTACCACTTGATGGTCGGTCCCGGGCGAGATGAAAACCTGTTTTCATCTCCCCCCCCAGACTCCTACTATACCCTCGACTTGTCTGTACTCCAGGAGACGTATTATGAATGGACCGAGACTCTTCCCCATGTCAAGCCATTTTACGCAGTCAAGTGTAACCCGGAACCCCGGATTATCCACGAGTTGGCCCGTCTCGGATCCAACTTTGACTGTGCGAGCCCGGCCGAGATACAACTCGTCCTGGAGGCTGGGGTCGAGCCAGACCGAATTCTTTATGCAAATCCATGCAAACGTGTACAAGACATTGCGTTCGCGAAAGATCAGAAAATAATGCGGACCACGTTTGATAGCGTGAGCGAGCTCAAAAAAATTGCGCGGGTGTTCGAGACCAGTGGGAACCACTGTGATCCCCGCCCGGAACTTATTTTGAGAATCAGGGCCGATGATCCGTCGGCCCGGTGTAACCTCGGTGTGAAATACGGCGCCGAGGAACGCGATTGGGACGTGCTTCTGTTCACGGCCAGGGTGCTCGGTCTCAACGTGATTGGGGTTTCCTTCCACGTTGGATCGTTCGCGTCCAGTTCGAAAGTTTTTGGGGAGGCGGTCGTGACCGCGACCCGGGCGATCGACATGGCCAAAGAACACGGGTATGACCCCCGCATTATTGATATTGGAGGTGGTTTCAGCCACACCCATGGATTGCCAAAGACCATCAGTGCCCCACAAGGTATTACAATGTGGGCAGAACCCGGGAGGTACTTTGTCGAACAAGTCATGACACTGTACACCCCAGTCATTGGTGTGAAGGGTTCTGGCATCACAATAAGCGAAAGCCTCTACGGGGCTTTCAACTGCATCCTCTTTGATCACGCCCAACCCGAAGTCCGTGAGGTGATCGGCCGAACCGGCCCGACCGCCCCAGTGACCATATTCGGTTCGACATGTGACGGAGGGGATGTCATTTACAAGGAATATAACCTTCCGGCCGACATTCAAGAGGATGACTGGATAGTCTGGGAAAACATGGGAGCCTACACAAGTGCCGCCACGACCAGATTCAATGGTATTCCATTCAATGAAAGAATTATATTTTGTAATTAAATATAATGAAAATTGTAAATTCATTAAGTACATGGGTTTTTGCAATTATAATTTTATGGTACATGAAAATCATTAATTTCTCTCCATTACTTTTGGTAATTGTAAATTTAATGTTGAGTACATATTTTGTCGGAAGGGAATATGATTGGGGCGCGTCTATAATTTCCATATTTTTGATCGCCATCCATGCAAAACCTGCGTATCTCCTCAGACATCATCCATTTGCATTTACGGAAACTTTTATAATTTTAATAATTTATAATTTATTTTTGAAATTGCAAGGGACTAATGTCATTAAAGAATATAATGAAAAATATAGTAAAAAACCTACGACCGCCATGGAGGTCTTTGCTCAGACCTGATGAATATTTCCTCATGTAATATAAATGAATGCAAATACCGTCAATAGAATTATAAACTTGGCCCGACAGAGCTACAACGCTCGCAATAATCAGGGTCAGCAGAGAATAACGCAGATAAACCAAAACTTGCGTACTATAGAGTATAACCACGGTCGAAACGCCGTGAACAAAGTGTTCAGGGTGGCATACGGGGCAATTCGGCGAGAAAATAACCGCAAAAATAAACGAGCAAAAACACTCGTTCGCAATGCAGCTCACCGATTCAAGGTGGGTCCTCGTCTTGCCACGTTTCGTAAATCAAATTTTCATAAAAACCTTCCATATAATTTACAGAAAGTATTGGAAAATATGATACGTCAACGCAAGTCCTGATCGGGATCGAATTTAGTATTCTGGGCTTTACGCTTAGAAACGAGGACAAATTTATACATACGGGCTATGGCCCACTGCTGCGGGGTTGCTCCCACGCGGCTCCCGCCCGTCTTCCAAGCCTTCAGGCCCCTGTTGTACACCGTGTTAAGCGTCGAACGGCTAATCCCTGTTCGCCGACTGATGGCGTTTTTATTAAACTTGAGATCCGGATAGGTCTTGTGGAAAAGCTGGGTCCAGCGCGACTTTTTGGGCTTTGCAAACGTGTTCGACTTGGCGAGCCCCAGTTTGGAGTATGGAAGCTTCCTTCGCCTGAGAAGCTCCTTTTCGCGCACGCGTCGCATGGCCGGTGACAGACCCGTAAAGTAACGCTCGGGCCAACGCCTGGTGACCACAGTGTGTCGTGGACCTCTCATACTATTATGTCTGATAATAATATATGGACCTGAATGGTATCCGTGGGATCATCAAGCAGGTCAGGCCCGGTTGGCCTCTCCCTGTAAAGTACATCGGGGGTGGTGCGAACGGGCGCGTGTTCGAGACGAACAACGGCCGTTTCATGAAGTTCGTGATGAATAACGCGCCCCAGGAGTGGAAGTCCCTCAAGAAACTTCAGGGAAACTTTCGGTTCCCGAGATTCAAGAGCGGAAATCACATCACTATGACAGTCGCTAAAGAAAGTACTCGGGAACGTTTTGCGAAAATGTTTGAAGTAAACCAGGTCGGGAAAGCGATGACTATTTTCATCATGGGCAAGGTGGGAGGTGGGCACGCGATGACGCTCGATGACTATTTAAAGAAATATCCAGACGCAAATAGGACCAAGATACAGAACCGCGTCACGAGTCTCATCGATTATATGCACCTGCAAGGAATTTCGCACGGGAACCTCCACAGCAAGAACATCCTGGTCACGGCGGACTCGATGGGCCGACTGACGGGAATGTGGGTCATTGATTTCGGCCGTTCCAGGAACTTGCCACTCGGAAAGACTGAACAGAATGTGTTTAGTAGACTTCCTATACAAACAGAATTCCTGACGAAACGCATGAATAACAATAAACTTAGGACAGAGGTCGAGGTCCGGAATGGATCTCGCATGAATCGTCACATGGCCACGGTTCATTACAACAGACCCTATTCACGGAATAGGGCGACCGCAGTCGCAAAGAGGCGCATGGAAATTCATACGGAAATGAAAAACTACAAGTCTCCGAAAAAGGTCACGAGCCCCCGACGGGTCCAGAGCGCCCGGAGAGCCTCCCCAAAGTCTCCTCGGCGTCCGCGTTTTAGCCCGAGTCCACGACGCAAAACAAAGAGCCTCAGTCTGAGGCGTCCTTCATCAAAAAGCGTCTCTTGAGGTCGCCAACCTTAATCTTCTTGTACTCCTCGTACTTCATCAGAACCGCAAGGTTCGCACGGGCCTCTGGCGAATACTGCGCGTCTTGTGCAGTATTCGCTATGACATATTCAAGGGTTCGATCGTTAAAGGCGAACCCGTTCCTTTCTAGAGCCTCAAAAAGGTCATCCATTTTTAAATAAAATATCTGCTAACTTTAAATGACTTCAAACAAGAAGTGGCAGAACTTTTTGCGCGATTTGCGGATAGCAGCCCGTCAGGGTCAAATAGAAGAGCTCAAGAAAAAGAAACGCAACGCGTCTCCGGCTCGTGCTGCGACCATCCAGCGCAAGATTAGCAGCCTTCAGCGTCACTCTCCTTTTTAAATTCTCTGTATATTTTAATGAAAAATTGTTGCAAGTCCGGCCCTAAGAACACACAATGCGTTCGCCGGTCGAACAAAAAGGTCTTCAGTCTTCCTCGAAAGTTCAGCAAAATGAACTGTCTTTTGAAAAAGATTGCCGGTTTCACGATGCGGGCGAGTTGTGCGCCCTACAAGAACTGCCGAAAGTCTTAACGAAACACCAACTCGTGAAGAGACTTGCGGTACATCTCGACCAGGTCGTCGTGTGCCCCCGGAGTGCCCTTGTACATATAGGAAGGATCGAGGTTCTCGAGGATGACACGATCCTGTTCGACAATCGCCTTGCCCATAATGATGAAGAGTTCGGATGGAACCCCAAAGTTTTGGGAAAAGCCAACAAACATCTTCGTCTCGGTGTCTGAAACCGGACACAGAGTCACGTACGTCGTGAGAACCTTCCCTCCGTGGATGATGACGTCAGACCATGTCGTGTAGGGCAAAATAAACTTGTGTACATTCTTGGTCGTGTCGAGGCCGAAGAGCTTGGTCGACATTCCATCCTTGTTTGGGACATAATCAAAGGCGATCATATTTCCAAAGTGAATTACATTCGTCGGCCGCTCGGAGTCGCTGCCGAAACCAAGCGGATTCGCGTGGACCCATGACGCATGGCAGGGGTCGATGCCGTTTTCGATGATGAGCTGTGCGGACTGCTTGATGGTTGTCTCGAACCATGCAGTGTTGAAGCCGGGCTCAGTGACGTGAGGAACATCCGGAGGCTCGGGGCCTACATGGCCTACCGGACGGACCCACAGAAGTCCATCCTTTTCCCAGGTGTTGAATTCATTCATGAAATTTTCGGAAATTCCTGACCAAGGCTGGGTCACGGACGTCTCGGTGTACTTCCAGCCGTGGTAGGGGCACTCGATGCATCCATCGCGAACCCGGCCGGTCGACAGGGACGCTCCGCGATGCCGGCACACATCGGACTGAATTCGGGGCACGTAATTCTTGTCCCTCCAGACGACATAATTCTTGTTCCGCAGACTGACGCGTCTGGGATGTTGGCCGAGGGTTGTCGTACGGGTCACAGCGATCCAACCCTCCATACTTAGTAGACGATACTATTCTTTAGACAAACTCGGGGTGACCGGCCATACGCGGTTTAAATATTTTCTGGGCATATTTCAAAATGAACTATCTCCAGAATATGAATTTTGAGGAACGACTGAATTATATTCTCAGTTCACCGAACAACAAAAATACGCGCAATCACGCGCTGACCGCTGCTGCGTTGTGGCAGCAGGTTCTGGCGAACCCTGGATTCCGTTTTAACAAGAGCTCTCCGAATTTCCGTCGGATCCAGAACAAGATGACCACCATCCTTCGAACCAGGGTGGCGCCATCACCTCGCAAGCGAAACTAGACGCGCGCGGGCCGAATCGCCTTTGGAGCCTTGCTGATGAGATGCGATGGAGAGGCTGCCTTGATGCCGTAATATTTCTTATAATTCGAAACGACAAAATAGGTCTCACGGACAGCCTTGTAAATAACGCGCCCCTTGCGGTCTTTATAAGGGGTTGCGACATAGGGTATCCTGTTGCCTAGGAGTTGTTCGCGTCGCGTCCTGGTCGCATGCTTTACAAGAGCATTGAAGCGTTTCATTTCTATTCACCTATATTTTAAACAAACTCGGGGCGTCCAGCCATCATGAAGGGTTCATCCTCGTAGGATATACACTGACCATGGGTCTCCTTCCCTCCGATGATCGAGTGGTACCTGGACCTGCGTCCGTAGTACCATTCTTGGTACTCGGGGTCGAAAGTCAGATCCGTCTTGGTTTCCCAATAATATTCGTTGTATCCCCAGACCTCCAAGTACAGGAGAGTCTTGGTTTGGGTGAAATACCTGAAAACTACCTGCCTTGGCCGAAACGGCGGTGGGGTCAAGGGAGGCAGAGGTCTCGGCTTGAAACCGAGTGCCCTCCTCGAGTCTATGTCACAGAATGACGCGATATGCTCGAGGAGGTCAAAGGGAAGTTCTGACCAGATGGATGGGTCCATGGTACTTGGGTATTGAGGGGCCAGTGGCTTTACCTAACACTCTTTCCAATTTGTCTGACCAAGTTATTATGCATTGGAAAGTTAATCATCCGGAGGGTCTTTGTCATAGTGTTGAGGTACCGTGCATATTTCTTAATCTTTTCTTCATCTTTCTTGTTAATACCCTGAGGATATCTTCCCTTCTTCAGAGGATCGAACGCGAGGGTCTTTGGACGGGGTGACCGGAACCCAGTGCTCTTCTTTGACATCATAGCCAGAAAGTTGTGGGCCAGGTGTGTGTAATTTCTATAGGCATTTGCGTTCCGAAGTAACTCAGTATAATAATTCTTATAGAGTTCTGCATTATGAGGAAGCGCACCAGGTCTCAGACCCTTTTGCTTCTCCTTGAGTTTCCTGTTATACGTGTTTCCCGCAATACGCAAATTTTTAAAAGTATTTCTGCGGCGTAGATTGGCCTCGCGAACTCGTCTGAGAGCCGCACGGGCCGCGTTCAAGTTGTTCGAGACGAGTCGTGGAGAAGGCATCGATTACTATTACACAACAATTTTAGTCAAGTCGAACTTATTGTCGAACCCTATTCGGGCCGATATTTCGCGGTCGAGGCCTTCCCACAGAACCTTGACCGTTTCACATTCTGGAAAAATTCTCGTGATTCTTCCACGAATGTATTTTGTGGGTAAAAATAGATCTGGACCCCTGAGGACCTCTTCACCGACTTGTGCGTTTTCGATCGTGACAACCTCGGGCTGTCGAGGCTGACCAATTTGCCACAAGTGGCACTTGATCGCAAGTTCGGTCCGACCCATACTTTGGGCGATGACCTTGGCGGGCAGACCCGATGCCCAAAGTTCCTCCATGCGAAGAGACTCTTCGGGCGTCCATTTTTTGTGCGACCTCTGGGGAGTTCCTTTCATAGCCTGAATTCGCTTACATATTTGTGTTTTATCAGCCTTTGAAAGGGACGGCCAGACTGCCTCGAGGGCAATCACGTGTTCCATTTTACATGCTAAATTAGGGAGCGAAGCCTTTAGTTGATGTAGATCCCCTCACACTGCTTCTTCCAGTACGCCACGGACTCCTCGAGAGTCCTGATGCGAGCCAGGAGCTCAGCCTCGATATTCTCGCGGTGAACGAGGCGATTCTTAAGGCGTTCGACCTCGTTCTCGTACTGCTTGGACTTGACGCGGACATCCTTGACATCCTGGGACGTCTCCCATGCGAGATGCATCTTGGACTTTTTATGCTGTGCGAGCATCTGCGCGCTTTTATAAGTGAAATCGGGACGACAGGGACACTTGAAGGTGCTGGAAAGTTCCATTATTTACACAACGATACTAAGCTTTAATATCTAACCGAGCAGTTCCAGGGACGGTCTGGAACTGGCGGGTAAGGCTTGGGCTCGGGCGGCTGGACCGAGACGATCTCGAGCTGGCCCGAGAGGTCCGGGCGCTTCTCGTGGATGCACATAAACAGCTTGCAGGCATACTCGTACGTGGATGCATGCCACGGAGCGAAGGCCTTGTCGGTCTTGTGGACGATGTTGTACATTGTGTTCGAGTCTGGAAGACTCACGGACTTGAGCAACCTGGGGAGGACACGACACGAATTTTCAGTGCCCAGCGGTCTTGAAGAGCACGACTCCGTTCGCGAAACCTAAAATCCATCCCTGGTCAAATAGCTCCATTATGTTTAATCAACTTTATTACTTCTAAATTAAACGACTATAACTTCTAAGCCTTCGTCGGCTGTGGGCTCCTCGAACTTCTTGCGGTACAGGTACAGGGCGATGTTCGGCACGGGCTTTTCGCGCAACTTGTTTCGCTCCATCGAAACCTCGATCGGGGTCGCCACGTGGATGCACTGCACGGGCAGGTTGTGCCGGCGCGCAAAGGCCACGTACTCCGCGCGCCTGGCCTTTGTCGCGTTCGTTGCATCGAATATTATGGAGTAATTTCCAAGGCGTTTTTCAGCCTCGCGTATCATTTTCGGGGCCGTTTTGAGTTCGTCCCCGGAAATGACAGTCCCTCCAAGTCTCTGGGCAATGGTCGACTTTCCCGACCCGGGGTAACCGACCATGATAATGACGCGCTGGCACATCGTGTCCAAGTGCGTAGCACTTGTCCCCCCGGGACACTGGCACTGACAGAACACGAATTTTTACACTGCGGCTAAGATACATATGTCAAATATTAAACAACTATTATTTCTAAACCTCATCTCGCATGTTGAGAAAGTGGTTCCTTGGATCATTCCTGTTGAAAACGCTGTGAGCCTTGTTTGGGAACTCTGTGCCCGCGCAGACCACGTGATTCATATCATAGTTGTGGTGGATCCGGTGACGTCCCCGTGGGAGAGCCCCACCCCCGTTCCAGTGAACAAATGTGAAATGCTCACGGGCTTTCGGACCCTTGATAATTTCGTACATGCCTATCCTGATTCCAAGAGAGTTGCCCGGCCACACGGTGACCGCGTGTTTCTTGAAATCAAGAGGGGTTTTGGGGAGGCGCCCGGGGAGAACCCCAAGAGCCAGACGAGTATCGATATCGAGATTCCTGACGATCTCGCGCGCAAGGTCATCGGGGAGATTCTGCCAGATGGACTCCATGGCTTTTCGGGTGGGGGACGAGGGACGCGCGGGACACTGGCAGGGACACGACACGAATTTTACTCGCTCTCCGAGTCCTCGTCAGACTCTTCGAATTAGCCATCAGAATCGAACACATGCGTTCTCGCATAACACTGCGGGGACGTGTGCCCTTCGCGGCCGCACGTATAACAGACCAAAACCCTCGAGCGCGCATAGCATTGCGAAGCCCAGTGTCCATTACGCCCGCATCTTTGACATCGGTCGGTTCCCCCAAGGACTTCCCGTCGTTCATCGTCAAGATCCTCTCGGCGCAGATTAGGGTTGCAGTAAGAGCCACCACGGACATTTTGCCAACCATAACGGCTCATGTATTCCTTGGTTACAAGATCCTCCTCGAGGTTCGAGACGTTCTCTCGAACTTCGACGACACCGATAGGAGGGTGCATTTGGGTCCAGACGCTTCCGTATCCCTGAAAGTGCGAGCGGATACGAGAGGACGGGTCGCTTGTTTTGCCGACATAGTACTTGCCGTGCTGAAGACGCAGGACATAGACGTTAGTAGGCATTTTGGGTAAACGCGGTGATGGGACGACAAAGGCTGGCAGCCACACAACACGAATTTTCAGTGTCCCGTGGTCTTGAAAAGCATGATCGAAAGTACGACTCCGTTCGCGAAACCTAAAATCCATCCCTGGTCAAATAACTCCATTATGTTTAATCAACTTTATTATATTTTTTTTGGTCTCGCAGAGTTGTTCTAGAGGAGGCTCTTTGACCCATTAAAATATTTCAGTATAATATGAGGAAAAGTTATATAACTGTTAAATGGAATACTATAAATTATCTCAAAGATCCTACACGGACAAAGTTGCCCCGTAATTTCGGATTGGGTATTGCATCAAAAAATAGAAATTCAATAGCTACGTCTCTATGGAAAGGGAATAAAGTCGTAGGGCATATGAATATCAATATTGCACCATCTGGGCTTAATCATGTCAATGCTGCATTTGAAGGATACACTAATCCAAATTACAGGGGGAAAGGCATCGGCACCTGGTATAGAGCCTTGATTACGAAAGCTTTACTGAACTCTGGTGTTCACCGGATTACTCACGACGGTTCGAACATAGAGCAACTTGCTGCGAAAAAACTTGCGAAAAAAGAGAGTATTTCTCTTTTAAATGCCCTAAAACGTAATAATTTGATTCCTCTAAGTACCCGGATCGTGCGCAAGCTTGGATACACCCCTTTAAAAAACAAAAATGGTAGAAATACCGCTTCAAGTGTTATGAAAATTACAAATAACATGACAAAGCTAAATAACATACTCAAACGCTTAGGAGAAACGTCCCCAAAACGCAACACGTCCCCAAAACGAAACCATTAGACATTACGCCCTTTCGGCCAGTGCCTCAAGCACAGGCTCTTTGACCCACTGATATTCGATCGGGACTTTTGATGGCCAGATGTAGCCGTAGGACGCGTAGGGCCCGACCTCGAACGAATAGAACGAGGGGTCTTTTCGGTTCAAAGAAGCCTGGTGCGACTTGATGAGGGGCTCCCACCCCCACCATGGAGGAAACCGCGGTGTTCGACAGTGCGGCAATTTCTGCATGGTGTTTTTGTAGCCTCGTGCGACCCATTCATCGATCATGACATTCGTGTACATCGCGAGCGCGCACGTGTGCCCTTCCCACGCCTTGGAGGCTGGGTGGTTCTTCCAGCCCTTGGTGATGCCACGGAGGGCCCGCCAGATCTGCCAAGCCTCGACGCGTTGCTTGCCGAGTCGGCGATAATCGAGCGACTTGGCGCATTCCTGGAGACTCGACGACGTGACGAAGGTGTTGACCATTGTGTCCAAGTGCGTAGCACTTGTCCTTGTCCCTGACGCGGACAAGACACGAAATTTATTCACCTGTTCTAAGTAAGATGCAGTGTAAACATTGTGGGGAAAAGAGTTATATAAAGGGTCATTCTGGCGAGTATAAATGTTGTCACTGTAACAATCTAAGCTATTTTGATACATTAAAACCAGACCTCTTCTGGACTTTATGCAAACCGTGCAAATTCTGGGTCGGACATGAAAAGTACAAGACGTCTATTGAATGTCATAAATGTGGGGAGGTTCTTAATACATTACACATCAAGTCCTAGAAAGTCTCGAACATACTTGGGGGCGCCGTCGCAGCACTGGTCGATGATCCACCCCTTCACCTCCTGACGGTCGACATGGTACTTGGCGAGGACATCAAAGACCGCCTCGTTCCAGTGGTT